>MWWB01000501.1_pt1 | contig 9937 bp, 4 predicted proteins | sample 1047291 | NCBI WGS metagenome assembly MWWB01 (sample SAMN06349976, study PRJNA376086) | soil metagenome | isolation source: MS4-1 sample Antarctic (ecotone) soil | place: Antarctica | reverse complement strand
GTGACTTTGGAAAATATATTGGCTGAAAGAGGCAGAGAGTTATATTTAGAAGCCTGGAGGAGGAACGATATGATTCGTTTTGAAGTGTTTAACAAGCCTGTTGGAGAAAGACCCGATGCTTCTGATTCATCAAGAGTTTTATTTCCTATACCTAATATTGCATTATCTTCCAATCCAAATCTTCAACAGAACGTCGGTTATTAATAATTTCTTTTATAGTTTTTTCTCTAAAAGGTCATCCTGAAATGACCTTTTATTTATTTAATGGTATGTTGGTAAAGTTTGTAAGGTTTATTGTCCTGTTCTTCTATCTAAGTTCATGCAATAAGCCTGTTTCAAAGCCACTCTTTACGCTGGTGGAAAATAGCGGAATAGAATTCAAAAATGCCGTCACAGAAACAAAAGAAAACAATGTATTTAAGTACAGAAATTTTTATAATGGTGGGGGTGTAGGGACAGGTGACTTCAATAATGATGGGTTAGCTGATATTTTTTTTACGGCAAACCAAACTGCGAATAAACTTTATATAAATAGTGGAAACTTTCATTTTGATGATATATCTGATAAGGCAGGTTTAAGCTCACATGGAGAATGGGGAACAGGTGTTGTTTTAGCAGATGTGAATGCAGATGGCTGGTTAGATATCTATGTTTGTAATGCAGGAAATATGCTTCAACCAGACCTACGCAAGAATCAGTTATATATTAATAACCATAACCTGACTTTTACAGATAGTGCAACCGAATATGGGTTGGATAACAATGGATATACAACACAGGCTTCATTTTTCGATTATGATCTGGATGGAGACCTTGACTGCTTTATGGTTAATAACAGTCCAATACCCGTAAATACATTAAACTATTCTAATCAACGTGATTTACCAATCGGGAATTGGCCTGTTGCTGATTTTCTGAAAGGAGGCGGGGACCGTTTGTACCGTAATGACAAGGGTAAATTTATTGAGGTTACGAAGGAATCAGGCATTCATGGAGGGCTGGTTAGTTTGGGATTAGGTGTTACTGTAGGTGATGTTAATTCGGACGGCTATCCTGACATATATGTTTCCAACGATTTTTTTGAAAGAGATTATCTGTATATCAATTTGAAAGATGGAACATTTAGAGATGAGTTAGAGCAACGGGTGCAGCATACAAGCTTATCCTCGATGGGTGCAGATATGCAGGATATAAATAATGATGGTCTCCAGGATATTTTTACAACGGATATGCTTCCGGGAGATGATTTTCGTTTAAAAACCAATACCTCCTTTGAAAATTATGATGTTTTTAAAATCAAACAAAACAAAGGCTTTTATAATCAGTTTACGCAAAATGCATTACAGGTAAATGATAAGGAAGGTCATTTTTTAGAAACAGGCTTTTACAGTGGGATTGCAGCAAGTGACTGGAGCTGGGGTGCAATAATTTTTGATGCTGATAATGATGGATTGTCAGATATATATGTGTGTAACGGAATTTACCGTGATGTAACCGATCAGGATTTTATTGATTTCTTTGCCAATGATGTTATGCAGGAAATGGTAATCAGTGGCAAAAAAGAGGAAGTTAATACCATCACAGAAAAAATGCCTTCTAACCCTCTGTTAAATTTTTTTTATCAAAATTTAGGCAATCTTCATTTCAAAGAAAATGGGCAAAATTGGGGCTTTACTTCACCATCATTTTCTAATGGGGCTTCGTATGCAGATTTAGATAATGACGGAGACTTAGACTTAATAGTTAACAACGTAAACCAAAAAGCTTTCATTTACAAAAACAATAGCAGGGAACTGAACAAAAATAATTACTTAGCAATTAAGATTAATTTCAGGTTTCCAAATCTTTTCGGAATTGGCACAGGAATAAAAATCTATCAAGCTGGCAAAATTATAAGCAGGCAAATTATACCAAGCAGGGGCTTTCAATCCTCAGTTGATTATATACAAACCATTGGTTTGGGTAATTCAAATGCAGATTCTATGATTATAACCTGGCCGGATAGAAGTACTTCGCTTTTTTTGACACCTGCTCTTAACAAATTAACTGTAGTAAAGTATGATTCTGTTCAAAAGCGCATTCCTGCAGCTTCAATAGATACAACTATAAACAAATACTTTAAGCAGGTTAGTAATAGCTTTGATAAGCATGTGGAAGATGACCATGTAGATTTTTATTACGAGAGAAATATACCTTTTATGGTTTCGAGGGAAGGTCCAAAGGGAGTGGCAGGTGATGTAAATAATGACGGATTAGAGGATGTTTTTATTGGAGGTGCTAAAGACCAGCCAAGCCAGTTATATCTTCAATCCAGTAATGGTTTTGTAAAAAAGAATGTTCCTGACTTTGTAACCTTTTCTTTTAATGATGTAACAGCCGTCTTTTTCTTTGACTGTGATAAGGATGGTGATCTGGATTTATTTACCGGCGGAGGCGGAAACTTTGCATCTGAGTCTTCTAGTAGTTTCCAAAGCCAATTATTTATCAATGATGGTATAGGAAACTTTGTTTTAAAAAGGGGCGCCCTGCCTATTATTAATACAAATTGTGGCTTTGCATGTTCCTTAGACTTTGATGGTGACGGTAACCTTGATTTATTTATTGGCAGCAGAAGTGTACCTCAAAATTATGGTTTAAGCCCAAAGAGCTTCCTTCTTCATAACGATGGAAACGGGAATTTTAGTGATGTTACACGTTCAATTGCTCCGGAATTTAGCTCACTTGGCATGGTTACAGCTGCAATATATGCTGATATAAATAATGATGGTAAAAGTGAACTGGTGATAACAGGCGATTGGATGTATCCGCATGTTTTCTCTTATCAAAATAACAAGTTTATAGAATTAAAATCGGGATTAGAAGAGCTACTCGGTTGGTGGAAATCAATGTTAATGGCCGACGTTGATCAAGATGGTGATCAGGATCTGCTATTAGGAAACATGGGTGAAAATTTTTATCTGAATCCTTCTAAAATAAATCCCGTAAAAATGTGGATCAGTGATTTTGATAGTAATGGAACAACAGACAAGATTTTAAGTAAAACACTTGACGGAAAAGATGTTCCTGTATTTATGAAGAAGGATATCACAGAGCAAATACCCGCATTAAAGAAACTCAATTTAAAAAACGAAGATTACGCAAAAAAAACAATACAGACGCTTTTTGGAAGTAAGCTTAACAAAGCCGAAATAAAACAAGTGAATTACACTTCTTCATGTATAGCCTACAATAATGGAAAAGGGCATTTTTCTATCAAAAGCTTGCCTATGGAAGTTCAATTGTCATCAGTAAATGCACTGCGCCTGATAGATATTAATCACGACAGTTATCCCGATTTGATTGCAGCAGGTAATTGCATTGACATGATACCTCAATTTTGCCGGGTGGATGCAAGCTATGGAAATATTTTATTCAATGACAAAAAAGGGAATTTTGTTACAGTACCGGCTAACGCAACGGGCATACATGTTAATGGTGAAGTAAGAGACATCATAAATTTTAAATACAAACAGAAAGAAGCTATATTATTTTTAGAAAATAACGCTTTCCCTAAGATGTTTACTCTTAATTAAATGTAATAATGAGTAACATGCAACAAATTGCAGGTCAGATATTAGGACAAAAGAAAAATCTTTTAAATCAAAGCCTTTTTTTAAAAGCCTGTAATTCACATATAAGTTGTTTAAAAAAATTCATGTTGTTGACATGTTTAATAATACTCCTATTTTCTTGCTACAGAAAAAAAGAAATTAATTCGCCTCTCTTTAAAGCGCTCGATAGCGACTTTACCGGTCTGCACTTTTCTAACAAACTTACACCTACCACTCAATTCAATCTCTTTTCTTATATGTACTATTATAACGGAGCAGGTGTAGGCGCCGGTGATTTTAATAATGATGGTTTAATCGATCTTTTCTTTTCCGCCAACCAGCAGCAAAACCAATTATATATAAATAAGGGCAGGTTAAAGTTTGAAGATAGAACCACATTAGCCCAAATTCCACAGGATAGTGGCTGGAGCACAGGTGTGTCAATTGTTGATATTAATAACGATGGGCTATTAGACATATACGTTTGTAAGGTAGGACACTTTAAAACTTTGAACAGTTCAAATCAATTATTAATATGTAAAGGAATCAACAAAGATGGTACTCCATTTTATGAAGATCAGGCGCAAATCTATGGATTGAATTTCAAAGGATTTAGTACTCAATCTGTTTTCTTTGATTATGACGGCGATGGTGATTTAGATATGTTTTTATTGAATCACTCAGTAAACCATGATGGAAATTATGCACCCCGAAAGAACTTCCTGAATACCTATGATTCATTAGCCGGCCAAAGATTGTATCGTAATGAAACCTTTAATAACTCAAATGGAAAGCCGGTTACTAAATTTGTTGATGTTACAAGTCAGACAGGAATTAATGGAAGCAGGATAGGCTATGGTCTTGGAGTAGCAGTAGCAGATGTAAATTTAGACGGCTGGCCTGATTTTTATGTAGGAAATGATTTTCATGAGAATGATTATTTATATATCAATCAAAAAAACGGCACATTCAAAGAAGAGGGCAGCACGGCATTAATGCACACAAGCCAGTTTACTATGGGCGTAGATATAGCTGATATAAATAATGATGCTTACCCTGAAATCATTTCTATGGATATGCTTCCAAGTGATCCGTATATTTTACGGCGGTCTCTTACTGAAGATGATTATACTATTTTTCAACAAAAGATAGATTATGGCTATAATTATCAATACTCAAGAAATAATCTTCAGTTAAATAGAAGAAATGGTTTTTATTCTGAAATAGGTCAGTACGCCGGCGTTTATGCCACAGATTGGAGCTGGGCTGCTCTATGGTTAGATTTTGACAATGACGGAAAGAAGGATCTATTTGTTTCAAATGGTATTCCTAAACGAATGAACGATATCGATTACATCAACTATGTGTCAAATGATGATGTACAGGAAAAGCTTAAGAACAATAATATTGAAGATAAAGACATGTCGTTAATAAATAAGTTCCCTGAAATTAAAATTCCAAACCAATTTTTTAAAAATGATGGAAAATTATTTTTTCAGGATGTAACCGATAGTATCAAAAACAATAAACCTACATTTTCAAATGGTTCAGTTTATGCTGATTTAGATAATGATGGTGACCTTGACATCGTCGTTAATAACATCAACGAAAGCGTGCTTATTTACGCAAATACTGCTAATGATCTAAATGAAAAGCCTTCAGCAACAATTCAATTAAAGGGGCCTAGCAACAACATAAATGCTATTGGGGCTAAGGTTGTTTTATTCTGCAAGCAGGAAATAAGAACGTATGAGAATAATCCTGTACACGGTTTTCAATCAAGCATGCAAATACCCGTTCAGTTTGGCGTGGATACAGCAGCTATTGATTCAATAATCATCATTTGGCCTGATAATACTTACCAGTCCATTGAAATCGAAACAGGTAAAAGAACAGGAATTACATATACTCCGCATTTGCCAAAGTATGACTATTCAAAAATGTCTTTTTATACCAACAAAACAAAATTCGTAAAAGATATTACAGCAAATACCGGTATTAACTACAGGCATGTTGAAAACCGATTTGATGAGTTTAATCGTGAGCCACTAATTCCGCATATGATATCAACTGAAGGGCCGGCCCTTGCTGTTGCTGATATAAATCATGATGGACTCGATGACATATTTATTGGTGCATCAAAAACTTTTCATAACGCCATTTTTATTCAAACAGCAAATGGAAATTTTTTAAAAAAGGAGCAACCCGAAATGCTAAAAGACAGCATGTGGGAAAATGTAAATGCAATTTGGGCTGATATAAACAATGATAAAAATCCTGATTTGATTGTAGCAAGCGGAGGTAATGAGTATTATGGTAATGATCGCCATTTGCTTCCGCTTGTCTACACAAATGATGGTAACGGTAATTTGACAAGAAAAAGCGATGCGTTTTCTAATATATTCGTAACTCAGAGTGTAGTTGTAGCTGATGATTTTAATGATGACGGTTATCCTGACTTATTTATTGGTGGCAGGGCGCAGCCATGGGATTATGGAGAAATCCCCCGTTCCTATCTCTTACAAAACGACGGCACAGGAAAATTTACTGATGTAACTGCTCAGTTTTGTAAAGACCTTACGTACCCGGGTATGATTACAAGTGCCTTATTTTATGATTTGAATAGTGACGGGAAAAAAGACCTAATTACTTGCTGCGAATGGGGAGGCATTGATGGCTTTATAAGAACCAGTTCGGGCTTTACAAAAAAAGTTTTATCTGATGAAAAAGGTTGGTGGAATTCATTGCTGATTTACGATGTTGATCACGACGGAAACGCAGATGTAATAGCAGGAAATCTTGGATTAAATAATAAGCTTAAAGCCTCCCAAAAGCAGCCGGTTTCTTTATATCATAATGATTTCGATATAAATGGCAAAAATGAACAGATAATGATGTACTATATAAAAGGAAACCCAATTCCATTTTCAACAAAGCAGAACCTTGAGAAACAGTTACCATACTTGAAGAAACAGTTTTTATATGCAAAAGATTTTGCAGATGCTGATCTAAATAAACTTTTTGGTGAAGAGAAAATAAAAAATGCAGACAGGTTAATTGCAAATAATTTTTCAAATTCCTTATTCCTCAATAAAGGAAATTTTAAATTTCTGCAACATCCTCTTCCAATGGAAGCACAATTCAGCTCGTTAAGAGGTGCTGCAATTGTAAATGCCAATGATGATAGTTTACCTGATGTTTTAATGATGGGAAATTATTACGACGAGAGTGTTGACATCGGTAGAAATGATAGCGACTTTGGATCAATTCTTATAAATAAAGGGAATGGTAATTTCGAATGTCAGCCTTTGAATGGACTTACTATAAAAGGGCAGGTAAGACATATACAGCCTATTAAAATTACGGGTAACGATGCTTTTATATTAGCAAAAAACAATGATAGCGTTGCCGTAATACAGTTTTTAAACAAAACTAATTAAAAACAGGGTAGTACAACCTTGTAAGCCATTTAGCCGTGTCAGTTTCAAGAGATCGGTCCGTTACTAAAGATTGAAACGGTATTGCTGGGGAAATTTTTTTATAATCATTTACATAATTTTTTAATTCCATTTCTGCTTTTTTTATAATGTAGTTTCCTCCTTTCACTTCAGCCATCAAAATATTTCCTAACACCATTTTCTTTAGATTAAAGTTGCCTTCGGAAGGCAAATCGTATTCGGTAGGAATAGCTACCATTACTTCATAGTTTTTAGAATCTTCAGTATGCACATTTAGCATTGGATAACTGCTTTGTTTACCGCCTTTTTGCCTGATATATTTATTTAATGAATTTATCATGTTGTATATTTCGTGTGTAGTAGGATAATGCCTAAAACTTTGTTTTACAGATATCAGCGATGCTTCGGCTACCTTTTGTTTTACTACTTTCATCCCATAAATATTTTCTTCTTTCTCGAAATACTTTTTAATATCTGCTATAAAACTTTCAATGTTATTTTTAATATTATTGTAGCGGAGGTATTGTAATAATCTTTTTATAGGGTTATTTGAAAAAATAAATGTAAATGCCCATTTTAATTGGGTGGAGTCTGTTTTTTCTGCTATAATTTGCAGGATTCCTTTTGTTGAATCTTTATCATTAAATATTGTTGCTTCAAGGCCGTTAACAAGGATTTTATCAATCCTGTAATCACAGTTTTTATAACTGTATAGGTTATCATCCTTTTTTTGTGCCGGCCACCAGGAGTTCCAGGTATTTCTATTAAGTATAATCCGGCTGGCACCACTCTCTGTACAGCTTATCGTAGTTTCAGAAGCCAGGGTTTGGTGGGTTGGTATAAAAAAATAAACAGCACTTATAATCACCAAAATAATTAAGCAGAAAATCAATATCCATTTTTTCATGACAAAATCAATTTTAAAGGAAAGAAGCAGTTGCGGGGCAAAAAAATATCAGCCTCTGATTATTTTGCAATTATAAATCTTTTCTCAAACAGCATTTTAATCTTATGAAAATGAACACATCAACTTGATTTTATTTAAAAATTCCGTTGTATAATTTTCCGACTTGCTGTCCCTGTTTTTTTCCCTCTTCAATAGAAGAACGATAATGTATGCCTCCATATAAGCGACTGATTCCTGCTTCATCTGCTGCCTGCTGAATTGAATTAAAAGAGCGTTCCAATCCTAAATATTTCAGTTCAGTTGTATCATGAAAGGCGGTATTCTCTCCAAATTGTTCCGTAAGTACTATAGCTGCTGCTGCAGTAATAACACTATGACCGCCGGTATACTCAGGAAATGGCGGTGTTTGTAAAAGAGAGTTCCACTCAGGTTCTATATTCTCCCTTATAACGGTAATTGGACGAATCATCCGGCTGCGGTACTTTTCATCCCAGCAGGAAATAAATCCGTCAAAAATGGCACAGGAAGTGAGTGCATAAACTTTAGCAGTTTTAATATCCTCCGCTTTTGTTTGTTTACACAAAGTAGATATGATACCCATCCAATGACCGCCGGGAGTGGTTTTTTTTGTAGCAAACATCAAATGTCCTTTATGTTCTGTTACAAAAGGGTTGTCGTCCCAGTAATGAGCTATGGTATCCTGCGATGCTGTTAATTGTTTACTTATGGTATATACTTCCATTAGCTCTTTATAGTATTTACTATTTTTATTTAAATCATAAGGAGGTGGTAATGGAGGTTTACATTGAGAACAGGAATCAAGCAGCAATGGTTTGATCTGACTCCAATTAGGCTCCACTGCATCCATATAATCGGGTGGTGTTTGCTGCCACTTGCCTAGTTCTTTAAAAACGCTGTATTTGGGCATTCCCCTGGTTTTTTTATAATTATCGTCGCCTGCTCTTTTCAAAATAACATTGGCAATGGTATTACCAAATGCAACAGAGCTTTTATATACATCTTCATCTAATGCGTTTTCAAATTCTTTTAACAGCACGTTTTCAGTTACTGATAAACTGTCTTTTGAAAAAGTTAAGGCTTTAGCTACTTTAAAAAAAGATGTTACTGCAGCTAATGTAAAATCGTATTGTTTACTTTTTTCAGGCACAGGCATAGGCTTAAAACCTTTTAGTTGCATAACAATGGATATGCTGGTGTCTTTTTTAAAACGAAGAGCTTCATAATAAGCAAGGTTACTGTAAGCATATATTCTACTGGCAACTGGTGGAGAAAATATATCGTACACAATAACATCCGTAAGCAGATGCACACATTGATGCTGCAGCTCATTTACATCTGCAAATAATTTATATTTTTTTTGGTGACAGGAAAAAATTAAAGAAAGCAGAAAAACAATCGAAAGAAAAATAATGATTGCTTTTTTCATATACAGTATCTTAATTATTAATCATTCTTTTTTGTTTTTTGTTGTTGCTTATTTCTATTGATTTAACAGATGCGTTTAGCTGGATAAATCTTCCCGATTGGGACAAGAATGATGAGCCATAACCAAACTCTTCTTTTCTTTTTTGTCCATTTTTTAATTGCACAACTGCAGAAACGTCATTGGGCTGCAGCATAATAATTTTTCCTTCCCGATTTTTATTTTGAAATATTTTTAACCCGGATGAGTTTTGTGCCGCAGCTAAAATTAATTTATTATTCCCTGCTAACTGAACCAATGCTTTGCCATTACCAGGAATATATAAACCGCTTTGCAAAATTGAAAGCGGTAAAAAATTTCCCTTGCCATCACCCTGCAGTACCAGGCCATTTAAAGCATCAGAGCGGCCAAGAGGAGGAGCCATCGAAAACTCATTTCCATTTAGTGCTACATCAATGTTTCCATCTCCGTTAAAATCACCTGTAGTAATGCCATATACCGGTGCCCACTGGGCTTGTATTGGTAAAGAGTGCAATAC
>MWWB01000499.1_pt1 | contig 9953 bp, 17 predicted proteins | sample 1047291 | NCBI WGS metagenome assembly MWWB01 (sample SAMN06349976, study PRJNA376086) | soil metagenome | isolation source: MS4-1 sample Antarctic (ecotone) soil | place: Antarctica | reverse complement strand
TGCCAAGGCATAGCCAAGGCAGTACGAGTACTGCTTTGGCACGCCCCGTAACGCCAGCAATACTAGGTAAACCTACGTAAAGCTGGGTATACCCAAGGCTATGAGGTCAAGTGTCTCATAGCCAGGTAGTTGCACGCGCAATAGTTAGCTATGCTAAGCATCACGTCGTATCACATGTAGCACGAAGTCTTACGTAAGTAGGACCATGGGTAAGTCTCCGGTTAGACGTCGATCATGAGCCCGCTCACGGTGAACCCTAACTAGCGCTGATCTAGGTGCTCTCGCTTCTACCTACGACTAAACGCCCTCCCCCCGGAGATCAAGCTCGCTAAAAGGCGAGCTCGCTGCGAACACGTTCTTGCGCCCTTACGGGTGACCTCCTCCCTCCGGTCGTTTACTGGAAGTTCTACGTTTTTTACGGACGACGACCTACCGCTCGTCCAAGCGTACAAACCTACAAGGAGGCTACCCGACATGACCCGCATCATGGAACTGCTCGACCAGGCCCTCGGACAGGCGGCGACCGCCACTCGGCCCGACGACGCGCTCAACTGCGCGTTGAGCGAATATTCTTGCGATGGGTGGTTCACCCCACGCTACGCGTCCATCATCATGACCGACGGGACCCGGCTGGGCTTGTGTCCGAAGGCACAACGTCACCTGCAGATCGCTGCAGGCAACCCCGAAGCTGCCCGCGTTCGCGGGGCACTTACGGGAGCCTTCAACGCCCAGAACCCAGACTACGTAGTCGGCTCAGGCGCGAAGACGAAGATCCTTCGCCAGAAGGCCGTCAAGGCGTAACCGCCCCACATGCCCCGGCCCACGGCTGGCCGGGGCCTTCGCCGTTGGTGAAACGGCGCGCGGCCCGCGCAGGGCATCCCAGCCCCCGTGGCGGCACCGAGCCCCACGGGGGCTTTCACGTACCTACGAAAAAGAGAACCGCCTAACGGCGGTGCCTCTGTCTGTCTACCGAAAGGCCAAACATGACCTCAGGCGTGTTCGCCCAACGAGGCGACCAACTGACCGTACGCGAATCAGAAGTCCTGATTGCGTACGCCCAGCTCGGCTCAATCCAAGCCACAGCCGACCTACTCGGAATGGCGAGCAGAACCACCAAGGGCCATCTCACAAGCGTCCACAAGAAACTCGGCACCAAGTCCTCGATCGAGGCTTGGCACCGCTTCCGAATCGGATAAGGAGACCAAGCCATGACCACCAACGACCCGACCCACCAGCAGCTCACGTTCGACCTCGTACGCGAGCCATACGAGGAGCTTGAGGCACGCCTACAGGCAATCCTGGACGCCAATCCGTGGCTAGAGCAGCCACTGGCGTCCTTCCCCGACACGCCGCCCAACTCCTACGTCACCGAAGACGGCTATCTGGTCGTCGGAGACGAAGCGTGGCTTCTCCCGGAATGGCTGAACGCAGCCAAGGCAACGCGGCCATGAGGCCGGTCGCCCTGGCCTTAGCCGCTGTCGCAGGCACAGTCATCTGGTTCTTCGCCATCGTCGGTCTACTGACCGCCCTGGCCCTGCTCTGAACCAACCAACCATCGGTCCAGCTTCGCCGTGCCCCCAAACCGAGGCTTTCTACGGAGACCAAGCCACTGAAAGGCTCCTAACCATCGACCCTAATCGACACAGGAGAACTCAGAACGTGATCAACAAGTTCAAGGCGCTTGACACCAAGCGCCGCATCCTGGCAGCCGTGCTCAGCCTCTCGCTGGTAGGCACCGGCTTTGCCAGTCTCGCAGCGCTGAACGACACCCTCGAAGTCCAGAACCGCTATGCCACCGCCTCGGTGAATCTCACCAGCAACGGCGAACAGACAGTCACCAATGACTGGCCTCTGGCATTCGACGGCTCAGCATACGCCGCCGCTCTCCCGCTCGAGCTGACCAATTCTGGCAGCGTCGAGCTCGCCTACGGCATGACCAGCTCAGTAACGTACACGCCAGCCAGCCCCAACGGCTGGTCCGGCGTAGCGTTCTCTATCCACCAAGTAGCCAATGCAGCCGGATGCACCGTGGCAAACGCCACAGCCACGAACCAGATCGGCGGCACCGGCAGCCTGAGCACGTTCTCACTGCCATCAGGAACTCGAACCTTGGCAGCAGGAGCCTCTGAGACCATCTGCATGAAAGCCTATGCGCCGAGCACCAACGCCTTCAACAGCGACTCGGCCATTCAGCTCCTCAACGTGAACGCCTCGTCGACAGGCGTCTAGCCCAGAAAGAAGAAGGCGGAGTCAGCAATGCGCTGGCTCCGCCGACACACGACATGAAACACGCACTACTCATCATTGCCGCCGTAGCCGGCATTACCATCTTTAGCGCCCGCGTAATCGTACCGCTAGCAACAGGCACGCAAGCGATCAACATCATCGGCTCCAGCATGGAGCCCACACTACCGATCGGCGCGATCTCCTACGCCCGCCCCGTGCACAGCACGGGTATCGAACCGGGCGACATCATTACCTTCCAAACGTCTCAAGGACCAGTCACCCACCGGATCCTGGCCGACGTGACCGGCAACGGCGACCTCTGGACCACCAAAGGCGACGCGAACGCTGAGCGTGACGCTCAGCTACTGACACCAGAGAACATCATCGGCCAAGTCGAGACGTACCTACCCTTGCTCGGCACCATCAGTCAGGTGCTCGCCGAACCAGTAGTGATCGCGTTCGTAGTACTTCTTGTACTGGCAATCCTCGTTTGGCCCCATGCACCAACGTCTCGAGTGCATCACTGAAGTCGGACGATGGGTCGGTATGACCCACCGAAAGAACACCTGTAGCGTTGAAGGATGCGAGAAACCGTACTACGGGCGATCGCTATGCATCGCCCACTACAAAAGACTACGCCGGCACGGAGACCCTCTCGCCGGCGGCCCCACACGCGAACGACCGCCCCGATTTTGTGAAGTCGAAGACTGCGGCCAACGACACGACGCACGTGGGCTCTGCGGAACCCACTACGAACGCACCCGGCACGGCAACCTCAACACAGAAATCCCCATCAAACCACGCCCCCACGGAACACTAACAGACCGATTCTGGCCCAAAGTCGATCGCTCAGGCGGGCCCGATGCCTGCTGGACATGGAACGCGAGCAAGAACAACAAAGGCTACGGCCAAATCCAAGCCACCGGCAACCACCGCCTGATCTATGCACACCGAGCCGCATGGGAACTAGCCAACGGCCCCATCCCGGCAGGCATGAACGTATGCCACACATGCGACCACCCCGCATGTGTCAACCCCGCACATTTATTCCTCGGGACCCAACAAGCCAACATGGCAGATATGGCACGCAAAGGCCGAAGCCGCAAAAGCCAAAGCCACTATCAACACCCCACCAGCTAGTTCACCGCCGCCTTGACCGGCGTAGGCCTCTCTAACAAGGGCCTACACCGGGAGCACGCCAGTCTCGCAGCGCTCAGATCGGCAGCAATCCAAATCCATAACTCACCAGAGCCACCACAGCATGCGCAGTACGCTCGGCCCGTGATACGCCCTGGACCCCGGATAAGGCATCCTTTGCGCGCTGTATAAGCCATCTCACAACACCGCCCGCCTGGCACGCTTGGCCTCACTGCCCTTACGTGCTCGCTCAGCGCACTGATGGCAAAGCGCATCCAAAAACACACTGTCACCATACGAAACGCTCTCACGCGCCCCGTGAGTACCGCAGCAATCGCAAGGACCAGCGCGCATCTTGCCGCCCTTCCACGTGCTCTTCAGCCGGCTCATGTGTCACACCCAGAAAAACAGGTCCCACCAGAAAGAACGTTGTTCGACTGTCCACACGCCGTGCAACGAACGGCCTGTGGAGGCGATGATCCGTCCAACGAAGCCATAGTCACAAGATTCCTCGGTGTCAGCGAATTGCTCGCTGCGCGCTGCAGCTCCGCAATGAACAGATTCCAAAGCTGACTAGGCGCATGATTAGTCGGACCGACAAAAAGATCGTCGACCGCCACCGTAGGCTCAGGGATGCTGTCATACACCTGTGAACCAAAGAACTTCCTGAGCTTTTCGGGTGTCACACGCCAGCTCGCAGGCCATCTCGGCGGCTGCCCGGTCTGAGCCCAACCTGGCAGCTCCGGCTCCTCCAGTCTGCCTGACAAGGGAGCACCAAGACTACGAACACGAGGCTCTTCAGCCTCCTCGAACGGTACAGGCTCCTGACTAGTGATACTCACTCCTCAGTCCCTCCAACGCCCAAGTACTCACTTGGCCCGTTCACGATCCCGTAAGAATCGCGAACCTTCTTCTCGAACTCTTCATCTGAGACGATCGACGCAACACCCCAATCCGGCACAACGACCCCAGGCTCGCGCTCCTCATCTATTGTGTCGCTAGGCGGATCCCCGCCCTGCTCCCTATATTTCAGGTACTCCGTGAACCGCTCGTCCCCAAGCTCCGCCAACTGTTCCGAGCGGAGGTCAGCGAACTCAACCAGATTCACATCGTCACCCGCAGTGACAGCTAGGAACTCGGCCGTTTCCTTGTCTCGCGTCACCTTATCGGCAGCCGCGTAATCATTGAAATCCTGCTCATCTTCAGCCGCGTCCTCCGGACTCAACTGAGCTTCGACCCCATCTAGGGTCTCGTCGTCTACCTGGTCGAACTCCTCCTGCTCATTCATTTCGTCCATCAAACACCTGCCTCAGCTGCGATCCGGCCAGCCAAGATTGTCGCAATGCTCTCAGGAACTTCCGTCACGACTCCTGTCGGAACCTCCATTTGCACCCCGTTGTAGCTGACCTTTAGCGGTCTGCCACCCGTGATCGACGAAGGCACATGCACCGACACCTTCTTCTCGTTCTTCAACCTTTGTCGGTTCTCGTCCTCGATCACACCCATCGTCCTTACCTCTTCAGCACTTAGCTGAAGGTCCTGAACCGTCCCCGCTGGCGTAGACGGCCCAGCAAACGATGGAAGCGCCTCTGGATCTCTAATCGTTCCCATTACTGCGCCAACAGAACTACGCCAGCACCATGGGCCGGCCCGTTAGTCCCGTACTTAGCATCGCTGTGCGGAGGAAACGTCCCCGTAGCCGGCGTTGTCTGCGTAACCGTGCCAATGTTCGCCACACCGGCAGCCAACGTCGATTGCACCTGAACATTCGCTTGCTGGTTCGGGAGCGCCTGTAGAGCTCCGATCAACTGTGAAACCGTCATCGCCATGAGAAAAACCCCGTTAGACAAAGAGAAGCCCGCTGAGCGCTGGATACGCTCAGAACGGGCTGTCTTACAACAGAGTACACCCACTTACAAAACTTGCAATGGGCTAGACAGCGTGCACCTTGCAAGAGTTCGACATCCATGATACGATCCTACGTATGACGCGACCTATCACACTCAAACGCCACGACGAAGAACAAAAAGACCTACGCGAGCGCGAGCTTCATGAGGAATGCCATACGGTCAAACAGGCTGCGAAAGCGCTCCACCTGGAGCGCGAGTCAGTTCGCAACCTGATTACCCGACACGGGCTGGGGCACCGTTCGCCTTGGGGCAAGGGCATCACCTGTGCGTGGCATCTAACCCTCGCGGACCTACATGCCGCGTACCCATTCCATGTCGCTCGGCAACCACGAATCAAGAGCAAGAGCACATGACACTCCGAGCGGCCAGATGGTCACGCGTGAGCTCAAAGCAACAGAACGCGCCCGAGCGCGAGGGATTACCCGCCCAACGCGAAGAGCAGACCCTCGCCATCGAAGAGCGCGGATGGCTCGACACTGGGCTCGAATGGACACCCACCCACAGCGGCAAAAGCGTCCACGAGACACTCGAGTACGCCGACATGCTCGCGCAGGCCGGCAGGACGTTCGACGTCCTCGTCTGTGCCTACGTTTCACGACTCGGCCGCAATGCGGAAGAGCAACTACGAACCGTCCGCCTCATTGGTGAGGCCGGAGCGTCAGTCCTGTTCGTTCAAGAAAACATCCACACCGCCAACGAACAGCAGTGGTCCGCTTTCGCTAGTGAAGCAGTCAACGCCGACGCCTACCGTCGTCAACTGAAACTGACCATGCGAAAGACCTACGAAAGCCGCTGGCGTCGCCGCGGGCTACCCGGCGGACACCCTCCCACGGGATATACCGCCGACTGGCAGATCGACCCGATCTCTGCAGAACTGATACATGTTCTCTATTCTGCGTACGCGCTCGGCAACGTCAGCCAAGAAGAGCTCGCGACACGCCACGGCCTAAAGGCAGAAGCCGTGAAAGAAACCCTACGCAACCGGACCTACATGGGCCTCGCCATCCGACATGGCGAGGAACGCCCCGGTACATTCCCCGCGATCATCACAGCCGCCCTGTTCGACCGCGTAGCAGCGACGCGCGCTGATCGTCAGCGAGCCGGCGGACCACCTGCCCGCCAGCCCTCGATGCTCCAAGGCAAGCTGTTCTGCGTCTGCGGCAGCTCCGTCCGCATGGACGGACGCGATGGTGTCGGCCAACCCAGAGTACGCCACGCACAGCCATGTGCCGCCTGGGGCTCACAGGAGCGCCGACAGGCCCGCTATTACACGGAACCCCTCATTCAGGCCCTCCGACAGATGGAATGGACTCCCAGCGAGATCGAGCGCCTCGTTGCCAGTACTTCCACCAATCAGGCTCCCGCGCCAATACCAATGAACTGGGCACGACAGCGCAAGCAATTGGCCGATGACTTCGCCGCACAGCGCATCAGCGCAGCAGACTTCATGGGACTGACCGCACAACTGATCGAGAATGAGCAACTGGAACGCGACGACCAGCAGCGTACAGCGCGTACCGCCAACACCACGGAAGAGACGCGTACCGCCCTGTCAGATTTCTCAGCGTTCGTGGCGCAGGCTAAGGGCAGCCGAGAACAGACCCTATGGGCGATTCTCACGCAGCACTACTTCGACCGATTCGAACATCTAGGCGAGGACCGCATCCGCCCAGTGCCAAGTGCAGCAGGCGCACGAGCGTTCGTAAGTACCACCATGCCAAGCCAGGTGGCACTGGCGCGCCCGGAGGGATTCGCGCGCGGACGTCCCGCCCGTGTAGTGCGCTTTGTCCTCTACACGGGCACGACGGCCACAAACAAGACGCGCACATCCGCATGACAACCTGGGACCCAAACCAACTCTGGTACAACGGAACCCGACCCACCCACCGGCTCGTCACCAGACAGAAACCTCGCGCCACCCGTCTCGAAATGGCCCCCTACTGCCGCCTCTTCTGCAGAAACGGTCACTACTCAGGCGAACACGGCGAAGACAAGACCGACAGACCAAACGCCAACCACGGCAAATACCGCCACTGTCGAACCTGCTCCCAACCCGCAATCCAAGCCCGCCGCCACGCACGAGCCCTACGCGAATCGCACACGACTCAAACACTACGAACCGAACGACTCGCTGCTCAAAACAACCAATGCGCAGGATGCAGCACACCACTCACCACAGCCACTGCAAGAACTGACCACGACCACAACTGCCATCCAGGCCAAATCCCATGCCACTACTGCTTCCGAGGCATCCTCTGCGACATGTGCAACCGAGGACTTGGCTTTCTCCGAGACAGCACAACCACCCTACGTCAACTCGCAGACTATCTCGACGCCCACAACAACCGGCAGCCAGCATTGACACCAAACGACACAAAGCTATACCAGTTATTCGCCCCACCACCGAGTGAAGCGTCGTGATGCAACGATCATGGAGCCCCTTGACAGGAAAGTAATAGGCCTCAAACTGTAAGTACAAGTCAATGATGCGGGCCACTAGTCCGTCTGGTTACCCACCAGCCAAAGAACGGGCTTTGCAGACTCCTCTACCCCCTCACGTAAGGGGATGCCGTCGGAGTTAGTCGCGGAACTGTAGTCCGCAGACTAGCTCCTTTTTTGTTGCCCTCGGGCAGGAGGTCAAATGCTACTCATGGAAACGCCAACCAAAGCACCACCACCGAAAAGCTACTACACGCCAACCACCAGGAAACGCTTATACGCGGCCAGCCGGCCACCCATCACCCTACAACACCTGCTTGAGGCCAGGGCTTGGGAGAACCACGCTCACAGAACCGGCGCGGCAGCACACATCGTGCGCGATGCCGAGAACGCCACCGATAACGCACGGGCAATCCACGACGAAGCTACGCACCTGACTCCAGAACTCGGAATTCGAGTCCAGACACCCTAACTAATCGACCGCCCACGACCCCGCACGTAAGGCTCCAGACACGACGAAACCGCCCCCCGGCAAAGGAGCGGCTTCAGAAAGTAGACCTCACTCATGGATAGTAACACAAGAACCATCGAGCACAAGACACACGGCGTGCGGCGTGTCAACGAGCCCACGGCCACCAACGGCCATGCCAAAGAACCCCAAGCGCCCACGCGCACTCCTGCCCAAACACTGACTCAACCTGTCACAGACGACGAATACGTCGCCTGGGCCGAGAAGGTCGTCTCGTTCGACGACTCACGGCAGGATCGCAACCGAGAACTGGCAGACAAACTCCAACGCGCTGCCGATGTCGCCCGACGACGCGCCGGCCTCTCAACCGCCAGCCCCACCGAAACACGCACATGGCAGGAACGCCTCAGCCCGCTCGGCCATCTCACGATCGAACCACCGGCCGAGCTCCTATGCGACTGGCTTCACCCGACCGCTCACACCATCCTGTTCGGTCACGGCGACGTCGGTAAGGGCACCCTTGCCATCTGGTGGGCCATCCGGCTCGCAACCGAACACAATCTCCGTGTCCTCATCGTGGACTTCGAAAGCCAGCCCGGCGAATGGCTGCCTCGAGCCCAAAGCCTCGGGGCCGCAGAGCTCCTCGAAGACACCATCCAGTACTACGAACCAGCACCTCGAGCCATCTGGGATCAGGCCGACGACATCGCAGCCGCCGCGCAACACATGCACGCCGACTACATCATCATTGACTCAATCGTCTTCGCCTGCATGGGAAGCGACGCATCAGGCGGCAGCACCGATGCTCCCGCCCGGTACCGCGAAGCCCTCAAAACGATCGGTCTGCCAGCAACATCGCTGGCGCACATCCCGAAAGACGCCAGAGAGCCCAAGTACCCATTCGGCTCGATCTTCTGGCACAACGCAGCACGCGTCACGATCCGCGCCGATTACTACCAAGTCGACGCCGAAGGAACGGTCCCCTCACGCAAAATCACCCTGACCTGCTGCAAGTACAACAACGGCCAAAAGCCACCCAAGCAGCTTATCGAGATCCTGTACCGCGACGGACCCACCGGCCTGCCCATGCACATCGAGGCGCGTCGCTACTCCGAAACTCAGGCCGACGTGATACTCGGCATTCTCCGAGAAGCCAAGCATGCGCTCAGCACCGCCGAAATCACCAAGGCATTCAACGAGATCAGCAAGGACGACGACACGCCCACCATCTCGACCGACAGCGTGGGACGCGTCTTACGCCGCGGAGCCCAAGCAGGACGACGTTCGTCAGCGCGATTCAAGGCAACAAGCAACAACACCTGGGAGCCCGCCTGACATGCCGATTTACCAGAACTTGTCCGTGTTTCTGTCCGTCCACCCCATTTCTGAGGCGCCGCACGAGGCACCACACGAGCCCCACCAAGTTGTCCGTCCCAAACACGGACAACTTCACATTTCGTGCTCAAAACGGACCCAACTTGTCCGTGTTTTTGTCCGTCCATCGGAGGCGGACACCTCTCCAACCGCCGTCAGCGAGGGGGCGGACAAGTTGCCCGACCCTAGGAGGGCAAGTTGTCCGTGTCCGAGCGGAATGATTGAGGAAAAGAACCCTCACCCCATCCTGATCGAAAGAACTCTCCAATGACCGCTCCTCTATGGACACTCCAAACGGTGAACCTCTGGTCCACCGGCGACAAGCTCTACTTCGACCACCCAACGCTAGGCACACTACCGGCCGCCTGCGAGGACTGCGGCGGCCACGCTTCGATCGC
>MWWB01000498.1_pt1 | contig 9970 bp, 9 predicted proteins | sample 1047291 | NCBI WGS metagenome assembly MWWB01 (sample SAMN06349976, study PRJNA376086) | soil metagenome | isolation source: MS4-1 sample Antarctic (ecotone) soil | place: Antarctica | reverse complement strand
AAAGGAGAGGGAGGCCAGGCAGTAAGATATGGCCGTGCTTTTGGTCTTCACACATTTCACTTATGGTCTCTGTTTAGCGATGCTTTGACCTGCATTGCTTTGTTTAATTAATTATTCTCCTGTGGCACTGTCGTAAGCCAGTGCACTGCCTCCGAGAATAACAATCAGCGCTATAAAGAGGAATATTCTAAGCTTATTGTTCATGCCCTTATTTTGATACGGCCAAGGTACATTTACAACTATCGTTACAGGAAAGTTTTTAGCCGGGCGGGAATAATAAGGCACTGAACCGGAAAACCTCACCCTCTGTCCCTCTCCTTGCAAAGGAGAGGGAGGCCAGGCAGTAAGATATGGCCGTGCTTTTGGTCTTCACACATTTCACTTATGGTCTCTGTTTAGCGATGCTTTGACCTGCATTGCTTTGTTTAATTAATTATTCTCCTGTGGCAATGTCATTCAGTTAAGAAACGGTCGAAGACGTTGAGAGAAAGATTTCATTTTACAGCCTCAGGTTTAAAGTACAGCATTCAAATATCGTTTCAACGAGTTAGTACTTAACTAACATTCCCCTTTACAGTTTTACTTAACATACTGAGCAACGGGCAGACGGTTACTAATGCTTCGTGCAAGTGTCATTTCATCTGCGTATTCAAGTTCGCCACCAAAGGCAATACCGCGGGCAATGGTGGTTATCTTACAGGTATTTTTATGTAGCTTCTTTTGAATGTAATAAATCGTAGTATCACCTTGTATGTTAGGGTTAAGTGCAAAGATCAGTTCTTCAGTATTTTCTTTTTGAATTCGCTGTACCAGTCCTTCAATGTTTAACTGGTCGGGACCAATCCCATCAAGCGGGGAAATGATGCCGCCGAGCACATGGTATGTGCCATTGAATTGTTGGGTGCTTTCAATAGCAATAACATCGCGAATGTTTTCTACCACACATATTACCTGTTGATTGCGACTACTGTTTGCACATATTGAACATATATCTGCATCGCTGATGTTTGAACAGCGCTGGCAAAATTTAATGTCGTTGCGCATGCGCGAAATAGTATCCCCAAAATGTTGCACTTCGCCTGCATCCTGCTTTAGTAAATGCAGTACAAGGCGTAAGGCGGTTTTTTTACCAATGCCAGGCAGCTTCGAGAATTCATTTACCGCATTTTCTAAGAGAGAAGAGGGAAGTTGCATACTGCAAATGTACAGATGACGGATGAGAGATGACAGTTGACGGAAAGCTAAAAAATCCTCGTCATTGCAAGGCAGGAAATAATCTGATCATGCGATTTTGAGCATTAATTATAAAGAGCAGATTGCTTCGTTGTTCCTCCCCGCAACGACGAGTTTGTTAACATCGCTGTGTTGATGGGAAATGCAAAGGATTTTTATTACAATGTTATATCCTTCTCATTATCCCAATTAGCTCTTATACTTAATGTAGTATTAATGCTGGTCACAATTTCTGGCTGGCGATGCTCTCCAAAAAATCTGCCGGTATCCCATTTACCATTTTTGTTGCTATCATTTAAAATACGAAGACTGTACTCACCGGGGGGGAAAAGCTTTCGCGACCATTCAGTAGCTGTTAATAGTATTGATTCAACTACCTTATCTGTCTGCACTAATTGCAAAACAGGATTTTTAGTAAGGTCAAGGTTTTTAAATCTCACCTTCACGCTTCCGTATTCGTCTTCCCGTTTTGTAGTAAAGCGTAGGGTGTCGTTTTTTGCGAGTGTAGCACCGGCAGAATCGGTAAAAGCACTTTTATCAATTACCAGGTTGAAGGCAGTATTTGCAGGCCAGTTATAACGAATGGTAAATTGAGTACGATTAGTGTCGGCAATAATTTGATAATTAGTTATAGGCTTGAGACTGGTATCGGCAAGTATAATTTTAGTACTGTCAAAAGATACTTTCCTGTTTAGGTCTAATTGGAGGGTTTTTAAAATGTCCTGTTTGCCGCTTTCAAGATTAGTGGTGTAGCGAAGTTGTTTATCTCTTGACGTAGCGCGATTTGTATTACCTGCAGGAGCTGCAACAGTTTCTTTCGGCAACGAAAAAGCATATAAGGTTATGGGTTGTGTGCTGTCGGCAATCGTTACAGGTTTATCTGCAAAAGCAAATAATTTAGTTGTATCGTCGTAGCGTTTTGAATAATCGTTGGGAAGTGCATAAACAGCAAATGTTCCTGCAGGAAGGTTATTGAATTGAAAGTTACCTCTTCCATCAAGCTTTGCTATGTAGCGGGGTCGTTCTTTGGCAACTGCGCTATCCGCAAAGTTGCGGTGAAGAACTACAATTAAAGTACTGTCGGCCTTACCTGTTTCGGCAACAATTACTTTGCCTGCAAACGTATTTTGATCTATCGTGCTGCCTGTGGAAAAAACATAGGTGAAGTTTTTTAAAATATTCCCTTCATTCACATCTTTTATAGCATCTCCAAAATTGATCGAGTAAGTAGTTGCAGGCTCTAAAGTATCCCGCAGTTTTACAGTTACCGTTCTTAGCTTGTAATCAATATTTGGGGTATTAACAGGTGTGGGAGATACCAAAACATTCTCTTGTGTATTTTGGATTTCTACAAATTCGTTGAAGGATAAAGTGATGCGGTTGCCTGTAAAGTTGGTAATAGAATCTGCAGGATTGGCAGCAATCAAAACAGGCGGAAGGCTATCTCTTGGCCCGCCGGAGGGAGGAACGATATTAGCACAGCCTGAAGCTCCGATAATTAGAATTGTACTAATGAAAACGATGATGAGAGAAAAATATAGAGAAATGCGTTTTATCATTACTGCTTGTGTGCAATGCAAACATAACAGCAATTATTTGTTGAAGCGGTGGGAGAGAGGGATTTAGGGGATTTTTAGGAAAAGGGGATATTAGGTCTTTCCTATTTATTTTGTTTAGTTAATGATTACAATGCTACAATGCGGTTTGTTCATTCTTTTGCAACGACGCTACTTATGATTTTTGATAATGTTTTGTCATCTATCGTATCAAGTTCAGACTTGTCATATATTGTCAGTAAATAAACTTCCTGATTTTCAGTAAGTGTATAAGTAATAACCCTTGCTCCTCCACTTTTGCCTTTCCCTTTACTTTTTATAGATACTCTTATTTTGTAAGTATTGTTACCTAATGGAGTTCCGAAGGCAGGATTAACTGATAGAATATTATTTAATTCTTTCAGCTCACTCTTAAGTGATGTATATTTTTTTATAAGTCGTTTTGCTTCCTTTTTAAATTTGTCAACCGGGATGACATTATATTTCATTAAGAAAATCAGTTAATGTTTGCTTTTCCGTTTTTGATTTTCTTAACAATGCTACTTGTTCAAACGCTTCTTTTAAATCAGTCTTTACCTTTAATATTTGCTCATATTTTCTAAGTTTAGCAAGTATCTTTTCCCACTCCGTTAATGTTAACTGAATAGCTTGTGTTTTACCATTGCTGTCGTTAACGTATTGCACATCTATTTTCATTAGTTAAATGTAGGAAATTTAATAATGTTGTGAATGCTTGTAAAGTTAAGGAAGTGGCAAACAAAGGATTCCCTTGCTTCGAACAAAGCAGCAATTATTTGTTGAAGTAGTTAATAGAAGTGGTTTGGGTATTTTTAAGGAAAGGGGGAATGCTCAATTGACAGTAGCACAACTCAATCAGAAAGCCGCTTTAGCTGCAGAATTAATTCAGGCAGAAAAGCTTCCTTAATTTGCCAGACGATAGAATAGTCAATACCAAAATAGTGATGAACTATGCGATTCCTAAAACCTCTGATGCGATGCCAATCAATTGAAGAATATTTATCTTTAAAATCTTCAGGCAGCATGTTACCCGCTTCGCCTATAATTTCAAAATTCCGTATAACAGCATCTATAGTTTTACTGTCATTAATAAATTCGTTAAAGCTAAGTTCTTCTGTGTAATCAAGAATCTTTTGTGCGCTTTCTAAAATGTCTTCAACAAGAAGCTTGGAATTCCGTTTAGACATATACAATTTCTGGTTCTATAACCTTTAGGTATTTGTCTTTAATGCCACTTTTAGAAACAAGGTCAACTTTATGTTTGAGTTTCTCTTCAATAAAATTTGCTAAGTCTATAAATTCAATACCTATTGGTTTATTGAAGTCCACAATAATATCAATATCACTTGCAGAAGAAAAGTCGTTACGAACTACTGATCCAAAAAGACCGATAGTACGCACGTGGTAATGCTGAACAAGTTCGGGCTTTAACTCAGCCAATGCTTTTTTTATCGTAATTAGCTGCTGCAAGTTTCAAATATATAAAGCTCCATTTACTCACGTTTAATCTATCTTTCGATTGCAAAAATAACAATTAAATAATCCTCCTACATCCCCCCTTCGATCTCTTCTCCCCCAAAAGGCTCAAAAGCCATTTCCTCATTTGGGTCATGAAAATCAATAGCAAGGTCATTTGATTTTACAAACTTGCACCAATGGCAATCTTCCTTTCCACAGCCGGTATAAAATTCCCTGTTTTGAATTTTTTCCCATACTTCCGTGATTTGTGCTGTAACAATTCCAACATCTTCATGAGTTATGATGACTTTTTCTTTACGATAAGTTTTCTTTTTATCCGGCTCTATAAAATCAAATTCCGTACTTACAGCTTTCCATTTTGTCCTGCCAAGGTTATCAACTAAAATTTTGTAAAATACCGCTTGCCGCCAATAGCTTCCACCATCAGGTTCTTTCTCATTTGGTCCTTTCAGTTTTTGCAATGCTTTATATACGTCGCCGCTTTTGTAATCAACCACGTTAACCAACTTTCCTTTAAACTCAAGCTTATCTAATTTACCTTTTAGAGGTACGCCGTTTACTACAACATTTTTAATATTGCGTTCTACAACAACAATCTTATTCCAGCTATCAATGTATTTGTTGTAATAGTTGGTAAGCACTTCATTACCGTATTCAATTCGTCGTGCAAATTGTTCTTTAGTAAAGCTTTCACGATGGCGGTGCATGTACCAGTCGAAGTCGCCGATGAATTCCTGGTACGAAGGAAAGGTGTTATTGTTCTGCTGCATTTTTTCAAATAGCCGTTGCAAGGCAAAATGAATGGCAGAACCAAATTCAGTGGCTTCAGACTTACCCGAAGGAACCCGTACAAGATTATTGAAATAAAAGTCTAAGGGACATTTAAGATAGTTGTTCAGGGCTGTCACATTCATTACAAACTTGTCAAGCAAAGGACCAACAAAATCTTCTTCTATCTTGTCAATTTCAGGCTGCATTTCTTTGTTAAACTGCAATGCAGCAAACTCTGCCTGTTTATTTTCATCAATGTAAACATTCTCTATCGGCAGCAAATGTTTTTCCTGTATCTCGGCAATAAACATAGATGGTTCTAAATATCTTCCATCATTTCTAAAGCGGCTGTAACTGATAAATAAATGTTGCTGCGCCCTTGTTAACGCCACGTAAAACAAGCGGCGAAGCTCTTCTTCCTCCTTGCTTTTTGATACCGAAGTAAACATGGTATCAGGAAAAGAATAGCCGCCGTTAGGCTTGCGTTTCTTCTCCCAGTGTGAAGCATTTGCGCCCACGATGAAGACATAATGATATTCCAACCCTTTGGAGCCGTGAACGGTTAACAGGTTAATGCCTTTTTCACTTCCGCTTACCTGCACCAAGGGAAGACTTAAAACTTCCTTCTCCATCAAATCGAAAATGTTAACCAGCCCCTGCACGTTAAGCATCGGATTGCGCCGTGTTTCTTCTTTAATAAAATCGAACAGGCCGGTAAGCACCCGCATATACCAAAGCTTTTCGCCACTCTTCATCACATAACTTAATATGCCGGCATCGCGAATTAGTTTTTCGAATAATGTTTGAAGGGTAACATTCGAAACTTCGGCGATCAGTTTTTCGAGTATGTTGCTTGCAGACTTCAGGTTTTTATGAATACCGGTATCGAAAAGATTGGCGGGAGGCCGGTTTGCCTTCTCGTATAATAATCTCCGCAGAGATGTTTTTTCGCCGCCATATTTTTTATCATCCACTTCTATGCTAAGCTTGGCAATTTGGATCGGCGGAATATTAAAGAAATCGAAGTGAAGAATTTCGAACAACATTTCATCGCCCCCGTAAGGCACGTCATGCTCAGCAGCAAGATAATGCAGCAGCAGCACAATTTTTTTAGCAAGCGGTATTTCAAGAATATTCAGTTTACGCTTGCTGTAAACCGGAACGTTGTGCAGCTTGAAATACTGCGCAAGCTCTTCGCCATATTTGTTTTCTTTAAAGATGATGCTGATGTCGCCGGGAGATATGCCCTCCTGTAAAAGCGCTTCTACCTGCATTACGATGTGTATCATTTCCTGGTGCTGCGTTTCATACTCTTTTATCTTTGGGCAGCAATCAGCATCGCTGATGCTGCTCCACTTATCGTTACAGCATAATAACTCTTTGCTTAAACCTTTAATCTGCGAAACCAAACGCTCTTCATTCCGGTCGATTAAAGTTTTCGAAACGTTCAATATTGGCTGAACGGACCGGTAGTTGCCCGTAAGCACAACAGTTAATAAATCCTGCTTATAGCTTTCTGCAAATGCCAGCATATTCTCAACGTTCGCTCCCTGAAAACGATAAATACTCTGGTCGTCGTCGCCCACCACAAACACGTTTGGTTTATCCCAGAAACTGATTAGTAATTGAACCAACTTATTTTGGGTTCCACTGGTATCCTGGTATTCGTCAACGAGTATGTATAAAAACTGCTCCTGGTAGCGCGAAAGCAAAGAAGGGGTCTCTTCAAAAGCTTTGATAACCCAGTTGATCATATCATCAAAATCATACCGGTTGCGACTTCGCATCAACTGCTGAAAACGTTCGAACTGGTTTACTGCAGCACCAAGCTTTTCCATTTTATCCAACGCTTCTGTGTAGGCGGGTTTATAGTCTCCCTTATTCCATTTTCCTGCCCTGCTGGTTTTATAAATAAATTCGTCTCTTGTTTTAATATCCTTAGTATAGTCGTCAATTTTACCGTTAATAAACTCAGGGCTCCAACCTTCGCGCTTCATTGTACTGAAGAGAGACTGAAGGTTTTTTATTTCATAATAAACATCGCCGCGATACCTTTTTAAAGGATGATTTTTAGGAAGGGTATCAATCAGTTTTTTATACAGCTCAATCTTCTCCAGGTCGGAGATTGGGTCCATGGAATTCTTTTCAAACAGCGAAAGATTTTCCTGGATGATATCGTTACAAAAAGCATGGAAGGTATAGATGTTAACTTTGTAAGCATCGGGTCCGATAAAGCTTAAAAGGCGCTTACGCATGGCTATAACACCGGCATCGGTATAGGTGAGGCAAAGGATATTGTTGGGATTTGTGTCAGTATCTAATAATATCTTTCCTATACGTGCACTAAGTATTTGTGTCTTGCCTGTTCCGGGACCTGCAATTACCATTACAGGGCCTTCAATATTGTCGACCGCGAGCTTCTGCTGGGTATTAAGGCCGTTATATATTTGGGCGAATTTTTCGTTGTAGAGTTGCTTATCAGACATGCAATAAAGGTACGCCGTCGTTGCTAAAATCTTTGGTTAAAACACCGGTGCTTCAAAAGATGTTACTATCATGTTTATAAAAAAAAGCACTATTAATGGCTGTAGGTTTTTCCCTTATATTATTATAATTTCTTACAATCCCATTAATCCCGAAAAAGTGGTTCAGAAATAATATTTTGCCAATCCCATTAATCCCAAAAATCATGGTTCAGATTTTCTTTCTATGGCGCGGCGGCGTATCATCCATCTTTACAATTTTAGGATAAAATAAGCCAACTGTATCTACCAAATGCTTTTGTGCATTCATTACGGTATGAATATCCTTATAAGCAAAAGGCGCTTCATCCAGGCCGCCACCAATCAGCTTGACGCCATGCTTTTGCAGTTCATCTTTTAGCTGTTGAGCAGTTATCTTGTTTAAGGCAGCAGTACGGCTCATTTGCCTTCCCGCACCATGGCTTGCTGAATTTACAGATGCATTTTCTCCTTTGCCTTTTACAATAAAGCCGGGTGCTGTCATGCTTCCCGGAATAATTCCCAACACACCTTTGCCTGCAGGTGTTGCACCTTTTCGATGAACGATCACTTCTTTGCCTTCATACATTTCTTTCCATGCAAAGTTGTGGTGGTTCTCGACTATTTTAAGTGGCTGGTAGCCTAACTGCTTTGCTATCTTATCATGTATAACATGATGACACGCACTTGCGTAATCTCCCGCTAAATTCATCGCCATCCAATATTGAATGCCTTCCTCTTCATCAAGGTTAAACCATGCGAGGTTCGATGCTTCATTGGGAAGCCTGCGTTTTTCTTTCGCCAATTTTGTAAAGTGATTGGCAACCGTTGCACCAATAGCTCGTGAACCTGAGTGAGATAATAAGCCCAAATATTTGCCGGGCTCAACATTAAACTCATTGTCTTTATTAGCAATTTCCACAACCCCAAATTCCACAAAATGGTTTCCGGATCCTGAAGAGCCAAGCTGGCCTGCAGCCTTATCCCGCAACCCTCTCAGCACATCAACTTCTCTAAACTCTTTCCGGTACAATACTTCGTGATCTGTCGCTTTTTTAAATTCGCGACCGGCACCAAACAGAGTGGCTTCATTAAGCTCACGAGTAAAATAACTTTCTCTAAACTCAAGCTCCTTTGGGTCAATATCAAAAATGGATAAGCACATGCGGCAACCAATATCAACGCCAACACCATAAGGAATAATTGCATTTTCTGTGGCAAGCACACCGCCGATAGGCAAGCCATAGCCATGGTGTGCATCAGGCATTAAAGCGCCTGCAACACTAATTGGTAACCGGGCAGCTTGTGTCATTTGCGCGAGTGCTCCTTCCTCAATAAACTCACCGCCGAAAATATTATAGTGTACACCTTCTTCTCTTAACGCAATGTTTGCTTCTTCTTTTTTTTGCTTTGCTATTAGTTCGTTCGCAATCCTACCCAATACTTCATCATGTATATAAGTGGCAGGTTCTTCCAGTATATTTTTTAAAATGCCCAAAGCGTGATCGATCGAATTGCGTTTGTAACTTTTTTCCATTACATCCATTGCAATACTTATCACCGGACCTTCAGGGTAACCGATGCTTCTTAGTTGCTTGCCTGTTAGCTTTAATTTTGCCATAAGTATCTTTATCTTTTAAAAATGAGTGCCTTACAATAAAAAAAATGTCTCAAGAATTCTATTGAAATTAAAAAGACATGATTAACAAGAAAGGAAAAACTATTTTCGAAGTATAAAAAATTCTTGCCATGATTACTGTAAAAGACATTTTAAAAACAAAAGAAGAACTAACCAACACCATCGAACCAACAACCATGGTAATTGACGCACTTAGAACATTAGCCTCGGTTAATTTGAGCTATCTCGTAGTAATGGATGGTGATGAATTTAAAGGAATTTTTAGCGAGAGAGATTATACCCGTAATCTCGTTTTAAAAGGCAGGTCGAGCAGAGACACGATGGTACAGGAAGTGATGAACACCGAATTGCCGGAAGTATATATGTCAAAAACTATAGAAGACTGCATGTACCTGATGAATGTTCGTGGAAACCGGTACCTCGTTGCTTATGATGATGATAATCAGTTAGCAGGAATAATTACTATTCATGATATACTAAGACAAGTGTTGGCTAACAAGCATCATGCATTTGATGATGCACTTACTTCGGGGCTTTTAGATAAGGATGAAAGCGGTAAGATATTCTAATTGTACAGGTTGGTATTGGGGTATATAGCATTTGAAAAAATGAAAGAAATAAGAGTACAAAAACTTGGGGTAAAAAGATGCACGCTTACTTAGCGAAGTAGCTATTAACTCCTATTCTGATTATTACCTGCATCTTTGGTACGATGGCGGGCAGTGGTACATAAATAGATGCTTTACAACCTGTCTCTTATACACATCTCCGAG
>MWWB01000497.1_pt1 | contig 9975 bp, 11 predicted proteins | sample 1047291 | NCBI WGS metagenome assembly MWWB01 (sample SAMN06349976, study PRJNA376086) | soil metagenome | isolation source: MS4-1 sample Antarctic (ecotone) soil | place: Antarctica | reverse complement strand
AATGTCGCCTTTGTGCGTGTACTGCTATAGGCGTAATGGTTGTTCATAAATGCCTCACTTGCCCGCTGTTCACGGTAGATATTCCAGTTTTGCACAACCTGAACAGTAGTACCAGGTAAAGCTATACTGTTCAGGTTGTGCAAAACTGGATTGGGTAGGAGTTCAATCACCGTCGCCTCCCCTGCTTCCTTGCCCATTTTCAAGTTGATATAGCCAGCCGTGAACAGTCGCGCCAAGTATGCGCCTATGCCACCTTTGGCAATTGTCGAATTCTTAGAGAGATAAGCATAGCCGGGTGCAATGCTCAAGCTTCCCATCTCTTCACACTTTTGCAGCATTGTATCTAGCAAACGGCGCGCCTGTTCCGCGTTCCTAAAGCCTGCTTCTTTGAGTTCCTCAATTGCATCTGGGGAGGCTAACCACTGGCGATAGTCGCGCAATCGTTCCTGTAGCCAAACGTCAGGCCAGCCCCCTTTGCGCGCTAGGTAGAATACACTCTTCAACGTGGCACGCTTGCCCGTATATTCTCGGTCGTATGTATGCCACTTGGCTTCTACCTCACCAGGTTTACCATTTGCCCAATCCACTACGGTATCCAATGCCTCATCTCCAAAGGCATCATGTAGCGCCGCTATAATCCCCTGCCACTGGGTATAGTCGATTGCATCGGCATCCACATACTTGAGTGCATCCGCGACGCGTGCCAAGTCAGCCCCCGCATAGGTAGCGCTTGGCTCTCTCTCTTCGCTCTCAGGTGCAAATAGTTCAGCGCCTGTCCACTCTTCCCACAGCGCCGCCACCGTGTCAGCCGGTAGCACAGGCACGGTATGCCCACCCCATAGGATAGGCACCCCAGAATCGTGAAACCCTGCAATAACGGCTTGTGCGTGCGTCCCGTTGGCATTAATGCCCAACAGGTCAATACCATGTGTTCTGCTCTTTATGCGCGTGGGAAGAGTATCGGGGCAAGAGAAGATAAACTTGGCTCGGTTGGGTGCGTTCGCTCGGTAGGTGTAAAGCCCGCCGCTTAGTTGGTCGCACTCATGGCCGCGCTCGTCATCATAATCAAAGTCAAAGACATAGAGTCCGCCCGACCCAGTGGCAAGGCCAATATTGTAGCCGTTGGCTATGTGCGCTTTTGCCTGTTTTGCGCTCAAAGTGTTATCGGTTTGATTCCACCCCTTGCGCGTAGGCAACTTAGACCCGCGCTTGATTTCAACGTAGCGCCCATCGCGCTTGCCCGTGATAGAGATAATTTGTCGCCACTGGCGTAGGTCGGTGGGTGTGGGAGTGGTTGCCATCATCGCAGCGCCCCCCCCCCACACGTCTAGGTCAAGGTCGTGGTCAATGATTCCCCCATCGGAGTAATTTTCTTCACGCAGGTTGTCACTCTGTACGAAATACGGGTTATCGTTGGGTGTATCATCTCCCACAGGTACAGGGGTAGATTTTTCTAAGCCAAGATTGCGCGTATAACGTTCTTTCTCTTTCGCCACATCCGCAGCAATGTTTGTAATAAGGCTATCGTCACTCTTAATCCAATCAAGGATTAGCTCCAAGCCCTTCACTACATCTTCCCGCGTGTACCCCTCCGCAATTTGGAGGCGCATACAGTCGCCATTTCTTAATTCCAGACGGACGCCGGCAAACAGGTCATAGCCCTTGTCATTGTCCGTTACCCCGGTATCTTCGTTGAAGTAATCAATCTGCCTAAAACCCCTTACGGGCTTGCGGCTCGCGTCTTTCAACAATTCTTGGCGAGTAGCTTCGTCTGAGTCTTTGGGTTGCGCTATACTCCCAAACTCATATGCGTCAAAGCTTGCCCGTTCCCGTCCCCGTTGGCTATGCCAGGCGTTAACAGATTCGACTAGCTCCCACCCCGTACCAATGTCCGCAGCGCAGTCGTTGCAAACAAAATCCCATGTGCCTTCTACAAAAATGGCGGGGCCAATAGGCGCTTCATCCCACCTACCACACAGCGCGCAAGGTTCATTTCCACCTGTGTTATTGTCTTTGATGACTAGCTGTGGTTTTCCGGCTGGGTAGCTCATCGCCCCACCTCCCCAAACAGCGACAGTTGCAACTCTTTACGTTCTTGGTTGGTTTGCGCTGCCTTTGCCACAGCCGCTGGGGTAGCGCCGTTTATAGCCCAATGCTCAAGCGTCACAGCCACTTGGTCGCCATGCCCACGGTGTACAGGGAAGGAATGGCGGTCGATAGTCTCAAAGCTAATCGTGTAGGTTATGCCTGTTTCACGGTCAAGGATAGCCGCGCACGTTGCTCCAGCAGCCGCCGCATCGCGCAGGGTGCATCGGTCAAAGGCAATGGCTCTAGGTCTACGCAATATATGTTTGCTACCGTTGATTGACTTGTGGAAGGTGACGCCAGCAACAACGCCAATGACGCGTTGGGCGATATAAATGGGTGTGTTTTTGTTGCGCCGTGGCGAGGGGTATGACATAATAGATATACCTTTCTGGTTGTGCCCGTTGTGCCTCTCCCCGCTTGCCCAGCGGGGTTTGGTGTTTCATGGGCTAATTGGTTTGGTACTAACTACACTGCAACCGCACTAGAGTCTGGCGAGACTTCTTGACTAGTGCGGTTGTGTTTCTGTGGCATTGCATCGCCACTGTCTAGCCGCAACAGGGGTAGAATCCTGTGGGCATTTTCTCCGACCGCTACAATCAACCCTGTCAACGTCAAGCCATTTAATTCAGCCGCAGCTACCAGCCGTTGCTTGGTTGCAATGGGCAAAAATGCGCTCAGGTGCGACCGTCCTTGCCGCCACTGGCTCTCTCTCGCAATCGCTTTCATCTGGTTTCTCCTATGGCAATAAACAACAAAACGCCCACACAGGCTTAATAGCTCTGGCGGGCGCTCGGTCTTCTCTGCAATACTTGTGCTTGACATGCTAACACTACCGCTGGTATTATCAGCTAGAGTGTTGACAAATGTACAGGTAGAATTTTACAAATGTCAACGTCAATAGAATCATATGCAAAGAAGAACCGGTCGCCCGCCAGAGCACTTCGGTTCTTTTTTGCGTTTACAGCGCATTTACTGCTGTACTTACTTTATGTATAGTAGCATAAATGGCATGTCCGCGCAACCGTTGCGAGTGGATTAAAAGGTCATTTCAGGGGTTGGATAGAAATTTTAAGGTAAGCAAATCTGTTGCATTTCCGGCTTACTTTTGCACCCACAAAAGCAGCCCCGCCAAGCGCCTACCCACCGCGTAAAATGCTCAAAATATCTTCGCAAATTACGAAGATAGCAAAGCCCGCCAAGCGCCTGCCCATCGCGTAAAGTGTACAGAGTTCACTGGGTCGCAAGCTTGCCTAGCATGGCTTGGTACTCTTGCTCATACGTGCCTGTTTCCCCCAGCGCAGCACACGCCACACGCGCCCCAAAGGTGACGGCTTGAAAGACAATGCTATGCTGGTCATCGTCTAGGGCATCCCAACCTTCTATCGTATCCATGTAGACTTCCTCAAAAGCTGCAAGTGCATAATTCTCGATTAGCTCCGTCTTGCTATCATGTCCTGTTGCTTGAAAAATGCTCATTGCTCTATCTCCTATTTATGGTTTGTGGGGGTCACAATGCCCCCTTGCTCGTTCAAATGCTACACAGCGCCACCAGGCCAGCCACAGGGCAAGCTAGGCGAGTGCCAGACGCTTTGTACGGGCATCTCTATAGACTGCTATAGTTATTTGCCGCTGGGTTAGCCAGGTGATAGTTAGGGAATGAGTCCAGCGCCACAAACCAGGATTTACGCGTCCTGTCATAGCGCAAAAGTGTTGGTGGGCATTGCTCCCAATCAAATAAGACTTGGCGCAAGATATTCGCTTCCTGTGGACGTAGCCCCCATTTCCCCTGCCCATTGCGTCCCCAGGGCAAAGGAATCAGGATGCGCCCCGTTGCCCCATCTATGTTGCAAAAGCCCCCGGCATCCTCTTCATAGCAAAGTTGTATGAGGCGCGCCAATGCTTCGTTGAAGAGTTCACAGCAAGCCGTATCCACGTTAGCTAGGCTTATGCTCTCCGCTACTGCCCTAAGCCCTCTATAGCGCTCAGGTGTCGCGACTGACAAAGCTTGCTTACGTTCCATTGTCACAGATAACCCGTTCATAGGTTTCCCCCTCTGTTCAGCCCATAGCGTTTGAACCGTTCCGATTGCTCGCGCTTCAAATAGCCCCATGCGAAAATGGTATGAAGGAATAATGCGCCATCCGCACTAACGAATGTGTGCAAGCCATATGCCATCAGCCAGGTTAGCGCAAAGCCGCCCAAAGCTAACAGTAAAGCCCCTACGCTCAGTAATGGCACGCCAAAGGCGCTTATACCAATCAGTAGCACAATGAAGCCTGCTACGCCTGCTAACGGCGCTGTGGCAATGCCAAAACCCTTAGCCCTGTCAACATGCCCGCTGTATGGCATCGGTGCGGAGATGGGAGCGCTAGGGAGTTCACGCATCACTTCCACCTCTACAATTTGCGCCGGTGCGTCGCGCAGCGCCGGTACAAAGGTACTGCGCCCGCTAGTCTGTAATTCCATGTGATATACTCCCTTCGCAACTAAAACAGGGTCATACCTATTACGGTTCACTGTGGGGACGTGTGAAGCTGCCAAGCCAATGCACACGTCCCCGCTCTCTTTTGTTGCCTACCCTGTAGACTTCGCTATTTCATCCTCTCCCTCTTGCACCAGTTGATTGCCCAGCGCCTCCCAATTTGCGTCTACTTCTTCCCCTGTCTCTCCCCCTTGCTCTATGAATTGGCGTTCTAGCCATTGCGCTGGGGTCTCATTTGTTACGGCAAGGTCTGCGAGATAATGCCGGTACGCTTCAGCCGCACTTATGCCCCCTAGAATTTCCGTCCATGACTCCATAACTAAATCTCCTTATTGGTATGTGGTAAAAACAAAAATCCCTATCGAATGTCCGATAGGGTGATAAGTGCATAGGCCGAAATGGTTTGCATGGTACAATGCTCCCCAGGTCGTCCGCTGCCCACTCAGCGTTTCGGCTAGGCTGTGGTAAGTGTTGAAAGCACTTGCTACAGCCGTTTTTATTCAGTTATGGGTCTAGCATACCACACTCTGTCAATCCCCTGCCAAGAGGGTAAAAATGGTTGGTGCGATAGGCTACTGCAAAGTGCGCGATAGGCTACAGGGAGTGTACGGTGAGCATTTCAGCAAAAGAAGCCGCAGAGTTAACAGGACTTACTAAAAACGCAATCTTCAAAGCCATCAAGATAGGCAAGCTCTCCGCAGCAAAAGACGTGCATGGTGAATGGCGCATCGAACCCGTAGAATTGTTTAGAGTGTACCCGCCTGTGAACGATAGTGCGCGCACCTCTCCGCAATCAAGTCCGCAGCAATCTATAGCAGGTCTACAGCGCGAAAATGAGTTATTGCGCGATACGGTGAATGACTTGCGCCGTCGCCTTGACGCTGAAACAGAGGCACGCAATAAAGAAGCAGAGGAACGTCGTACCCTTATGTTGCTCCTAACAGATAGTCGCACCCCAGCCCCAGCTTCGCAGCCTGAACAGCGCAAAAGCTTTTGGCAACGATTGTTTGGATAGAGTCCTGGTAACGTGATAGGTACATAAAAGTACCATTTACGTGCCCTAATAGCTTCCGATAAATAAAACTTATCGGTACTTATACATATTATCACGCTATTTTGGGTATCTATCATGGGTAGTTAAAATAGGGGCATGAAAACACAATCTAGTAAAACCACCAAAGTTGCAACCACACTCCACATCACAAAAGAGGCGCAAGATGTCATGCTTGATAATGGCTATTGCGGTATTCGGGGCATGGGCGAATTCATATCGCAGTTGATAATGGACTACCACGCCGGGCAGACACGCAAGCCAACACAGGCAGAGATTGCCGGGGAGCTGCGGCGACTGGCTGACATGCTAGAAGAAGTCAACCAGGCTGCGCCCCTGGCCACAACTCCACCCATGCCACTAGCCAACGTGATAGATGCACCATCTGATATGGTGGGCGTGACTGTTATCAGTGAGGAGGATGGATGCAAGGAAGATAAGGCCAAACCACTCTAAGCCACTTGGAAAATCCTTCATTTCCTTCATTGGCGCAATGTCCAAAAATGTCAGTAAATGTCAGTTTTTTTGCTCCCCGTTCCTGTGTGGTGCCAACTTTTTCAGACATACAACCAACTCCCACCGTCAACCTTCGTTGCGAGGGCCTACCCACCGCGCATAATGTTCACAATGTCTCCATGAGATTTCCGCGTAAAACGAATGTGCATGGGTTTGCCGCGCATCCCTTATGCCATCAGCAATCTATCTAGCTCCGTATTCCGCAAACTACGCAATCGCTCATCTGCAATCTGTGCAGGTGTGGTGGGTAGTGGCAACTAACGTTGCCCTACCTATTAGGACCAGCGGGAGCGAACGAACAGAAACCTACGGTTTCACCACCCGGTTCTGCAGTTAATAAACTCGAAGATGCCAAGATTTTCTTGACGTTGATTGGTTTACCGACTTTTCTACCCACAGATTTGCTATTTTTAGGCGATGCATTGTGCTTGATCACAGAGTTAATCAATCCAGCGTTTGATTGACCCCCTGATTTATCGCGAATTGGGATGATTTTCGATATAAATCTCCGTTTAGCAACTCAGAAACGCCTTCAAAACCGTAGGTTTCTGTTCAAATGCCCCCGCTAGTCCAGTTGTGCCCACACGCTACTACCTGCTCAATGGGCAGGCTGTGGCCTTACGCACAGGAACAGGCACAACGACCTATCTCCATCGTGACCAGGTAGGTAGCGTGGTGATGACCACACAGAGTGATACCATCACAGGCGGTCGCTTCTATGATGCATATGGCAACAAGCGTGGTGGTGATGACTTTGCCTTTGCCACTGCCCAAGTACGCGAGGCAGAGCAGGTGCTAGGGGTGTTGGCCTTACAAGACCCGCGTGTGCCGCTGCTCGTGCAAGTGCCGGGGATTGGGCACATCATCGCCATGTTCATTCTCGCTGCCATCAGTGACATCACGCGCTTTCCCAGTGCCAAGAAGCTGGTGGGCTATGCCGGACTCGGTGCAAGTGTGCATGACAGTGGCGAGAAGCGCACCACCGGGCGCATCACCAAGACAGGACGGCGTGACTTGCGGCGAGCGATGGTCGAGGCGGCCAACAGTGCGGTTCGCAGCCATCCACATTGGAAGGCGGAGTTAGCACGCCTCGAACCGCGGTTAGGACGCAGCAAAGCCGTGGTCGCCATTGCCAGAAAGCTGCTCGTTGCGGTGTGGCATGTTCTGACTAAAGGCGAGAAGGACAAGCACGCCGAGCCACAACGAGTAGCGCAGAGTTTGTTGCGTTTCGTCTACCGTACAGGCGTGCGCCATCTGCCCAAAGGACAGACAGCACTCCAGTACACGCGCCAGCAGCTAGATCGCCTGGAGATCGGTCAAAATCTGACACACCTGGTCTGGGGTAACAAGCGCTTCAAGCTGCCGCCATCCAGCCGTGCTAGTCCGGCAGTATAAGGCAAGGCTACTGAACTACACTTAATCCTCTTGTCGCTATGCTTTCTCTCCAGCCCCCGCGACCTTTAGTTCGCGGGCATTGGCGCGATTGGGAATAAGTCGGCTAATTCCTCATGTTCAGTGGGCAGCTTCCCTCAATTGCTCAATTCTGCACACCCATTAGCACATGTTCAGGATGGACTATAAGCGCAAGACAACAATTGTGCAGAATAATTTCATATTTGTATAGTTAATAGTTCTCCTATTTGGGGATCGTCGAAATAAAACGAGACAAGATCTATGTTCGGTGGCAGTTCCGTAGCAAGAAAATCGGCAATCATCAATGCACTCTGCTCTGGTGTGAGTTCAAGCAACGGAATGGATTCCAACGGACTGTACTCTAAATAATCTTGTACAACTCCGCCATTAACATAGCGCCAACAGTTGCAACTGGTGACAAGTATTCGCAGTTCTGCCAGTTGCTGCAGCAAGCGCAAGGCATCTATCGGTCTCAGTAACAGCGCGGAACCGTGGACAACTCCGAGATTTTGATATTCTTTGGCAAGTTGCGTTAGTTGCTTATCCTTCATGGTAGTGTTATCGGCTGAATTGGTTGATTCGTGATCATATCAACCCAGTTGGAATTACCTATTTCACTAACTTGTATGATTTCGCCAGTGACGTCATCAATTACAGCATAATGTCCATCTGTACGGTAGAAGTAGGTTGCAGGATTACCAGTCGCATGGTTCACATGTGTCCGTGTGAGGGCAGGATTGCGAACAACATCTTCTACATCGTTGATGAGCCATCCTCTAACAGCCGCTTGATTAGGTTTGTCAGCTCTACCCCAGAAAATCTTGGCTGCGTCTATGCTGTGCTGTGGCATCCCGATGTGATTAAATACTGCATCAGCATTTCCTCCTAGATGATGGCGGATGTATATGGGGGTTTTTGCAAGACCCCTCGAAAAGGTGCATTTAGAGAAGGCACTAGCCAGGAAGGGCATTTCGAAGGCCAATTGATGCCGTTTTCTCGCTTCTTGACGGCTCATTACCTCTAAAATGACTTGAGAATTGGGTAATGAGACATGAAATGAGACCCATCAAGGGTTATGTCTCACGAAGTACACTTCCTGAGGCACATCCAAATATGAAGATTTAGGCGGCAAGCGGTGGCGAACAGGAGTTGAAGCCCCTTTTACACCCTTACTGCACTTTTTCGGGGGGATATGCAAAGAACCCCATTATGCCGTTGCCCCCCAATGTCCAAAATGTCCAAAATGTTAGCATTGCGTTTGCCTACGCGCAGGCTATCAGCGCCGTTTGATGGTCGGGTTGCTGCCCTGCCCACTTGATTGTTGGCACGCGTTCACAGGCAAATTCAAATATCTTGTAACGTCCTAAAATGTCGGTCTCATCAAGTTTTGCCCACCAGCCCGCGCCATACTCAACCACTGCCCAGGCGTGAAATTCATTCCAACGCTTTTCAGCTTTCGGTAGGGTCTTGGCGTATTCCTTGCGCCGCCACTTGTTAGCATCCGTTTGCTTTGTCATTGCCACAGGGAGACGATGCTCGGCACGCTCTCCAATCACAAGTGCATAGGTTAGCCGCCGCCGCCGTTCCTCTTCTTTGTTTACCCGGACGGTGTGCGCTCGTGTGAAGGGGACAATCCCCGCCTCCGCTTTGACCTTTGCCAATAGCGCTGCCATGCGAAGGTATTCTTTCCCTACCTTGTCTGCCTTCTCATCCTCACCATTGAATAGCAGGATACTTTCTCTACTCTTCAATGCGTCCACATGACGTACCAGTTGAACCGCATACGTTGGCATCAGTGGGATGTTAGCCTTGAGAATGTCGCGCCAATCTTCTTTCAGCGAGTAGGACTTTATCCCGCGATAGCCCACCGTCACGTCAACCAGCCCGTTAGCCACATAGCGCCGCATCGTGCGCGCCGTTGCATCATAGCTATAGCCAACAGCCTCCGCAGCTTCCTTTATCGTTACAGCGCCATCTAGCAGCCCCATAAGCGCGCCCAGGCCATTGCTTCCCAACGTGGGTAATGTCGCCTTTGTGCGTGTACTGCTATAGGCGTAATGGTTGTTCATAAATGCCTCACTTGCCCGCTGTTCACGGTAGATATTCCAGTTTTGCACAACCTGAACAGTAGTACCAGTAGTAGGTATACTGTTCACGTTGCGACAAACTGATTTCGGTAGGAGTTCAATCACCGTTGCCTCCCCACCTTCCTTGCCCATTTTCAAGTTGATATAGCCAGCCGTGAACAGTCGTGCCAAGTATCTGGCTATGCCACCTTTGGCAATTGTCGAATTCTTAGAGAGATAAGCATAGCCGGGTGCAATGCTCAAGCTCATATCCTCTTCGCATTTTTGCAGCATGGTATCTAGCAAACGGCGCGCCTGCTCCGCGTTCTTAAACTCATCTTCTTTGAGTTCCTCAATTG
>MWWB01000496.1_pt1 | contig 9981 bp, 12 predicted proteins | sample 1047291 | NCBI WGS metagenome assembly MWWB01 (sample SAMN06349976, study PRJNA376086) | soil metagenome | isolation source: MS4-1 sample Antarctic (ecotone) soil | place: Antarctica | reverse complement strand
TGCCCGTTTTGGCTAGCTCGTCGGCGTGATTTCTCAAGTGCGGAAATTCGCGGTTTTTGTTGACTAATGGCGAAAGTCATTTTAGAAATTGAAAAGGCTTCAACCCGTTCGCCTCAGGTTAAAGCCTTTGTTATTTTCGACGACGCGCGACGAAAACTTAAAAAACCTTTTAAATCATTTTATTCCAACTAGATAATTTTTATCTTGCAAATTGGTTTCAAATGAGATATTTTTCAAAACTGCAACGGGCGAACACTCTGTTGCGTTTTGGTGAAAACTAAAAAGAACGAATGGACGAGCTTAACTTTCGACGGTGGCTCGTCTTTTCAATTGCCTGGCAATCGAAATCTGAAAGCACGATAACGGAAATACGCTGCTATTGCAAAAAAAAAATACACAATTTAGACATCTCGCCTAAATACACAGTTTAGAGACCTCACCTTAAAATAAAAAAAGACACGCAACAATTCCAGCGAATTGCTTTGATGTCCTTGCTCACCGATACCGATAAATTTTCCCTAGCCGCATTACAACTAACGCGGACGTAAGTTGAGATAATTTAACCATTGTTGATTTAATGTTGTCAAGAATTTATTTCTTGTTCTTGCTCTGACGATACCAATTCTCAAACTCCAAATAATCCGCTTCACTAAAAAAACGCGCTGCTCGATTGCCGCTCTGGTGTGATTTTAATTTTCCCTCTTTCACATAATCCAAGATTCGACGATTACTCAAAACCTTTCCGGCAATCGGTTCAAGTCTTATTGCAACTTGTTCGGTTGTCATTCCTTTGGCAGATGCCATTATTTTGGGCGTTTCGGGGTTGCTGGCTGGCTTTTGCGTATCTCTAGGAACTGACGGACGTTTTACCTTTTGCGGCTCGTTATAGCCAAAAATATCATTTGGCGAACATTTGAGCGCATCACACAAGGCTTTCAGAGTTTGCGGCGTGAATTGCTTTATATCATTGGCAAACGCTCTGTAAGCCGTCGGCATATTTAATTTTGTCCGCTTGGCTAGTTCGTAAGCAGATTTAATTCCTTGTGCCTCACAAATCTCTTTTATTTGTAGTTTCATATCCTATTCTTACCACTTCGATAATATCATAATTACCAATTCGATAACAAGTTTTTCTTTGCTTACCAAGTCAGTAATAATTATTATCACTTCGGTAAGTTTTACCTTGACTTATGGAAATTCTTCCGAAGAAGAATTTTCAACTTATACCGAAGCACGAGACGAAGCTCTAAGGCAATGTTTTTGAAGGAGCGATTACACATTGTTGCTAAATGTGTAACCTTGATTTTTGGGAAAAAGCCGCAAGGTTTGACGCTCACGGCTTTTTATGCGGGGTAAGTAAAATCGGCGGTTTTAGATGGGTTTTTTGTCGGTCGGTAGGACGTTGGCAAAGATGTCGTAGGTAGGTTTGTTCGATTGTTGCGAACGCGAACGCGAACGTATTTGCTCATTCATCGTCGAATGAGAGATTTTCTTGACTTCGTCGGCTGTCGGTTCGCGAAAGAAATGCGGATAATCGCGCATTATTTTTGTGATTGCTTTATCGGAATCAAGCACGCCGGACGCTATTAATTTGCGGAAAATTGTGCGAATTTCTTCCTCGTGTTCGGCTTTGATTATTTTTTCAGTTTCCATTTTTATATGCCTCCGTGCGCCTGCAAAGATGACGGCGAGATTTTGACGTTTCGCGCTTCGTGAACGAGACTTGCTATCTGCCTTTTTCGCTCGGCGATTTCCATTTTAAGCTGGCGAATATCTTCGGTGATTGAACCTACCTCGCCGGATTTGATGTTGAATTCTCGATGCATTTCGGCGATTTTCTTTAACATTCCCTCGATTGGTTCGGCGAGTTTGGCGACTTCGGTTTGAAGCAAGGGCAGTCGCTGCTCATCGCGCTCAAGTAAAAGCCGCGAAAGTCTGATTTGGGTCGATAAAATTTCAACCGGCAGTTCGTCGCGACGGCGTGCCAATGCGATTAACGCGCTTGAATCGGCATTATCCGCCGAAATTGCCATCTTTGTGCCCAAGTCGGACTGCTCCGCCAACAAAGTTTCTAAGAGTGTTTGAGTGTTTTCTATTTCGTTTAGGTTTTGTATCATTTTTTCGGTCATTTTATTTATTTTCCTTATGGCAAAAAGCCATTGTTATTGAGTGTAAAACTTAGCGGCTTTCACGCCGTCGTTAGCCGTCCAAAGCGCGATGCTAAGCGCAAGCACAAGGTCATCGTGCGAGTTTTCGCGCCAGTCCGCGCCCGCGCCGTAGCTGTCATTCCCGGCATTAGAAATCTTTGCCTTGAAGTTTTGTAACTCCGCGATTAAAGTGTCGGCAAGCGGGAGTTTTTTAGAAATTTGCAGCTTGCCGGACTGCAATGCAATCGCGGTGTTTGCCACTAAAATACGTTTCGGAACTCGCCGCACGTCGCCGTCCCGCGTAACGTCCGTGCCGGATGTTATATAAACCGGAATCAAGTGCGCCTTCATCTTCGCACGCCGGAACAAATCCGCAACCGGCATTCCGCAGCCCGTCGAATCAACGGCAAGAAACGTCGGGTCTCGGACGTTTTGCGTCAACTGCGGATTGTTGACTATCTTGACGCAATCATCAACGATTTGCGGGTAACTCGTGCGGAGCTCCCAGCGTTTCAAATACTTGCAGTCGAAGGTGTAGTCTTTCGGCGTGTTGCCGCGTCTCTCCAGTATCACGAGCGCGGAATAGTCGCTGACTTGTCCCAAGTCCAAGCCGCAGAAATGCGATGGCTGCTTTGAAGTTAAATAGGTCGCCCGTGCCAAATCTTCACCGTTCTCAAAAAAATTCATATTAAATCTCCTTCAAAATAAAAAGGTTCGAGTGTGTCAGATAACGTCGCCTGAACTTCGGCGAAAGAAAAAACACTATCGGAATTTTCGAGAAACTCGCATCCGTATTCCTGACGAAACCACCACGAGCCGACTGCCTCTTTTTCCTTCAAAAGCCATTCGGGGGAAATGCGCCGACACTGGTCGGCTGTAATCTTTGTCCGCATCCAATCCGCGCTGCCGTTTGCCCAAACATCGTGAAAAAACCCGCGTGTGCCGAACGGAGTCGAAAGTAAAATAATGCGTCCGGCGGAGACGGCTAACATCGGTCTGACGGACTGATAAAGCGAATCAGCGACGCGGCTTGCTTCGTCAATTATCAACAAACTGACCGCCGAAAAGCCTCTGACCGTCTGCTCCGAACCGGGCAGGCAAACGACGCGAGAGCCGTTATTAAACTCAAGCCGCGTCGCTGATTCTTCAACTATTTGTGCTGATGACGGCGATTCAATTTCGTTATATATATTTCTCAATTTTTTGAATAATTCACTGCTTTGCCTCAGGGAAGGCGACAATAAAAGTACCAATGAATCCGGCGTGTAAACCGCTTGATGCAAGCCTAAAACCGCGCTAATTGTGCTTTTGCCCGACTGACGCGAACAATTCAAAACCAGTTGCTTTGCGTCGCTTCGGAGCAAGTCAGACTGCCAGTTGTCCGGCGTAATGCCTGCACGTTCCGCCATTAGAAACGGATCGGCGCGCTCGCGTCCAAAGCGGTGTTTGATGACACTATTCGCTATCGAATCCATTGTCGAGCTGTTTGTCAACGAATAGTTTTGTTTCATACAAAAACTCCTCTTCTGTTAGTCCGGCATCGGCAGCGATAGCGCGCCAGTCCTGAACCGATACGTCCAAATTAATTGCTTGCGGTGCTTTGCCTGCGATGCGGTCGTAAATCTCTTTTACCGCCCACGATTCGCCCAAAACGATTGCACAATATAGAAGGCGTGCGTTTACCGCATCAATGTTTGTGATATTCGACAAGCCATTGCAAAAGTCGGCTATTTCTTTCGTGTTTTGCACGCTGCCGGGCGAGATATTCTCCAGCATTTTGATTAGGCGATTTTTTACGTCGATCGCGCCTTTTGGTTTTCCGTTCGGGTTTGGCACATCGCCTTCTTTGAACATCTGAAGATTTTTCTTCGAGTTCGGATGTTTGCCTCGCCCGTATTGTTCTTCGTTTCTCATTTCTTTCTCATTATTCGCCATAATTTTGATTTAATGCGCGTCCTGTGGCGCGTTTTTATTTGTCGAACCTGCATTCCCCTCCTTTTTTTTTTCCAATGAATCGGCAACATCGGCGTGTTACCTGCCCCGCGCTAGTGTCTCGTAGGCAAGATTTATCGCAATCATCTTTTCGCTGCTGCCCTTTGCGTCCGGGTGGTTAAGCTTCGCTAAGGTTTTGTATGCCACTTTTACCAGTTCTGGCGGAGCGGAAGGCAGCAAGTGGAGCGTGGTGAACGGTGAAGCGAGACTTTGCACCGGCGGCGGTTGGTATGCGCCGGTGTAGCTGGTATCAACGGAATACGCCGAGCGCAATTCATAAAGCCATTCGTCAAGGCAGGCGGAGCCCGTGATTGTCCAAAACTTTTTCGTCGGGTCGTAGGTGCGGCAATTCGGCGGAACGGTGTTTTTCAGTTCGTAAATTGCGTGGGCGAAAGCGTCCCGGTCAGCTGCGCTGATTCTGACGCCGAAACCATCTGCGACGTGGGTAATTTTTATTTTTATTTCGGAGAGGTTATTCATGTTATTTTTTTTTACAATGTAGTCAGGAAATTTTGACTACATCTTGACTACAGCCTTTTTTTTCGCGCAAGTCTTTTCTTTTCAGTGAGTTGCTTTTTTTCATTTTTTTTCAATGTAGTCAGCTGTAGTCAAAAAGGTAAAGTTCTCTAAGAGAGTTTTCACAAGTAAAAATACCTTTTTTGACTACATTGACTACATTCAAACAAATAAATCCTTTATTATCAAAAACATACAGTGACAACTTGACTACATTTTGACTACATTTTGACTACAGCCGACTACAGCCGACTAAATTAAATCGCCGAGGAGGATTTCAGTTCAAAACCAAGCCATCGGATGCCGTTTTCGCGGCGAATGGATGTAAATCCGCGTTCCTCAAGACTGGACTTAAAACTCCTATTACCCAGCGCGTAAAAACCGTTGTCATTGCACCAATCGCGGTAATCTTGGTAAGCGATTGATGACGAAACATCCATGTGCGACGCTTTGTAGGTTCTCAGCTCCAGCCATTGTCCGATGGTGTCGCTGTCGCTTTTGTATTTTTCGGTGGCTTCCCGAACGCTGACAGGTATGCCGTCCAAACCTTCGGCGCGCCACATTTTCAAACCTTCAAGCGCCCAGTTCAAAATGCCCGGCAGCTCCAGCTTGAGTTTTGCCTCTAGTTGTTTGTCTTCGCGTCCCGTAAAGTTTTGAGTAAACGGTACCAGTTTGACGCGGCGCCAAATTCCAAAGTCCGATTGCGTGATGACCGGTTTGTGGTTGCTGGCAAGGAATAGTTTGAATTGCGGCGTGTATTCAAAAAATTCCTTGTGCAGGAATCGGCACGTTATCGAATCGCCGCCGGTGAGCCGTTTTATCAACGGCTCGTTCAATTTTTTATCAGCGGCGGATTCTGCCACCGATACGAACCGCTTGCCTTTTAGCGCAGCGATGTCGTTCGTTTGCTCCGATTGTTTATCCGCGTCAAATGCCTTGAATGACGCGCTGCCTGCGTAGGTTCCGATTAACGCTTGCAGGGTATTTATATACACGGTTTTTCCGTTTTTGCCGTATCCGTAAAGCAAAAACATCATTTGTTCGGAGGTGTCGCCGGTGAGTGAGTATCCGGCAACTTTCTGCATCCAGCGAACAATTTCGGCGTCATTGCTGAAGACTTCATTTTGAAACTGAACCCATCGCGGGCATTGCGCCGCCGGGTCGTAAATCGTGCCGAGTTGGTGCGTGATGTAGTCGCCGCGCTCTGCCGGTCGGAAACTGCCGTCCGTTAGGTCGAGCGTGCCGTTTTTTGTCGATGCTAGATTGGTGTTGGCGTCGTACTCGTCAATCGTTGTTACAAATTCGCGGAGCAGTTCCGCCGCCGCTTTTATATTTTTCCGGTTTCGCATATCCTCGCACCGGATAAGATAGTTCAGCGATTTCAGCTTATCGGATGACTGCGCGTCGCCGGTCAGCGCGAGAGCTTGGCGTTTCCTGATGATTTTTAATATGTCAACATCGACACTGCCGCCAGCGTCAGATTTCCAAATCGTGCCGTCCCATCGGAGCCACCGCCCGTTTGTTCTCTCGTGCCGATATTTCTCGCTAAACTCAGCGGCAAAACATTCGCCGTTGCCGGTGTCGGTCAGATGCGCATCCGTGAAAAAATCTTTGGTAGCATCGTCGGTGAAGTCCGCCTCGGCTACTTTCGGCTCTTTCGCTTTCCGGCGTGAACCATAACCAGCCGCGTAAAGAGCCTTGCTTGCGGCTGAATAATCGCCGCCGTGTTCAAGCTGGGCGAACACTTGGACGGGATTAAAACCGCGTCCGGCTTCAAATTCGCTTGACGTGCTGAAAACATAGAAAATTCTAAGCCCGGCGTGAAAATTAGCCGAAGTAATGCTGTCGGTCGTTCCGGGTCTTTTGTAATGAATGTGTTCGCCGCGCTGGTAAGCGAGCTTCCATCCGTGTTTTTCAAGAAGCGCGGGAACGTCCGCACGAGCGTTGTAATCGTCAAACGGTGACAGTCCGTCGCTGGTCGCCTTGTTACTTTCGGTTTTCTCGCCCGGTGCTGTTTTTACAGGCGTTTGGTCAAAAGAGCGAGCAATTGTGAAAAGTGTTTCGCGATCGCCGGCGGTAATCAGTGGAATTTCTTCGACTGCGCCTTGCGTCCATTCGTAGCCTATTGTCGGAGCGGCAACAAAATAACCGCCTTCGCCGCGTGTTTCAATCAAAACCTTGATTTTATCGCCTTTTGCCGCTTCATCGCTGGTTGCCGGGCGTGATGCTAGGGTTTTATTCCCCTGAATGGCTTCAGCAGGCACGCGAAAAAGGATGTGGAAACCTTTATTTACAGTTTTTGCAATAACCAATTTTGGAAACAAATCCGGTAGGTGTTCCTTTACCAGCCCGCAGAAATCTTCCATCAGTGAGCCGGTTAAATCGTATTTTGAATCGACGTCTAAAACTTCGATGTTGCCCGAAACCTTCCCGGCAATAATTGCAAGCCCGCTCGTGTTCGGCTTTGAACCGTTAAACCATCCGCGAATTTCAGAACGACTTGGCTTGGTTTCCTGATAGCGAGTCCACGTTTCGATGTCGGGTTTTTTATTGGTTTTTACCGGAAGAATCGCAAAACCGGCATCGTTGTAATCAAATGCCGCGCTTTGTAATTTTTGTTGCTTTATTTCGTGAATTGATGTTATAATTTTCATACAATTTGAAGCTCCTATTTGAATTGTTTGGTATGTTCGTTAAAATTGTTTATTAAGCCGTCGCTGTGGTTAGCGGCGGTTTTTTCATTTTGGTTCATTTAGCCCTCCCTCGTTTTTTAAATAATTCACAAAGTCGTCCATCATAATCACTATCCGCCGGGAGTTTCCCGGTCGTTTAATTGGCAAGTTGCCGTTTTTGATTTCGTTCCACAAGTGTGGTTTTGAAAGGCTTGAAAGCCTGCTAGCGGATTCCACGCTCAAAGCGAGCGGCATCTGCGTGTCCTGGTTTGTTCCCGTCATTTTATTTTTTACTCCCTTTTCGTGTCATTTCTATTTGTAGTATGAACTTCTTTTTGCTATTGTAAAAAAGTTCATTAATATCGAGTATATACATTTGTTCTAAATACGCAAGCAAAAAAGATTTAGTAAAATGTGAGGTGATTAAGATTAATGCGAAACTATAAACCGACTTCTATATGTCCGGCAAGCGCGCAGAAAATAATAGATTTTGCCAACTCCATACCTGCGGGTTATTCGTTAGACCACACACGCTATCCAGAAGGTTATGAAAAGCAAAAGAAACGGTTCTTTGAAATAGTTGCCACTCTGCCGGATAACTTTGCGGATAAACATCTGTGGCTGCAGAAAGTTTTGAACGGCGAAACGGTAAGCCCGAAGGCTGCGCTCCAACAAAAGAAAGGGAAACTTTTTGATGCGGTTTCTAAAAGACCGCCGAAAGAGTTCGAAAAAGGCTGGATTGAATACTTGATAGACGGCGATGAGTTTCGCGGCATTTACCCGCTCAACATTTTATTTATGTTCCTTTTACAAAAAGCAATACCTTGTCGGCAGCTGTTAACCAGCCTTAACACGGACATTGACGGAATTAGCTACACCGCAGGCGGCAAACTTGTATTACCCGGTGAAATAAAAGACAGTCTTTTTGAAACCAATAAAAATAACGGAACAATCAGACTTGACGATAATTCTCCGCTAAGTGTAATTATCAACGAAGGTTTAGACACCAGGCGTTTTCGTTTTTGCACGATTTGCAGCCTTTTCTTTTGGGCGAAACGGTTAGACGCTATAAGTTGCGGAAGTAAAAAATGTGTCGAAACACTCAGCGGAAAGAAATATCACCTTAAAAACAAGGCGGAAATAAACCAGAAGAAACGCGAGCAATACTATAAAGACAATGGAATAGATTTTTGCCCTAATTGTATTCGCCCGGTGCCAGCCTGCGAATGTAAAACACCGCAGGCGTTTGCGAGTAAATCAAATCTTTTGGTAGACTGATTTTGCTAAAAACATATTCAGTTTTCAAAGAACTGGATGAGACGGCTTGAGTATCAATCAAGCCGTTTTCTTTTTTATAAATTTTTTATAAATGCGTCCAAGTCTTGTCTTTTCACTTTCCAGCCACGCCCGACGATCTTTGCCTTCAGCTTTTCGCTTTTAATAGCTTCTTTCAAGGTCGCGTAGGATAAACCGGTTAGCAATCGGCAATCGGTTAATTTTAATAGTATCTTTTCAGAGACCCGAACAGACGCGCTGCGGGGCTCTTCGGAGATTCCCGAAAGTAACCCTCGAATAGCTTCGACGTGAGCCTGTTCGCGGCTTGCCATCGCCTCGACTAATTGAGCCACGAACAGACGCGCATCGGGGCTATTCGTGGCTAGTGCTGTGTCGGGTGATTCGAGCGCAGCCTTCAGCTTTTCAACGTCATCTTGATTGTATGCCGCTTGCCTGCCGGTCTTGCCTCGAACATATGTTATGTTACCCAACCGACCTTCAGCGGCATACTTTTCGACCAGTCGAATTGATATGCCGAGAATTTCAGACGCATCTTTTTTATTCATTAGTTTTTTTCTTAGGTCGCCCGACTTTGCCGTAAATCTTTACTTTTTCCGCATCTGATTTTTTAATCATATTGGAACGACCGAACTTTTTCGATTTAATAATACCGTCCAAAATCATACGCCTAACTCGCCCGTCGCTAAGTCCTAAAAGTTGCGCCGTTTCTTTGGTAGTTAGTAATTTCTTATCTTCCATAATTTATTTTTTACCATACTTAATAATAATACGCAAATGTTCCATTCTTGGCTTGTGTTTTGGAAGGGGCGATTACACATTGTAGATAAATGTGTAACCTCGATTTTTGGGAAAAGCCGGAAGTTTTGACGCTTCCGGCTTCTTTTTTGCGAGGGGTGATTTCGGCGGTTGCTATGCGGTTTTTATTTGTCGGCGGGTCTTCGGAAGATGTCGTAGGTCGGTCTGCTCATCGGTTGCAAGGCACGCGCCCGCATTTGGTCATTCATCGCCGAATGAGAGATTTTCTTGAGTTCGTCGGCTGTCGGTTCGCGAAAGAAATGCGGATAATCGCGCATTATTTTTGTGATTGCTTTGTCAGAATCAAGCACGCCGGACGCTATTAATTTGCGGAAAATTGTGCGAATTTCTTCCTCGTGTTCGGCTTTGATTATTTTTTCAGTTTCCATTTTTATATGCCTCCGTGCGCCTGCAAAGATGACGGCGAGATTTTGACGTTTCGCGCTTCGTGAACGAGACTTGCTATCTGCCTTTTTCGCTCGGCGATTTCCATTTTAAGCTGGCGAATATCTTCGGTGATTGAACCTACCTCGCCGGATTTGATGTTGAATTCTCGATGCATT
>MWWB01000495.1_pt1 | contig 9983 bp, 12 predicted proteins | sample 1047291 | NCBI WGS metagenome assembly MWWB01 (sample SAMN06349976, study PRJNA376086) | soil metagenome | isolation source: MS4-1 sample Antarctic (ecotone) soil | place: Antarctica | reverse complement strand
AATCGCCTTTGCTCACCGCTCTCCAAATCATTTGCGCCGCCATCGCTTCCGCGTTCGTCATCTTCGCGCCTTCCGACAGCCCAAGCAACCCGCGAAGATTCTTCTTTTTCTGCATCGCTTTCGGCGCTGGCATTGAAAGCACTTGACGCAGAATCGTTGAAAAATTCTTTGAGCCTTTTTTTCTGCCGCCTCTGTAGCATCGCGCGTCGCCTTTGACGAACGGCTTTAAGTTGTCATTTTCCGCCATTGCATTTCTCCACTTTTCACTATAAATCCCACTATAGAATTACTTTTTTACATTCTCAAAACCGCGCCTTTCCTTTCATTACAATCAAAAGCGATGCCGCTCGGAACTTTATGCGGCATCGCTTTGCTGGCGAGCTTCCAATGACAGATAACCAACTCGCCAAATTTACATAATTGCTAATTCTTCCAAACCCGTTTGATTCGTCATTGACTCTCTAGCGCGCCGGAAATTTTCCAGCATAAATTCATCACGAATTTGCGGAAACAAACGATTGAAATCGGCTTCCGTCGCCGTTTCGTTAGCTTGTAAAAATTCTGTTTTGATTCGTCGTTTGAAGTTTTCATCTTGCTTCAATTTTAACGCGGCGGCATCGTCTGCAAGCCGTTTCAAACGCTTTTGTTCGAACTCCGCGCCACGCGCCGCCCGTTCTTCGTCTATTCGCTTCTGTTCAACATCAATTTTTTCGTCACTCATTTTATTTTGTCTCCCTAAATCTGCGACCTTTGCCCAAATTCTCACGCCGTCGCACTGGACGCGAAAACCTCTGATTTATTACTTATGATAATGACCCTTATCAAAACCTATCTGCGCGGCTGATAACGATTTTTTTTTATTCCAATAGACACAGCGTAGTTCGACTGTTACTATGAATGAAATAGCGAGGTTCATATTTTCCTTTTTAAAGAGTCTAGTTTAATGAACTGGACTCTTTTTTTGTGAACGGTTATTAGAAAAATTTCTACTCTCTGCGATAAATCTCAGCTTCGCGCCGCCGATAAAATTCTATTTCTTCGATGTCGCTCATCACGCGCTCATAAAGCGGCTTTTCGCAACCCGGATGAGGGCAACACTCGCCAACCACGAAAACGCGCTCATTGCCCGGCTCACACGCCTCAGCGCCGGCGTCATCGGCGTCATCGGCATCAACTTTGTTCGCCCGGCAAAAGTTCCTGAACTCGCCGAATGTGTCAATCATTCGCAAACCTTTTAATTCTAAAATCTGAGAGACACTTTCGAGCGTTAAATTTTCGGCGGGAATCGGCTTTGAAATGTATTTGATTGTTTCCGACAAGCCGTTTTGTAAGTCGTCAATCAATTTTATGTTTAAGTTTTTCGCGCCCGGACTCACCTTTGCCCACTCGCTTTTTAACAATTTCGCGTCAATAAATTTGCGGCGAAATATAAAAATGTGCAGATGTGAATGATTGCCCGTTTCGCTTTCGGTTACCTCACAAGCCCAAATGCCGCCCGCGAAATACTCATTGAAAAATTTACGCTTTTGAAGTTTTTTGAATGAATCCAAAATTCGCCGCCGCGCTGCCCGTTTTCGCTCGCCTTTAATCTTCGGTTGCGTCAGCGTCAAAAGACACGGCTTGTAAGTGACATTCAGCCCGGCGAACTCTGCCGTGTGCGGAAGATATTTTTTGACATACCGCGCCGCCCGCCGCCCGCCGCACATCGGACAGAACCGAATGTTGCATCTGTGAAAAGGAATCTTTGAAACGACGTGAGCGCCGCACATCACCATCTTTGTCTGCCGTCCGCATCTGTCCATCGAATCGGCGTAATTTGACCGTTTTAACTCATCAAGAAATTTAACGAGTTTCAACTTGCTTTGCCGTTTGATTTCGAGCGTTTGTGAGATTCTGCGGCGCTTCTTTTTTACTCGAAAATGTTTAGATGTTGTCCCTGAATCAAGATAGGCGCGCGCCGAAGTTTTCGACTGCGATTCAACTTGAACGACGGCGACGGCTGAATTAAAGAAGTGGTTAACGAAAGAGTTTCCGCTTTCCAACGGCTTCGACTGTGATGTGTGGTGTGCAACCATATAAAAGACAAAACGACTTTGAATCGCTGAAATTCAAAGCCGTATGCGACGGTTTCGAGCCGTCTGCGGCGGTCTTTGGCGGTTGCACTCGCCATTGTCAGACCGAACTTAATTTTTTTTCACTTGCCCTTAGACTTGCCTTTTGGCAACCTTTTCACTTAAAATGAAAATGCTCGTCAGTGAGCAAATATTAAAGGGTTTTGGTGTGCAACATCTCAGCGTCGTTACCATTGCCCTTTTTTATTGTCTAAACTTCATCTTATTACAAACTGCACAAACCAACAACTTACCGATTTGACTTTGGTTTTCCCGTCAAATTCCGGTAATAAACTTCAAATTCATTGAAATCAAATTCAGAAATGAAGTGCGGCGTTCGCTTCCCGTGCTGTGTTGACCGCAAAATTCCTTTGTTTATATAGTCCGTAACGCTTTTTTTACTTAGTCCAAGTTTCGCGCCGACATCTTCAGTAGTAAACAACTTTTCTGAATCATTTTTTACAGATACCGTTTTACTTTGTGTGGTATTCACGGATTGTGTAGCGTTTGCGCTTTGCGTAGCCTTCACGCCTTGTGTAGCATCTTTGCCCTGATAAACAATCAAATCACCTGCCAAACATTCTAACGACTCACACAGCTTATCCAGCACGTCCAACTGCAAAGCCTTTGATTTATTGTGCCGAATTTTCGAGATAACCGATTGATGCAAACCACTTACCTTGTGTAAAGCATAAGCCGTCATATTCCGTTTATCTAACATTTCATCCAGCTTCAAAATAATCATAGATACAATATACACGAATTATGTATTACTACACAATGCGAGAAAACTATTTTTATATTTTATGATTACTACACGCTTTGTGTATTGACATTACTACATACTGCGTGTAGTATTTTCCTTGTCAGCTAATAAATACATCGGAGAAAAACAATGATCGAAATCACATCGGCAAACATCGAAAAGGCAATCACCAAAGCACGTCAAACCAAACCGCTTGTCAAAATCATCGAATTTCGACTTTACAGCGTCACCAACAAAACCACCGGCGCAACCTACGAAGTCAAATTCTCCAAAATCAATAATCGTAAATTCGCTCAATGCGATTGCAAAAGCGGACAGCAAGGCAAATTTCTCTGCTACCACGTCGGCGCGGCAATCGGCGTTCACATAGTTTTAGCCGAACAAATGCACACCGCGACCGCATAAACCAGAAAAGCCGTCAGAATCGCGCTGACGGCTCTCGAACGCGGGCAAGCCGTGATTAAAGATTTACCCGCCTGCGTCCGTTTCTCGTTTCACTTCATCGTAAGCAAGCAAAATTCCCGCTTTCAATTCAGCCAGAATGTTATTTGTAACCGTGCCTTCAAATTCGATTTTCCGAGTTGCTTTGCCTTCGGTGCGGTCTATCACTTGATTGATAAATGCCAAATCGCCTTTGCTCACCGCTCTCCAAATCATTTGCGCCGCCATCGCTTCCGCGTTCGTCATCTTCGCGCCTTCCGACAGCCCAAGCAACCCGCGAAGATTCTTCTTTTTCTGCATCGCTTTCGGCGCTGGCATTGAAAGCACTTGACGCAGAATCGTTGAAAAATTCTTTGAGCCTTTTTTTCTGCCGCCTCTGTAGCATCGCGCGTCGCCTTTGACGAACGGCTTTAAGTTGTCATTTTCCGCCATTGCATTTCTCCACTTTTCACTATAAATCCCACTATAGAATTACTTTTTTACATTCTCAAAACCGCGCCTTTCCTTTCATTACAATCAAAAGCGATGCCGCTCGGAACTTTATGCGGCATCGCTTTGCTGGCGAGCTTCCAATGACAGATAACCAACTCGCCAAATTTACATAATTGCTAATTCTTCCAAACCCGTTTGATTCGTCATTGACTCTCTAGCGCGCCGGAAATTTTCCAGCATAAATTCATCACGAATTTGCGGAAACAAACGATTGAAATCGGCTTCCGTCGCCGTTTCGTTAGCTTGTAAAAATTCTGTTTTGATTCGTCGTTTGAAGTTTTCATCTTGCTTCAATTTTAACGCGGCGGCATCGTCTGCAAGCCGTTTCAAACGCTTTTGTTCGAACTCCGCGCCACGCGCCGCCCGTTCTTCGTCTATTCGCTTCTGTTCAACATCAATTTTTTCGTCACTCATTTTATTTTGTCTCCCTAAATCTGCGACCTTTGCCCAAATTCTCACGCCGTCGCACTGGACGCGAAAACCTCTGATTTATTACTTATGATAATGACCCTTATCAAAACCTATCTGCGCGGCTGATAACGATTTTTTTTTATTCCAATAGACACAGCGTAGTTCGACTGTTACTATGAATGAAATAGCGAGGTTCATATTTTCCTTTTTAAAGAGTCTAGTTTAATGAACTGGACTCTTTTTTTGTGAACGGTTATTAGAAAAATTTCTACTCTCTGCGATAAATCTCAGCTTCGCGCCGCCGATAAAATTCTATTTCTTCGATGTCGCTCATCACGCGCTCATAAAGCGGCTTTTCGCAACCCGGATGAGGGCAACACTCGCCAACCACGAAAACGCGCTCATTGCCCGGCTCACACGCCTCAGCGCCGGCGTCATCGGCGTCATCGGCATCAACTTTGTTCGCCCGGCAAAAGTTCCTGAACTCGCCGAATGTGTCAATCATTCGCAAACCTTTTAATTCTAAAATCTGAGAGACACTTTCGAGCGTTAAATTTTCGGCGGGAATCGGCTTTGAAATGTATTTGATTGTTTCCGACAAGCCGTTTTGTAAGTCGTCAATCAATTTTATGTTTAAGTTTTTCGCGCCCGGACTCACCTTTGCCCACTCGCTTTTTAACAATTTCGCGTCAATAAATTTGCGGCGAAATATAAAAATGTGCAGATGTGAATGATTGCCCGTTTCGCTTTCGGTTACCTCACAAGCCCAAATGCCGCCCGCGAAATACTCATTGAAAAATTTACGCTTTTGAAGTTTTTTGAATGAATCCAAAATTCGCCGCCGCGCTGCCCGTTTTCGCTCGCCTTTAATCTTCGGTTGCGTCAGCGTCAAAAGACACGGCTTGTAAGTGACATTCAGCCCGGCGAACTCTGCCGTGTGCGGAAGATATTTTTTGACATACCGCGCCGCCCGCCGCCCGCCGCACATCGGACAGAACCGAATGTTGCATCTGTGAAAAGGAATCTTTGAAACGACGTGAGCGCCGCACATCACCATCTTTGTCTGCCGTCCGCATCTGTCCATCGAATCGGCGTAATTTGACCGTTTTAACTCATCAAGAAATTTAACGAGTTTCAACTTGCTTTGCCGTTTGATTTCGAGCGTTTGTGAGATTCTGCGGCGCTTCTTTTTTACTCGAAAATGTTTAGATGTTGTCCCTGAATCAAGATAGGCGCGCGCCGAAGTTTTCGACTGCGATTCAACTTGAACGACGGCGACGGCTGAATTAAAGAAGTGGTTAACGAAAGAGTTTCCGCTTTCCAACGGCTTCGACTGTGATGTGTGGTGTGCAACCATATAAAAGACAAAACGACTTTGAATCGCTGAAATTCAAAGCCGTATGCGACGGTTTCGAGCCGTCTGCGGCGGTCTTTGGCGGTTGCACTCGCCATTGTCAGACCGAACTTAATTTTTTTTCACTTGCCCTTAGACTTGCCTTTTGGCAACCTTTTCACTTAAAATGAAAATGCTCGTCAGTGAGCAAATATTAAAGGGTTTTTGGTGTGCAACATCTTCAGCGTCGTTACCAATGCCCTTTTTTATTGTCTAAAAATCAATTTACACTAAACTCTGCTAACGAACAACTAGCCGCGCCGACTATCACGAAAAGCAATAACATCGGACTCTTTTACAAAATTTTGCTCATCTATTTTGTCTGCCGGAAGTCTGCCTTTATTCACATCGTCATTTACGGATTTTCGCTTTTTTCCAAGCATCTCGCCGACTTCCACCAACGAAAGCCATTTATCGCCACCGCTTAATGCCGGAAGTCTTTCTCTCCGTCTGCTTTCCGCGCTCTGTGTAATTGTAGCGGTTTTTGCCACTCTAACCGGCTTTGCCGTCGCTTCCTTCACCGATTCACCTTTGACCGATTCCGGCACGGCAACGGGCTTCTGTGGCTTATCGGCGGGCGCATTTTTCGCCTTTTGCCGCCGTTCTATGGTTTCTAAAGCCAACGGTAAAAATTCGGGAATCGCCCGCATCCCAAGTTCCCAACGCGAGATTGTATTATTCGCCACGCTCAAAGCCTCTGCCAAACCGCTCTGCGTCAATCCGACGCTTTCCCGAAACTTTTTCAATTCGCCTTTGTCCATAACAAAGACTCTACCACTGGTTAAATCAAAATTCAAGTTCATTCTACCATCGGTTAAAAATACTTTCTACCATCGGTAAAATGAATGTTTTCGCCTTTTCTTACTACCACTGGTTGACATATCATAACTACCAGTGGTAGAATTATTCTTGTCAGTTAATAAAAACACGGAGAAAAAACAATGATTGAAATCACATCGGCAAATATCGAAAAGGCAATCAACAAAGCACGCCAAACCAAACCATTCGTCAAAGTTATCGAATTTCGACTTTACAGCGTCACCAACAAAACCACCGGCGCAACCTACGAAGTTAAATTTACCAAAATCAATAACACCAAATATGCTGAATGTAACTGCAAAGCCACCGTCATTTGCTATCACATCGGCGCATCCATCGGCGCACACATCGTTTTAGCCGAACAAATGCACACCGCGACCGCATAAACCAGAAAAGCCGTCAGAATCGCTTCGAGCGGCTCTCGAACGCGGGCAAGCTGTGATTAAAGATTTACCCGCGTTCGTCCGTTTCCCTTTTCACATCGTCGTAAGCCAGCAAAATTCCCGCTTTCAATTCAGCCAAGATGTTATTTGAAACCGTGCCTTCAAATTCGATTTTCCGTGTTGCTTTCCCTTCGGTGCGGTCGGCAATCTGATTGATAAACGCCAAATCACCTTTTACCGCCTTCAATATCATTTGCGCCGCCATTGCTTCCGTGTTCGTCATCTTCGCGCCTTCCGACAACCCAAGCAACGCGCGAAGATTCTTCTTTTTCTGCATTGATTTGGGCGCATCCATTGAAAGCACTTGACGCAGAATCGTTGAAAAATTCTTTGAGCCTTTTTTTCTGCCGCCTCTGTAACATCGCGCATCGCCTTTGACGAACGGTTTCAAGTTGTCATTTCCAGCCATCGTTATTTCACTCTCCCACTATAAAATTCACTATACAATCAAAAGCGATGCCGCTCGGAACTATATGCGGCATCGCTTTGCTGGCGAGCTTCCAATGACAGAAAAACCAACTCGCCAAATTTACATCGCCTTAATTTCTTCCAAGCCCGCTCGATTCGTCATTGATTCTTTGCTTTGTCGGAAATTTTCCAGCATCCAGGCATCACGGATTTGCGGAAAAAGGCGGTCAAAATCCGCTTCCGTCGCAGATTCGTTGGCTTGCAAGAAATCTATTTTCATTCGCCTTTTTGCGTTTTCCTCTTTCTTTAATTTTAATGCGGCGGCTTCCTCATCGCGTCTTTTTATTCGCGCGGCTTCAAAAGCCTCACCACGCGCCGCCCGTTCATCGTCAATTTTCTTTTGTTCGATTTCTTCGTCAGTCATTATTTTTTCCTCATTAAATTGCGGCATCTGCCAAAAGATTTTCGCGTTGCCGCATTGCCGCGAAAAACCTACGAAAATAGCTTATGATAATCTGACTTATCAAAAGTGATTTCCTTCCGCTTGCCATCTGTCAACTCTCCATCCGATAACAAGTTACCCAAGAATCTACCGTTACAACCGCCAACAAAGAAAGCCAAAGCCGTTTTATAAAATGGATTCGGTTTTCTCCCGCTTGTAATCTGCGATGGAAACCACGCTTGCCACGCTTTCAGCAGATTCTTCGCCCAAATCATCATCATTTCCGTAATTTCGGAAAGATTTTCCGTCCAACGTCCAGAAAATTGCCATCGGATACATCTCCAAAAGTTGTTTCCGGCGAAATGCCCGACGCTCTGACATTTTTTTTCGCAAAATCAATAGCCATTCGTCGCGCCGTCCTTCCGTTATCAGCCGCGTCCCCAACTCAACCAACGTCTCAACCTTCAATTTCTGCGCTGCTGCGGGCTGTGTGCCGTCAGTTGTGTCAGTTGTATGAACGTAAGTTGCCGCATCCTCGAAAGTTGATTCTTGCCCGTCTGCGCTGGCTGGCTGGCTGCACTCTCCGAACGTCCGAATCATTTTCCGACCGCGCAAAACGCTTTCCATTTCACACAAATTTTCAATCGGAACTTTCTCATAATCCGAACCTTTGACGATGTATTTGCAGGTTTCCTGAATCGCATCGTCTAAACTAATCGTTTTCCGCGCGTCTCTCGACTTGGCAACGACCAACCGCACGTCAACAACCAGCCGCCCGTGCGAAGTCTCAATTTTCAAAGGCACATCAAACTTCCGACACGCCGCCTCGACGCATTGCGTCCACTGTTCGCCAAGTTCCGTCCAAACAATCCACTTCGCCAAAGCCAAAATATGACAGTGAGAATGAAAATGCTCACGCTCTCCAATCGTCGTTTCAATGGCTTGAACGCCGGCGCGAAAATTCTTTTTGAACCATTTTCGCTTTTTCAATAAAACGATTGCCGCGTCCAAAACTTCAATCGTTCGCTCAAACGATGTTTCCAAATTCGGCATCGTCAGTGTCGTAAATCTCAATCGCTCGTCAGAACCAGCTTTCACCCGTCCCAACGCTCCACGAACCATTTTCCGCGCCCGTTTGGACATCCGCGCCTGATACGATGGACACAACCGACTGCTAACCGCTTCCGTCAAAACTCCGAATCCGTCAAACAATTCGCCCGTGTCAAAATTGATTTGCTCCGACGAAAAATAAATGTTTTCCGGCGATGCAGTTTCCGCGATGCAGTCAGCGACCGCCAAGCCGCGCGGCGAGCCGACGACATTCGCAGACTTTTCCAGCAGCTTCGACATTTTCACGCCTTCGCGCTGCCGATAATTTGCTTTATCCTCTGCCGTCCATTCCGGCTTTTCAATTTTTCGCTGTTGGGCAACTTGCGACATAAAAGAAAAACGGCTTTGAATCCCTAGAATCCAAAGCCGTCTGCGGCGGTTTCAAAGCGGTTGCCCTCGCTGTAAATGAAACCGAACTTAATTTTTCTTACTTGCCTTTTGGCAACTTTTCATTTTAAAATGAAAATGTCGTCATCCGGCGATATAAATTTAAGGTTTGGTTGGGGCAACTCTGGCGGTTCAATTCTAGGGTTTTCAACCAAGCCTTTTATTTTGTCAAAAATTCTCTAAATCAAAACTTACTATAAACTCTGCCGACGAACAACTAACCGTTTCAACTTCTTCGTTTCAAATAATCGTCAACGTCTGTCTGCCGGAAAAACCAATGATTCTGCTTGCCTTGCTTGCCGCGCAATTCGCCTTTTTCCGCTTTCTCCCGCACGGTTCGCGGATTCAGGTCAAGAATCTTGCCAGCGTCTTTCGTCGTCAAATTATATTCGCCGTCAAACAATCCAACAGGCTTTGCCGCCTCTGCCTTCACCGATTCACCTTTGACCGATTCCGGCACGGCAACGGGCTTCTGTGCTTTTTCGGCGGGCTGATTGCGCGCCTTTTGCCGTCGTTCTATCGTCTCCAACGCCAACGGTAAAAATTCAGGAATCGCCCGCGTTCCAAGTTCCCAGCGCGAGATTGTATTATTTGCCACGCTCAAAGCCTCTGCCAAATCGCTCTGCGTAAATTCGACGCTTTCCCGAAACTTTTTCAATTCGCCTTTGTCCATAACAAAGACTCTACCACTGGTTAAATCAAAATTCAAGTTCATTCTACCATCGGTTAAAAATACTTTCTACCATCGGTAAAATGAATG
>MWWB01000494.1_pt1 | contig 9985 bp, 6 predicted proteins | sample 1047291 | NCBI WGS metagenome assembly MWWB01 (sample SAMN06349976, study PRJNA376086) | soil metagenome | isolation source: MS4-1 sample Antarctic (ecotone) soil | place: Antarctica | reverse complement strand
TACTCGAGTCTGCCAAACCTTTTGGCATTCCAAAATCCGTCTGCAAAATCTTATCTACGCTTCGCACGATGTAGGAAACAACAGGTTCGGGCGTGTAATAAACGCCGCGAGTTTCTCTCAACTTAGGGTTATATTCAGCAAGAAAAGTTTCGTAAAAATGAACTACTGGGTCTTCCTGTCGTGTTCGTTTGCCGAAGTCCTGCAAGATAGTTTCTATGTCAGTTCGATTCAAAAGTTCTGCTAAATCATCAACTGCCCAAGTAATGCGCTCGTCAAGATTTATCCCAGCGATGTTGTCGAATAATTGGCGTAGGAACGGGTTTGTTTTTGGAACAGCTTGACCTGCATTTAGTCGTGTAAAAGGCGGCGTATGGCTGTTACAACGTGCAGAAAAGAGTCCATAGGCAATGGTTTGAGCGTAAAGGTCAGCAAATTGTGCTTCGGTTAAATCTGGCAGCAGAACCTTACGAAAACTCTGCATCTGGTCGTGTAGAGGGTCAAAGTCACTGTCATCTGTGTTTTCCGTTTCCAGTGCGCTCTCAATCGTTACCCGAATCAAACGAGCAATTGAAGCCATTCGCCTGGCGAGTTCCTTCGGAGTAGAAATGGTTTCAGCTTGAATTGTGAGGAAGTTTTGTAAAAGCTCAGTAAGTTCATTTCCACCATTCAAGGTTGGTGTTATTTTTTTATCTTTCCCTATGTCCGCAAGAGTTACGGTTGTTCGATATTCACCGCGCACATACCACCGAAACTCTAAATAATCGGTGTATATCAGATTTGGCAGAGCTTCACGGTATCGCTCAAACTGTTCTTTCTCTCTTTTATCAAACTTATCCAAATCTTTGCCGACATCTTTGGCTTCAATGTAACCAAGCGGAATTTCACCTTGTGCGATTGTGCCTTTAGTAATGATGTAATCTGGCGCACCACAGGCGATTCTTTTAGGTTCATTAGTCGCTGTAATACCACTTTGAAGTGATTCAACTAATGTTTTCAAATAAGGTCTGTGAGTGTGTTCAGTAGCATCATTACGGCTGTAAGCTCTTTCAATTTGGTCAAGGTAGGTTTGAATATCATTCATAGGTTTACGTTTATTTGGCTACACCATCAATCTTTTAAGGGGCTATATTACTGATACCATTGATTTTCAGTGTTCAAAATATCACATTCACGACTAAAAATTTAATCGCAATTGAAAAATAATTCCATTGTTACATTAGCAAACTCCCAAAATTACACTCAATTTTCAAGGTTTTAGCGTTTTTAGGCTTTAATTCTTAGGTTTAATGTGCTACACCTATTGGCGCTATGCAAAAGATGACACCGTTCTCGATTTCTCCGAACCCCTTATCTTTATACTTAACAGATTCACTAAAGGCTGTTGTGCACAAGGCAAGGTCTGCTATTGATTACCGACAAGGATTGACCTGCATTTTAGGAGATGTCGGGCTTGGTAAGTCCACAATCTTGCGATTTCTTTGGGCAGAGTATGCTGCACAGGAAGATAATTGCAAGACCGCATTCATCTCCACGCCTTCGTTCCCCTCCCCCTTTGCAATGCTCAAAAGTATTTGTCAGGACTTCGGACTTGAAGCAATGCGCTCACGTGAAGCGCAAAAGAGGCTGTTTGAAACATACCTTGTTGAGCAGTTTGAGACAGAAAAGAATGTTGTCATCTTCATTGACGAAGCGCAGATGCTTACTAATCAGCAACTAGAGTTATTGCGCGAAATTCTAAACTTTGAAACCAACACTGAAAAACTTGTCCAGATTGTCGTCGCTGGACAGATGGAGTTAAAGCTGAAAATCAACCGTCAGCAGAACCGTCCATTCAAATCGCGCATAATGAGTTACTCGAACCTCAACCCTTTGAGCTTAGAAGAGACGAAGGAAATGATTAACTTCCGATGCAAATTTGCAGAAGCTGAAAACCCCTTCCCCGAAAATGTTGTTGACAGAATTTACTATCACACACAAGGCATTCCTAGGTCAGTTCTAAAGCTCTGTTACGAACTTTATGAGCTGCACCGGCTTGGGGTCTTAATTTTTACGCCTGACTTGGTGGATGAAACGGCAAATGAGGTAGCTTTATGAGCTCAACTTTAATTAGTCTTCTCAAGGCTGATGAGGCGAAAAAGAAGGCAGAAACAGACAAACCTAAACCCGGAGTTGTTCTTAAAACTGAGCAACCTCCCTCCATTGAAAAAGAACCTGAAATTAAAGTTTCTACTGGACGCCCAGACGTCCAAACAATAGACGCCCAGACGTCCAGTGTGGACGCCCAGACACCAAAAGTTATAGACGCCCAGACACCAAAAGTTATTGACGCCCAGACGTCCAGTGAAAATTTTTACCCTAGCCGCAAACACAAGAAGCGCAAGACGATACGGCTCCCATCACAAAAAGTCGAGAAATACGAATTATGGTGTTTTATGAATAAGATTGATTTTCAGGACGCCGTAGAGAAAGCGATGGATTATTTTATTGGACGTCCAGACGTCCACGTATTGATTGATGATTCTGATGAAGATAGAGAGACTGATGAAATTATCGTCTTTTATCAAAAATGGACAGGAAACAAGATAAAGTCAAAAGACCGAACAGCGCGTGAAGGAGTTAAAATGTTTTCTGATGAGATCTGTAAAATTGGAATTTTAATGGCAATCCTTCGAGCTAAGTCTAAAATTAACTCTTTCCAATACTGTGTCCCTGTAATTGAGGAAATTGCATCTACCACCGACGAACAACCAATACAGGATAAGGATGTTTACATCAAATATCTTCAACAAACCGTGATGAACGTAAGGAAAGGGAAATAAATGAGAGCGATTATTGATTTCAGAGTGTTGGGCGTTTCTTAATGTCCTCACAAAGTCGAAACTTAACGAAAACAAAATATGATTCAACCCGCCTCGAAAATACCAACAATCCTAGCTGGTGTAGCCGGAGAGTATTTTGTTGCCGCCGAACTATCACGTCGGGGATGGATTGCATCTATTTCTCTTCGCAATACTCGCGGCATAGACATTCTCGTTACCAATCAAGAGGCTTCTCGCTCAATCACAATTCAATGCAAGACGAGCCAGAAGAAAGACAAAAGTTGGATTCTGAACGAAAAGAGCGAAACTTTCTTTTCCGATGACCATTATTACGTTTTCGTTAGCTTGGGTGAATTTTCCGAGCGTCCAAATTATTATGTTGTTCCAAGCAAAGGCGTGGCAGAACAGGTGCAGCAATCTCATCGTTTGTGGTTAGACACACCGGGACGTGCAGGACGGCAGCACGTTGATAATTCTGTGCGGAAGTTTTCCGACCGTGAAAACTTGTATCTTGAACGCTGGGATTTGCTTAGTTTATAACAAAACTATCCCTGGGTTCGGTTCTGAGCTACCTCTTCTTAAGCCTCAGAAGGGGCTAAAGCTGTTTTTAATCACCTGACCCTACTTAACCCATCTATTTCCCAAACAAAGCCCTTACAGAGGGCAATTTAAAGCCAAATAGGGTGTATTTTAGGGGAAGTGGAATCCTCTCTAACATAAATGTAAAAGGAAATCAAGCGTAAAAAAGTCAAAAACTTGACAACTCCAAAAATTTATGTTATTATATATTCAGGATAGAAAAAGAGCGAATTCCCTTCAACCTTCTAAAATATCAGGGAATACGCTCTGTTTGATAGCATTTATCAAGAACATTTTTTTGTTCGTTGATAACATAGACTAAATCTACTGCCAATTTTAGTTTATAGATGTCGGCAGTAGAAGTCAAGCGAAAAACGATAAAAGTTCAAAGGAGATTTTATATGGGAAGAATGAAGGAACTATACACAGAGCGAGGCGAATGGTGAAAATGGACGTCAGACAAGATGTATTACAAAAATTAAGAAAAGTTAAAGAAAACAGCAATGGCTGGCTGGCATGTTGTCCTGCCCATGATGATAAAAATCCAAGCCTTTCAATAGCAGAGAAAGATGGAAAAATCTTGTTCAAATGCTTTGCAGGATGTTCATATGTTCAAATTGTTCAGGCGCTGGGAATAAATGAACATGAACAAAAAAATAAATTCAAATTAGATATAAAAAGGGGAGAAAAAATACAGATGGTAAGTGCAGCGTATGATTATAGTGACGAAAATGGTGAAGTTCTTTATCAAGCGGTTAGATTAGAGCCGAAGGAATTTAGAGTAAGAAGAGCGGATGCAGATGGAAAGTGGATTTATAATTTACAGGGAGTAAAAAAAGTTCCCTACCACTTACCCGAAATAATTGAGGCGAGAAAGAAGGGGTATCCAGTATTTCTATGCGAAGGCGAAAAGGATGCTGATAACCTCCGAAACACCTTTGGAGTAACAGCAACAACCACAGCATTAGGCTCAAACGCTTGGAGTAATGATTACGCAGAGTACTTTGACGGCTTAGAGGTTGTCATCCTACCTGATAATGATCAGTCAGGAGGAAAATACGCTAATGACTCGGCTATCTCCCTATTGAGGACAACAAAATCAGTAAAAATCATTCCACTGCCAAACCTCCCAGAAAAAGGTGATGTATCCGACTGGATAGAACAGGGAGGAGATAAGGAGCAGCTGCTGAATCTAGTGGCTGAAACTCCTGCATGGATTCCTGAAGATTATCAGGAGAGTAACAAGCAAACCACATCAAATATGTTTGTCATAAAGTCGGCAAATACATGGATAGAAGAAGCCAGAAACAAACCCATTCCAAAAATGCTGTTTGGTGAATTCTGGTACGAAGGGGAAATCTGTATCTTGTTTGCTGATACAAACTTGGGGAAAAGCAGCCTAGCAGTCCAAATAGCTGACAGTATTACCAAAGGAGAGGCACTTAAAGCTTTCAAATTGGAGACTGAAGCTCAGAAAGTACTGTACTTTGACTTTGAGCTATCAGACCGGCAGATTATTTCAAGGTACTCAGAACAAAAATTCGGCAGTTACACCAATATCTACGAGTTCGATGAAAAATTATTAAGGGTAGAAGTAAATCCTGATGGCGGTGTAGCAGATAACTTCGCCGACTATGAAAAATCTTTAATTGATTCCATCGAAGCTGCGATTGAAAAGACAGAGACAAAAGTATTGATTATTGACAACATAACCTACTTAAAAAACGATAACGAGAAGGCTAAAGATGCTCTGCCGTTGATGAAAGCCCTGAAATCACTCAAAACGAAACATGATCTCTCGATTCTGGTTCTGGCGCATACTCCCAAAATCTATGTATCGAGACCGATAACCAAGAATGACCTGGCTGGTTCGAAAATGCTTATAAACTTCTGTGATTCAGCTTTCTCGATGGGCAAATCTCAGCTTGGGAGCGAGTATCGTTACCTGATACAAGTGAAACAGAGAAACTCAGGTCAAGTCTATGATAGCGACAATGTCTGTTATGGTCGGATTAGCAAACCAGGCAACTTCTTAATGTTTGACTTTGAGGGATACGGAGCTGAAAGTGAACATATAGATACAAGCAGAAACAGTAAAGAACAAGAAATTCAACAAGTTAATGAATTGTCATCACACGGACACACTCAAAGAAAAATAGCCGAGATGACGGGTCATTCACTGGGAAAGGTCAATGCTTTAATAAAGGAAACTGAAATTGACCTAAACGTCGTTAAACCAGAAAGTGCCCAAGATGTTAAGTCATACTACAATACTGAAGTGAACGAAGTATACGATATGGATGGTCTAAAGACGTGATATCTCATTCGGGGAGTTGCAAATTCCTAGACTAAAAAATTAATAAGATAAAAAGTGTCTTCTTGTTACAACAGGAAGCTTTTTTATTTTAAATTCTGTAAGAATCGGGATAAAGAAGATTTATTATTTCTTCATATTTTGTTGTAATTTAATTGCTCAATTTGTTCAGATGTTCATTCTAAAAATGAATTGAACAAAATGAACAGGCTGAACAAAATGTAAGATACCTCACCACTGGTAAGACAAGGATGCTTGTCAGATGCAGTTCTCATTTTTACGTAGGTATGGTGGTCACCCAAAGCAGATAGTGGTGAAAACGTACTAGACCTCACCCAAGAATTCCATTCTTTTTGGCATATACACACCACTTTTGAAGGCTTTAGATTTGATGTAAGTATCTGATATGGCATCTTTTAGGCTGGATAACCGGGATAACAATACTGATAATTATACTAGTAAAGGGAATTTTTCCAGATACCTCCCTCTAAACGTTGTGATATATAGACTTAGCTCATTCTGGTAGATGTTCCATATAAATCTCACTAAAGTAATCTGATGACCTAAAGCTGGTTTTAGCCAGATGTGTATTTGCGCGGACAGAATTCTGAAATTTCAAAATTTATGAGGTAGGCTGTTTCGCTCTCACGTCAATGATTTGTTCGGCTGCCACATTGCCATACAAATTACGATTGCAGATTTTTGCTTTCTATTTTTATTTTTTCTTAGCATTTGAGATTAAAAAGGAGAAAATAGCATAAGAAAGCATACTAACAATAAAGGGTAAGATGAAACTGTAACCTCTTTCATTTAACCAGTCATCCAAATAACCACTAAGAAAATTCTTTATCGTCCCGACAATTAGAAGAAAGCCATACCATCCGCCAATAGCCAATGAAATATAGGCTATAATTCTAAAAATTATGATGAACGGCTGAGAATTAGAAAGATTAGCCGTTGTTTCGTTTCCGTGATTAAAAGGATGTCCACACTTCGGACAAGAGACAGCTAAGGCAGAGCAAAGATTATTGCAAACAGGGCATGTAATTGAATTTGTCATAATTTCGCGCGTTTATGTTAAACATTAGACCGAGAATCGTAACATCTTTTGGCTGATAATTGGGTAATAAAAGGGGATATTTCTACAAAAATTGACTTTTCCAAAATTGCTCTCTTTAAATGGTGTGATATATAGACTTAGCCTATAATGAGGTAAAAGACCATATCAGGAGGACTATATATGGGGCGATAGAGGGCTGATATGTCTAGCATTTGTGTTTGCGCGTGAAAATTCTGGAATTTCAAAATTTATGAGGTAGCTGTGAGCCCACGTCCATTGAATTGTTAGCCGCGTCGAGTTCAATCTGGTGCGACAACTTCATCAATCGCGTCTGAAAATTCGTCAAACTCTTTAGACTTTTGTTTTACCATCCTAGAGCATTCATTTATATTCTCCCGCCGACATTCCAAATTTACAGCTTGTAATTCCTGTTCCTTTAAATTAGATTTGTATGCTTTATAAAAATCTATAATCTGTTCTACTGTCATAGATTTAATTCTTCGACAAGTTTCTGCAGAGTATTTTCTGTTTCCGCAAATTATGTTTGCGCTTTGCGTCGCGTTGTCATACATTCTTTCCTTTCTTTCTTTCTGTTTAGTTGCAAATTCCGCTTTCCCTTTTTCTTCAGCTATTTGTTTCTGAATAGTAAAAAATAAACCGACTCCGACTATAAGACTAATGCTACATATAGCAGCAATAACGCGATTTCTTGTAACCTCGATATTGTAAATTTTTCCTGTTTTTTGTGCTTCACGGATTAATTCGACCAAAAACCACAATAAACCTATGAATATAATTAGAAAAAATGCTGCACAACACGACGGAGTAGTTGTGTCATTACTGCCGCCGCCACCACGACTTAACTCTCGCTCGACATCTTTAACAGCTTTGTCAATATCAGAAGCACTTTGCAGAAATAAAATAATAATTGAATTCATAACGCTGTTGAAAATTTCACCTTAACATTCATTAGATTGCATTAAGAAGAATCAGTTCCTACTTTGTCAATAAGTGGCTAACTAGTTATTACCCCGCAAACTTGCGGCATAAACCCGAAAGTAGGTACAATTTGCCGCAAACCTAACCTTAAAAAGGCTCTGTTTTCAGACAAACATATACCTAAACTCAGAACAGGTCAACAATTTTATTTGTTCATTTTGTTCATCTGTTCAATCCTTGAACAACTTGAACATTTGAACAATTTCAACCATTGAATAGTTTGTAATTATGTAAAGCAACAAAACTCTCCCAAAAACAAGGATGTGAAACTGTGGGTGATTACAGAGGCAGATAGAAGCTCTACGACTATTTTGATTCAAGTCATCAATAAATAGTAAGTCTGACAGTTATAGACTCTATTTTTACGTCTGATAAGCAAAGATTCACCCACCATATTTTGTGTTTTAGAAATCTTAATTGAAAGCACAATATCTAGTGGTCTCAAATCAGCACAGTATTTAAACTAATTGGTCTAAAAACACCATATTTTGTGTTTTATAGCTCTAAACCCTTTATTTTCAGTCACATAATAGATGTTATCAGTCCCAATGTTTAATCAACTTCAATAAATGCAGGTGCTAGAGTGGCTGTTTGCCATCTGCCCTATTATATGTGGGTTAGGCGCGCCTTTATATTTTACCTATCGCGTCCAACTTAAACTAAAACTTTACTCAATCGGGAACCCACCTTTATCTTCAATTACCTCATCTATTGCACTCATCAGTTCGATTGTTTGTAGCAAAGCCGAAACTACGGTTTTATAGTGTTCCAAGTTGTCATAGGATAGTGGTCTGCCTTTGCGGTCTTTGAGCCATTTCTGTAAAACCTGATAGCCGCCGATGTGAAAACTCCAAACCGTTTCAGGAACATTGCCAAAATACTGCGTTTCGTTTATCCAAACCTTTTCACCTTCATACTTTACTGTTTTGACTTCGTTTGAGCCTTTTTCGGGAAAGGTAACTTCGCTCTCGATGTCTTTTTCCAAAAGATGCAACCCTACTAATTGAGAGCCTAAATTAACCAGCAAGCGGAAAAGGGTGAGATTAGAAGTTAAAGGCAAACGCGGAAAATCTATCTTCAAAAATTCAGCATAACGAGAACGATAAGTTGGTGAATGAAAAACAGCGTAAGCGTAATTAAAAACATCTTCCGGCGCGAAAGTCTTTATCAAATCACCTTTACCATCTGAAAGAAATTCAAGTTTTAATTTAGCGGAAAAGTCTTTGATAAATTCATCTGAAAAGTTCGGCTTTCTCGCGGAAGATTCTTCATCGAATAAGCCGCGCCTTTCGGTTGGATAAATATAAAGCGGGAAAAGATAATTTATTTCTTTTAACGAAACGGCGTGTCTGTCCATTACACTTTTCGTGCAAAGAATGTGTTCAAACCCGCGCTGAATTTCTATTGAGCGCGTTGTCGAAAGTGCAATGTTCTCTTTCGTCATTTGAATTTGAGATTCTAAACGCGGTCTGTCCATTATTGCTGGATGTAATATGCAGTATCGTAAATCAAACGGACGATATAAACATTTTTGTATGGAGTTTTCGCTTTCTTTATCTGCTCTAAGTTGTTTCCTCGCGCTTTCTAATTTCCAACTTCCCGTATTTTTCAAATCATAAATGTTTTCAAGTTGTGAGTTAGAGAAACTTGATGAAGTAAAATCATTCAACTTTTTAATAAGTTCAGATTTATCGAACGATAAAGCAAAATGGTCACGATGCGAAGTAAAACCTTGTCCAGAAAAAATAAAGACATCAGTTATTTTCCAATCTCTTTCATATTCTTTTCTAACATCAGCATCTTGCGGCGTGAAAAGATAAAAAGGTTTGTTCGGTTCAATCTCTTTCCATTCGGTTGTCGAAATGTCGTTGTTTGCCAGCCATTGATATTTTCCGCCGCGCAATTCCTTTTCGTTATTGACGTTTTCCGTCCAGATTTCACGAACACCGTAAAGATGTTTATGAAAAACTTTGGTATCGGTAGGTCGTGCAGGTATCGAACTTATATTTTGCTTTTTAACAAAAATTCCAATCGCAACGCCTTGCTGAATATCGAACACGTTTTCATCTTTTGAGCCGTCAGGCGAACGTTCCTTCTTTTTGGAGTTGCCGTGTAAATCCAAAACATAAATTTCATCAAAGGATTTCATCAGCGATTCCCTCATACCGCGAAAGGTCGGATTGTCCAAATAACCGTGATTCGTAACAAAAGCCA
>MWWB01000493.1_pt1 | contig 9999 bp, 11 predicted proteins | sample 1047291 | NCBI WGS metagenome assembly MWWB01 (sample SAMN06349976, study PRJNA376086) | soil metagenome | isolation source: MS4-1 sample Antarctic (ecotone) soil | place: Antarctica | reverse complement strand
CTGCCGTGGTGCAATCGCTTTGAAGTTGTGCGATGGCCGTCTCGACTAATTGGCGACGGGCGCCGCGGTAGCGTGATTGAAACTCCGGGCTTTGGAGCCAGCGCCACAAAGTAACCTCGCCGACTTCGGCGATCTCTGCGGCCTTCTTGATCTCGCCGCAATCTAAAAGCGCGACGAGGGCGCGCTCCTGTTTCGGCGTTAATTTTTCCGCTATGGCTTTCATTAGCTTTCAAAAGCTTTCATTTTGGACGGATTGGTCATTAGCAGCCCCACTCAATATTCATTGACACTGCTCGCGCGCAAGCATAGAGTCGCGCCCTCGCTTCGGTTCACAGGTCGAGCTTCAGCGCTCGAACCCAATTCCCCTGACTAACCCACGCTTTCGTGTGCTGTGGTGCGGACGCAGCCTTAGCCCTCAGAAAGGATCAAATCAGATGCCTCAGCTAAGTAGAATTGGACTCACGACGCTAACCTTTGTTGTACTGTGTCTGGGCGCGGCGGCCTCCACACAAGCCGACACAATAACATTCAACGGCAGCCGCCAAATCCTTAATAACCCGCCCGCCACTCCGAACGTCGGACGATGCGGGGCATTCCCGCCGAACGTGTTGGTCAGTGCCAATCCAGGCACCGGCACTTCCAATTTAGGGGCGTTCACAACGACTGAGAGTTTCTGCGCTAACGTGGCCACTGGGGATATCTCGAACGGGCTCTTTTCGTTCGACTTCGCTAACGGTAACACCTTCTTCGGCACAATCAGCGGGACGACCGCTCCAGCAGTGAACGGCGTCGCCACTAACTTATTTACATTCAGCATCACGGGCGGCACCGGTTTATTCAACGGCGCGACGGGCACGCTGTCGGGCCCCGGGAGTGTAACGTTTTTACCGGGCAATTTTACCAATGGTACGAACACATTGAACGGGACGATAACCACCGTGCCTGAACCGACAACGATGCTGCTACTCGGCACCGGCTTAGCGGGTGTGGCAACGAAGGTGCGTAAACGGCGAAAAGCAAATAAGAGTGGAGAGGTATAGAAGTTTTCCATCCCAGTTAATGCGCCACCCGTGAGCCACTGATGCTTGCGGGTGGTTTCATTTTACAGACGATAAAAAACACAATGCCCATTCTCGGACGCGCTTTATGCAGAACGACTGCATACTCACTTTTGCAGCAGCGCCGGGTTCAATATCTTGTGGCCGCGACTACATCGTTTGAGGCAAAATCAGACCGCCTATAAATTATGCAGCGGGCGCTAGATGTTGTGCCCGCGCCGCCTGCTCGCCGCCGAGCGCCTGAAGCCTTCGCGTGTGCTCTCGTCTGTCTAATTCCAAGTTCCTTGTGCGCGCGTGCGCGTCGTGATAAAGCCCCCGCACGCGGTTGCGCTCTTTTGTAGCTTCGACGGCGCGCGCTTCGGCGGGTTCGATGTCGGGCAACAACCTCTCTTCTTCCCCGCGCGCCTCTTCGATCTGAAGGTCGTACCGCTCGACGTGAAGGCGCTCAACTTTCATCCCCTGCGCCCTGATCCACATCGGCAACTCGCCGAGACGTTTCTGCCCCGCGATTTGATTCTCAACGTCGCCAGCGAGTGCCGCTTGACGTATGCGTTCGGGCAATTGCAACTGCTCGGCCTGCAACTCGTGTAGTCGCCGCTCGGCCTCGCCGATCTGTTCGGAGAGTGTTGCGATTGTCAAAGTCTCTTCTGTTGGCTTCATTTCTCTTTCCCCTTTCATGCCGCTTGCGGCTCGTCCTTAATCGCCTGAAGTCTCGCGGCCTCGCGCTTCGCCGACTCATAGGCGCCGAGTGTTAACTTTGTGACGGGCGCGAGTGAATCCAAGGCCGCCGGGTGGGTGCGCCTCAGTTCAAGCACGCGCTCGTAAAATGCGTTCGGCTCAAATCCTGCCGATGTCGGCAGCTTTGGCTTCGGTTGTGCTTTCCTCATTCGATTCACTCTCCCAATTGATTTATTAATCAAACAATCAAAGCGCGTTCCGTGCTGTTAACAATGCAAACATTCGCGTGCACATTGTTAACGACCTGTGCAACATTGTGCACGCGCTTTTTGGTAAGTCTCTTCAACGCAACGTGTTAACAATGTGCACATTTTTTGTTTACAACGTACACGCCGCATCCCGAAAGTCGGGGGTGACGTGTCTCACAAATTTCAGGTGCGCGAGCGCCTCCGGTGATGCCCCGCGCGAAACTGATTTACTAATCACTCAAAAGTGACGGGTAGAAGGCTATTGAAATGCTGGAACCCGCATAAACAAAGGGCGAAATGCGAAACAAGCCTCCAAGAAGAATTTGCTTGAAAATGCTGCTAAAAAACTTCAAGAACCCAGCAATTTCGCATGTTCTAGCCACCCAAACTGCCGTCACCCGTCACTTTTGAGTAATCAGTTTTTCAATGGGCGGCGATGCCGACTTTGCGCGCCGCGTTCGCCACCGTCTCGGTGATGTAATTGTCGCGCGTCCGCGTCCGCGCCTTCGCGCCGATCCGCGCCAACTCTTCTTCGACTCTGTATTGCGGCCATCCCAACTCAATGGCGCGGCAGCTCCACGCAAACTCTGCCGTCGAGCGGTCTTTATGCTTGGCTAAATACTCGCCCATGCTCGGCCACCCCTGCGGCAAGCGCCCTTTGATCTCACGTATCTGTTCGGGTGTTTTCTTCGGCGGCAGCGGTGCGAGTAGCCCGGCGGCGTCCAGTTCGGCGATGCTCACGGTGCGCCCAAGCGCAACGCCGATGAGTTGCACGCGCGGGCTTTCGCCGTCCTGATAGCGGCGCTTGGGCTTGCGGTTCAAGGTTCCCGGCCATCTGATCGAACCGTGCGCGCCGCCGTTCGCGCCGGTGGGTTTTAGGAATTGATAAAGCCGCCGCTTCTGACTTTTGAAATCTTCGTGGTCGGGAATCACATCGGAGATGGCAAGCCAGACTTGATAATTTCCGGGGCTGGTCATCGTCACGAGAAAAGCGAAGGGCTTCAACAGACGCACCACTTCCCAACTGCAATCATCAACTTGAATCAAGCGCCGCGTGCTGTATTTATGCTTTATGCCGCTCACCCTACCGCAAAGGCTATGTGTGAAGTTCTTTCCGTTGTGCCCCATGTACCGCTCAAGGCGCTGCCGAAAGTCGGCGACGGTCACTTGCTCAGAGAACACTTCATTTTTGCCGGGCGGGAGCGTGTCATCCACCATGACGGCGGTACATTCGAGAACGCCGACGCTCTCACAGGCGTCAAGAGCCGCCTCCGCCTCCGCCAAATTCTGGCCGCGCGGCTCCGGTTCGGCCTCATACTCGACGCCGGAAAACTGCGGAAAATGGTGGATGTCAACATCTACACTAATTTCTGACGAATCGCTGTTTTCCGCCGGAAAATCGCAATTTTCGCCTTCGGGAATGTGAGTTTTACTCACAACTTCGGCGGGCGGCGCGTCTTCAGTTTTTTGCGCATCTACCTTTATACCCACAGAGAAGAAAGGTAGATGCGCGTTTTTTTGTTCGGCGTCACCCTCGACCGGCATCAGGGCGATGATCCATTCGATCATCTCTGTGCGGCGGGCGATGTACTCTTCGGGCGGCGCGGCGGTCATTCCCTTTTTCGCGTGTTTGACCGCGCGCCTAATGGCCGCAATGTATGGCGGATCGTCAACCGCTTCCGTCTCCGTCTCGATCTCGTCAAGCGTCGGCTCCGAATCTTTAGGCTCCGGGTCGTAATCGAAGTCAGGCGCGTAAGGTTCTGCGGTGTGGCGTAGATGATTGAGTGCCACTTCTGCCGCGCGGGTGTAGCGCGAGACGCGCCCCCGGTTCGGGTCGGCGCGCGCGCACGTCATCGTCAACACATCGGCGAGGCGCTCGGTGTAAACGGTAGCCACTTTCCTCTTGCCGAATATCCCCCCGCTCTGGCGCTCGACGAGCGGCAAATGGTTGCGGCATTGCGCGGCGTGGACGGTGCGCTTCCACCGCTCGCACCACGCGCGCGCGAGCGTTCGCTTGTGTCTCTCTTTTTCCTCTTGGGTGTCGCCGCGCAAGTATTCGCGCCGGTAGCAAAGCTCTGCGGTGTAGTCGGGACAATGGAAGCGACGGACGCGGGCGGGCGTGTGGCCGTCCCTCTCGGCGTGATCTTCGGCGCGCATCGCCAGTTCCAGAATGGTCATGTACATGCGCCGCAACGCGCCGGCGTCTATTTCCGCTTCTTTGCAGATGTCGTCAAAGCCGGCGGCGTGCCAGAAGGCATTGAATGACGCTGCCAGCTTGCCGACTTTCCGACGCGCCTTCGCGGTGCCGGGTTCGGCTTGGTGCTTCTCTTCCCAAGTTTGTTCGTGAACGCCGTCCGCTTCGGTGAAGCCGTGCGGGATGTCGTTAATCGTCGGGGGGATGGGTTGTGCGCTCATGCTGCCTCCCTTCGATCCGCCCGGCGGATGTCGCGGCGCTCTGTGAATCGTCGCCGGGTCTCTTCCCGTTCGGAGTTTTCGGCGTGGCGGTAAAGCGCGTCCCATGAACTCAGAGAGGCAATGCAGGAGCGGCAGAGGTACAACCTTCTGGCCTTGCCGCTGTCGTCTTCGACGCTGGCACTCATGCGTCCGCGCCGAGGCGCTAGACCGCCGCATCGGTGGCAGACGGGCGGGTGTGGAATTAGATTTTGGCTTCCGTAAGGGGCACTTTGTGGTATGCTCATCGTGTTCGTTCCTTAACCTGTCCGCTTGCGAAAACAGAACAGGTATTAAGAAGGCCGACGGGTTTCGCCACTCGTCGGCCTTCACATTTTCATCACGCGGCGACTTGCACGGTCGCGTTGCGCTCGATGAACCTCTGCGCCTCGGCGCGGTTGATGATGTAACGCGCTCCGACCTTATGCGCCGGCAGTTCTTTCCGGTTGATTAAGTTGTGGACGTGTGCGATTGAAACGCGCCACTCCGAGGCCAATTCGGGAATGGTCGTGTAGGTTTTGGAAGTCGCTGCGTCGAGACTCATAAGCATCTCCCTTAAATTTGGGTTGCTTATGATTGTGGGTAGGCTCTAAAATGCAGAGGCCGCCACAATCATGCGGTATTAGGTAGAGGGCTGCTTCAGGAACTTTGACCGGGACCACGAAGCGCCCTCTATTGCTATTTACAATCAATCAAATATCAATGACGTCAATATACGCTCTATTACTCTTCCCTGAAATAGCTTAAATCGGACAATTAGAGCCTTTAATTGTCCGAAGCTATTTGTACATACCAAGTAACTGGTCAAAACTCACCCCCCGCCTTTTTAGTGCCTTAGTAATGGCGCTTTCTGTGACGCCAAACATGTATGCGACGCCCTTCGGCGTGATCTCCGTATTCGCCTTGCCGTTCGCTCGCAGCAGACCGATAGCTCCGGTGATGGTTTCAACCGTCACGCGGGCGTCGGGCCCAGACCGTGGTGGCCTTACTAGGAGCCGGTTTCTGGCGTCCATCTTTTTAAGGATTTCAGTCGTGCGAGCTTTTACATCCACAGGCTTTTTTGGCACATGCCCATCGTCCATAAAAGAACGCACCGCTTCATCCGCCCAAATGGTTTCTATATGGATGGCACACCAAGATGCCGAGTCGGACCTGAATAAATATAATCGTCGCGCAGATAGACTCACGCAGCGAAAGGAGACCTGATGCTGAGCGACAAGGATTATCTGGAAGCCACTCGACGATTCAAAAACAAGCAAGGAAATGCCCATGCTCGGCAACGCTATCACGCCCTGCTATTGGTGACGAAAGGCTACAACTACCGCGAAACTGCCGACATCCTGTTTGTCGACGAGGAAACGGTCAGCCGCTGGAGTAAGCTGTATCAAGAGAAGGGGCTTGATGGCGTGAAGAATCACCCGCAGTGGGGAGGGGAGCACCGACAGCGACCTTTGGGCACAGAGGAGTTGGCGCGGCTCAGTACGTTGCTCGAAGCGGAGGCGATGCCGGGCACGGAGGTGGGCAGCGGGTGGACAGTGAGAGCGATTCGCGACCTGATTGCAGAGCGCTTTGAGATCGACTATAGCCGCCGGGGAGTCAGAAAGCTGCTTCCGGCGATGAAGTGGAGCTATCAGCGTGGGCGCAAGCTCTACATCAAGCGCAGTGCCTCGGAGCAGGCGCGCTTTGAGTTGGAAACTGCGGAAGTGTTAGCCGAATTCGCGGAGAATGGCGTGCCGATGACGCCTCTGGCGGGTGATCAGAGCAAGGTCTACGTGGAGGGAACCATCGCCAAGAGATGGAACCCGGTCGGCAAGCAACCGCTGATTGCTGACGCGGCGCGAAGCAGGCAGGCCGAGAACATCTATGGCGCGGTGCATCTGGGAACAGGCCAGGAGGTCGCGCCGTTCTGCATTGATTGGCAGGATAGTGATGCGACGATCCGCTGGTTCGAGATGGTGCTGGACGAGTGCCTGCAGGGTGCGGTGGTGCTGTGGATAGATGGCGCGCCGCACCACACGAGCGACGAAGTTGCGGAGTGGTTGGAGAGTCATCCGCGGCTGCGGGTGATTAACTTCCCGGCGTACACGCCCGAAGAGAATCCGAAAGAAGCGACGTGGAAGATGCTCAAGGAAGAGGTCAGCCATCACTGCTGGCACCAGACGTTTGCCGATTTGCGCAAGGCCATCGACACGTTCTACCAAACGGCCCGCCGGCACACGGTGAATTTTCTGGAGAAGTTCGGGTACTTTTGGAGCGATGGAAGAATTCATCCTTTACCCCAAACTTCTTGAAGATTCAGAATCCATATCTTGGTGTGCCGTCCATATAGTAGGGGCAAGATAAAGAGAAGGTTTATTTCACTCTCTTGTCCCAAAAGGCAGGCTACCGCACATAGCCTGCCTCTCTTACTTTGCAGAAGCGCTCACACGCTTGCACGCCGCCCCTGTACGCTCGTTTCTGCCCTCAGTCCATCCGACAGCATGCCCGTTTCAGCACGGGGAAAATATGCGCGTCCGAGAAAGCGGCCTTTGCGAAAGTCGAAAGCTGGAAAGCTGGCTTTGGGAGTGAAGGGTGCCGGCGGTAGGGTGCGGGCTTTCGGAGAGGTGCGTCAAGGGTATGACGCACACCTTTGACATACCCTTGACGCACCTTCCCCCGCCCGTGATATAAGACGCGCCCATGAACAAACAGGAAGCCGCCGAGTACCTCGGCGTAAGCGTCCGCACGTTGCAACGTCTCACGGCGCAGGGCGAGATCAGCGCCGGCGAGGTGCGCGGCAAGACGGGCATGGTGACGGATTACGCCAAAGAAGAGCTTGACCGCTTTAAGCAGGAAGAGGAGCGTAAAGCGCAAGATGCGACAAGGTATGTCCGCCCGTACGTCATACCTGTCACACCTGATAGTGCCACGCCCGCACAGACCGCTTTGGCTTTGGGGCGGGCGGGAAACTCGCCGGCTCTCGTCGAACTCATAGCGGCGCTTGAGCAGGCTCACGCCGCGAGAACTCAGCCCGTGCCCGTCTTTGAGAAGTTGACGCTCTCACTCACCGAAGCCGCTCAGCTTTCGGGACTCTCGCGCGGGCATCTGAGGCAAGCCATCGAAGAGAAGAAACTCCGCGCGCGGATCATCGGCAGGGGTTGGCGGGTGAAGCGGGAAGACTTGGAAGCTTACGTGAAGAAGCTGTGATGCGCCGGGTGACTATTGACGCGCCACCGTGTTAGGCATATTGTCTCTCGCCTCAAAGCAGATTTATAGGCTGGCCTCAAGAGGCTGCACGTGCCCTGCATCTCTTGCTCAGCCTTTCCTTGTTAGCTCAACGCTTTATAAGTGCTGATTAGAAGCGTTCTCACAAATTGTAGGGAGGATAACCAATGTTACGTTGCTTTAGAACCCTCTGTCTTCTGCTCTTCGTCACGTCGGCAGCCCTCTCCGTAAGCGCCGACACAGTCACCTACACCTTCGCGGCTCCTCAATTCACGATTGGCCAAACGACGCCTCTCTTGAATAGAGCGCCGAACATTGGGTCGCCCACGTTCCTCACAAGCTTTACTTCTAGCCCTAGCGCTGGTGGGTTCGAGATCTCCTCTTTCCTACCTAACCCCCTGTTTACGGGTAACTCGCTTGTCGAGCCCTTCGGGCCCCCCTTCGATACGCTCACGATCAGCTTTAACATGCCTGTGGAAAGCGTGCAGTTCGTCTTCGCGATCAATCAACCCCCAGCGGGCGCCCCCGGTCGGGTAACACTGACGAGTCCGGTCGGGAGCCAAAACCAAAATGCTGGCAACGTGGGGGGAGCTTTCCAGGGTGGGACCTTCTCGTTTAGCGGTCCGACGCCGTTCACCACGCTGCAGTTAGCGGCCTTTACTAGCACGGGTGCTCGCGTCGAGTTTGCCATAGACAACCTGACTGTTACCTTCACCCCGCAGCAGACGCCCATCCCCGAACCGGCGACGATGCTGCTGCTCGGCACCGGACTGGCAGGAGTCGGCGCGGCGGTGCGTAAGAGGCGCAAAGCTCGCAACAGCGAAGAAGCATAGTCGGTAGGCGACAACGATTCGCCGGAAAATGGGCCATTTCATCCGTTCAGTTGTCGAGAAAACACCCTGACCAAAAACCTGTTGCAGAGTCGAGTGTAAAACCCCAATGTTTCAGCCCTTTTTTCATGCCTCAAAAGGCATGACCGAAATCTGTAGATTTAGGCCGGAAGCGTTTTGACCATGAACAAAGCCGCGTAAGAGAGCAAGTTACAGCAAGTGGCCCATTTTCCGGCGGATCGTTGCCATAGCCCTAAGAAACTCCGCGCGGATTATCGTGAGGGGAGTGGGTGAAGCGCAATGATCTAGACGTGTAAGCGGGGAAGCTATGGGGCGCGCCAGGTGACGTTGACGCGCCTCCGAGTTTGGCATAATCTTCCCGCATCTCGGCAGGCTGGTTCTGGGTGACCGTATCTCGTCCCGCGTCGCGAAGCGACGCCACAAAGTGAGCACTCCAATGATTAGAACATTCCGACGTGACGAAAGGGGCTTGGAGAAAGTCGAGATAGCCATCGCTACCTCGCTGGTCCTGCTCGTAGCCGTCATCGCTTACAGTCTCCTCGCGGGCGCGCTCGTGGAAAGGATCGCGAGTCTGAGTGACACCATCAACTCGGCGCCTGGCTCCGCGGGATCCGCGACGGGCGGGGGTACTACAAGCGCCGGCGGCAACCAGAGCTCGGGGGGCGCCGGCGGTGCAGGAGGTACGGGCGGCGGCACCGCCGGTGCTTCCGGTGGAAATAGTGGCGGCAGCGGAGGTAGTGGTGGCGGCAGCAGTGGCGGCGGCGGTGGTGTGGGCGGTAGTGACCAAATCGAGACCGGCAAGGTGAAAGGTAAGGAGTAAATAAGCCGGGCAAACGACAGGGGGTCAATTAACCAGACCACCTCATCCGGACACTGGACCACCCGCAAGGTTTCACAGTCTCACGGGTGGTTTAGCTTTGCTAAGGGGAGAAGGATGCGGCGACACGTCGGAAGAAGTAAGCGCGGGTGAATAGTGTGCGCGCGCACCGTTTTTGAAGAGGCTAGCTTTAGGGCTGGCCTCTTTTGCTTTGGTGGAACGCGCGCCGCTTTAGGAGTCTAGTAGAGGCAAGAAACGAGAAGGTGAATTTCACTCTCTTGTCCCAAAAGGCAGGCTATCCCCCACATGGCCTGCTTCTCTTATTTTGTAGAAGCACTCACACGCCGCGCACACCGCCCCGCTACGCTCGCTTTAGCCCCACATCCATGCCACAACCCGTTTCAGCACGGGGCATTTTCGCGCGTCCGAGAATGGGAGACTTGGGCGTATGTCGAAAGCTGGAGCGCCGGCTTTCGGGACTCTCGCGCAATCACCTGAGACAAGTCATCGAAGAGAAGAAGTTGAAGGCGCGGATCATCGGCAGGGGGTGGCGGGTGAAGCGAGGTGATCTGGATGCGTATGTGAAGAAACTTTGATCGCCTATTCGTTCTGGAAGTCACGCCTGATTACGACTGCTTTCATTGTGCAACTGAGTGTGGTACGAAACATCAGAGTGCGCTGCCCCGCGCCTG
>MWWB01000492.1_pt1 | contig 10002 bp, 8 predicted proteins | sample 1047291 | NCBI WGS metagenome assembly MWWB01 (sample SAMN06349976, study PRJNA376086) | soil metagenome | isolation source: MS4-1 sample Antarctic (ecotone) soil | place: Antarctica | reverse complement strand
ATTTCTTACAGCTAAAGTCGTTGGTTTTTCTAACAGCTATGCAAATTAAAATCAATACCAGCATTAGTTTCAGTAAAAAAACTTCTAATGACCGTCATTAGAAACTTAGGCTAATGAACATTTTGGGTTAATAATCCAACCGGTATAGTTTGCTTTATCAGTTAAGTAAGAAAATCCACAAACAATTACAATTACAATAAGTAATGCTCCAATTAATTTTAGGATTTTTGTCATAAGACCTGCAGAATTAGCGTCTGTCTAAAATGGCACACAATATACTCCTTGCCGAACCTATTTTTTTATAATTCAGTCTCTTTAGTATCTTCGTTATTACCCTCTTTTGAGGGATATGGAATTTTATTTTTAGATAGGAATCATAAAAATTTTAAAAATTGATCAATGGACCCCAACATATTAATAGTCATCGCTGCTGTAGTTGCCCTAATTGTAGGCATCATAGCGGGTAAACTCATTTTTGCCAAAGACACAAAAAAAAGGGTATTAGAAGCGGATGAGCAGGCTCAAAAAATTGTCGCAGGAGCCCAGATCACTTCAGAAAATTTAAAAAAAGAAAAGCTTTTAGAAGCAAAAGAAAAATTCGTACAATTAAAGGCAGACCATGACCGGGATATACTGGAGCGCAGCCGGAAAATAAATGAAAACGAGAACAAGGTTCGCCAAAAGGAACAGGCAATTAATCAAAAAACTGAACAGGTTGACCGGCAAATAAAAGAAAATGATGCGATCAAGCAAAACCTTACTCGCCAGGTTGAAGTAATTAGTATCAAACAAGCTGACCTGGAAAAACACCAGGAAGAACATACCCGCCGCCTGGAAAAAATCTCCGGGTTGACGGCAGAAGAAGCCAAAGCTCAGTTGGTAGAAGGCTTAAAGCAGGAAGCACATTCCCAGGCATTGGGCATGCAACAGGAAATTATTGATGAGGCCAAACAAAAAGCCAATAAGGAAGCCCGCAAAATTGTTATTCAAACCATTCAGCGTACGGCTGCTGAACAAGCCATAGAAAATGCCATCACTGTTTTCAACCTTGAAACGGATGAAATTAAAGGCCAGATCATTGGTCGTGAAGGGCGTAATATCCGTGCCATAGAAGCTGCCACCGGCGTGGATTTAATAGTAGATGACACACCCGAAGCCATTATTCTTTCCTGCTTTGATCCGCTTCGCCGGGAGATTGCCCGTTTAAGCTTGCAGCGCTTAGTCTCTGATGGCCGTATTCACCCCGCCCGTATAGAAGAGGTTGTAGAAAAAACCAAACGCCAACTGGAAGAACAGATCATGGAGATTGGCGAACGAACCGTTATTGAATTAGGTATACACGGGCTGCATAAAGAACTTGTTCGTATTGTAGGTAAAATGCGGTTTCGTTCTTCTTACGGACAAAACTTGTTGATGCACAGCCGCGAAGTAGCAAACCTTTGCGCCGTGATGGCTGCAGAATTAGGTTTAAATCCCAAACTGGCTAAACGAGCCGGTCTTTTACATGATATTGGCAAGGTGCCGGATGAAGAAAGTGAATTAAGTCACGCTCTTTTAGGTGCTAAGTTGGCTGAAAAGTATGGCGAAGTGCCAGCCATTGTCAATGCAATCGGCGCTCATCATGACGAAATGGAAATGCAATTCGTCATCTCCCCTATTGTACAAGCCTGCGACTCCATCAGCGGTGCCCGGCCTGGCGCCCGCAGAGAAATCATGCAGCAATATCTTCAACGCATTAAACAGTTAGAGAATATGGCTCTTACTTATAATGGGGTGGAAAAAGCTTATGCCATCCAGGCCGGGAGGGAATTACGTGTTATTGTGGAAGCAGAAAGGGTAACAGATGCCGAAAGCGAACGTTTATCTTTTGATATTGCTCAAAAGATCCAGACTGAAATGACCTACCCTGGGCAAATTAAAGTAACTGTTATAAGGGAAAAGAGGACGGTGAATGTGGCGAGATAAGGGATTGAATATTTAATATTGAGAAATTATGATACAGCAGCAACTTCGCTTCGATTGAACTTCATTGCGGCGCTCGCAGAATTTCAAGTATAATTCCTCCCCTGCTGGTACAGGCGGACTTTCATTATCTAATCCTTGTATTGATTGTTTTATTATAACAATTAAATCTGTAAGCTGCAATGCAGTACAAGAATTAAGCTTAAGATCATCCCGAAAAGATTACTCAATGAAAGAGAAAAAACTGCGGCAACTTGCTGCAATTATGTTTACTGACATTGTTGGCTACACTGCTTTGATGCAAGGAGATGAAGAAATTGCTACAAACATTAGGACACGACACCGAAAGGTATTCCAACAACAGCACAAATTACATCAGGGAGAAATAATACAATATTACGGAGACGGTACATTAAGTGTTTTTAAAAGTGCTGTCGCAGCAGCAAAATGTGCCATCGAAATTCAAAGACTTTTGCAGGAAAGAAACCCCGTGCCCTTAAGAATTGGATTGCACATGGGCGATATCGTTTTTGACAACACTGAAGTTCATGGAGATGGGGTAAATTTCGCCTCTCGTATTGAAAGTATGGGCGTGGCTGGCGCCATTCTATTATCGGGAAAATTAAATGATGAACTTAAAAATCATGCTTCTATTTCCACAGTCTCTTTAGGTCACTTTGAACTGAAAAACATAGCCCGGCCAGTTGAAATATTTGCAATTACAAATAAAGGAATTAAAGTCCCTCAACCGTTGGAACTAAAGGGAAAACAGAAAATGATAAATAAAACAATTGCAGTACTTCCCTTTGTAAATACCAGTACGAGTGCAGAGAATGAATATTTTAGTGATGGCGTCACCGAAGAAATCATAAATGCATTGTCAAAGATCAAAAGCTTAAAGGTAACCTCCAGGACTTCTTCTTTCTTTTTTAAAAATAAAAACATTCCTATCAAACAAATTGGGAAGGAGCTAAATGTCTCTGCTATTCTGGAAGGCAGTGTTCGCCTATCCGGTGATACGATTAGAATTACTGCACAGTTAATCCAGGCTGAGGAAGATTTTCATTTTTGGTCGGAGGCCTGGGACAGAAAACTGGAGAATATTTTTGAGATTCAAGATGAGATAAGCCTGTTAATAGCCGGGAAGTTAAGGGAGCAATTTGGTCACTTTGAAATTCAGGATCGCCTGGTCGGCAAGCAAACTGACAATATAGACGCTTATGAATATTCTTTGAAAGCAAAATTCCATTCTAATAAGTGGAATCCTGAGGATACGCTGATAGCCATTTCACTTTATGAAAAAGCACTTGAGTTGGATCAAAATCATTCTGAGTCATATTTGGGTCTTGCCCAATGTTATGGATTTATGGCAACAACCGGATTTATGCCCTCAGAAGAAGGATGGGAAAAGACAATACAATTAACCAACCAGGCACTGCTTTTAAATGATCAATTGCCGGGTGTTCATTATCAGCTCGGTCACCTTTCCTTTTTTACTGCCTGCGATTACAGAGAATCATTTAAGCGGATGAAAAGGGCTATAGAAATCCAACCGAACTATGCAGAGGCGCAGCAGTTCATGTCCTTTTTATACATTATTGCAGGTGAAAAGGAAAAATCATTTCAACACTTAGAAATAGCACTAAGCATAGATCCGCTCTCACAAGAAACGCTGTTTTTTAGCGCCTATTTCCATTACATGTTAGAAGATTACACAAAGTCTCTTGAACAATTGGACAAGTGTTTGGAACATAACCCCAAAAACATACCGGTACATACCGTCAAATGTTATTGCTTACTCAAGCTTGGTCGCTGTGACGAAGTCCTTCATTATTTTGAGAGCATACCTCCCGACATTGTGGTTCCCGAAGAGAAATTAGGATTAACAGGCTTAGCCTATGCCGTAAAAAAGGATTCTGCAAATACCGCAAAGTCCCTCGCACAATTGGAACAAACAAACAGCCCGGATGGCTTCAATGCTAACTCCCACCTGTTTCTGATGTATGCTAACATTGGAGAAAATGACAAGGCATTTGAATGGGTCAGGCAGGCTATAGAAAACAAATCTTCATTACTACTCCTTCGTTATACTGATCCTTTGGTTAATTCAATAAAAGATGATCCCAGGTATGTTGAATTTCATAAAATATTATATCAAGCGGATTAAGTTATTGAAAAAAACAAAGAGAAAAAGGGGCTCTTTGATGCAGATGCGGTCGTACTTACTCAACACGATTGTTAAATCTATATCAATGAAGAAAAACCATATTTAGATCTAAAGAATTTCATTAAAACAAAACTAAGACCCCTTAACGAAAGCAAAATTCCTCAGTCCAAATTCCCAATTCCTAATTTTCGCAATTCCACTCTTAACTAACTCATTACAAAATCTCAATTTCTTATTCCCATTTCTTCCTTACCTTCGCCGCTTAAATTTACGTTATGAATCCCGCTATTGCCTTTGTACAGGAGGAGCTTTCAGGAAAAAAAGATTTTCCCAAGTTTAAAGCCGGGGATAATATTACTGTTAATTATAAGATTATTGAAGGCAGTAAAGAAAGGATCCAGTCTTTTAAAGGAGATGTGATAAAAAGACAAGGTACAGGGACCACCGCCACTTTCACTGTTCGTAAAATTTCAGATGGTATAGGCGTAGAACGTTTATTTCCCTTTTTCTCTCCTAATATTGAATCAATCCTTGTAAATAAATCAGGGCGTGTACGCCGTGCCAAGCTTTTTTACCAGCGTGGCCGGAGTGGTAAAAGTGCCAGGATACAGGAGAAAAAAAGAGCGGTTGCAGAAACTGCATAGGCTTATTAAACGTAACTTACCACGTCTCATCAAACTGCGGGACGCTTTTATTTGAAATAGTGCGTTAAACTAATTTGAGGCATAAATATTTCAAATATCTTTGAATCTTATTAATTCACTTTAAATAAAATTTTATGAGCCTAGGTTGGAACGAAATTTTGCTCATCCTTTTGATAGTATTATTATTGTTTGGGGGCAGAAAAATTCCTGAACTAATGCGGGGGTTGGGTAAAGGCATTCGTGAGTTTAACGATGCAAAATCAAATGTGCGTAAAGAAATTGAAGAAGGAATAACCGAAAAAGAACGCCCGGTTACACCTTCAACAACTCCTACCACCAGCACTACTACACAGCCTTGATATTTTATTCGTTTTCAATTGAATATTGAATGCCGGGATATTGCCATGAGCAATTACCCGGCATTTTTAGTTTATGCTAACACTTCAACCGGCCCGTTTTTAGGCTAAGAGTTTTGTAATCAGTATTTTTGACCTTCATTCGCATCCACTGATGCAACAATAAAAAAGTAACGAACCGTGTGTGATTAGATCATCTTAAAATTGAGTGATGAAAAAACTCTTATTGTTGACACTCTTTCCTTTAGCTGGTTTTTTGTACACATTTGCGGGCAAAGTACAAGAGGCAGATGGCATTTTTTTAGTTCCCATTACAGATTCCATTATAAAAGATAGAATAATTGCTAACCCAAGGGATGGTTTTAAAAATCTTTTTGAACAAGCCGACAATGGTTTGAATATTAAGCTTAACCCAAAGGCTGTTTCATTTGTACAAGATTATGTAAAAAAAGAAGGTTCTGATTTAAATAAAATGAAGAACTGGGGCAGACCATATTTTGATGTAATGGATAATATTTTGACAAGGTATGGTTTACCGATTGAGTTAAAATATTTATCAGTAATTGAATCTGAACTGAAATCTTTTGCAGTCTCCTGGGCCGGAGCGGTTGGTCCCTGGCAGTTTATGCCAGCCACTGCCCGTTTCATGGGCCTAAAGGTTTCACGTTATACAGATGAGCGAACTGACTTTCATAAGAGTACACATGCTGCCGCCCGTTATCTCAATGATTTATTTCGGATCTATGGCGATTGGCTATTAGTAATTGCAGCGTATAATGGCGGGCCTGGCCGGGTTGATGCTGCCATACGAAAAAGTGGAAGCCGAAATTTTTGGAATCTGGAGTATTATTTACCAAAAGAATCCCGCAACCATGTAAAAAAATTTATTGCCACTCATTATATTATGGAGGGTGATGGAAGTGTAACAACACTGACTAAAAAAGAAGCAGTTGATCAGATTTTATTAAAGGAAAACGAACCTTCAAATTTGGAAACGATACCCGTAAGTGGAAAATTTAATTCATTGATAATTTCCCAGCATATTCAAATGAATATAATTGAGTTCAATCGCCTTAACCCAAATTTTGACAAGCTGTTAGCTGCAAATAGTTCTTATGATCTGAGGTTGCCTGCTGATAAAGCATTATTATTCCAGGCTAATAAACCGCAAATTCTTGAAGGCTCTATCAAATTAATGCTGACTACTGTCAATAATAAGCTATAATTATTATAAATGCTCCGGCTTTTCGGTCAGCACTTTTTTTATAGCTGCTCCTTTTAATAAGCATTCCTCCCATTCTTTTTCCGGGTCGCTGTAAAATGTAATGCCAGAACCTACCATGTAAGACAAATATTTATTGGTTGCATTATACATAATACTCCTGATCACGACATTAAAATCAAAATCATTTTCATAGAGATAACCTACTGCACCAGAAAAAATACCGCGTTTAGAAATTTCATATTCTTCTATTAATTCCATTACCCTTTTTTTAGGAGCACCCGTCATGGAACCCATTGGAAAAGTGGCTCCAATAATTTTAGAAAAACTTGTGTTTTTCTCCAATTCACCGGAAACAGTGGAAACCATTTGATGTACTTGCGGGTAAGAATAAATGCCAAAAAGTTCATCAACTTTTACCGTTCCATCCTTGCAAACTTTTGAAAGATCATTACGCACCAGGTCCACAACCATTACATTCTCTGCTTGTTCTTTTGAACTTTTTTGCAATTCTTTTTTTAAGTATTCATCTGTTACCTTATCCTGCAATTCCCTTTTGGCAGTGCCTTTCATCGGTTGTGAAAGAAGTTTGTTTCCTTTTTTTTGTAAAAAACGTTCGGGGCTTGCGCAGACCAGGTATTTATCATTTAGTTTATACAAAACAGAAAAAGGAGTCGGGGACAGCGCCACTAAATTTTGATAAATACTTACAGGATCGATCAATGCATTTTCACAAAAAAATTCCTGGCAAAAATTAATTTCATAACAATCTCCACGATGAATATGATGTTGTAAAGCTTTTATTTTTTTTATGTATTGAACTTTTGTCAATCGTTGCTGAATGATTAAAGATGCATGAAAAGGATTTTCATCCACCGGGGTTTCTGATAGTTGATGATAAATTTTATCTGGCTCAACTCCTTCAATAATCAATTCATTGCCTTGAATAAATATGATAATCAAAGGTTCAAAAAAGAAGAAATCCGGAAAATTAATTTTATCGGTTTTCTTATAAGCTGTTGAAAGTTTTTCAGTTTTTAAATCGTAAGCGAGATGGCCAAACACCCATTTCTTATCAATTATATATTTATCAACCGGGGATAATAATGTTTCATTATTTTCTATAGAAGATTGTACCCCGGCAGCCAATAAACACTCATAATAATGAGGTTGAATACTATATTGCTGGTTATCTAAAAAACAAAAAATGTTGAACTGCTGTGCCCAGTTCAACATTTTCTTTTTAATTATTGCTACATCAGCAACGGCGTATCGGCTGATAACTTTCTATTTATAAAGGATTAAAAATCTTCATCATCATCATCAAAACCGCCATCATTTTCATTAAAAAGGTCTTTGAATTCATCATCTTCTTCAATCTTTGTATCTTCTTCAGCACCCGCTTTGCCAGATTTTGCTTTTTTTGATTTAGGCAAATCAAATTCCTCAAAATCAGGATCCCAATTATCATCACTCTCTTCGGGCTTTTCCCAATCATCAGGTTTTTCTTCTACATCATCTTCATCTTTGCTCGTTTTCTTTGCAGACCCTGATTTTTTTGGGCTTTCTTCTAATTCATCAAGGTCATCATCGTTCTCTTCGGTTTTTTTTGTTTTTGTTCTTTTGGCCTGGGCTAATATGGTCTCGATTAGGTCATTTGTTGCAGGCATCTGTTCTCTGTCTAATTGTAATAACATATTTGGTTAAGATTACAGTGTAAAATTTCGGCGAAGTTTTCAATTAGCCAAATTTTTGGAATAGTATTTTACAATAAAAATCATTATGCTATGCATATAATTTAATAAGCTGATCTCTTTCGGGGCCATTTGATATATAACTTACCGGGGTATGTAAATAATTATTTATGAATTCAATATATTCTTTCATTTCCAAAGGCAATTTATCATCAGAACGAAAACCTGGAGTTTCTTTTTTCCAACCAGTAAATTTTTTATAAGTCGGTTCAATATTAATCCTACTCATCTGAAATGGAATTTTGTCTTTTTGCTCCCCATCGTAAGTATAAGCAGTACATATTTTTAAATCTTTAAAGGTATCCAATACATCAACTTTTGTCATTACTATAGAGGTAACACCATTGATCATGCAAGCATATTTAAGCGCCACGAGGTCCATCCAGCCACACCGGCGTGGGCGGCCTGTTGTTGCACCAAACTCACTACCCAGTTTTCGTATTAATTCCCCTGTTTCATCAAGCAGCTCTGTAGGGAAAGGGCCACCTCCTACTCTTGTGCAATATGCTTTTGATACACCAATGACTTCTTTTATTTTTTGTGGCGCTACTCCCAATCCATTACACACACCTGCCGAGATGGTATTACTTGACGTTACAAATGGGAATGTTCCAAAATCAATATCCAACATGCTGCCCTGCGCTCCTTCTGCCAACACCTTTTTCCCCTGGGTGATCTGCTCATTAATAAAATATTCGCCGTTTACAATATTCAATTCCTTTAAAAATTCAATCGCTTCAAAAAATTCTTCTTCCCATTGTGTAATGTCCTCTGTAAAATTGTAGTTGTCTAAAATCCGTTGATGTTTTAAACGAAGTTTTATATAATTAGTGATGAAACTTTTATGTAGCAAATCGCCAACCCTCAATCCATTACGACCTGTTTTATCCATATAAGCAGGTGTAATTCCTTTTAAAGTAGAACCAATTTTACCCTCTCCTTTTGATAATTCTGCGGCCTTATCCAAGGCCCTGTGCGTTGGGATAATTAAATGCGTGCGCTCTGCTATAAAGAGATTTTTTTTTAGATTAACGCCAAAACCAGCAACCGTTTGACATTCTTTTAGAAGCGTAACCGGATCCAACACCACGCCATTACCAATTAAATTAATTGTGCCTTGGTGAAAAACACCTGAAGGAATTTGGTGCAGCACAATTTTCTTGTTTTCGGAACCCACATATAGCGTATGCCCCGCATTGGGACCGCCCTGAAAACGAGCCACCACATTATAATTGCTGGCAAAATAATCAACAATTTTTCCTTTGCCCTCATCTCCCCACTGCAGTCCCAAAATTACATCTACCATAAAGCAGCTCTTAAATAAGGGGCAAATGTACGGTGCAACAAAATAGCTCAGATAAAAAGGAAATGTATTCCTCAATTGTCAGCCTGACCTCATTGCCTGAAAATATTCATACTTTAATTAATGCCCCCTCTTTTAAGGCAATGTCATTAAATTAAGGGCAGCTAATTAATTGCACTGCCCTTTAGAGCGATGTATAAAAGTTATATGGTTTTTTGGGCTTTAGCCCAACAATTATTGGGGCTAAAGCAAGATTTCTAATTTTCAAATTTACCGACTTAAAGTACAGGCAATTGAAAACCTTAACTTAATGACATTGATCATTAAGAATCGGGGCATACGGTTACTACAAATAGCTCACTTTAAAAAGCCCCATACGGAACAAAGTCATTAAGATAAGGCTATGATTTTTTTTATTGGAGGCTGTATCAAAAGTAAATTTTAAAACAACCTTTTAAATAGCACTTCATAGTGGCTGGTTGCAGAAAACAAAACTATCAATTTTTTTATTTTATAAAAATTGATGAGTGCTTTCAGGCAATGTATTGACTATGCTCCAAATTTTTTTTGTTCCTTGTCCCTCAATTTCAGACG
>MWWB01000490.1_pt1 | contig 10006 bp, 6 predicted proteins | sample 1047291 | NCBI WGS metagenome assembly MWWB01 (sample SAMN06349976, study PRJNA376086) | soil metagenome | isolation source: MS4-1 sample Antarctic (ecotone) soil | place: Antarctica | reverse complement strand
AACGTATTTTTATAATAAGTTTCTTACAGAAACAATTTTTTCAAACTTAGGTCTTGACCTGAATTGCAATAAAATAAAAAAGCTATACAGCCAATGCTTAAATATTGGCTCTATGGCCGCTTAAAAATTACCGAACCATTGTTAGGTAATTGGAGGTATTTAAAAGAATTATATAACTGCTTTATATCATTTTAGTTGCTGCTAATTTTCTTGCAGTAGAAGTTTAGATTTTTATAATTTTTTTTATCGGTCAACCTGGATTACTGCTACTGCATATTAATAACAGCTGTTGAAAAAAGAGTGATTATTTTCTACCGGATAATTTGTCAGTGCCTTTCAATTTTCTACTTTCAAAGCATTTACTTTTTGAAAAGAGTAGGGGCTTTCAAAGCAACGCATCCTGGTTAAAAATCTTTGAATTATTCAATCCATACTTTCGAATGTTTGCCTTCAAATCCATCCATAACTGGATATTATAATCTGCGAGTTCCATAATTTCTTCCATTGTTAACTTGTACGGATTAGAAACCGTTGCGGTGGGCTTAGGATCAGTTTGGTCATTAATACAGGAAAATATATTAGGAGCGAGTCCTTCACCTATCTCTAATGATTTTGCAATAGCTATGCTGCTGCCGAACAATTTAATTTGCTTTCCACTGCTTAAAAGCAATGTTCTTTTTTTTAAATCTGCCATAACTCAATGTTTTTAATGGTTCACTTTTTAGGATTACTGAAAAGTTTTCTGTTACTAATTCTGAATATTAAAGGGGTAAAAAATATTCCCCTTAATTGCTTCATCCCTCCACGATAACTATGAATTTTTTCAGCATTAATTATCTATAAGAAAGCAGGCTGGTGAAAGGAAAAAGCGGTGCCTTTTATTTCTGTTCAGGGCTCAAAAGTTGCTGAAGCCTGCCATAGAAAGAACACTCTCGATCTGATTTTATAAGGCTTCAGCTTTCCATGCTTTACCCAATCGTAAATAGTGGGCTTTGTAACATGGAACAAAGCGCAGACCTCTGCTATCTTATAAAGTGGTTTGTAAGACATGCCAGCCGTTTCAAAGGAAGGGGCAACCGGCTTTTGTTTTTCAACACTACTTACTTCTTCCCTTATAATCAAATGCTCAACACACGATCTTTTTTACAAGTCTTAAATGTCTATATTTATTGCAATAACTTCTGTACACTAATAACGTTGAAGAGAATAGAAGTTTTGAAGTTGTATTAAAAAAAGCTGAATATGAGAAATTTATTTACGATTGTATTGTTATGTGCTTTTTACTTACCTGTTGTCGCACAAAACAAAACTTCAAATAACGAACGGGGAAGCAAGATTTATCACACTGAAGGCACATCGGCTCCACTGCAAAGGCCACCAACACCAGACAAAATATGGGGGAAACTGTTTACTGATGTTCAAATAACAAGAGCATTAGGCGATAATAAAACTTTTGTTGATGCAGTTCCCAAATCTGCACCCTCCATTATTTTACAGAAGTACAAGTCGTTTCAGCAATCCGGCGACACCTCTCATCTTAAAGACTTTGTGTTCCAGAATTTTAAGGTTCCTGTTAACACTAACATCAAACTTCCTGAGCAAACAACTTCACTAAAAAAACACCTTGAGGACTTGTGGCCTACTCTTACCCGTAAGGCTGACGTAATAGAAAGGAACAGTTCTTTACTGCCACTACCGAAAGCATATGTAGTGCCGGGAGGACGCTTTAGGGAGATATATTATTGGGATAGTTATTTCACTATGCAAGGCCTTGGAGTAAGCAACCGTTACGACCTTATTGAAAACATGCTGGATAATTTTAAATTCCTGATTGATAGATACGGCCATATTCCCAATGGCAACCGCACTTATTATCTAAGCCGTTCTCAACCTCCATACTTCGCTCTAATGGTTGATCTGCTGCACGATAAAATGGGTGACAGGGTTTACAAAAAATATTTATCGGCAATGCAAAAAGAATATGCGTGGTGGATGGAAGGCGCAGGAAACTTAAAGAATGGGGAAGAACATAGGCGGCTTGTTCAATTAGCCGACGGAACCGTTTTAAACAGGGATTGGGACGATAAGAAAGCGCCGCGGGAAGAGTCGTATTATGAGGATGTGCAGATCGGATTGGCATACGAGGGCAAAGATGAGATGGTATATACAAATCTTCGGGCAGGCGCCGAAAGCGGATGGGATTTTAGCAGTCGTTGGTTTGCAGATACCATGCACTTAACCACCATAGAAACCACTAACATTTTGCCTGTTGATCTTAATTGCTTGTTATACGCCTACGAAAACATTTTAAGCAAAGCAAGCAAAAGCCAGCAATTGCAAAGCGAAAGCAACACCTACCAGCAAAAGGCTATTAAAAGAAAAGCAGCAATTTTAAAATACTTCTGGAATGATGAGCTGCACTATTTTTTCGATTATCAATTTAAAAAACAAACGACGGCAAACAAATGGTCGCTAGCAGGTGTATTACCATTATTTACGGGCATTGCAACAAAAACGCAGGCCGGTTACATAAAGGAGCAGATAGAGCAAAAGTTTTTAAAAGACGGTGGTTTGGTTACGACTGTTTATCATACCAAACAACAATGGGATGCACCTAACGGGTGGGCACCTTTGCAATTTCTTGCAGTGAAAGGATTAATGAATTACGGGTATGATATACTTGCTAAGAACATTGCCGAAAGATGGATGAGTGTAAATGAAAATGTTTATACAAACACCGGTAAGATGTTAGAGAAATATAATGTTGAAGACATTCATCTGCCAAGTGGAGGCGGTGAGTATCCAACACAGGATGGCTTTGGTTGGTCGAACGGAGTTTACCTGAAGTTTTACCAGATGTTCAGGAAATAATAGTACAAGTAATCTTTATGATAGGAGATTATTTTAAAAGAAGGCAGTATTAAAAAATTGATAACCTCAAGTTTTTCCATATGAATAACAACCACAAATGCTGACTTCAACTTTCCTGTAAAAGCCGGACAGCCAGGACAAGTACTAATAAATAATTTAAAGGGATTGAGTTTAAATAGAGGTAATACAGGCACTGCTTTTAGATTACAGCCGTACCAGGCCGTTATTGTACAATTAAATTAAGTGTTAAACCAGGTTAATTGGTTTGTAATAGATTTCTGCTTCTATAAGTAACTTAGTGTACTGCTACTGCAATTTTGGAATCGGCAGTTCCATAATATAAAAACCATTTCGATTTAAAGGGAACGAGCCCTTCTAAAAAACAAACGTTATTGATCTGACCGATCATTTCATAATCTTTGTCCGGTTTAAAAAAATTACTATCGCTTCGGTCAATAACTTTTTCGGGATTGTTTTTATCTGCCAGAATTTGTCCGGCACTATATACCCCATCAGGTAATGATTTGTCTCCTTTTGTGGGACTGTTTTTGCTGTTGTATATAAATACAATTCCATCTTTTGTAATGATAGCAGGCGGCCCGGGTTCTACCAATTCACTATCAAACTTATGATCTCTTGTTCCGAATAAAATTTTAAAAGCTTCATACTTACGCAAAGAATCATACTGCTTTTTAGAAGGATCTGTTTCCGGTAAAGGAGTCCAATTAATAAGGTCGTTTGAAGTAGCCATATAAATGTTCGACTCTCCCCAGTACATCCAATACTTGCCATTAATCTTTTGAGCCACCAGTTTACTCCCAACAACTTTGCAAACAACTGATCCTGATTTTGACCAATAATCAATAAACTTTCCACCTGCAGCATTTTTAAAAACAGACCCATGTTTTTTCCAATGATACAAATCTTTAGAAGTTGCTATAAACAGCCGGGCAGTGGTACCATCATAAGCAGTGTAAGTCATGTAATAAGTGCCTTTATCATCTTCTACAATGCGGGGATCTTCGCATCCGCCCTGCCATTCATACTTTTTATATTCATCATTATCAGGTTTCAAAACCGGCTCCTTTACCCTTGTAAAATGTAGTCCATCATCACTATATGCTAACCCTATCCTTGACGTTCCTGCAGGCAAACCTATCTTATCCTGTGCCCGGTATAACAGATAAACTTTATTTCCTCTTACTACTGCCGCCGGATTAAACACATCCTTTTCTTCCCAAGCCACTTTCTTTTTTAAAATAGGATCTGTAAACGTCGTTTTTAACGGGGTTAGAATTGGGTTTACATTGTCATTCTTTACAAAGGGAACCAGCATCCATTTTTTGTATTGCGCAACGCTACTAAAGGATAGCAAAAAAAAACTTACAATAAAAGCTAAGGCAGAAAATACTTTCTTCATATTGTCAACTTAATTTTAAACAATCAGGAGATACAATTTGCTAAGCGTTTGAAACAGCTGAAATAAAAAAACTGTTACAGGTTAACCAGCCAATAAGATAACTCATAATAGTTTAATAGTTGAACTTTTATTTTTGACTCACTTCTGTTAAATAAAAATGTTATTGAAAGTTATTGTCCCGCAGCGCTCATTAAAACTTAAATGCTGCACCATTCACACTACTGCCTGCAAAAGCAGCACTCTGTTTATAAATACCTGTGATCTGAATTTTTATTTTATCAGGAACACTTTAGGTACGATTACGTTGTACAGCATAAGGAACTGAAATATATACTTGTGCTTTTTTAATTGTATACGCCCACCACAGGTTCTGCCGAAATTACATATCAGATCTTCTAAAACCATTAGCGCTTTGAATTAAATCGTTTGACCGACTCCTTCTATAGGCACACCTGCCGTAATGCCGCTTCTAAACACTTATGCTGCTCTGCCTTTCCCACCAAATATTTGTACGTTTTAAAATAGTGGATGTTGATGCCCAAAAGCGGAGCCGTTTGGTTTGGGTATTAAACCATTATTCAATCACTTGTTAGTTGTATTTTTTCATGCGTAAACGATCTACTATCAGCCTTCCCACTTTTTGCCCGTATTCCGTACTTACAATACATGACTGATGAAAGTGAATGCCTCCATAAAACCTCGCCCAATTGTTTTCATCAGCAGCCTGGCGAAACGATTTGAAGGATCGGCTTTTGATTCCAAACTCCAGTTCAGTTGTATCAGTATAAGCAAAGTTATCGCCATAAACACTGGTTAAAGCTTCAGCAGCAGCAGACGAACAGGTTGAGTGTCCACAGGTATATTCAGGAAAAGGGGGCGTTTGTAAGTAAGGCCGCCAATCAGGATCTATGTATTTGTTGATTGCCGTTTCAGGCCTTATTGTATTATACTTATACTTGGCGTTCCAGCATTGTATAAAAGCATCAAATAAAGCAATACTGGTTTTAGCATACGCATAAACAGTAGTTGCAAAATCGGCATTAGCTTTTTTAGAAGCAATACCAACAATACTCATCCAATGCCCCGGCGGAGAGAACTTTTTGGTGGCATACATTACATGTCCAATAACATTTAGCTTAAAAGGATTGTCATCCCAAAAGTCAGCTATGTGCATTTGTTCGGCAGTAAGGTTTTCTACAGCTTGCTTTACTGCCATTACCTGCTTTGAGTAATCGCTATTCTTATTTTTTAAATCAAAATGAAAAGGTGCCGGAACCATAAATTGATTTACGCTATCCATTACAAGAGGGCGAATAGTGCTCCAATGTGGCTCCATTGCCGAGGCATAAGATGGAGGTGTAGGAATCCATCTTCCATCCTCATCTTTTATAGTATACTTTTCGGCGCTCCGAGTACGGGCATAATTATCTCCTTTGCTCCATGCCATAATAACTTTTGAAACGGTATCAGCATAAGCAACAGAATTTTCATATTCATCTGAAGGCATGCCATGATCTGTTGCCAGCTTTTTTAAACTGTCAACATATCCCGTCATACTACCTTCCGGAAATGTTACAGCCTGCCCAAGTGTACAAAATGATAACAGTGATGCAAATTGAAAATTGATTTTTTTAGAAGGGTCTGGTTTTGGAACTGCTTTTAATTCTGATAACTGTTTCGCCAGCGAATTATACTGAGCCGGAAAACCTGCAGCGATAACCTCGTAAGCTGCAACATTCGCATATAAATAATTGCGTGAAGCAACGATGGGGCTAAAGTTATTTCCCATTACAACGTTGTTCAACTCATAAACTGTTCTTGAGTATAGAGTAGGGTTTTTGAAGATGGTTTGGTAATCGTTTTTAGAATGACATGCAGTTAGTATTAAAGCTGCAATGCAACTAAACAAAAAAGTTTTCATTTGTATATAAAACGTTTGATATGAAATAAGCAAAGGTTACATCGTTGATACAACGAATAACATGCAACCGGTAAAAGATTACATTAAATAGTATTTGTTACTTAGCTTAATTCCGGAGGCTGCAGAGGAGAGAGATGAGGCGCAGAAAGCAGGTCTTCAACATGCTGAATGTTATAATCGTGAAAGCTGCCATTTCTTACAGGCTTATTAAAGCTTATGTAGTTGTAGCAATATTCTGAAAGAATGTTTTTAAATACTCCCGCTTTAGAATTGCCGGTTTTTTTTGAAGAACCCTTCTGCAGAAGGTCATTTGCATCTTTAAAAAAATCTTCTTTCGCCTTCTCCAACTGTTGCTTGTTTTTATTCGGCAGACACAGGAGAACATATTCTCCTTTTTCAATTTTGCTTTTTACATAATGATAGATAACACCGGCAACTTTTATTTCACCATCTGTTCGTTGAAATTCTCTGGTATCAGTTACATAGGGAAGTAAGAGAGGAGCACGAATTGTTATTAGGTCTGCTTCGTTGTATTGCTCTTTATCAAGTGAGGTTTGCAACTGTGCTTCCCATTGCCGTTCTGCAATATAAAACCAACCTCTGTATCCAACCATGTTGAAGAGGAAAAGAACAAGCAATAGTATCGCAGCAAGCTTTTTCAATTATCTCGCAATGTAAGTTTTTCGGGTGACACCTACACCTGTTATAGTCAATTTTTTCCAGCTTGCCGGCAGTGAAGAAGGAACTTGTACAATACCTGTTGGTGTAATGTCTAATCCACCGAAGCCACTTATTACACTTTGCAAAAAACCACCTGCACCTGTAGCGAAGTATGGATTGGTTCCTCCTGCTGTTTCCGCCAGCACGCCAAAAGGATTTTTTTTGTTGGGAATGTGCGCTTCTTTAAATGCATTCCAGGCTTTTGCAGGCTCTTTTAAACGGGCATATAAGGTCGCAAAGATTGCGTGGGTCATTGCAGGAGAACCTTCACCTATCCTGCTTTCATAGTATTCAAGCTCCTTGCGTATTTGCTGCGGGTCGGTTATCTCCTTCAATGGATAAGATAAAAGGTTAACGTCTGCCTGTTTTATTTTTTCTCCTTTAAAAGCAGCATGTTCTGCTGTTATTCCGTTGCTCAATTTTAGAATAGGAATATTAGCTTCTACATCTGCCCAATCACTTGAAGGCTTTTGGTTTAAAATTTTAGCAGCCATTATTGCATATTGTAAATTGGCTTTTGCAGCGGCATTTGTAAATGCATTATTATCTACGTTTTCTGCCCATTCATCGGCAGCTACCACGTTTTTAATATCATACTTTCCGGGCCCATTTTTTTCTACCCGGCTTGCCCAAAAATCTGCACACTCTTTTATGATGGGGTAACCTTTTTCTTTAAGCCATGACGTATCTTGCGTAACGGCAAAGTAGTTCCATGCAGCAATGGCAACATCTGCGGTTATATGATGTTCGAAAGGTCCGCTTAGCGCCCACACCGGCGTTTCTTCGTTACCACTTGCCGCGCTTTCCCATGGATACATAGCACCTCTAAATCCATGAGCAAAGGCATTGTGCTTTGCTTCTTTCAAACGCTGATACCGATATTCTACCATGCTCTTTGCCATCTCAGGATGCATAATAAGAAGAGGCGGAAACATCCAAAGTTCCGCATCCCAAAACACATGACCATTATATCCAAGTCCGCTTAAGCCCATTGGCGAAGGACTATAAGCGGTGCCTTCTCTTACAAAGGAATACAAATGATATAAAGCAGAATGCACTTCACGCTGGCTGGCATCATCGCCTTCAATAATGATATCACTCTTCCAAAGACTGTCCCATGCATTGTGGTGATATTGGAGTAAGCGTTTTGTTCCTTCAAGCTTTGCATATATCACATAACGCTCCGCTTCGTTTAACGGGTCATCGTGTTGTGCTGTTGTAATGGAAGCACCTGCAATAGCAAAGTGATAACTGCTGCCTGCTTTTATTTTTTTATAAAATTTTGAAAGATGCATGTTATTATCCCACATCTCATGTACTAATGCCGGCTCGCTTCCATGAGGTTCATCAAATAAAAAAGTTGTGGAAGATGCGAAGGTTAACTTACCGGTTGGGCTTTTAGCGGTAGAAGATAGCAGGCTTAATGTAACATGAGGACGATCAATCTGGTTGTAATAATTCTGAACATCACGCAAAGCATCAGGAGCTTCCATAACGCTTGCAGGGATAACTTCAATATCTTTTTTTGCAGTAACGGTTACATCAACAAAAACACAATAAGGCAGATGACGCAGGGCATAATAAGTATAAGAGACGGTGGCTTTATCAGCGTAATCAAAAGTGGTGGTAAGGCTTGCATGTTTCATATCCAACACCTGCTTCATGTTGCTGGCATCGGCATTTCCAATGCGCCTACCGTCAACATCCATATTCATATTTACAAGGTTGAAGCTTTGCAAAAAATTGCTGACCCTGCCTCTGCCATATTGATCGTATGCTCCGTTTAACACTACATCTTTACAACGCAAAACATTGGGTGATGATACAACACCTATCATGCCATTTGCTACTGTAATGCCGTAGTAATCTGAAGGATTTATTTTATCAGCAACAATATTCCATGCATCTGTTTTTTGAGCAATAGATATGATTGAGCAAAAAACAGCAGCAGCTAAAGTGAATAATTTTTTCATGCAGAGAGTTTTTGGAGGACTAATAGTGCTTTTACAACCAGACAAACTTAAAGATTGTTCATAGAATAGTATAAGCAAAATTTTTTCCAAATTACGGGTTAAAACTTCGGTAGTGGTTGCAGGATTTTTAAAAGCTCCTGCAATATCAATTAGTGTTATTTTGCAGCAATGCTTAATGAGTTAAAATGAAAAAATTGCTGTTGGCAACAACTGTTGTAATTGCTTTAGTTATTGGTGGTATTTATCTTTTAATTCCTGATGAAATTAAAATAGCTGAAGTGGCTTATATCCATTGCAGCGAAAAAGGTGGTTACCGGATTTTGACAAATAATAGCAATTGGAAGAAATGGTGGCCTGCTAAATCTTCTTCTATCAATAATTCAAATGGGTTTAATTATAATAAGCACAATTTTCAAATCGGAAACAGGTACGCCGAAGGATTAGAAATGCTAATTAAGAAGGATACCTCTGTTTATTATAGTTTAATAAGCGTAATACCTATTAAAGTTGATTCCTCAAGATTGGAGTGGAGAGCTACCCTTTCTGCAGGCAGAAATCCTTTTAAAAGAGCGCAACAATACTTTAGAGCAAGAGAGATTAAAAGCAATATGAAGGACATTGTGGGCAATCTAAAATTATTTTTGGAGAAACCTGAGAATGTATATGCAATGACAATTACAGTTGACAAGGTGAAAGATACATTACTGGTAGCAAGAAAGATGATCAGCGGCAGTTATCCCGATACAGAGATTATTTACAAGTTAGTAGATGGTTTAAGAAGTTATATAAAGAGTAGGGGAGCAAAGGAAACAAATCATCCCATGGTACATGTAGCCACCACTTCTGATAATGTTTATGAAACAACTGTTGCCATTCCCGTTAATAAAGTGCTTGATGATTCAGGTGATCTTGCTTTTAAAAGAATGGTACCAGGAAACATTCTTACAGCTCAGGTTAAAGGTGGAATTAGCCGGGTAAAAGAAGGGGAAGCACAATTAGAAAACTTTGTTCAGGATTACCAGTTCGTTTCGCCTGCTATACCTTTTCAGTCTTTAGTTACAAACAGGATGCTTGAAAAAGATACATCTAAATGGATAACTA
>MWWB01000489.1_pt1 | contig 10015 bp, 8 predicted proteins | sample 1047291 | NCBI WGS metagenome assembly MWWB01 (sample SAMN06349976, study PRJNA376086) | soil metagenome | isolation source: MS4-1 sample Antarctic (ecotone) soil | place: Antarctica | reverse complement strand
CATTGATATCAGTAAGATGCTTGTGAATTTTGTTTTGTGTTATTATATCTATATGTATTTCGTGACTATTTGCGCTGGCGTTTACTTCGTTGTTGCGGTTGGTTTCCATTAGTAGTAAAAGTTGTAAAAATGTAAATTAAATAATCCAAATGCTATTTTAGAAAGGATATTAAATGATAATATAAACTTAACATTGAATTAAATTACAATTCAAACGCTGTCATTTACCTATCTAAATGATGCCAGATAGAACACATACTATTAGGCCGGAGATTAAAAGTTTTAATACTAAATAACCTGCCTTGAAATGATGTTAATTGATTTATAGATTATTAATAATGTATGTATAATGACGCCGAATGCATTTACCTGAACATTTAGGGAAACGAATTATTTTTTATTTTGTTGTTCAAACATACATTTGTAAAAATAGTGTGTAAATGTTTATAGAAAAAAAATCTAATATGGAATACAATAAATTAACACCTGAAGAAGAAAGAGTTATCATTAATAAGGGTACCGAAAGGCCTTTTACCGGTGAGTATAATAATAATAAGCAAAGCGGCACTTATGTATGCCGGCGTTGTGATACGCCTTTGTACAGGTCAGATGACAAGTTTGATTCACATTGCGGCTGGCCAAGTTTTGATGATGAAATACCGGGTGCAGTAAAGCATTTGCCGGATGCTGATGGCAGCCGTATAGAAATTATTTGTGCAAATTGTAATGGTCATTTAGGGCATGTTTTTAAAGGTGAGCGGTTTACGCAAAAAAATACGCGGCATTGTGTTAACTCTATTTCATTAAAATTTATACCTGGTGATAATTAAATACGTTGGCAGTGTAACCAGATTTCTTTTCTTCTGATAAAATTTGCATAAACAGATAGTAATGCAGCTACAGTAAAACAAACAACAGTAATGGTATCAATGAAGGAAAAAGAAAAGTTCTTTCCTATTATTTTATCTGCATAACAAAAGCAAACCCTAAAAAAAACAACATCAAAAATGTCCATTACTCCTCATAATCATTATCATCTCTTTCATTATCATCTCTTTTAGTCACTTTCCAGATAACTCCTGTTCCAGCTTTAGAATCATAAGGTGGTTTAAGAGCCATATTAATATTAACGACACCATAATCTACTATATACATAGCGCCATCAGGGCCAAATTGTACATCAAAGGGTCTTTCAAGGCCTTTGCCCTCTTTACCTTGTTTACTTGCAGGCCCTGGTTGCTTGTTGCTTACAAAGGGTTGCGGTTGCTGATTGCCAGGTGACAACCTTACTATCCTTGACCCCACAGACTGGTTTCTTAAGGGATTTGTAGGCGGCGCTAAATCGCCCCATTCAGCCACAAAAACATCACCGGAAAATTTTCCCCAGCTTTCCGGCGCTACATCTAACATAGAAGGTGATGCATTAACAGGATGCAAACCAATTACACTGGCGGGATCAGGAGCTGTTAAACCGCTTGCAGCATGATCAATAACAAAATCAAGAACTTTACCTAAGGGTTGAGAAGATCCTAAAAAAACTTCTGCCATTAAATTATCAGGAGATTTAAACTTAGCCATGGTAAGCGGTTCACGGGCAGCAGAATAATCAGGAATGCCATACCATTCGCCCTTTGTTACTTTTAAAGTAGCATCATATTCATCATTAACAGGTCTTACACCTCTTATATCATAACCATTTTCACCCAGGTACATTTCACCGGTTTTCTTGTTCCAGGAAATTCCTATAGGGTTTCTAAAGCCCCATGCATATACAGACAATGTGCCTTCTGCATTTTCGGGATCAAACATTAATATAGAGCCCCCGCATTTATTAGTGCCATTAATTACCTGGCCCGGCTGTGTTACAGTTCCTATAGGAACATAGGCACCAGTTAATACGGTATCCATTGTTAACGGATTAAGTCCTTTATAATTAAGTCCACGTAAAACAATATCATAACAGGCAGTTGCATGCATATCGGGGCTTTCTTTTAGCCATGGTGCCCCGTCCGCACCAACAACAGCAGCATTCGCAGCCAACCCAAGTGTTACATACATTTTTCCATCCGGGCCTACTTTTATATCATTTATCTGATGTTCAGATTTACTATCGATCAGACCTGCTAAAATAGTAGATAAAGCCCCATCAGGGGTAACCCGTGAAACAGAACCGGTATTATCTGTGGCATTTTTATGTGTAAAATAAAAGGCACCATTATACCATACTAAACCTACAACGGCTACACCAATGCCTTTACTGCTTAAATCTATTATAGGTATTGCCTTCCCATCCTCTATCTTTAAAATCCGGGCTGGCGCCAGTTGATTAGGTGGTAATCCTCCCCCTGCCTCGGCAACATACATTTTTCCATGGTCATCCCAGGTTAATGAAGTTGGATAAGATAACCCGCTTACAACTTTTTCAAGTTTATATCCAGTTTCTAATTGCACGTTTGGAAATTTAGGTGGGTCGTGTTTTTTACAGTTAGTAAAAAACAAGGAGGAGAACAGAATTAACAGCATAGGTAAAACTGAGGAACTGTTAAGTAAAGATTTTGTCTTTTTCATGAGAGTAACTTTTTAAGTGATAAATTAATTATGAAATGTGAATAACGGATCAGTTACTATAAAGTTAAGCGAACTTATTTTTTGAAATATCACAGAAGTATACATTTTGTCTTTTCCCCCCGCAATGTTTCTTTACCTTGCATTGTATCGACCCAGGTAGAAGTTATAAAATAATCTCCTTCTTTTCTGCTATAACTTTTCTTACATGTTTAGAGGAAGTTAACGAAAAATAGTTGATGCATACTTCTCCCCCGCAATGTCCCCTTAGCCTGGGTTGTGTTCCGCAAGGGACATTGGTATTCATAGCGTTTTGGTTAAGTCAATATCTCTTAGTTCCATATAATTGTTACAGCATAAATTCACTGTTCTCCTTCAATATAAAACTTTGCTGAGCTATGAATATAATGCTCGGGTATTTCCACTAATTTATTTCCCTTACAAGGGGCCAATGTATGGATGCCAATTTTTGTCCTATAAATTTTTCCGTTCTACATCTTTCCAATCAAAGGATGTTTCAAACACGCTGTGTAATTTCCCCTTCTTTTCTTTCAGTACTGTTCAATGCACTATTCAATTCATTTAAAAAAGGTCGCTGTTTTGATCTTTTAACCGTTTTATTAAATCATAAGCAATAAAGCGTTTCCATTAGATACAATGGTATCGTCCCGCCGTCGGTGTGTAGTGAATTCAATTGAACTATCACCAACCGCAGAAGGTATGCATGGCATATTGTTACAAAAAAAGTAGATTAGCTAACCTTAGCGCATGAATTTTACAAACTATCATCCACAATACTTTACTGCAACTGTTTTAGAGTGCCCGCCCGGCTGAACCCCGTTCGGACGGGGAAACAATTATTAAAACCAGATAAGTACAAAAATATAATTGTGAAAGCCTGGCTTATTTAGTTAGAAAAGCCAGTGGAGCAGCTCAAAATTAAAAATTTTGTAACCGGCTTTTTCTCCGGATAAAATTTACGTAAACAGATAGTAATGCAGCTACAGCAAAACAAACAATAGTAATGTTATCAATAAAGGAAGAAGAAAAGTTCTTTCCTGTTATTTTATCTGCATAATATTTTATAAAAGATGCCGGCAAATTTGATTCGCCCAATTTTCTTTTAACCTGCCATTGCCAATCAGTGATCGGGCAATATCCCATTCCAAACCATATACCCAATAGAAACCATGAAGCTGCCGTGGCCAGTATGCAAATGAAATGTGCTTTACGTGTTGCCGGCCATATCCACCCAAAAAGATTAAAGCCTATTAAGACTAGATGCGCCATCGTTAACAAAATATCCAGTAATTGCAACATGAGGTAAATTAGTAAAAAAATTTTGGAGGGCAATCAGTATGAAAACGAAGAAAAAATTACACTTATGTTTTATAAACATGACAGTATTACTATAACTTGGCAGGCAGATTGTAATTGATTGTAACCTATAATAATAAATGTTTAATGGAAAATAATTCCGCAGAAAAGAAAACCTCAGCTAAGCCAATTTTACTCAACACACAGGTTATAATTATTGGTGCAGGGCCCGCAGGCGCCGGTACATCTATCTTTCTTACAAAGGCTGGCATTTCTCATGTAATAATTGAAAAAGAAAATTTTCCACGTGATAAGATCTGCGGTGATGCGTGCAGCGGAAAAACAGTTTTTGTATTAAAAAAAGCTGATCCATTATGGCCATGTGAAATATTTAATAATACTTCAGAATATACGCCCAGCCACGGTGTTACATTTGTTTCTCCTAACGGAAAAGTATTGGATATACCCTTTAGCCATGACAGAATACCTGAAGGCCAGGCACCCGGCTTTATTACTCCCAGATTAACATTTGATAATTTTCTTTTTCAAAAACTTACCTCACCTTACGCTGACATTTACCAGAAAGCGACTATAAAAAATATGGTAAGGCAGGCAGACGGTAAGGTGAAAGTTTGCTTTCTACATGCTGATAAATCTTATGAAGTTACAGCCCCTCTTATTGTAGGTGCAGACGGCGATAAAAGCCAGGTGCGAAAAACTTTCTTAAACAGTCATACTTCTTCAAAGGCCTATTGCGTAGGCTTAAGGGCGTACTACCAGGGTGTTACAGGCATGCATAAAGATCATTATGTTGAGCTTCACTTTTTACCTGAAGTTTTACCAGGATATTTTTGGATTTTTCCTTTACCTAATGGAGTTACGAATGTAGGCATTGGCATGATGAGTGACAGAATAAGAAAGAAAAGAATAAACTTGCGTGAAGAAATGCTTAAGGCCATTGCAACAAACCCGAACATAAGCCATCGTTTTTCCAACGCTAAATTATTAGATAAAATACAGGGTTGGGGGTTACCTATGTGCATGAAAAGACAACCATTATCAGGAGATAATTTTTTGCTTACAGGCGATGCTGCCGGCATGATAGATCCGTTTACAGGTGAAGGCATAGGCAATGCATTGTACAGTGGTATGCTGGCTGCTTTTGCCATTGAAGAATTCTTAAATGCAAATAAGTATGATGCGACCTTTATAAAAGAAAAATATGACGATGTGCTTTTTAGCCGAATTGGGAACGAGCTTAAAACCAGCGCTACTTTACAACGATTGTCGCACTATCCACGGTTGTTTAATTTTGTAGTTGAGAAAGCACATAAAAGTAAAACGCTTAATAACACGATCACATCAATGTTTACAGGGATTGATCTTCGCAGGCAATTAAGAAAGCCATCATTTTATGCAAAAATTTTATTGAACAAGTAACTATTGAGGTATCAGCCTAATCTCATTAGTTACCAGTCCTGTTTTTTATTTCTATTTTAAATAAAACGGTGGTGCCTTTATCATCATCTGCTGCAAATACAAGCTCTGTTTCTTTTCGGGTTTCTGCAATTATACAAACCGATTCTATTTTGTGCCCGGCAAAACGTTTATCCAATGCTGCAAGATCAATGATCTTGTCAGGGTTGATAGCTATCAATCTTTTTTTTGAGGAAATGTCATTAATTATCCATAGATAGCTTTTACCAATGGTCCCATCCTCCCGGCTGCTAAATGTGTTTTCAGTACTAACGGTGAGAAATAAACGATCGGTTTTTCGGGAGTACTCCGCTCCTGATACACCATTAAAAAAAGCAGTGTCTGTATTTGTGCCAACCTTTATTACTTTGATAACTGCGCTATCCTGGTGTTTCCAAAATTCTTTTCCCGTAAAAATTAAATGATTTTTTGCAAATGTTTTATTACCGCGGTTTGCTAAGACAATACCGCCTGGTACAGCAGCAACGCCTTCAATGTTTACTTCATCTATGCCGTGCCCTTTAATGCGTTTATAAAATGTATTAAGGTTTATCTGAATTTTTTGCTTTGTATCGGGAAAAATAAGCCATGCATTGCTTCGGTATGGATCAAGGGAACCTGAACCTACTAATAAGACAGCAGGTGATTTGCTTATACGCACGACTGCTGCTGCTTCCAAATCTTGTTTAACCTCTTTTGAAATTCTCTTCTGCTGAGATTCGATCAGTTTAATGCTACCTGTTTTATTCAATGCTGTGTCAACTATCAACACAGTACCTGCATCATCACCAATTAAATAAATATGATTGTTGAAAAACGCCATGCCTGAGCCGGAAGGATAATCACTTAGCTCATTAATTTTTTTGAATGTAAAAGCAGATGTGCAGTTTATCAATATCAAAGAGACCAAAGCTGCTAAATAGAAAGGTGAATTACTTGTGTTTATTTGCAAAAAATAAAATTTTACAATTGGGTATAAAGCCTGGCAACGGGAGGTGTCATCCCTGAATACTTTAAAAAAAGCATCGCAAAGGATGACATCCGTTAAATCCACATTTTTTAAGAATTAATAACATTCTTAAGATTTACATTTTTGTTGCGCAGATCAATTCCGCCTTCAAAGAGTGATTTAAAATTAGTGAGATGAAAGGTCCAGCCATTTTTGCAGCCCAAATGAAAGTATTGTTTACCATGTTCATCAGTTGGGATATTGTCCTGTACGAGTTCAACAATCTGCTCTCCCTGTTCTTGAAATATTTTCACTCTGCAGTTACCTGCTTTACCAAAGCGAAATGCAAAAATATCTTTCCCATTAGCTTCGAGTATTTCGCCATGTTCGGCTGTATCATCGGGATAGCCATGCCATAGCCATTTATAAGTATCGCCTGTTTGCACGGGTTCGTTATTATCCAGTAAAGTTCCATCTGGCTTTTTGTATTCACTCAGCCTGAGAAACCAATATTCAATTCCTTCACGGGTTGCCCATGCGTTATAAAGTTTTTCTAAGGAAGCGTTTATGTTAATCCGTACTGAAAATTGACTCCAGTCAAAAGATTTCATTTCCATTTTATTACTATTTGTAATTGTTTGTGTGTCTGGTCACTGACCAAATGGTACCGAATGAATGCCAATCCGGTTGCCTTCAGTATCAATAAAAAGTGCCATGTGACCATACTCCGGTGATATTTCTGTTTTTGGCATACTTATCTTTCCTCCAGCGGCTTCAACTTTATTAAGGATATTTTGAACATCCGGATTTCCGTTCAAATAAATCAACACACCTGCACTATCAGATGGTTTATAAAATTCCTGGCTATCAACAACAGCACCGCTGATTTGGTTCATCATATCTTCTACAGGAAATGCCCTCATTCTTATTTGAGGCATATCCATTACCGTAAGCTTTACATCAAATAGTGTTTCGTAAAACTTTGTTGCACGGTCCAGGTCTGTAGCTGGTATTTCAAACCAGCTAATTGCACTTTTGTAGTTCATGTTATTAGGTTTGTTGGTTATTAAAATAATTTTTGCAGCCGAAATACAATTTATTCAGATATTCTAAAATTGACAATTATTTTTCTTTTTTATTGTTTTTAGAAATGTACAAAAAGAATGTAATTGCAAATAACCGTTTATCAATTTTCTTATGTATAAAATCATACTTAGTTCCATTTAGAGATGTTATCCATCTCTGACTTTAATTAAGAAAAAGTTGGAAGAGGATGATATCTCTTATCACATGTTGTTAAATCATTCTACATTTCGCCATCCCGTTTTATTTTTGCCCTTCTTAAAAAATATGAAGATCCGGGTAATATGAAGGGTATCTACACAGCGCCAAAGCTTTACCGTTTTACTGTTTTTATCTCTGCATTGTTTCTTTGTCTGATACAGGGCATCAATGTTCAGGCTCAACAAACTAATGTTACAATAAAATTAATTAATACTAAAAAGCAACCATTGGCTTTTGCATCAGTCACTGTAACCGGAGTTAAAGACACTATGCAAATGTTTAGTAAAGTATCTGACAGTAGCGGGGTTGTTATATTTGATCTTCATCGTGATGAGCAATATACAATTTTAGTTTCGTCAGTAAATTATGCCGCTTTTAAAAAAGGAATAACTGTAAAAAAAGACAAGGCTGTATTTACTTTTATTGCTGAAAATTCTACCAGGTCATTAAAAACAGTAACAGTTACAACAGCCAAACCTGTTATGCGCCAGGAAGATGACAAAACCATTGTTGATCCTGAAAACCTAGCCGCAAGCTCCACTAATGCATATGAGATAATTGAAAAAACGCCGGGCTTATTTGTTGATCAGGACGGAAATGTTTACCTAAGCTCAACCACTCCTGCCACCATCTATATAAATGGCCGGGAACAAAAAATGAGTGCTGCTGATATTGCAACTATGCTTAAGAATCTGCCGCCTAATTCTATTGCAACCATTGAAATATTGAGAACACCTTCTTCAAAATACGACGCATCCGGCAGTGGCGGAATTGTGAATATCGTTTTGAAGAAAGGGGTTAAGATTGGACTTACCGGAAGCATTACAACTGGCGGCAACCAGGGCAGATATGGCAATCGTTTAATAGGCTTAAATCTTAATAACAATAATGGAAAAACCACTACCTACCTTAACATACAGTATAGCCGGCGAAATAATTCTGAAGAAGTAAAGACAGACCGATTGTTTGCTACAGACTCACTGCTCAGCCAGGATGCATTTTCATTATATCCGACTAACAATTATTATTTAGGTTTTGGAATGAGTTATCCTCTGACTAAAAAGTGGGAACTCAGTTATGATACCAGGCTAAATTACAGCGATTTCGTAAACTCCACAATAAACCTTTCTCAAATAAAAAAGGTAAGCAGCAACAGCCTGATCACTGATAACACTACCGATGTTGCCAACAACGGTAATACATTAAACTTTAGCCAGGGTATTACTGCAAAATATAAATTTGACAGTTCAGGTTCCGAATGGAGCACCGATATCTCGTATAATTATTCGCCCAATAATTCTAATCAAACTTTTACAACTACATTTTATAAACCGGCCATTGGTTTATTCGGCGGCGATGGTAACATAAAAACACAATTGAATTTTTTCTCTGCCCAAACAAATCTATTATTCAAGCTGCCTGAAAAGCTTACTATTGAAACAGGATTAAAATCTACCATCGTTGGTTTTAATAATACCACTGATTATTTTCGCCAGAGCAGTGGCGACAGGATAAAAGATGTGGGCCGCACAAGCTCTTATAAATATACTGAGAACATTAATGCCGCCTATTTTCAGGCATCAAAAAGTATTTTTGGCATTACCGTAAAAGCTGGCACAAGGCTGGAGAATACAAACATGAAAGGAAATCAGTTTATTCCAACGGATACTTCTTTCAGCATACATCGGACAGACCTGTTCCCTTACGTGTACATTAGCAAAAATTTATTCAGAATAATGGGCTATGATCTCAGGGCTTATCTTGTTTACCGGCGAACGATCAGCAGGCCGGGCTATCAATTACTGAATCCCTCTCAGCGGTATGTTGACCAGTATCTTTTTGAAACCGGAAATCCATCGCTTCGTCCCCAGTTCACTCAAAATTATGAGGCTAATATTTCTGTTGACGAACGCCCCATATTTGCTATAGGGGCTAATGATACTAAAGATATTTTTACCAATGTTATCTACCAGGCAGATAGCAGCCGCAGCATTGCTTACCGGACTTACGATAATCTTGGCAGCAATAAAGAATTATATTTTCGTGCATTAGGCGCAATACCGCCAGGCAAGAGATATTTTATAGTTGCAGGCGTACAGCATAATCATAATTTTTACAGGGGCTTGTACGAAGGCAGGCCGCTATTGTTTAAAAAAGGAAGCTGGTCATTCTTCACTTATCAAACCTTAAGACTTACACCTACCACACAGCTTCAATTGAATGGCTTTGTGCGCTTTAACGGCCAGTTGCAGTTTTATGAGCTTAGTACATTTGGCTCCTTAAATTTTAGTATTAACCAGCAACTAATGAATAAAAAGATAGTGATTAGCGGCAGCGTAAATGATATATTTCTTACCAACAATAATAACTTTACAATTAACCAGGGAAGTGTATTTGCGAGCGGTTTTCGCAAGGGAGATACCC
>MWWB01000488.1_pt1 | contig 10020 bp, 10 predicted proteins | sample 1047291 | NCBI WGS metagenome assembly MWWB01 (sample SAMN06349976, study PRJNA376086) | soil metagenome | isolation source: MS4-1 sample Antarctic (ecotone) soil | place: Antarctica | reverse complement strand
TTGAAGCACCTTCCCATCAACGCTTAACAGTTGAGCGCTTACGTTTGTTTTGGAATTAAGGTTGAATGAAATGCTTACAGAATTTATTGTCGGGTTAGGATATATTGCCCATTTTACTTTATTCGATAGTTGTTTAAATAATTTAACAGTTTGAAGTTAATAGAAAAAACTTTCTATAGAAAGAGTTTTTTTTACGTACTTTCACAAACATTTCAGAAGTAAGGGCAGCGTTTTATCCTTTTATACTATCTGATATTAATAATATCCGAAAACCAACTCACGGTTTTGACTGAGTACGAGATCATCCAGGGATGTCTTAAGAAAGATATTAAGTGTCAGCAGATGCTTTATAAAGCTTATGCAGGTAAGATGATGACCATTTGCCTGAGGTATTCTAAAGACAAAATGGAAGCTGAAGATATATTTCAGGAGGGTTTCATCCGCATTTTCCAATATCTACACCAATTTAAGTTCGAAGGGTCGTTTGAAGGCTGGCTAAGAAGAATTATTGTAAATACTGCACTTAAGAATGTTTCTAAGAAAAGAATCAGTTTTGCTGAAGTAAATGATTTAGACGATCATTCAGGCGGGCTTCCACCTTATGCATACTCTAATTTAGGAGCAGAGGACATCCTGAAACTGATAAATCAATTGCCAGAAGGATATCGGATAGTATTTAACCTGCATATTATTGAAGGATTTACTCACGAAGAGATAGCTAAGATTTTGAAAATTCAACCCGCTACAAGCCGCAGTCAATTAGTAAAAGCAAGAAAAATGTTGCAAAACCAAATTAACGAACTGCAAAAAATTGCTGTGTAAGATGACAGACCGTTCATTTGATAAATTTATTAAAGAAAGTTTGAATAACTATTCGATGCCTGTCGCAGAAGGGATGTGGGATAGGATACAAAAAGAGAATAATCTCAAGGTTAAAGGCGCTTTTTGGTGGAAGAATTATGGATTTATTTCTTTACTGGGAGTTGCAGCAATAATTACAGCAAGCATTATTTTATTAAATAAAAATAAAGAAACCAGTACTTCTAAAACACAAGAAACATCAGTAACACCAAATCTTAATCTGCAGAATCAATCATTCAACTCCAAACAATATCCTTCAATTGCTGAATATAATAAAACTGTTTCTAAACCTTCAGCAGATAATAATAAGACATATACTAAAAGCAAAGTTGAAAATGGTTTAAGCAGCAACTCTCCGGCCGCTTATAATATTAAGGGTAAGGATTACTCCGCTGAAATTTACACAACAAAAAAATACAATAAATTATCAATTACTTCTCTTCCCAGTAATTTAGGTAATAGCGAACCAGACAATGATATAAGCAAAACACCATTAGCCGCTGCAGAAGGCTCTTCAAGTACATATAAGACTGTTTTATTTGCTACTGCCAGGCAGGATATAAATTTAAGCGAGTATACAACCAACGACCAATTAATAAAGGGATTGAAAACGCTAAACTTCTTTTGTTCAGACGGCTGCCCTTCAGCACATGAACCAATAAAAAACAATCTTAACCTCGAAATATACGTGTCCCCCGATTATACGAGAAAGACAATTAATAATTCAGCTGGAGTTGATGAGACATTTTTAAAGCGAAAAGATAGCACTGAAAGCATAAGACTTTCATTTAGTGCGGGCTTTCGTTTAAGTAAAACCTTCGGAAACAACTTACTGCTTAAAACAGGAATGCAGTACTCGCAGATAAATGAAAAGTTTAGTTACCGCAGCGAAAACGAACGCAAGCAAACAACCTTAATTACTATAAGAAAGGAAATACTTGCAACGGGGGATACAGTTATGATCCGAGACACTTCAATGATTGAGCAAATCGGTTATCGCGTTAAGACCACTTTTAATCGTTACCGGAGTATTGACATTCCATTAATTGCAAGCTACGAATGGGGTAATGATAATTTGAAAGCAGGAGTAAGTGCTGGTGTTATTTTAAATCTGTATTCATGGCAAAAAGGTGAAAGCCTTGATACAAGTTATGTTCCTGTTGCATTTAATAAAGACGGCGGACGCACGTTTAAACGAAATATAGGGGTAGGCTTATTTACAGGATTTAGTGTGCTAAAAAAAGCTGGTAAAAGCACAGACTTTTTTGCAGAACCTTATTTTAGGTATAATGTTTCAAATATAACAAATAACAGGAGTGTATTTAACCAAAAGTTTGATGTAACCGGATTAAATATTGGACTTAGGTACAAGTTAAACACCCAAAGGCAACGGTATTTTAATAGATAGTATCTTATTAAAAGAAGACAGATTAATGAGAAAATTCTATATTTTATTATTCCTAATGAACATTTTCTTTATCTCCTGTTCAAAGAAAAATGCGGATGAATTTGTTGCATATCCTAACGATCCTCTTAACGATACTGTTTGGGTAAATCAGCCTTCGGTAACATCGCCGGTTTACAAAATTCCTGAATTGCTTTCCTTTCCTCCCACAGAGGACTCGTTTGATGTTGCTGCAGGGGCAAATATTCGTGTCTCAGAAATCTTGAACATAACGTTTCCTTCTGCCGGATTTACATTGGCTAATGGAACAGCAGTAACCGGTAAAGTGAAAGTGGAAGTAACCCATCTGCATAAAAGGGGAGATTTTATCCGCTTTGCTCTTCAAACCGTTGCCTTTGATAAATTGCTTGCAGCAGGTGGAGCATTTTTTATTAGAGTAACCAAAGGAGGCCAGGAATTAATATTAGGCCCTGCTAAAAGTATTATATTACTTATGCGTGAGCCAATTCCGGTAAATAACATGAAGGTGTTTTATGGCGAACAGGTTTTGCTGCCTCCAGTACCTTTAGCTATTAACTCAACGTTCACATGGGCCGCGGCTGCGGATTTAAACAATGTAACCGTTTTTAATGGACTGGACGGCTCAGGCCCTTTTAGTGCGTACCAGTTTAATTCAAAAAGACTTAACTGGATCAGTTGTAATTATTCTTTGGATGTTACAAATACTAAAACCCGCACAACTGCAGTTCTTCCTCTTAACTTTACAAATAGAAATACACTCGTTTTTGCGATTCTAAAAGATGCGAAAACAGTTTTGCAGTTAGACGGTCAGGGGAACGCTAAATCTTTCACTATCGAAGACATCCCTCTCAATAAAGATATTATTCTTGTTTCCATTTCAAAGATTGGCGAAGATTTTTACTTAGGAAGCAAGGAAATAACCGTGGATAAAAACGGACGGGTAAGTTTTACCCCTGTTAAAAAAACAAAAGCAGCAGTAGAGCAATTTCTTGACGCGTTATAATTTATTCTCCTGCAGTCTTAAAATACGCCTCCCCTTCTCTTATTGTCGCAAAAGAGAGTAAGTATTGCGATAGGTAACAGAACCAAAAATTCTGAAATTTTATTAAGGGAGACGCTTACTAAAAACTACCTTAATATTGACGCCAGACACTTCCTATTAACTGTTGTTTGCCTACAGCAATCTTCTAAAAGATGTATTTTTGCCCCCATGAATTGGAATGATAAAAATAAAGTAAGTATTGCAATTTTGGATTTGAATAAAGGGTACGAAAACCAGGGAATGCGTTGTATAAGAGAGCTCATTAACATGTGGGGTAAAGGAAATTCTTTTGAAATTACAACCGAAGAGTTTGAGGTTAGGATAAAGAATGAAGTTCCGGGAACTGATTATGACGTTTATATTTCCAGCGGTGGTCCGGGTTCTCCATTGGAGAGCGAAGGGAGCGACTGGGAAAAACGCTACTTTAACTGGTTACAACAGATTGAAAACTGGAATAATAACCAGGCAAATTTTCAAAAAAAATACGTCTTCTTCATTTGCCACAGTTTTCAGTTAGTTTGCCGGCATTATAAAATAGGGAATGTATGTAAACGAAAATCAACCTCCTTTGGGGTTTTTCCTATACACATGATGAAGGATGGAAATGAAGAACCAATTTTTGAGGGTTTAAAAAATCCATTTTATGCAGTTGACAGTCGCGATTATCAATTAATTGAACCTGATAATAGCAGGCTAAAAAAAATGGGAGCTAAGATACTTGCTCTTGAAAAAGAAAGGCCGCATGTACCGTATGAAAGAGCTGTCATGTCAATTCGTTTTAATAACTATTTTGTAGGTACCCAATTTCACCCCGAAGCGGATGCAACAGGTATGAGCATGTACCTGCAAAGAGAAGACAAAAAGAAAACAGTGATTGAAAATTATGGTGAAGATAGATGGCGAAGTATGCTTGAGCATTTGAACGATCCTGAGAAAATAAGATCGACTTATAGTCATATTCTTCCTAATTTTTTAAACCAGGCTGCTAATATATTAGCAGAGGCATAGTACCACCAAACCTGCTTGAAATCCCTGCCCAAATATGGCAGGGATTTTTTATTTGAAAATAAAATGGCAAGAAAAAGTAGTTGCTCTTATGATTTTATCAACTTTCATATTCCATATGGATAACATTACTGCAAATGGGGCTCAAACTTTTCATACCCTAACTTCTTATTAATTAACTTAAACCAAAATCTCATGGTTCCTCAGATCCGGACTGCTTACAATGCTTCATTTACCCAAGAAAAATACCAGGATTACTTAAACGAATTAAATAAGGCACACCCTGGAGCACTTGAATTTAGGGTAGCTGAAACGCCGGTTTTTTGTGATAAAGCATTTACACAGAAAATGATTGATGCATGCGAAAGCATTGTTGATGTAATTGTTGCACCTTCTTTTAAAGAGGAGTCGGCAAGGGCAATTCCTGAAGGATTGAATGTGCCGGGAGAAAATGATTATTCCCATTTTATCGCCTTCGACTTTGGAATATGTGAAAACGCAGAAGGAGAGCTTGAACCACAGTTGATAGAAATGCAAGGCTTCCCAACTATATTTGCGTACCAAATTTTACAGGATGAAGCAATGCGAAAACATTTCTTCATTCCTGACAATTTCGACTCGTATCTCAACGGCTTTACAAGGCAAACACATCTGCAACTGCTTAAAGAAATAATTCTTGGCAGGCACCAACCTGAAAATGTTGTACTGTTAGAGATATTTCCGGAAAAGCAAAAAACAAGGATCGATTTCTTTTGTACAAAAGATTATATAGGAATCAGTCCGGTTTGCATAACCAGCCTTATTAAAAGGGGAAGAAATTTATACTACGCAAAAGACGGTATTGAAACCGAAATCAAAAGAATTTACAACCGTGTAATTTTTGATGATCTGCAACAGCAAACACCTGAGGTACAGAAAAAAGGAAAAATACTTTTTGAAGACCTGAATGTTGAATGGGTTCCACATCCCAATTGGTTTTTCCGCATCAGCAAATACACTTTACCTTTTATTCAGCATTCCTTTGTACCAGAAACAAGATTTCTCAGTGACTTAGCAGAGATTCCTGTCGACCTTGAGAACTATGTTTTGAAACCCCTTTTTTCGTTTGCCGGACAGGGTGTAATAATAGATGTTACCAAAAAGGATATTGAAAAAGTTAAAGACCCACAAAATTGGATACTACAGCAAAAAGTAAAATATGCAGAAATAATACAAACACCTGAGGGACCTGCTAAAGCTGAGATACGCATCTTTTATTATTGGAAAGATGGAGAGGCAAGGCCCGTCGCTACCCATAATCTCGCACGGTTAAGCAAAGGCAAAATGATTGGCGTTAGGTATAATAAAGATAAAACATGGGTTGGCGGCACCATTGCTTATTGTGAAAAGTAGTTATAAAATTTCCCTCTACACAACCAAACTGTGCCTCTAACAGTCATCTTATAATGTGCCTTGTTTATCTTTCCTATTTGGCACATCATTGTTTCCTTAAATGTATCAGTTAATTGAAACAATTGTTGCCTGTCTTGCTGTTAGTTTCCAGGTATTCTTTTCTTTCATCCAAACATTGGTAAATCTTCTGGTAATCGTTTTGCCGGTATTTTGTGTTGATCCCTGAGGTATCAGAACCTCTTTTCCCATCACAATTGAAGTATTATTAAACAACGTTACCTTTTCAATAAGTCTTTCAAAGGAGGCGTAATTAATCTTTCCTGTTTTAACTCTATCAATAATTTGTTTGAAACCAACAATAGCATTTTCAGGGTTTTGTACTACAATTTTAAAAGACATTAATTGAGAAAGCTTCATTGTGTCTCCCTTTAATATCGCTTCCCGTTCTTCATTTTCAAGACGTCTTATTACTGTTTCATCTGATTCCTGGGCTAAAGAAAAATTACTGATCAAAACATGAAGAGTAATTATAAGTATAACCTTGATTTTCTTCATATTTAAAGATAAGATTTGATGAAATAACACATAGCGTGCTAATCTTCACAAGTTATTACTTTCATTACCTAAAGACAGTAATTGATTTTAACTGCTCTCAAGGCCATTTCTACCATTGTATCTTCAGGGAGTTGTTTCGCTTGTCAATGTCTGCTAATCTTTGTGTAGGATCAATCTGAACTTCTGACAGATCAAATATCTTATGATTACTTTCGAATACATAAGCAGGATGTGTCCATCGCCATTCTTCATGCATTGTTCTTTGTATCGCTGTATCTTCAGCAGGTTTTTCACCATACATTAAATTCAAGGGGATATAATGCATTTCTTTACTGCTATCTTTAAAAGTTAATTGTACATCGATGGGCATTGGCATATCTCCTCTCCTTCTAATGCGGATCTTTGTTTTGCCGCCATCGTCCCATAAACTGTCAATAGCATAATCAATTGTTTTTGTAGTATAAACCCAGTACTCTTTATACCAGTCCAATTCCATTCCGCTTACCTTTTCCGCAACACGTATAAAATCGTTGGGGTTAGGATGCTTAAACCGCCATAGCTGATAGTACTGAAGCAAAATATTATCCCGGACTTTATCGCCAACTATATAACCAAGCTGCGCAAGAAAAGTGGCGCCTTTTGCATAGCTCGCCTGGCCATAAGCATAATTAGTATTATAATGATCTGCATGTGTGGTCATAGGTTCTTCAAAACCACTTTGTACAAGTTTGTAGTAAGCTGTATAATTGGCTTCTTGTTCAAAAGTCTTTTTTTGCCGCAATTCACTTATTATCCGTTCCGCAGCATAATTGGTAAAACCTTCATCCATCCATGGGTACAAGCTTTCATTTGTTCCCAACATTCCCTGGTACCAGCTATGTATCCATTCGTGCACTGCAGTGCCTATGCCCGCGTTTTTTATTAACGTGGCCATGGGGTATTCCATTCCACCATCTCCGCCTTGTATAAAACTGTAATTTTTATAGGGGTAAGGGCCAAAGGTTTTTGCCATTAGTGGATAAGCTAATTCTACAGTATCAGCTAAATTTTTAAAACGCGCATGAAGGCTATCAAGGTTGCGGTAAACAATGTATAAGAGAGGGCCGTTCTTAACCTGACGCTGTATCATTGTATAAGTGGGATCGGCAGCCCACATAAAATCGTGAACATTATTAGCTTTAAAATTCCATGTAAGCGTGTTGCCTGCAGGCTTTGTAACTTTTGCGCCTTCAGCTTCGTACCCAAAACCAATCTGGTTAGCATTTTGTAAAGTGCCGGAGCCGGCCATCATGTAGTTTCGATCGATGTTGATGTTTACATTGTAGTCGCCCCAAACGCCGTGAAATTCACGTGCAATGTAAGGATTGGCATTCCAGCCCTGGTAATCGTATTCAACCATTTTAGGATACCATTGACTCATACTGTACCGAACGCCTTCAGTATTATCTCTGCCACTTCTGCGAATTTGAACAGGCACCTGTGCCTCAAAACTTACCTCTAAAGTTGTTTTAGATTTTGGAAGAATGGGTTTATGTAAACGCACCTCCAAAATAGTTTCATGCTCTTTTAAAGTTTGCGCTTTACCACCAATTCTTACGTAAGCCACCTTTTGGTATCCAATTTCATTAGGCTTCAAATTAGCAATCCGGTCTTTTACCCGTGCATCCCAATCCCTTACTTCTTTGCCTTGTTTATCAGTTCCTATTACAATTTTACCCTGTTCCCGGCTTTTTACATCCATACTGCTGTTGGGTTGAAATGCGTTCCAGTAAGTGTGAAAGAAAATGCGATTTAAAGTATCGGGCGAGTTATTAAAGTAAACAATCTTCTCAGTGCCATTCATCACGTTTGTAGTAACATTCATTGTTACATTTATATCATAACTTATACGTTGTTGCCACCTCTCAGGCTGTGCTGTTATTAATTTGTTTAGCATTAAAAATGCAAGTACTATCCACAATTTTTTCATGAAACAATTCCTAAACCTGTGTTTATTTTTTATGAATTATAATGTAATGGAGTCATCAAGTAATTGACCGGTTGTGGAGAAATATAAATTTTTCTTTTGAAGATCTCCCTTACGAACCAGTACCTTATATTGGGGTTGTTTATTATGTTCTTCTACATACAAAATCTCCTTAACAGGCCAACCGGCATACTTACTTTTTTTTAAGCCATCCTTTATCTCTTCAGCCAAACCGTCAATGCTATAACTCCTTTCCGTCTTTAACCATTCGCCTTTTGAAGAGTAATAAGCCTTCGCATTATCATTATCTATTTTAAATGACGCCTGAAAGTTGGATATATTATCTTTCCAGCTAACCTTTGTTGCATTCTCAAATTTTGTTTTAAAGGAATCGGTTACAACTGCTGGGATCTTTCTAAATTGTGCAGTTGCAGAAAGCATAACAAGGGACAAAATCACAGCGAATGACCATCTGTATTTCATAATCTATCTTTTAAAGTTTTAGTACAACTAACTTTTACCCTCCACCACTATTACAATTTCACCCCTAACATTTTTTTGTTTGAAGTACATGCAAACATCATGCAAAGCTCCGTGTTTCTTTTCTTCAAACATCTTAGTTAACTCGCGGCAAACGCAACACTGCCTTTGGGGGCCGAAGTATTTAATAAACTCGTCCAACGTTTTAATAAGCCGCAATGGGCTTTCGTAAAATACCATCGTTCTTTCTTCTTCAGCAAGCTTTTTCATTAGTGTTTGCCTGCCTTTTTTTAACGGCAAAAATCCTTCAAAGGTAAATCGTGTAATGGGTAGCCCGCTATTAACCAAAGCCGGAACAAAAGCCGTAGCGCCGGGCAAACATTCCACATTAATGTTCTGCTTAACACATTCGCGCACTAATAAAAATGCAGGGTCCGAAATACCGGGTGTGCCCGCATCGGTTATTAAGGCAAAAGTTTTACCGGCAGCTAATTGTTGCGTAATGTGCTGTACAATCCTATGTTCGTTATGCCGATGGTAAGGAGAAACGGGCTTTGATATGCCATAGTGTTGAAGTAGTTTGGAAGACGTTCTTGTATCTTCAGCTAATATAACATCGGCTGTTTTCAAAACTTCAACAGCCCGGAAAGTTATATCAGCGAGATTACCTATTGGGGAAGGAACGAGGTAGAGCATAATCGAGGGATGAGGCAAGGAGAATGAGGTGTGAGGTACGAGGGTCTTACTTCGGATTTCGTACTTCTAATTAATTTACCATTTCAATTTCATAAAACTCCATTACCGGATTTGCCAGCAGCTTCTTACTTGCTTCTTCGGCCAGTTGTTTTGCAACTCCTTCACTTTCGGCTTCAATTTGTAGTGTAATGTGCTTGCCAATTCTTACATCTTCCACTCCTTTTAAACCAAGATTTAGTAATCCTCCTAAAACTGCCTTCCCTTGTGGATCGAGCAAATCTTTTAGTGGCATTACTTTAATCTGAACATGATAGGTCATGATTGATTTCTTTGCTGCCAAAGGTATAAGATGAAAATGAAAAGTATGAAAGTGATTCGCACAACCATTGCGTGTGCTAAATTTTTAATAATAGCACTTGATATTACCTTTTACTTTTGCGAAAAAAGGAATCTAAAGATTTTTGATATAGATGTTTATATCATGAGGGGCAGTCTCGTCGCCGCCAAAATAAGGATAGAGCTGATAACCGGAAGCCGAAGAAGTATTATTTGCTCTGGATAAGGTAACACTTACACCATTTACAGTAAATATGTAAT
>MWWB01000487.1_pt1 | contig 10029 bp, 13 predicted proteins | sample 1047291 | NCBI WGS metagenome assembly MWWB01 (sample SAMN06349976, study PRJNA376086) | soil metagenome | isolation source: MS4-1 sample Antarctic (ecotone) soil | place: Antarctica | reverse complement strand
GTAACTTTGTTCCAGCTTTTGCGGCTAAATCGTCAAAGCCCCAATACGGTTGCGGATTAAGTTCCGACAGCCCGACCCGACTTTCAACCGACTTATGCCAAGTCAAATGTTTTACGGCAACCAACGAACTATCAAACGAAATTAAAACCTTGCGCTCTGTTTCGTCTATCACAACCTTAAAACCCCTATCACTTGGCGCAAGTCCGTTAATAGTTTGACGAAAACTCATTTCACTTTCAGGATATTTTAAGCCCGCTTGTTGATGCCGCCAACCGTATTTTGGCAATAACACGGCAGGCACAAATCTAAGGGCTTGCGGCGACGGTTCAACGTGAAAAAGCGTAGTTAATGACGACGTTCCAAGCCTTTGCGTTTTAAGTTCCCATTCAGCGGCATTTGGCATTGGCAAATTGTTTTCCTCAATTCCAAGCAAATCTTCAAGCGTGTTACCAATGCCGCCGTGATTGCCGTGCCGTGCGTTTGAAACAAAACCCATATCACGAATCTTTTTAAGTTCGTCAATAAGCGATTCTTTTGTGTAAATTATCATCCGTTTGCCAAGTCAAAAAGTGAATTTTCTTTTAATGAAATAGTTTGCGTTCCGTCAATACGCGCTTGCGCCGTTTCGCAGTATTCGGGCGAAATATCAATGCCGATATAATTTCTACCTAATTGTTTTGCCACAAGCGCGGTAGTTCCAGAACCCGAAAACGGGTCAAGAATAATTTGCGCCGTCGTAGATTCGATACAACGATGCGGCAAACCTATTGGAAAAGGCGCAGGATGTTTATTTTTCATTTCTTGCGGAAATTCCCAAACGTCGGTATAACCGTTTTTTTTCGGCGCGAGCTTAAACTTTGGTTTGCAAATTAAATAAATCACTTCATAACTTGGAACAAAATAACCCGCATTAAAGTTAAAGCCGCCAGCGCGTTTCCAAATGATAATTTGACGCACGGGAAAGCCGTTCACAATGTCATCGCGGTCTTGCATTATGCCGCCTTGCACGCGCCGTTTATGATTGTAAAAAATCGCGCCGTCGTCTTTCAAAAGCCGCATTACTTCGGTTAAACAAGCCCGTTGCCATTCAACATATTTATCGTGCGGCATTTCGTCGTTATGGTGTGCGTAACCATTTTGAAGCGGATTGTTTGCCCAACGTCCTGATTTTGTTCCCGCTTTCATTCCGTTACCCGTCGAATTTTTTAGATTATACGGCGGAGACGTAACCATTAAATCAATACTTTCAGATGGCATTTTTCGCATTACTTCTAGCGAATCGCCGCAAATGATTTTATTCAAATAAGGCGTAATATCCGATGCAACATTTTTATTTTCTTGTGATAATTCCATACTTATAAATTGGCAATAAATTCGTCTAAATCTGCTCGTTTTACTTTCCAGCCGCGTCCGATTATTTTAGCCTTTAGCTTTTCCGCTTTGATTGATTCGCGCAAACTTTGTTCAGATAAACCCGTCAACATTCGGCAATCGTTTAGGTTCAATAATAATTTTTCGCCAACCCGAACAGCCCCGTTGCGCGTGTGTTCGCGGCTTTCCAAAAGTAAATCACGAATAGCCCCGACGTTTGCCTGTTCGCGGCTTGTAAGCGCGTCCGCAAGTTGAGCCACGAATAGACGCGCATCGGGCGTTTTCGCGGCTAATGCCATGTCAGGCGTATCAAGTATAACTTTGTATTTTTCAACGGCTTCACGGCTATATTCCGCTTGCTTACCCGTCTTTCCGCGCACGTATTGAACCTCGCCCAAACGACCAGCCGCCGCGTGTGTTTCAACTTGCCTAGTCGTAATTCCAAGAAATTCGGCAACCTCTTTTTTATTCATTATTTTATTCAGATTCGATTAGTTCAGGTTCACTTAGAACACTTTGCAAGTAGCTAGATTAAGAATCCGCAAAGCATATAAAATTATTCGTTATCGGATGCGGACGTAGTTTCGTCGGATTCGTTTGTGTCAGGACGACTTTTTAACCAACTATGAAACCCGCTTGTGTAAGAATCAGATTCGTCATTCGCGCCGTTTGCAACGCGATTCGATTTTCTAATCTCTTTCTTATGCTTGTTTTCCAACGATTCTAAAGCCAAGTCAACTAACACGGGCGGAAATTTTACCTTTCCATTTTCCCACCTAGCTATTGTATTGCGGTCAACGCCTAACTTTTCGCCAAGTTCTTTTTGCGTCAATCCTAAATCTTTTCGCCGTTGCATTAGTTCAAACGCCATAAGCGACGGATTACCATTAACCTCAAGACAACAATGACGTAGATGTTGCCGCAAAGTTTTGTTTAAGCCTTGATACATAGTTTTCAAAGATACAAAGCGTATCGCATTTTGTCAACACAATAAATGATACAAGTTGTATAGCGCGAAAAAGATACAGATTGTATTTCTTTTTATGTGATACAATCTGTATCTTTTTGTGTTGACTTCGTATGATACAGATGGTATCTTTATTTTAGTGATACAGATTGTATCACAAAATAAAAACAAAGGACGGCAAAGAAAATGTTTATTTTAGAATCAGCGGCACAACTTGAAAAGGCGATTATCAAAGCGAAAAAAACGCGAACAACCGTTAAATTTATTTCGTTCGGCGTGTATGCGGTTCGCGGCTCGAAAGGTAATTTTTATACGGTTGAATGTAAGCGCGGCGAACACGGCGAAAAAATTGTTTCGTGTAATTGCAAAGCGGGTCAATCGGTTAAACCGTTACCGTGCTACCATTCAGCCGCCGCGCTTTCCTTGCACGTAGGATTAGCCCGACAACGGCAAACGGCAAACATATAGAAAAGAAAAGCAAAAACCCGTCATAAATAATTGTGGCGGGTTTTGTGTAAAACTTGTTGACAAAGGCAAATTAAAAAGGAAAATGAGTGACATATATTAAACAATCTAAAATATGGAATGGCTTACAAAGTGGTTTGATAAAGACAATCTTTCACATACCGCCGATATTTTATCGGTGATTGGCTTTGTCATAACAATAATCGGTTTCGTTGTAACGCTTTTCGTTTTCGTAACTATCCGAAATATCCGAAGTTTTTACGTCTTTCAAGCCAGAGTGCCAGATTTACTAGATAAAATATCCGAACACTCGACCAGATTGGTAAAATACAACAAATTGTATGACAAATCTAAACCCGACATTTTACTTGAAATAGGTCAGATAGAAGTAACCCTTAAGTCATTAAAAAAGAAAGTTAGTAAAGAAATTCAGGCTTCGATTGGAAAAACTAATAAAGAAATCATTAGTTACAAATCCAATCCATACCAAGACCAATTTTGGAAAATTTACGTATCTTTGCAACAAGTAAAACAAGAAATAACTTATCTTCAGGAAGACCAGAAGTGGGAGAGTAAATAATGTCTGAACTAAACGAAAAATTAATCGAAGCAGTCGCTAAACTAATAAAATTAACACAAGAAAATAAAATTAAATGGGCTAGCGATGCACCAACGGATAACCAAAACCGAAACGAAGAAGAATATGTAGAAACCGTTTTTCTAACCAACTACGATAATAAAAATTTAAGGCTATACAGTAAATCTTACAAAGTAGATGCAATTCCTTTTACCTCAGTATTTTTATTTGGTAGCCAAAAACCCAAATGGACAACCAAAACCACTTTGGAAATACTTGACTCAAACCATAATGCCGTGTGGACTTTTCCTTCACTTGCGCCACTTTCGGACTTGCTAATGTCTGTTCGCTATCAAGTTGCGGACGTAGACGATTTTATTGAGGGATTATTAAACAATTCAGACAACAAACTATTAAATGAAAAAAATTAGCGTTAATTGTGATTGTTGCGACAATAGCGATTACGACACAAAAACCGAATTGATAGACGCTGGCTGGCAAATCGAAAACGGCGTGGAACTTTGCCCCGTGTGCCGCTTTGATTAAAAAGATTGGGTAAGTATCGAAAATCAAATAAAAATGGCTACAGGGCAATTCTGTAGCCTTTCCGATTGGTTTTTTAATAAGCGAAACCGCTTGAAATGTTTCAACTTTCAAGAATGGAAACTTGTTAAAGGTTTCTTCCGGCGCACACATTAAAGCGGCACATTAAAAGCGGCAATTTATAATAAATCTTTGTATTTCGCCCGAACCCGTTGCTCCGCCGATGGCTTTGCGATTGGTTTGATTGGCAATGACGACAAAACGGACGGACGCGGCAAAACTTCGGCAAATCGTTTTTCGATATTCGATTTTTCGGTTTCGGTAATTGTTCCAGCTTTCAATAATCGGAACAGCTCCGCGTCAATCTTGAACCACATATTTTTTTGAACCGTAGGCAACAATAATAAATGTTCCTTAATCGTTTTGATATAGGCTACAGTTTCGTGATTAGTTGCCCCGTCTTTGGCTTTATCGCGCCAATTGCGGACGATTTCAAAGGTTAGGCTATCAATGCCCGTTTTGCCTTTTCTACGTCTAATTCGACTATTGAATGACATAATTTTAATTTTCCTTTTTCCTACGTTTTTTATTTAATTCCTGATATTTTCGATTCGACCCCAAGCCGTTAAGAATTTTTTTTGTTTCGCCGCTGAACGCGGTAATATCTTTTGAATCATTCGGAAAGAACGTCTTGGGAAAACCGCAGGTCGCGCAACTAAAACGACAATTTGCATAAAATTCGGCATTGCCGATAATCAAGACCGCTCCGTCAAATGTAAGTTTCCCCAAAGTTTTTTGACATTTTTTACAATTTAATTGTTCTGTTTCCATTTCCCCTAAAATTTTGCGATTGGCTTTGAGACAAACCACTATTAGAACCATGATACTAATAAGCCGTCGTTTGTCCTTTACTTGGTATTTTGTCCTTTACGCGGCTTTTTTGTGCGTTTTGTTTCGGCATATTTGCACTTAAAACCCTTGTGTTTGTTGGCTTACCTCCTTATTTGTAAAATCCAACATTCCGTTTTGCAAAAGAATCCTACACAACGACGACAACCAAAGCCTGTAAAAGTTTCGTTATATCGTTATATATAACTAAATTCGATGCCCTTTTTGTTTTCTGTTTTTTATCCAACTTTTCACGCTTTCAACTATTTCGGATTCTGTTTCAATTCCAATATCGGAAAACTTTTTGCTATTCGGTTGATTTGTTTCAACGCAAAATTCCATAAAATCTTTTATGGTTGCTATCTGGTCGGGCGTAAATCTTTGTTCAATATCTTGTATTTTCATAATTACTTATCTCCTGTATCTTTTTATTTTTTAATTCGTCTAATTTTTTGCTTAAATTCATTGTTGAAATTCGCAAATTATCACTTTCATTTTCCGCAAATTGTAGATTGACTTCAGCACGGGCGTATTCGCCACGCGCCTTTTGCGCGTCAATCGAAATTTCGGTTAATCGTTCGTTCCGCGCTATTTTTATTTTTTTTAACAATTCCACTTCTTCCAGCACGTCGGCGCGTCGGCTTTCGTTTGATTCGATTGAATTTTTTAACTCGACAACTTCAGCGGCGAACAGTTGCGAACTTACATTTTTAATCATTAAATCAAGCCTTAACATATCCTTTGGCGAACCGTCGTTAATGGCTTGATTCAATTCGTGCTGTAACGATTCCCTTTGTTCTAATAGCGTTTCAACGCTTTGTAATTTCATTTCCATATCAAACTCCATAAAATAAAATCGGCACGGCATAAGGCTATTTGCCAAGCGTCTGCCGTGCGTCGTGGACGCGGCACAAATTAAAACTTAGTGCGACAAGCGACGAGAGAACAAAACCGCCGCTTGCCTTTCTTGCGAATTTGGAATGGATAATCCGCAAACCTTGTATAAAAAATTAAATATCAAAATAACTTTGTGTCAAAAACGAACCTTTTTGACACAATCTATTAACCCGCCGAAAACCCGCTTATTTGCCCTAAAACTTGTGTCAAAACTTGTCCTGTTATCAAAGTTCTGAAAGCTAGCCGTGTTTTACGTTTTGATACAAACACCTTTAATCAAACCGTTAAAGAAAATTCTTTCAATTGCGCGTCCGGCGCGTTCTTTGGTTTTGAACTTTATCAAGACAAACCTTCGGTTCGGCTTATGTTTATTTAAGCCAAAAATGGCGCGTCTTTTAGTGAATTTTTCCTATGGTTTGCGGAACGATTTAACAAACCGCTAAACCAGCCTGCGTCGGATAACGAGCATTGAATAACCAAAAGTATTTGTATCGCGGCGAATTTTCCCAATCCTTTACCCGTTCTTCGCTTAATTCTTCGACAAATTCTATTTTCGCCGTATGCCAAACAAAATCTGTGTGGTCGGAAAATGACGCAAGCGGATATTTTTTAGTTAAAAATGCTTTTCTTGCCTCAACCGTTTTATTTATTTCTTTATCCAACAAAGATAAATACACTTGACTACCCAAAAACCCGACTCTATCACGCCAATTTTTCTTTCTTTTCCGCGTAGATTGGATTATTGGTTTTTGTTCGCCGTCAGATATTCCATTCGTTTGAACATAGTATTGGTCGCGCTTTGCCGCGTCCGCCTTTGCTACTCGTCGCGCCTTAATTAACGCCGCACGTTTGTTAAATCGTTTCGCCGTATCACGAAACCGACCACCCATATCGAACATACGCGGAAACCGTTTGACGTTCGCAAGTTCCAACAAATGCGCGGCTGGAATTTTCGCCCAACTTTCGTTTTTCGTCATATACTTACAAACTTCTTTTAACGCCTTATCCAACGAATGAACTAATTTAATTTGCACGTTCAATTTATCCGCATCCGCTAAATGTTCGGTTAGAGCGGCGTAATCAAAACCAAATTGAATAAATGCCTGTTCAACACAAGATTTCCATTCGGCTTTAAGTAAATATTCGGGTATGAAAAAACCGCCGACTATCAAATGTGAATGAGCGTGATACGAATCATCGACGCGCACGGTAAATTCGTGCGATTTAATTACGCCTGTAATGTAGTCGGAATAAAATTTGCGCTTACGAAATAACGCCCAAGCGCATTGCAGAATTTCCAACGAAAATAAACAAGTTGCCTTTATTTTCGGCATTGTTAAAACGATTGTTCGTAGTCGTTCGCGTTCGGTAATCTGTTTATTCTTTACCCAACAAAAATGTTTAACGCGCTTTCGCATCCGCGTATTTTCAATTGCTTGACGCGCCGATTTTTGATTGCCCGATGCCGCCCGTTTTTGACACGGCTGGCAGAATTTACTATTACAACCCCAAAAACTACCGTAACCGTCAAAACATTCGCCGTTTTTATCAAACAGGTTAGTAGCTAAATAATGATTGGTTTTCAAAGAACACTTGCCAATTCGACCCGCGTGCGCCCGTGCAATTTCGTCATTCGCCGCGATTGCCGCCGCATCTAATATCTTACAAACCGATTCGGAACTTTCACGTCCAAAGTAAGCGCGCTCAATTAACGTATATGGCTTTACTTTTTTATCCGAAACCGTGTATAATCTATTCATAAGTTAAAAGCCTCCTGTGCTTTTAATTTAATAAGTTAAAGCCTTCAATGCTTTAATTTGTGGCGAACAAAACGCCGTTTTCCGTTACCAGCGGAAAGTGAAAATAAAAAGTTTTGCCCGATATATCGGACGAAACGACAACTAAGAAAAGGGACAGCGTGTTTAAGTTTGGCGACGGCGACACGCTTTTTCTTTGCAAAAAAGAATATATCTTTATCAAATTCTCAATTCAACTATCCAAGTATGTCATCGAATAGGGTAAAGGGCAAGCAAAAAATCGTTATTTGCTATTTAATTTTAACCCGTAACTGCTTCATACAATTACACTTACATAGATACCGCACGTAGTCAACATATCCGATACCGCTAACCCGCACAAAATTAAAGACTTAAAACCGAAACCCGTAGCGAAGGTGGGTTTATAGATTGGAAACGTAATCGTTTAACCCCGACGTTACAGATTGTAACCGTGTTCAATTATCGTAGCTTTCAACCTTGCCGCACGAATTTTTACTAACCCGAACAGCCCCGTTGCGCGTCTATTCGTGGCTTTCAACTTTCAACCGAAACCGCGCTAAATTTCTTCGGCGTGTTCATATAAATCAGGCAAACGATTTTGGCGCAAACGAAATTTTGTTCCGTGATTATGTCCGCTCCGTGCGTCGAAATCTACCAAAACAAAACCCTCCCGCAAACCTTGTAAAAATCCGTCAAAACTAAATCGGCTTAGTTTCAAAATCTTTTGATAATGGTAAAATTCCAGCCCTTTTTCGCGCTTTACTTTTGCTTGAACATAAAAGCAATTATGTAACTTTGTTCCAGCTTTTGCGGCTAAATCGTCAAAGCCCCAATACGGTTGCGGATTAAGTTCCGACAGCCCGACCCGACTTTCAACCGACTTATGCCAAGTCAAATGTTTTACGGCAACCAACGAACTATCAAACGAAATTAAAACCTTGCGCTCTGTTTCGTCTATCACAACCTTAAAACCCCTATCACTTGGCGCAAGTCCGTTAATAGTTTGACGAAAACTCATTTCACTTTCAGGATATTTTAAGCCCGCTTGTTGATGCCGCCAACCGTATTTTGGCAATAACACGGCAGGCACAAATCTAAGGGCTTGCGGCGACGGTTCAACGTGAAAAAGCGTAGTTAATGACGACGTTCCAAGCCTTTGCGTTTTAAGTTCCCATTCAGCGGCATTTGGCATTGGCAAATTGTTTTCCTCAATTCCAAGCAAATCTTCAAGCGTGTTACCAATGCCGCCGTGATTGCCGTGCCGTGCGTTTGAAACAAAACCCATATCACGAATCTTTTTAAGTTCGTCAATAAGCGATTCTTTTGTGTAAATTATCATCCGTTTGCCAAGTCAAAAAGTGAATTTTCTTTTAATGAAATAGTTTGCGTTCCGTCAATACGCGCTTGCGCCGTTTCGCAGTATTCGGGCGAAATATCAATGCCGATATAATTTCTACCTAATTGTTTTGCCACAAGCGCGGTAGTTCCAGAACCCGAAAACGGGTCAAGAATAATTTGCGCCGTCGTAGATTCGATACAACGATGCGGCAAACCTATTGGAAAAGGCGCAGGATGTTTATTTTTCATTTCTTGCGGAAATTCCCAAACGTCGGTATAACCGTTTTTTTTCGGCGCGAGCTTAAACTTTGGTTTGCAAATTAAATAAATCACTTCATAACTTGGAACAAAATAACCCGCATTAAAGTTAAAGCCGCCAGCGCGTTTCCAAATGATAATTTGACGCACGGGAAAGCCGTTCACAATGTCATCGCGGTCTTGCATTATGCCGCCTTGCACGCGCCGTTTATGATTGTAAAAAATCGCGCCGTCGTCTTTCAAAAGCCGCATTACTTCGGTTAAACAAGCCCGTTGCCATTCAACATATTTATCGTGCGGCATTTCGTCGTTATGGTGTGCGTAACCATTTTGAAGCGGATTGTTTGCCCAACGTCCTGATTTTGTTCCCGCTTTCATTCCGTTACCCGTCGAATTTTTTAGATTATACGGCGGAGACGTAACCATTAAATCAATACTTTCAGATGGCATTTTTCGCATTACTTCTAGCGAATCGCCGCAAATGATTTTATTCAAATAAGGCGTAATATCCGATGCAACATTTTTATTTTCTTGTGATAATTCCATACTTATAAATTGGCAATAAATTCGTCTAAATCTGCTCGTTTTACTTTCCAGCCGCGTCCGATTATTTTAGCCTTTAGCTTTTCCGCTTTGATTGATTCGCGCAAACTTTGTTCAGATAAACCCGTCAACATTCGGCAATCGTTTAGGTTCAATAATAATTTTTCGCCAACCCGAACAGCCCCGTTGCGCGTGTGTTCGCGGCTTTCCAAAAGTAAATCACGAATAGCCCCGACGTTTGCCTGTTCGCGGCTTGTAAGCGCGTCCGCAAGTTGAGCCACGAATAGACGCGCATCGGGCGTTTTCGCGGCTAATGCCGTGTCAGGCGTATCAAGTATCACTTTGTATTTTTCAACGGCTTCACGGCTATATTCCGCTTGCTTACCCGTCTTTCCGCGCACGTA
>MWWB01000486.1_pt1 | contig 10030 bp, 17 predicted proteins | sample 1047291 | NCBI WGS metagenome assembly MWWB01 (sample SAMN06349976, study PRJNA376086) | soil metagenome | isolation source: MS4-1 sample Antarctic (ecotone) soil | place: Antarctica | reverse complement strand
TTCGCGCCCGTTCAGAAGGCCGTGGATGCCGTTGGCGGCGCGCGTGGCCTTGTCGGGAATTTCGAGGCGCGACAACATCCTGTTGATAACGTGCGTCAACTGTTGGTGATTCGTTTTGATCTTGCGCTTCTCACCGCTCGTGACGAACACATGCGCGGGAACTTTGGGCGTGAAGGATGAAGCTTGTGCGCTCATGCCGCCTCCCTCCGATCCGCCGGGCGGCGCTCTGTGAAGCGTCGCCGGGTCTCTTCCCGCTCGCTGGCTTCGGCGTGGGCGACAAGCGCGGCGACCGAGCCGATCTCCGAGCAACACGGTGCGCAGAGGTACAGCTTCCTGACTTTGCCGCTATCATCTTCGACGGATGCGGACATTCGCCCGCGCTTCGGTGCCAGAGCGCCGCACCTGTGGCAGACGGGCGGGCGAGTCGGGGATTGAGGGCTTTTATTGGGACTGAATTGTTGGTATGCTTTCATCGTTCGCCTCTACCTGTCCGTGTCCAAACAGAACAGGTGTCAAAGAAGGCCGTCGAGCTCATCACTCGGCGGCCTTCATGTTTATGCGGCAAGCGGCTCGAAGGTGCGCGCCGCCCGGTAAGCGTCGATATCACGCTGGCGAATGACGAAGCGCCCCTGACCGCAGCCGCGCCGGAAGTGTCCGAGTTGGCGCGCGGCGAGTAGTCGGCGCACCGTCATTTCGGATACCTTCAATTCAAGTGCGGTGCCTTTCACGTCAAACTCGTGCTCATCGTGTTGCATAGTTGCGATCTCCTAGAACAGAAAACAAAAAAGGCGTGCCCCGAAGAGACACCAAACCATTTGACTGGTCTGAAGGGTCTTCGAGGCACGCCTTGCGTGTCTCGCGTCTCGACTGCTCAAACTGCTGATTCCGCCCATTGCGAATAGCCTCTCGGGAAATTCCAAGGTGGCTATTCGCGGGCGCGGCCTTGCCTTGCAAGACGTGACCAGCGGCGAGCTTGAGTCGTGCGCTAAATTGTCAACTGCGACATGGTTGCAGTTCTGAAGTACGGCGCAAGGATAACACAAAACCCGTCGGATGTTCTCAACTTTTTTCATAGCTCGTGTTAGAATGGAAATGAAAAAGGCTATCGCCGCCTCGCCGAGAGGCGAGTGATGCTGATACTCAGAAGCGCCGAAGTCACGAGCCGTCAAGCTTTCGTGTGACCGGCGCTTTTTAGTTTTTATTTCCTCTTACGTTCCTCCTATCAATCACGACAATGTGCTAACACCTGCCTACTCACAAGCCTCTCTTCCGCTAAGCCAGCAATTCTTTTTTGAAAGCGTCAAACTCGGTTTTAGTGAAGCGTCGTTTGAGATACCGCGCGGCTTGCACAGGATCGCTCTGAATAGTCATCGTCTTTTTACGAAAGCCCGCTTCGATCATCGCTGCGTGCGGCGATAGTTTGCCCTTTAAGACTTGGGCATGTAGGTCAGGGCGGTCTTTGCGGAGTTTGCGTAGTGCATGCTGGCGCGTTGTACCCACAGGGCGAGCAATGTTTCTATTATTAACCTTGCTCGCCTCAGAAGTGTGATCCCCGCCGTGCTTCCCCTGTGTCGCTTGGTCTATCAAATCAAGCGCCTCTTTATCTTCCGCACAAATACGCTTGAGCATTTCAATGTTTGTGCCTAACCCCTCCATCGGCTGAGCGATCACGAATGATACAAAAGCACTAGGGGCGTGCGTCACGGTCTGCTTTGTTCTGTCCACGTAGAACTCTCGCCACATCTCATCTTTGATAATCCGCTTGACGAGAAGAGGGATATTTGACAGCGAGCGTTCGCCGTCAAGTAGTGCTTCCATCAGCCCCGTGACTACATGGCCGTTATGGATTTGCTGTTGCATGTTTGTTGTCTTCAGCAGCGGGCGTGACATCCTTTGTCTTCCTTAAATCGCTCACTTCTTCCCCCTCTTCTTACCGTTCGATTGTGCGGGCTTGGGCTTCGGCGGTCGTCCCGGCTTGGGTGGCTCAAAGTTTAGAACAGAGGCGCGGGGAATTAACCAGAGCGGCCCGCGCGGGTGTGTGTCGTCGCGCTCTGCCCCTTTGAAAGCTCCGGCCTGCGCCCATCTCGCTACGGTCGGATAGGAAACCTTAAAGCCCCTACCGCGCAAAATCTCTAGCGCCTCATTGGTAGTCACTCTGTCCATATGCCGACTTTATAGCACGCTCTTAAATAATTTTCAATAAAAGTGAGAGCACCCTATTGACATATACTTGATAGCATGCTATCATCTTTTTCAGGTTAGGACATCACAACGGAGGCTAAAGACAAATGCAGAACATCAACGCGGAGAGAATGAACGAAGTCATCAAAGAGGCTTTCGACAAGACGGATTCGCTGCGCTGGCAAGTGGCGATCACGAAAGCGGGCGCGGAGATTGAAGAGAACCCCTACATGCACATCGACGGCGACGCGCTCTTGATCCTGAGCGGCTCTAACGAAATCTACCGCGCCAACGGCACCTGCCAGTGCAAGGCGTTTAGTCACGGTCAACCGTGCTGGCATCGTGCGGCGGCAAGACTCGTGCGGCGCTACATGGAGGCTTCGCACTAAACAAAAAGGGCTAGGAAAGCGCCCCATGCCTACCTAGCCCTCCAACATCAACCCTTCACAGAAAGGTAAATGCCATGCAGAATAATTCTACCACAAAGACACCGGCACAGCGGTTAGAACAAGCCCGCACGCGCGTCCACGCGGCGCTGAGGACAGCGGAAGAGGGTCCGCTCGACTACCAATCGTCCGACGACATTGCGCGCGCTCTCGTGGGCGTTCTGCGCGACATGGACACACTCAAGATGCAACTGATGGTTGCGGAAAGGATTCGCTAATGAGACGCGAAATCGACAACCGGCGCGACGGCGAATACCTCGCCGCCATTCTTGAGCACGACGAGACGCCAGCAGAGGTCTGCGACTACATCACGGACGTTGTTTTCGAGTTGGCGGGCGAAGTCAACCTTCACACGCCGGAAGTGCTGCGCGTCGCGTGGCCGCTCATCATGGCGCAATACGAGCACACGGACGCGACGATCATGCAGCCGCTTTTCATGGCGATCCGCGCGCTCGCCGGTGAAGACGGCAACGAAGTTATAAGTGCCGTCAGCAAGACGCTGCGCGAGAATGAAGCACGCGTGCGCGTCCCGGCGAGCACCCAAGCCGACGAGTGGCCGGACACCATCAGCGGAACGGAGGTGGCGAACTGATGCCACAGAGAAGACCGCGAAGCCCCGCGCGCATGGGCGTGATGGTCGCCTCGTATCTTCAAGGTTATGTTATTACGTAGAAGCCCCGCGCGCATGGGCGTGATACTGGAAACAAGCGCGACGGATGCCCGCCATGCTCGCACACTTCCCCTGTGAGCGCGTTTCAGGGGTCAATGCACACCGCAGCATACCCTCTTCAGCACAGGGCAAAAAAGCGGGTCTTTTTTAGTGCCGCGCCAATCTATGACACTTCGCGCCAAGCACGGATTGTCATAGGTAAAACCGCCGTGATATAAGCCCGCGCTCATGGGGAAGGAACTCACGAAAGAACAGGCCGCCAAGCGCCTCAAAATATCCGTGCGCTCGCTCCAGCGTGCGGCGAGCGCGGGCAGGGTGAAGCCCGTCTATCACCGGGGCGCGTCGGGTAAGATGGAAACCTTTTTCGACTCCGACGACGTAGACCGATACAAGGAAGAGTTGTCGCAAGTAGTAGAACCGGAACGAAAGTCTGCGATGGTTGCCGCGCCAATGGGTGACAGCCAAGCCTTGTCACAGGTGGGCGCGGGTTCATACGTCACCGCTTTGCATGATCTTTTAGAGCGCCTTGTATCAGTGCAGGAAAGGCAATTGCCGCCCGGTACTCCCGCGCCAGTCAGCGACAGTCACACGTTATCACAGGCCGCGCCGCTATCAATCGCCGACAAGTTGACGCTCTCACTCATGGAAGCCTCTCAGCTTTCGGGACTTTCGCGCAATCACCTGAGACAAGCCATCGAAGAGAAGAAACTGAAGGCGCGGATCATCGGCAGGGGTTGGCGGGTGAAGAGGGATGATCTGGATACTTACGTGCGGAAGCTATGAACGGGAGAGGTCATTCAAACAACAGTCTCGCCTCGACGCCGTAAACAGCCCCCACCCGCTCGGCAACCACCCGTTTTTCCACCAGAGGATACTCAAGCAATAGCCTCTCGTAAGCTGCACGCGCCAAATCATAGGGATTCTTAGCGGCGGCTACTTCAAGCCCCATCACCGCGCATAACTGCTTTGCGGCAGTCTGTGAATTGTGCAATTCCACCGTGGTCTCCGTCACCGTCGCCTGCTTGGATTTATCGAAATACTCTTTGACCGTGAGCTTTCGTATCCAGTGCGACACGCCCGCCGCTTTCGCCCTTTTCAACAGCGGGTGCTCCGGATAAACGTCGGCGAGGTCGGCGCGCATGTGCGAAACGAGCGTCCCGATCACCTCGTTCGTCTGCACCCCGGCCTCGGCAACACGCGCTCTGACCCGCTCCTGAATCTCAGCATTTCTCAACAGGCGACTTGCTTCCGTCTCGGCACCGTGCCCCTTCGCATAGCCAGCGTCCTCGGCGGCTCGCTTACCGTTATAGCCGCCGCTGAGATAATTTTCAACGAACATCTTTTGCTTGCAGGTTAGTTTGTCTTCACTCATCAAGCGCCTCTATGGGAAGATTTTCCACCCTCGTAATTTGAAGCCCCGCCTCTATAGGTGAAAATATGAGTCTCGTAATCTGACCGTACGCCACGCCACAATCACTCGCCGGTTCTCTCCGCCGGATACCCCCCCCCCTTCATGTGTGCCATTAGTCGCCATAACAAGACAAAAAATCCATATCGACCATTATCGGATGCCTTGTTGAACTGCTGAATCACCGTTCAGCTTGTTTGAAGCGTGAAAGCACATTCGCTTGTGATCGCACCCTCTTCTGAAGCATAAGGCGCGATTGAACATTGTTCGGCGCGCGCGTGTGGCTGGCGAATTTTATGCTTTTTGAAATGGGCACAACTAATGGTGCCCCTTCACGCTGCACGCTGCCTTTGGCGCTCGCGCTCCGTGGCGCGGCCCGACGCCTCTTTGGAACGCTGCCGTTCTCGGCGTCGGCTTTCGATGTTAAGAGCCAGCGCGACGGCTGGGCCGAAAGGCTCGCCGGCGGGCGGGCGAAAGTGGCCTTCGCCCTCTCGGCGCCACTCCGCGACCTTCTCGAAATACGTGCCGACAACGCCCTCAAGGTAGCCATTCGCATTTTTCAAGAGCGCGTGAATTTCAGCAGTGAGCACTCGCCGCTTTTCCTCACGCGCCCTGTCCTCACGCGCCTCCGCGCGAAGTTCTGCAACGCGCTCGGCCTCGGCCAGTTGCGCGCGTTGATGAATAAGACGGGCGTCGAGCGCGGCGAGGGCCTCATCAAGAGCCGTGAAAGTGCTCTGCGCGACGGTCACTTGGGATACATCGGATTTGGCGCCCACAAGTCCATCACGGCGCGCATCCAGTTCGCCGCGCGCGCGCTCTACATCATCGGCGAGTGTCGCGCGGCGCTCGTCCAACTTCTTTATTTCAGCGGCCAAGTTTTTTGCTAAGTTCATCTTGTTGTCCCTTTCTTCCCAGCAATTCATCGAACCGCCGCATTCGCTCGGCTTCCTTTTTCTGTTCCTCTCGCGCCGCGCGACGAACCTTGTGATAAATGCTTTCGCCAACTTGTGGTTTCTCTTCGGCCATGTTCATTTGATCCCCCTCTGTTATGCGGCCTCCGGTTCATCCCGGATCGCCTGCAACCGTTCGTGCTCGCGCTTCTGGGCTTCGTAAGCGTAAAGCGAAAGCTTGCTCGCCGGTGACATCTCACCGAACGCTTTCGGGTTCGCGCGCCGGAGGTCGAGCAGTCGTTCGTAAAAATGATTGATCTCAAAAAGTCGCTCTTCGGTCTTGTTCATTGGTCCCCTCTTCCGGGTGAAATTTATGCCGCAGGATACGCATGACCGGCGTCGCTTTCGCGGCTCACGCCGCAACGGTTTGCCCGCGCGGATACTTCTGCACCGTGCGCCGCGCCATGTCCCAAAGCTTCGCATCGGTCGCGCCCATATCTTCGCCGGGCGCGCATCGCGTGTCTCTGACCTCGAGCATTTGCTGATACAGGTCGTGTACGTCTCCGATGCCATACTTGTCGGCGTGTGCCCACCGCCCGCGCATCACATCGCGCAATCCGTTGTTGCGCCCACCGTCTGTAAAGGTTTGCGCGGCGCCCGGCGCGAACGTGCGCCCCTTGTCCGCCTGAAATCTGATCGGCTCCGGCGCACGTTCATCCGCCACTGCTTTGATTATTCGTTCTTCCATCCAAGCGGGTGCTAGTTCGATTTCCAGCCCGTTGTCGGGGCCGTAAGCGCGTCCTGAGACGTGATCGGAATGCGCCGCGAGAATCATTCCGCCCGCGCCTTTGACATCGATGCCGGGCGCGAGTTTCGCCTTTAACTCGCCGTTGTCTGTGATCGTCTTCGACAGGCGATACAGCTTGTGCCAGCCGCCGCCGCCCGTCGTCTTTTCCCTTGTGGCGGGGAACGCCTCTTCGCCGTAGTGCTCTATTAAATCGAAATAAGATTCGCTGCCACCGTTGCGCGGATCGATGTCAACGCAGACTATGTTTCGCTCGCCGCCCATCTGTTGCCCGAAATTGATGCGCGGGTCCTTCGCAAACCACATCCTGACTTGCCCCGCGTCGAGCGTCGCGCTGTGCACGCCATTCGGCGAGAAGCGCGGGCAAGGGTGCTTGCCGGGCGACCTGCATTCGGAACCTTTCGGACAGTCGCACATGCCGTCCGCGACGCCCCAGACGGCCAGCACCGGGATGCCTTCGGCGACGGATGCGAGCGCCTCTAAAAGCTTCGGCGAATCGCCTTCAGCCTCAGAGGTCAATGCACACGTTATGTGCAAAGAATCGCTGTTTTCGTCAGCGTCAAAATTAACTTGTTGATTCTCGGGAGTTTGCGGCGAGGGCATCAGACAAGTTGTCTGATGGTCGGCATCCGACAAGGTGTCGTCGCCTGTGGAAAACTTTTCAGGATTGTCGGATATGTTCTTACCATCTGTGTCTGTGTGTGTGTCGGCGAGCCAGTCCACGGTGGCGTAGTACTCGGCATCACGGGCTTCGCGGTCGCGCTCCAGTTGTTCGCGCCTGACTTCGACGGCGATCCGACGGTGCCGACGGTGCGCCTCTTCCAGCGCGGCGAGCGGGTCTCCGCCGGCTTTCGCCACTGTCCGCATCGCCGCTTCCGCGAACGTGTCAGTTTTCGTCCACAGACCTTTGATGATGGCGGCGTCCGTGATGGATGGACCCTCCGACGTGTCGCGCGGATCGGGCGGAGTGCGGACGGGTAACTTGGCAATGGCGTGGTCGATCAATTCATCCGTGATTGCCTTCGCCGGGTTTGCTTTCCAAGCATCGGACGCCTGCGCCTCTGTGAGCGCCCACAACGCGGCCTCGCCGATGTAGTCGTGATGATAAGTCGTGATAATGGTCGTGACGCCGTTCGCGCGCTCGATCTCGAAACATTTACGCCCGGCCTTGATCTCCGCATCCTTCAGAGCGTCAAGAAAGCGTCGCATGAATACGTCGGTGTTCGATTCCTCGCCGGCGTAGTTGAATTGGCGCGCGGCATACTTATGAGCGACGAGCGCCGGGAACTTCTCGCGCCCGTTTAAGAGTCCGTGCAAGCCGGCGACACAGCGCGCGGCCTTGTCGGGAAAGCCCATGCGCCCGGTCATGCGATTAATGACGTGCTGCAGCCACTGGTGATGTTGCTTGACGCGGCGCGTCTCCCGGTCCGTGATGAAGACGTGCGCCGGTGCGGGCGTGAAGGATGAAGCTTGAGCAGACATCTATGCCGCCTCCTTTCGATCCGCCGCGTCAAGCTCTGTGAAGCGTCGGCGCTGGCTTTCGAGGTCGGCGGCTTCGGCGTGACGTTTCAGCGCGAGGAATGCGCCGCTGGTCGCACACTCGGCGCATAAATGAATAATCTCAAAGCCGCCTTCGACACGATCAACGCGAATGGCCGCGCCGAGGGCGATAACAGGGTCTTCGCATCGTGCGCAGGTAGTACGCCGGAAGGTGTTGGCGACGCGAGCCTCGCCCGGTCGCCAGCGTTTTGTAATAGCGTTTAATTTTGTGTCGTGGTAGTCTTTCATCGGAAACCGTCCAATCTCGTCAAAGATGGATTTGAATTGAGCGCCGCGTCAAACGGCGCTCTTTTCGTTTTCAAACACAAAGTCCGAACTGCTCCGGCTGGCTCTCCGGAACAATTCGGACTTTTCGATTCTCACGGCGACGGGCGGCGCGAGAAATCAAATTTTATGCTCGCCGGAGCCAGGGCGGCTTTCAAAGCTTGCGCTGGCTCCAGGCGTTGCTATAATTAAAGTACAAACACCGGTGCCGAAAGCGCTGGTTTTCAATCAGAGGCACGGTCAACTTTTGAAACGGGGAGACCGTGCTTTTCTGTTTTTGGACTATAACATAGAAGGCGAAATAAAGCTAAGCGTTTTTAGTTCGCCGCTTGCTCGTCTGCCGCGTAGCTTTTTTTCATCGACGCCCAACCTCCGAGATTGTTCTTCGCCGCCCACAGTTGCAGCGCGCGGGGCGTGACGCCCAACTTACGCGCGACTGCGCGTTGTGTGGCACGGTCGCCGAGCCTTTGAACGGCCTTTGCCACCACCGCCTCGCTGAGTTTTTCAGGCGCGCCCCGCGTCTCCGACATGAAGAGGTTGATTATTTTCTTGAGTAGGTCGCCGGACGCAGGGCCGCCGAGGTTCCACACTTCTGTTTTTATCCCATGCGACGGCCACCAGTGGGTGATGCTATCGAGGCCCGATGCGTGCGTGATGCGGCACCCGTTCAGAAGCACGGGCAACTTGTCGCCGCCGATTCGCTTGAAGGCGGCGAGTTTTCGCCCTCTTACCTCCGGGGGCGTGGGCGGCGTCCGGGGCACCCCGTTGTCAAGGTAGTGGTGGCCTAAACTCTCGAAGGTGTAACCTTTCCACGGCCCGCTTCCGCGAACCTTCGAGCCGGTCACATTAGGGGCGACGCCCGCGCAGAATTTGCAATCAGGGTCTAGCATCATGGTTATCAATCACGACAAGGGTTGTCGCTCGCTCACTTCTTCCCCCTCTTCTTACCGTTCGATTGTGCGGGCTTGGCTTTGGGCACTGGCCCCGGCTTGCTGTGGCGTTGCCGCGCCTCTGTGATTGCTGCCGCGGTGATGACATAGGCGCGCCCGAACTGTCGCGCTTTTAGCACTCCGGCCCGGATCAACTGCCGCGCACGCGCCGACGACACGCCAAGCTCCGCCGCCGCCTCTTCAGTAGTGAAGAACTTTTCCATGCAGCGCATTCTACTCGCCGCGAATTATTTCCGCAAGCAGAATTATTTCTCTTGACAGTTATTTCTGTTTGCGGTAATATCTCACTTGTCAGTTAGAACACTTCAAGAGAGGAAATCAAATGTTCATCCTGAGAAACAAAGAGCAGATCACGAAGGCAATCGAGAACGCGCGCATCCTTCACCCGAAAGTCCGCATGATTGAGTTCGGCGAGTATGAGGTGAGCGGAAGCAAGGGCAACACCTACACGGTGCTGTGCTACCGCGCGGGCGGCGAGAAGATAGTTGACTGCAACTGCCCGGCGCGAGTCCCGTGCAAACACAGCGCGGCTGCTCTTGCCTTGCACATCTACATGGCTGCCAGACGCGGCCACTAAATGAGAAGGGCTAGGAAAGCGCCCCTGCCTACCTAGCCCTCCAACATCAACCCTTCACAGAAAGGTAAATGCCGTGCAGAATAATTCTACCACAAAGACACCGGCACAGCGGTTAGAACAAGCCCGCACGCGCGTCCACGCGGCGCTGAGGACAGCGGAAGAGGGTCCGCTTGACTACCAATCGTCCGACGACATCGCGCGCGCTCTCGTGGGCGTTCTGCGCGAGATGGACACGCTCAAGATGCAACTGATGGTTGCGGAAAGGATTCGCTAATGAGA
>MWWB01000269.1_pt1 | contig 10031 bp, 7 predicted proteins | sample 1047291 | NCBI WGS metagenome assembly MWWB01 (sample SAMN06349976, study PRJNA376086) | soil metagenome | isolation source: MS4-1 sample Antarctic (ecotone) soil | place: Antarctica | reverse complement strand
GACCATCGGACACCGCAACGCTCAAGGCTTAGCCTGGCAGCCCGGCTCAAATCTGATGTTTCAAACCGAACACGGACCTTCGGGTTTTGAAGGCAAGGGCGGCGGCGGCGATGAAGTCAACATTGTCGAACGCGGGAAAAATTACGGCTGGGCGGAAATTCATCACCAACAAACCAGAGCCGGAATGGAAACGCCGCTCCTTGAATATACTCCGGCGTGCGCGCCCGCGAGCGGAATGTTTTACAACGGCAACGCTTTTTCCGAATTCAAAGGCAATTTCTTTTTCGGATGCCTGCGCAGTCAGCGCGTCATTCGCGTCCGGCTCGACGGCAGACGAGTCGTTGCACAAGAAAATCTGCTGGAAAAAACTTTCGGGCGAATTCGTGAAATTGCCGAGGCGCCGGACGGCTCGATTTGGTTCACAACTTCTAACCGCGACGGACGTGGCAATGCGGCGAAAGATGATGACCGCATCCTGCGGCTCGCGCCGATTAAATAATTTCAAATTTTGAAAAAGATAAAAAGCCTTCTCAAATGAAAAGGCTTTTTATCTTTTTCAGTCCTAACCCTCTTTATTTCTTTAATCTACCCACAAATTTCTGTCTAAACTTTGCTACTTTCGGCGCAACGACTGCTGCGCAATACGGCTGATTCGGATTATTGTCAAAGTATTCCTGGTGGTAATCTTCCGCCATGTAGAATTTGTCAAACGCAGTAACTTCCGTGACAATCGGATTGTCATAAATGCCTTCCGCTCCAACTTCTTTGATGACTTCTTCAGCAATTTGTTTTTGATTTTCGTCGTGATAAAAAATTGCTGACCGATACGATGAACCGATGTCGTTGCCCTGCCGATTCAAAGTCGTCGGATCGTGGACAGTAAAGAAAATTTGCAAGATTTCCTTGAATGAAATCTCATTTGGGTTAAAATTTACATTTACTACTTCAGCGTGTCCGGTCGTTTCCGAACAGACTTCTCGGTAAGTCGGATTCTCTGTGTGTCCGCCCGAATAGCCAGATTCAACCGATTCGACGCCTTGTAAGTCGTCAAAAACCGCTTCGACACACCAAAAACAGCCTGCTCCCAAAGTCGCCGTTTCTATATTTTTATTTTCCATATTTATTTTATTCTAACCGAACTAAGTCAAAATTTGATTTATTAGATGCGCCGTTACTGCGTCAGTTTGTTTTCCCTTTTTTGCACAATCTTAGTAAGCGTTACAACTTGCCCAACGTGCCGCGCCGTATGTTCGGCAACGTGAAAAAGCAAACCAAAAAGATTGGTCGGCAATTTTTTGCGCCCGACAAAGCGTTCTTCAAATAAACTTTCAGGCGCGACATTTTTCAGCGCATCAAGCGCATTATTAATTTCGTCAACCGCTTTTTGTATCAACTCACCCGCATTTAAATTTGAATTGCGATTGTTTTCCGTCCTCAACCATTCAAATTGTATTTCGCTTAATTGTTCACCACGTGAATAGGTAAGAAGTCGGTCGATGCTTCCCGCGATGTGTCGCAAATGGAATGCGACTGACGAGGAATTATTCGGGCATTTTAATAATTCCTCATTGCTCAAATGCGGCGCGAATCTTTCCAAATCCGTAATCGCCTGCACAAGCGCGTGCGCGGCAGGCATCACAAGCGGCGAGAAGCCGTCGAGTTCTCCGTTGAGCCAAGCTTCGTTTGACATAAAAAATCCAAAAGGATTAATGCTGAGCGGATTAAAAATTCAGTTGTAAGCCTTCCATGAAAATAAATTTTAACCACCGATAAAACTCATAGAGCGCGAAGCGGGCGCAAATTCCGCATCGTTAATTGTGTGCCGGGCTTCTTTTTTCAGCACGACAGCTTGAATAAATTCGACGATTTCCGCGCGGCTCGCGCCGCCGCGCACGACATCGCGCAAATTGTGTTCAGTGGTCGAAAAAAGGCAGGTGCGAATTTGCCCGTCGGCAGTTAATCGAATGCGCGAACACGCGCCGCAAAACATTTCCGTCACCGGCGCGACGATGCCAATTTCGCCCGGCGCGCCATCGACAAATTTATATCGCCAAGCCGTTTCCGCGCCGCGCGATTTCTCTTTTAATTCAAGCGGAAACGCAGCATTGATCGTTTCGCGGATTTCTTGAGCGGAAACAATTTGATTTCGGTTCCATCCGTGTCCGGAATCGAGCGGCATAAATTCGATAAAGCGCATTTTCACGTCACGCGTCCGGGCGAAAAGGGCAAAGTCAACAAGTTCATCGTCGTTGCGCCCGCGCACGATGACGGCGTTGATTTTCACCGGCGTTAATCCGGCGCGCTCTGCTGCTTCGATAGAATTCAAAACATTTTCAAGCGTGTCAACACCCGTAATTTCCTTGAATCTTTCGCGCCGTAAGCTGTCCAAAGAAATCGTTACGCGGTCTAATCCGGCACTTTTCAAGGCTTCGGCACGTCGCGGAAAACTGTGTCCGTTGGTGGTTAAAGCCAAATCTTTCAATTTTGGATTTTGGATTCTGGATTCTGGATTTTCGTTATTTAAGAATTGAAAATCTAAAGCTACAATCTCTGATTGACTTGAGACTTGAGACTTGAGACTTGAGACTTTAAGCCTGGCAATTTTTTCGATTAAAGTTTCAATATCACGTCGCAGAAGCGGTTCACCGCCGGTTAGACGAATTTTTTCAATACCTAAGGAAACAAAAATCTCGCAAATGTATTCGATTTCTTCAAAAGTAAGAATCGTTTCTTTGCGCGCCATTGGCGGCTCGCCGTTTGGCAGACAATAAAAACAGCGAAAGTTGCAACGGTCGGTTAGACTGACGCGCAAATCGCGGATTATTCGGTTGTGAGCATCACTCAGAAGCATTAAGAAAATGATACAGATTTGCTGCCGTGAAAACAAAGCTCTGCACTGATTTCGTAAATTTTACCGATTACCGAAAGCTAAAAATAAGCTTTTGAGAAACAAATATTTTTAACTTTTTATCTTGGTCTTTTTGCTTTTAGCGCCTTTGCGTTTCGCTTCAAGCCATCTAACTTCGCCCGCTTCATCGCGCTCCGGCGGAATTTTTCGACGTAATCTTCGGTCGAAAGCGCAAGAATTTTGTCTAAATCGGGCGAGACATTTCCCGCGCGCGGCTCAAAGCGTGTTTCTTCGGTCGGTTTTTCAAATCGATTCCACGGACAAACATCCTGACAAATGTCGCAGCCGTAGAGCCAGCCGTTTTGATTTTCTTCTATTTCAGCAGGTAGTTCCGGCTTGCGCAATTCTATTGTCGCGTAAGACAAACACGCTTTTGAATCAATCAAATACGGCGCGACAATCGCATTTGTCGGGCAAGCGTCAAGGCATTTCCGGCAAGTTCCGCAATGATCTTCGACAATTTCGGTATCGCACGCGAGTTCAAGGTTAAGCAAAATTTCGCCTAAAAAAACCCACGAGCCGTATTCTTTTGTAATGACGTTTGAATGTTTGCCGAGCCAGCCGAGTCCTGCCCGAACCGCCCACGCCTTATCCATAACGGGAGCGGTATCAACACAGATTTTGCCGTCAGCCGCCGCGTCAATTGATTTAATAAAGACAAGCAGCTCGCGCAATTTTTCCTTCAGAACATCGTGGTAATCGTCTCCCCAGGCATAGCGTGAGACCTTTCCTTTTTCTTCGCTTTCTTCGTGTTCGTGCGGCGTGTAGTAATTCAGAGCAACGACAATGATAGATTTTGCTTCAGGGAAAATTAAGTTTGGATTCGTGCGTTTTTCCGGCTCGCGTTCCATCCATCGCATCTCGCCGTGAAAGTTTTTTTCCAGCCATTGTTTGAAATGCTCGCTCTCTTGAACAAGCGGTTCGGCACGGACAATACCGATTTTATGAAAGCCAATCTCGAAGGCTTTTTGTTTGATTTTGAGGGTTAAACTATCCACGACAATTCAAAGATAACAAAAAGGCTGTCCTAACCGAAGCCGGACAGCCGAAGAAAATTACAATCGTTTTAACGTTTCAATTTTAGAAATACAACTTCACACCGAATTGGAATTGACGCGGGTCGAAAGCCGCCGTCGGACGGCTAAAATATTTTCCGCCCTTGGTGCGCTCGCCGAAAGCGTTGACATCGTTAAAAAACGGCGATGCCGAAGCTTCGTTAAAGCGATTGAAAAGGTTGAAACCTTCGGCAATCAAATCAAGCCGTACGCGCTCGCCGAAGCGAATCGCCCGCGCAACGCGCAAATCGACCGAAGCGAACGAATGTGTCATCCCTTCATTGCGCCCGAGATTCCCGACTGAAAATCTGCCGTCCGTGATCAGCGGCGTGATGCAGCCGGGTGTACCGGGAATGCACAGCGAACCGTCGGGATTTACGCTTGGGCGGTCGGTCTGCGACGCTTGGTCATTGTTCGCATCAAAATTAGTAATGATGTTGAACGGACGACCGGAGGAGATTTCCACAATTGGCGCAATCGTAAAATCAGCCAGGAATCGCTGAAATCCACTACCAGAACGCCAGCCCTGCGGCGAAGCCAGAACGCCGCTAAAGACAAACCGGTGCCTCTGGTCAAAGAGCGACAAAGAGCGTTCGGCGCGGAAATTGTTCGGGTCTTGCGGAATGAGCAAAGTTTGCAAGTCAGACGAATCGTCAATGGATTTTGAAAAAGTGTAAGAAGCTAAAAACGTTAAGTTATTGGCAAAGCGTCGTTTTAGCTCAAGATTCAGAGCATTATAGTTTGAGTTTCCGTCAGAAACTTGTGCGTTAACCGAGCCAAACGGCGAAATTGTTCCGGGCGTTCGGAGCGAACCAGCCAGAGCGTTATTAAAATCATCGAGCGTGCGACGAAGCGGCGCCGGCAAACCCGGAGTTCCGTTATACAAATTCAATATAGACTGCGTCAGAAAATAATTCGGCGCACTCGGACGGAAGAAGTTGGCGAAAGCCGGTGCGACGACTCGCCCGCCCGCGCATTGCGCCACCGCGCCGGGAATAACGACCGTGCAGCCAGCACCGCCAGCTGGTGAACCGGGCGGAGCAACCGGAATTGTAAAAGCAACCGCTTCGGTTTGCGTCGCCGGTAATCTTCCAGCAAAACGTTGAAAATTTTGAATCTGCAATGCCGTATTCGGCGTATTCAAATCCGTCGGATGCGGCAAGTGATGTGCGCCAACAAAAATATATGAAGCCGAAATGGACATATTGCTCGTCAATTGTCGCTCTAAGGTCAAATTTGCCTGCGTCGCCGAAGCATATTGAAAATCTTTGGTTATCGGCAGCGTGAATGGCAGAACCGCTCCAAATCCCGAAAAGGTCTGATCATTAAAACGCTGTCTGCCGAATTGATACTGTGCCGTAGGAGCTACGCCCGGCGTGAAAACTCCCGGCGCGCAAAGCGGGTTCGAGGTTGAACCCGGCACGCAAACCGTGCCTTGAAAAACTTGCGCGGCGTTGAGCAAACCGGTGGGCACAGGGCTACCCGCGGTTAATACAGCTTGCTGCTGCTGTGCGGCATCAGCAATATCCGAGTTAAACGCGGCGGCTAGAAGCGGATGATCATAAAAAAGCCCGAGCGCGCCGCGCACAACCGTTTTACTATCACCGAAAATGTCGTAGGCAAAACCGAAACGCGGAGCGATGTTGTTTTTGTCGCGCGGAAATCCCTGTTGCACGCCGAGCACGTCCTGCGCCGCGAGAATATCGCTTGCCGAAAGATTGATGCGTGAAAGCGGATCGTTAAAACCGACCGGAGCAATCGTTTCGGTCAATTCCAAATCGTAGCGGACACCGTAGTTAAGCGTTAGACGGCGCGTCGCCTTCCATGTGTCTTGCGCAAAAAAGGCAATCGGCGTATTTTTAATGCGGCTGACCGGGTCGCCGAAACCTTGAATATAAGTTGACGGCAAACCGAGTCCGTAAGATTGAACCGGAGTCAAGTCAGGCGCCCCGAGTTGTCCGAAAGCCGGGTTAAGATTACCAGCCGCGAACGGACCAAAATTAAAAAGCCCGGCAAAGTTTAATTCAAAAAGCGCACGCGGAATCCGCACAAAATTTATGTCGCCACCAAATTTTAACGTGTGCGTTCCGAGAATATAATTGAAATTATCGGCAATTTGATAGCGCGTTTCGGTGCGGTCAACCGGCGAGAAAAGCTCGCGCCCGATGAACGCCGTGCCGGAAATGTTAAATGAAACCGCATCGCCGTTTTCCGAGCGGAAAATGGCATCGCGTCTGCCGTAACTAAAGCGAAACTCATTCGCCGCGCGTTCGCCCAAAGTCGAATTAAGCCCCGCCGTAAAAGAATAATCCTTGAGTTCCTGGATACCGGTGCGCGAAAAATCATTTTGTCCGATTGATTGATTTTGCGATTCGACTTGAATGCCGGTCAGCGTTCCCGGATTATATCCGAAACGGAAGGTCAATTGATTATCATTGTTGAGATTGTGGTCGGTGCGAAACGAGAAAAAGTTTGAGCGGTCGGTAACGGGAAAAGTTCTCTGCAAGTCATTAAGCGGACGAAACGCGATAAATTGTCCCTGCGCGTTTTGCGTGTTGATTGGAATAGGCGCGCCGGACAATAAAAATCGCGAGCCGACAATCGGATTGGTCGGAAGTATCGGGCTGATTGCCGGACATTGACTGCCGTCGTTTGGTGTAACTAAATTATTAAATCCGGTTAAAGCCGTGCTGCTTCCGCTCGAAGCAAAAAAAGCATAAGCGCGGGCTGCGCAAATCAATTGTGCGCCTTGCGGAGCGGTTTGCGCGCTGCCGAGCAGTTGAACGCCTTGCGAAACGGTATTGCCGATAAATGAAAGCTGTTGAGTGGTTAAGCCGCTAAAATTCCGTGCCGTCGGGTTTAAGCCTGAAATTACCGGAAAAGAAAATGAATTGTTTAAACCTTGCGCGACATTGCTGGTGAAAAATCCGGTTTCATCGCGCTGGCGGCGTTCAAATGAGGCGAAGAAAAAGTTTTTGTCTCTGCCGGAAGTGCTCACCGGTCCGCCTTCACCGAAGTTCAGAAACGGGAGCGGTCCGCCGAATGTTCCACCGAATTGGGTCCGGCGAAAATCCGGTTTATCAACCGGCGAAAACGCGTTGCGAGCCTGGATGCTTTTATCGCGGATAAAACCGAAGAGGTTTCCGCTGTAATCATTCGTTCCACGCTTGGTTACAACGTTGATGATACCGCCCGTCGCGCGTCCGAATTCCGGCGCGTAAGAGTTCGTCGCCACTTGAAATTCCTGCACGGCTTCCTGCGAAACGGTTGTGCGCGCGGCATTGACCGAGTTGTCGGTGAAATCCGAGCCGTCAACCTGCACGAGCGTCGAGCGTCCGCGCTGTCCGCCGATGTTCAAGCCCGATGTCGGCGCGGGTCCAATCGGGCGACCGTTATCACGTCCGACAGTGGAAATTGTCAAGGCAAATCCGGTTGCGCTGCGTTCATTTACCGGCAGATTTTCAATTCTCTGCTCGTCAATCGTATTGGAAACCGAAGTCCTCGTAGTTTCGACCAAAACTACATCATCGCCTGAAACATTGACGACAACGTCCTGCCCGCCGACTTCGAGTTTGATTCCGAGTTCGGCGCTTTGTCCGACGGTTAAGCGAACCGGTGAAATGACAGTTCTTTTAAACGTCGCGGCTTCCGCCGAAACTTCGTATTCTCCCGGCGGCAGAGCAAAAATTTGATACGTGCCTTCGTCATTGGTCGTCACCGAGCGGGTGATTCCAGTGGCGGCATTTCGCGCCGTGACGGTCGCGCCCGGCACAATCGCTTCATTCGGATCGGTCACCAGCCCGCGCAAATCGGCGGTGCTGGCTTGCGCTTGAGCAAACGCCGCGCTTACGCCTAAAAATATTATGATGAACAAAGTGAAAAACTTTTCGAATATATCGACGGGAAAACGCCCATGAAGTGCCTTCATTACTTTTAATCTCCTCAATTTTAAGACCTTTTATGATTCCGCCGGCTTGGAATCAGCAAAAATATTTTGTGGATGGAGTTGATAAATCTTTTTCGCTCGAAAATTTTTCAGCGCATTTTGCACTCAAAACATCTCAAATTTCAGCCGACAGATTTTTTAATAGATTGATAGCTTTGAAATTTTAATAGTAAATACAGATTTTAAGCAAGCATAAAGTTAAATTTTTGTTACTTTTACTCATTTATTTTCATCGGTGCGAAATGGTTGGCGTGTTTGCCGAGCCAAAATCTCGCGCAATTTGGCGCTTATCCCCAAGCCTGAAATCGCAAGTTTAGCCAGCGCCGGGACGAACGCCGCTCGCCGCAGCAAAGCGGAAACGCGTAATCTTTTTCGAAATTTCGCCGCGTGCCGCAGCTGATATTTTTCTGTAATCCTTTCGGGTGAAAGGTAATTTTCCGCGATGACCTCCGCTAAAATTTCCGCGCCTTCAAAAGCCATCAGCATTCCGCTGCCTGTAAACGGGTCGATAAACGCCGAAGCGTCGCCGACCGCGAAAATATTTTTTGCCGGATTTAAGTTTTTGCCGCCAAAACCGTCAACCGAAACCGCCAGCCATTCAGAAACAGGCGCGGCATCTTTCATTGTTTGAAAGGCGCGTTTATTTTGAAAAATAACTTCTTTAACAATTCTTTCCGCATCGCCGCCGCACTGTTTGACAACTTCCGCCCTAATCAAAAAACAATGATTGGCAAAATTATTTTCAACATGACTTAAACCGCCATAACCGCCGCGAAAAAAATAAATCTCGCAAACTCCTCTGCTTAAATTGACGTTTTCAAGATGTGCCTTAAAACCAACGAAGCGATTTTGGATTTTGGATTTTGGATTTTGGATTTGTTCGTTATTTGTTGTTCGTACTCGGTTGACTCTGGCTTCTTTCTTGTGATCGGTGGTTGGTACTTGATAATTTGAAGAATTATTCTGGCGTCTCTGAGTTAAAAAATTTTTATCGGCTAATTTTGCTATAACTCTTGCGCGTCCCGTTGCATCAATTATCAAATCGGCAGTTATTTCTTTTAAGTTACCGTTTACGGTGCGAAACCTTAATCCCCTGATATTTCCCTCTTTGCCGGAAAGAAGTCCGATTGCCGCGTATTCTTCTAAAACTTCAGCGCCCGCTTCCTTCGCTTTTTCTAAAAGTCTAAAATCCATCTCGGCACGGCTTAAACCTAACGCACCCTGCAAGTCGCCGCCGAACCATTTGCTCGGTACAGAGACGGAGTTTCCGCCCGGCTCATAAAAAACGGTTTCGGTGATGCGCTCGCCGCCCGCTGAAATCATTTCCCCGAACACGCCTAATTCTTTGAAGTGAGAAAGGCATTCGGGCGAGATGAACTCACCGCAGAGTTTGTGGCGCGGAAACTTTTCGCGTTCGACCAATGTTATATCAAAATTTTTCTTTGCCAGACGAATCGCTAAACTTGCGCCTGCCGGACCTGCGCCGACTATGAGGATTTTGGATTTCGAGTTTTGGATTTTAAATTTCACGGTCAATTATATTTTAACTTTTCCGCTCGTCTTTTGCATTTTCTTTTGCCTGCAATCCGTGTTATTCGTGTTATTCGCAATTAAACTTTTATGAAAATAATTCCGCTCTCGATTCCGACACCTTTTTATATCGGCAACGTCAATATTTTTTTAATCAAAGAAGAGCCTTTGACGCTGATTGATGTCGGACCGAAAACAAAAGAAGCAGCCGAGGCTCTGCGCGAAAGATTACTCGAAAACGGCGTTCACTTTTCAGATGTTCGGCGTATCGTCCTGACGCACGCGCACGAAGACCACTGCGGTTTGGCGAAAACCGTGCGCGAGGCGGCGAAAAATGCAGAAATTTTTATACACAAATGGGAAACCGGACACCTTTTCGGCAGGTTGGCGAGCGTTGAACATCAAAACTTAATGACCCGTGCCGGAGTGTCGCTAGAGATTTTCCGCGAAATGCAGGAACTTTATAAAGATATTTCCCTCTTGACCGACGCGCTCGATAAAAATGATTTCAGCGAACTGTCGGATGAAATGGAACTTGAATTTGCCGGCGGAACGCTGAAAGTTTTGCACACGCCCGGACACACGCCCGGTT
>MWWB01000484.1_pt1 | contig 10054 bp, 10 predicted proteins | sample 1047291 | NCBI WGS metagenome assembly MWWB01 (sample SAMN06349976, study PRJNA376086) | soil metagenome | isolation source: MS4-1 sample Antarctic (ecotone) soil | place: Antarctica | reverse complement strand
CCGTTTTCCCCGGAGTTTGACATTAACTCAGCTACTTGCCAAACGAACTGAGGAAATTCCCTTTGTTGTGGCGCGGGTACTGTTGCAGGACTTCACCGGGGTGCCCCTACTGGTGGACCTTGCGGCCATGCGTTCCGTGGTAGCACGGCTGAGAAAGAACACAGCGGTCATCGAGCCTCTGGTGCCCGTCGATCTGGTCATCGATCACTCTGTCCAGGTGGACTTCTCGAGCACGAAAGACGCGTTTGAGAAGAACATGATGATGGAGTTTAAGCGGAACAATTCCCGCTACCAGTTTTTGAAATGGGGCACGCAGGCCTTCGACGGTTTTGGTGTTATTCCGCCCGGCATTGGCATCTGTCACCAGGTGAACCTTGAGTATCTCGCCAAGAGCGTTTGGGAAAAGCACGACATCTATTATCCGGATACGCTGGTAGGCACTGACTCACATACGACAATGATTAACGGACTGGGCATAGTGGCCTGGGGCGTCGGTGGTATAGAAGCCGAAGCAGCCATGCTGGGCCAGCCAGTCTATTTTCTGACGCCGGATGTAGTTGGAGTTTGCCTGAGCGGTAGTTTGCGCGACGGAGTGACGGCGACTGACCTGGTGTTGCGAATCACCGAGATGTTGCGCAAGGCCAAGGTAGTGGGGAAATTCGTCGAGTTTCATGGGGACGGGGCCGCCAGTCTTTCGGTAACAGATCGCGCAACCATAGCAAACATGGCACCGGAATATGGAGCGACCATGGGCTTCTTCCCAATCGATGAAGAGACTTGCCTGTATCTGGAAGCCACGGGACGTGATCGCGAGCAGGTTGAAGCGGTGCGAAACTACTACACCGCGCAGAGTATGTTTGGAATTCCGCGGAAAGATGAATGCCAGTACAGCCTGGTGCTTGAATTAGATCTTGGGGAAATCCGGCCGAGCGTTGCTGGTCCAAAGCGCCCTCAAGATCGGATCGAACTACCGAACCTTAAGGACGAGTTTACGACTCTGCTGCGAAAACCAACCTCTGAAGGTGGCTACGGAAAATCAGAAGAAGAAAGTGTTGCTCGCTATTTCACCAAGATTGGAGTGCCAGGCCTCGCCAAAGCTGCCATCGCGGGTGGTGGCAGGCAAGAGGCTCATTCCATCCCCAGTTCGGTCGGAGGTGACCTCACACGTATAAACACCAGCGCCTGGTCCGAGACGGAAATGGTCAACAATCGGCCCACGCCAGATCGCCTGGAGGAAGTTCATCCGGAGGAATTCCCGCATGCCGAGGTCGACCTCGGTCATGGCGATGTCTTGATTGCGGCGATTACTTCGTGCACCAACACTTCGAATCCGAGTGTAATGCTGGCTGCTGGGTTGCTCGCGAAGAAAGCTGTGGAGCATGGGTTGAGTGTGCGGCCGGCAGTGAAGAACTCCCTGGCCCCGGGTTCGCGGGTTGTTACCGAGTACTTGCAAAAGACCGGGCTGCAAACTTACCTGGATCAGCTTGGCTTTAATCTCGTAGGTTACGGATGCACTACCTGTATCGGCAACTCAGGCCCACTCGATCCTACGATAGAGCAGGTTGTCACTGAGCATGATCTGATAGCCGCGAGCGTACTCTCCGGAAATCGAAATTTCGAAGCACGCGTTCACCAGAGTATCAAAGCAAATTTTCTCATGAGCCCGCCGTTGGTGGTTGCTTTCGCGATCGCGGGGCGTGTCGACGTGGATCTTTCGAGCGAACCGCTGGGAATGGGAAAGGACAATCAGCCGGTCTACCTCCGCGATATCTGGCCAAGCCTTCGGGAGATCAACGAGCTCCTGCGTTCGGCCTTTGATGCAGCTACATACCGTCGTCTCTATAGTAATTTTGCAGAACAGAACCCGCTTTGGAACGAGATACCAACGACGACTGGCAACGTCTACGAATGGGATTCCGAATCAACTTACATCCAGGAACCACCATACTTCGAAAACTTTAGCAATGCCGTTGCGAGTTGGGAAGACATTCGCGGGGCACGACCGCTGGCGACTCTTGGTGATTCGGTAACCACGGACCACATCAGCCCAGCAGGGGCGATCAAGGCCAATTCTCCCGCGGGAATGTACCTCCTGGAAAAAGGAGTGGCGATAGATGACTTCAACAGCTACGGTTCGCGTCGTGGCAATCACCAGGTAATGGTGCGTGGCACTTTTGCAAATGTCCGGATCAAGAACCTGATGGTCCCCGGGGTCGAAGGGGGAGTAACGATCCATCAGCCGAGCGGTGAACGGATGAGCATCTACGAAGCGTCGATGCTGTATCAGCAGAAACGTGTGCCCCTCATGGTTATTGCGGGGCAGGAGTACGGGACTGGCAGTTCGCGTGACTGGGCGGCGAAGGGAACTCGGTTGCTCGGCGTAAAGGCGGTTATCGCCCAAAGCTTTGAACGCATCCATCGCAGTAACCTCGTGGGTATGGGCGTGTTGCCATGTCAGTTCAAAGATGAGGTTAATGCTGCGTCACTCGGTCTGGATGGTACTGAGACGTTTGATCTGCTGGGATTGGAAAATGGCGTCAGGCCGCTACAAGATGTGACGCTGGTTGTCCACCGCGCAAATGGAGCCAAAGAAGAAGTCCCGGTCACACTTAGAATCGACACCCCAATAGAACTCGATTATTACCAACATGGCGGGATTCTGCCCTACGTGCTGAGGCAACTGCTGGCTGGAACGACCGATTTTTAGGGCGAATTTCTCGCAAGCGTTTCGAATCAACTTAGGAGTCACAAATGTCATCTGTGCAACCCGCGGAAGCGAATACACCACGCAAGTACCAACTCTTCATCGATGGTCAGTGGGTCGATGCGGAGTCCGGCAAGACTTTTACTACGCCCAATCCTGCCACCGGCGAGAACCTGGCCGAAGTGTCCGAAGGAGACAAGGCGGACATCGACAAGGCCGTTAGTGCTGCTCGCCGTGCTTTCGAGGGTAAGTGGTCAAAGATTAGCGCTCGGGATCGCGGGCGAATTCTCTACAAACTCTCCAAGTTAATTGAAGAGCACAGTAGTGAGTTGGCTGCGCTGGAAACTGCGGATAATGGTAAACCGATTAGAGAGTCCGCCTACGTCGACCTGCCTCAGGTCGCGGAAAACTTTGAATACTTCGCAGGCTGGGCCACGAAGATCGAAGGTGAGACCATTCCCGTTCCGGGGCAAATGTTCAATTACACTCTGCGGGAGCCTGTAGGGGTATGTGGGCAAATTATTCCGTGGAATTTTCCGCTCCTGATGGCGGCCTGGAAACTGGCACCCGCGCTGGCGGCCGGCAATACGGTTGTGCTGAAGCCGGCTGAACAGACTCCCGTGACCGCGATGGAACTTGGGAAGTTGTTCCAGGAAGCCGGCTTTCCCGAAGGTGTCGTCAATATCGTTCCCGGTTACGGCGAGACAGCGGGCGCCGCGCTGGCAGCTCATCCCGGCATCGATAAGGTTGCTTTTACCGGCTCTACTGAGGTTGGCAAGCTGATCGCGAAGGCGGCTGCCGAAAACCTTACCAAGGTGTCGCTCGAGCTCGGCGGTAAAGCGCCGAACATTGTGTTTGCAGATGCAGACATGGACCAGGCGGTCAGTGGCGCCATGATGGGTATTTTCTTCAATCAGGGACAGGTCTGTTGCGCCGGATCACGTCTGTTTGTCGAAGAGAAGATAAAAGACGAGTTTCTCGGACGCCTAAAAGAGAAGGCAGCCAGGATTAATGTTGGCGATCCTATGGACAAAGGCACGCATATGGGTCCGCAGGTCTCTGAGGAACAACTAAGCCGCATAAAGAGTTATGTTGATGTGGCGCAAAAGGAAGGCGCCACGATACTGGCTGGCGGTGAATCGCCCAAGCTCGAGGGAGCTTTTCAGAAAGGTTACTTCTTCCAGCCTACAATCTTCTCGGACGTAAAGAATGAGATGCGCGTCGCGCAGGAAGAGATCTTCGGACCGGTGGTTTCAGTAATCACCTTTCGGGACGAAGATGATTTGATCAAACAGGCGAATGATACTATCTACGGTCTTTCCGCGGGTATCTGGACGCGCGACATCACTCGTGCACATCGCTTCGCAAAAGAAATAAAGGCCGGAGTTGTTTGGATCAACACCTTCAATATGTTCAATGCGGCTTCTCCGTTCGGAGGTTACAAGCAATCAGGTTACGGCCGGGAAATGGGCAAGCATGCTCTGGAGATGTATACACATGTTAAGAGCGTCTGGGTGGACCTCTCAGGCAAGCCCATTGGTTGGTTTGGTAAGTAGCTGAGTTATTGTCAAACGCCGGGGAAAACGGTTTCCCCGGCGTTTGCATCTCTACATCGCCGCACTCTCTTTGATTCGACTCGCATGCGGTCCGAATGCGGCGCTCTCCCGATAAATTAGTTCAATTGAAAAGGAGACGCGAATGTATTTAGCAAAGAGACTGGGGCTGAGCTCGCTAATTCTAATCGGAGCGGTTCTCTTAACTGCTTGCCCGAAACAAGAAACGATCTCGAGAATCAACGCCGACCCAGGCCGTTACCGGAACAAAGAAGTTGGCATCGTGGGTAATGTAACGGATAGTTACGGCGTGCTCGGCAACGGTGCCTACGAGATCGATGATGGCACCGGTAAAATCTGGGTGGTAACCACCCGCGGGGTGCCTTCGCGTGGCTCCAGAGTTGGCGCCAAGGGCAAGGTATACACAGGTTTTAGTTTTGGAGGCAGAAGCTTCGGTACCGTGCTGCAGGAAACGGACAGGCAGGTAAAAGGTAAGTAGCAAAAAACGTAGTCGGCGACTCCAGTCTGCGAAGCAAACTCGATTGCCGAACTTAGCCAGGATCGATGACTGAGAGTCTCCCGGCTACAGTTTTCGTGATGGATGAAGTCGTAAGCGTTCAAACTCATTCCGAACGGACCGTGATTGAGAGCTTCGATACGGAGTTTGAGCGATTACATGCACGCTCTTGCAAGCTCATTGAAACAACCCCGTTTGAGATACTTTACGGCGACTTGCATGCGAACAGCGATTCGGCGTCTGTGGGCGTGTTTATCCTGAGAAGTGCCGGGGTCGTGGAACAGACCTGCGGTGGTATCACTTCGAATCTTTGGGACGCTCCTTTCGAGTGGACCTTGCCGGAGACACTCTCGACAAGCGCTCGTGTTATAGAATATCTGAGTGAAGTGGAAGAAACGCGCAAACATGCGTTTGCGTGTTTTGCTGGAGATGGGGATCTGCTGAAGAAGATCGCCACACCCTCTGGTGAAATGCGCCCGCTGATTAGTTTGCTTCTGGATACCCTGGTACGGGCGCTTGGGTTTCAAGGCCGCGCAGTGGCCCTATTGGCAACAGTTTCCCAGGATTTCCTGTCTGCTCGCCAGCAGAACTCGTAAGGTAAGGGTTCCCCACGATGTATTGTCCACAGTGTGGCCAACAACAAGTCTCGGACAGTTTGAGGTTCTGCTCGCGGTGCGGCTTTCCGCTCGAGGGCGTTCTGCAGTTGTTAGGAACCGGAGGAGCGCTGCCCTTCTATCCGCCGGCTAGCGGCCCTCGAGACATGTCGGCCCGACGCAAGGGCGTTCGTCAGGGCGCAGCGCTTTTTTTAGCCGGAGCTGTCATGGTTCCGGTGTTGGGCGTTATCAATGGCTTCACACATGGTCCTAACTTGCTCGACATACTTGTCCCTCTGGCAGCAATCATCTTCTTTGTTGGCGGATTGATGCGAATGCTGTTTGCCGCGCTCTTTGAAGAAGGGGCTCCCAGGCATCACATCGTGACCAATTCCTATGCTCCGCCTCCCATTTCTCAACTTGGCCCGCACGCCCCGGCAGCTTTACCGCTGGCACAAAACAATCCCGCGACTGGTTGGAGATCCCGCCCGATCACGTCAGAGATTCGTCAACCCTCTAGCGTTACCGAAAACACGACGCGCCTCCTGGATAAAGACGATCCTGCGAATCGCTAGCTGCCTCGATGTCAGCGCTAACCGACCGTTTGCTTGAGCGAATCCGTTCAGAAGGTCCCATTACCTTTTATGAGTGGATGAAAGCCGCGCTTTACGATCCTGAGCAAGGCTATTACTGCCGCTCGGATCGAGAGAGATGGGGCCGAGAAGGTGACTACCGCACCAGCCCGGAGCGAAGTGTGCTCTTTGCTGCAACATTCGCGCGCTATTTTGCGACACTCTACCAGGACCTCGGTTTGCCCGCGGCGTTAACTATCGTTGAAGTTGGAGCGGGCTCCGGCCATTTCGCGGAGACTGTCCTGGAAACACTTCAACTGCGCTTTCCCGACATCTTCTCCAAAACCCACTACTTCATCGACGAAGCTAGCCCGGACTCCTGGTCGCGCGCACGGTTGCGACTTAAACGATTCGGGACTGTGGTCGAATTTGAACCGCTGGCAGCGCTCGATCCTCTCGATCACGCGATAGTCTTCTCCAATGAGCTTCTAGACGCTTTTCCGGTCCATCGAGTAGTCATGCAGGGAGGTGAGCTGCGTGAACTGCATGTGGGGGTAAATGAAAGCGGGAGATTTGACTGGATAGTTGGCCAGCTATCGAAGGACCGACTCAGCGAACATTTCGTGCGGCTTGGCATTCGCCTTGGTGAAGGGCAGATTGCCGAAGTAAATTTGGAAATGGAGAATTGGCTTGAGTTGGTTTCCAAGAAGCTCAGGTCGGGCTATTTGATAACCGTAGACTACGGCGCCGAAGCTTCGGTTCTTTACAGTAAAGGAGAAAGACGAGAAGGAAGTCTGCGAGCATTCCACAAGCATCAGGTTTCCGGTGATGTTCTGCTCCAACCGGGTCAACAGGACATCACGAGTTCCGTGGATTGGACGCTGGTCCAAATGGTTGGCGCAAGAAACGGGTTTGGAGTCGTCGTTTTCGAACGCCAGGATCGCTTCTTGCTGGATGCCGGCTTGCTCATGGAAATGGAGCTGAGAGTCAGCGAAATGTCGCGAGAATCCGAGCGATTGCGCGTGAGCACGTCCGCTCGCGAAATGATTCTTCCCGGCAGCTTGGCGGAGAGTTTTCAGGTGATGGTTCAGAAAAGGAACGTAGACTCACTGTGAAAAGATTTGATCTGTGAGGCGGCTTATGTAAAGGGCTCCTAACGAGGTGCTGATTTAGTCCTGTTTCAGCTTTCCTGTTTTCTTTTTTAGGTTGTCGCTAAGTTCGATAATCTCATTGAGGTCACGGCTAGCCTTGATTGAGAGCTCAACGTCGAGCGCCCGTGATGATTCGAAGAGAGGGTTTGTCACGAAGTTGGAAATGTGAGCACAGAGCAACGTGAGCGAGGTTTCTAGTTTCACGTCGGCGATCCGGTTCAGCTTCTTCTGGTGTTTTTCCTTATCGTCAATTCGAGGCAACGCAAGATTATTCTTAAGCCGAATGGCGCTCTTGTTTATTCCTTCGAGGGCGTCCGTGATGAAGTAGTCGTCTAGCGTCTTTCCGGCCGACATGGCAAGCACGATTTCATTGTAGATAATCTGGATGCGTCCGAAGTCTTCCCTGACTTGAACAGCAGTAGCACGAGTTCGCTTTCGATCAGGGTACTCATCTTCACTTTCGCTTCGACTTCTTACTTCGCGATCGTACTGTTCAGTCTGCCGGTTCAGTTCCTCGACACGGCGGCCCACCGGGTAAGGCCTGGATCCCGTCTGGGCCAGCGACAATCCTTCTGAAAGAAAGATGCTACAAACGGCAGCGAGCAGTCCCACGACTCTTCTCGGGAAAAAACGCCTCATACCCAGCCTACAACTCTTTTGACGATGTCTTGCAAGACAAGCGTTGGCACGTATAATACACCTGTTGTCACGCTTTTCTTAATCGTTTACTGCTTAGGTTACGGTCCGATGCCGGGGCCGTTGGTCGAGCAAAATCTAAATCGACTCTCACCCAACTGGGAGGACGCCATGGCCCTAGGAGACGCACTGCTGCCTGAATTCGATCACGAAATGGCAAACACGCGTAAGACTCTCGAGCGCGTACCTGATGACAAACTTGATTGGAAGCCGCACGCAAAATCGATGGCGATGGGCGGACTGGCTGCTCACTTAAGCAACTTACCAACTTGGGCAAATCATACAATCGATAAAGACTCGCTGGATCTGGCGCCCGAAGGCGAACCGTTACCACCTATGCCGCCAGTCAAATCACGGACCGAGCTCCTGGAACTTTTCGATAGCAACGTAGCGAGAGCGCGAGCCGCAATCGCCGCGGCGAGCGATGAGGAGCTATTCAAGCCCTGGACACTACAGAATAACGGGAAGCAGATTCTGACTCTACCTAAGATTGCTGTGCTGCGCGGCTTCGTAATGAATCACAATATCCATCACCGCGCGCAGCTTGGCGTCTACCTCCGGCTCAATGACATTCCAGTGCCGGCGATCTACGGGCCTTCGGCAGATGAAAGCGCCTTCTAACGAGAGTCCTTTACAGAACGGGTTTGAACACCAATCGTATCCGTCAAGCTTTCTTCATTGCATAGTCCTTTCAGGAGGGCACCCATCGGCCACCGCGCTCACAGACTTCAAAGTTAGATATTTAAGGAGAATGCAATCCAGGTGGTCAAAGTCAAAAGGTTTTACCAAATAGTCACTACATCCAGCTGCGAACGCCGCTTCCTGCAACTTGGGATGTGCGTGGCCGGAAGTAATGACGACGGGCACCTGGCGTAGAGTCTCGCGCTCGCGAATGAGTCGCATGGCAGCGAGTCCGTCCAGAGTTGGAAGAGTCAAATCCATCAAGATGAGGTCGGGATGGATTTCTTCCGCCGCCCTCACACCCGCTTCGCCGTCTTGTGCTTCGACGACCCACATGCCGCGCATTTCCAAAAGGATGCGGAGCATGAGTCGCGTATCTTCGTGGTCTTCAACAATCAGTATGAGGGGATTGACTGACGGAGAAAAACCCGCTCCATCACCGTCAGTAGAGCCTTTTCCGTAAGTAGAAAGAAACGTTTTCATATGAGGACTGGTGGCGTGAAGGCACCGGTCCCGCGAGCGGCTGTTTGATCAGAATTGAGGGCGAGGTTGACTCGCCCTCTGTCCCCATGTTCTTCCCTGCCATGTCTGTCCAGCCATTCCTGCAACTCAGCAACGGCAATCAGCACCCAAGTTTCCCCTTATAGGACAGAAAACACGCGCCTCTTTGTTAGGACAGACATGTGACCATACCCACCCGGAGGAATGGTTGGATATCGGAAAGATGCGAGAAACTGGTAAGGATTTTCCCTAATGAAACTAACTAACAGTTAAGTGTCTTGGAGCCAACCTTGCAAGAGCGCGTAGCGCACAATGTCAATACGGCCTTTCATGCCCATTTTCTGCATGGCGTTCGTTTTGTGCGCCTCAACGGTCTTGACGCTGAGAAAGAGGCGGGCGGCGATCTCTTTATTCGAGTGACCCCATGCGATTAAGCGTAGCACCTCTTCTTCCCGGGGAGTCAAATCCTTGCCGGCAGACGTGCCCCGCGCGGGTCGTCCGCTGACGAAACTGTTAATAACCCTTTTTGTCAGCGCCGGATCAATATAGGTGTTCCCCTTGGAGATCGTACGGATAGCACGAATCAATTCGCTTGACGCGCTTTGTTTCAGCACGTAACCACTCGCGCCGACCTTAAGCAGTTGTTGCAGATAGCCATCGTCGGTGTGGCGCGTCAGAGTCAGGATTTTGAGGTGCGGACACATTCCCTTTAACTTCTCCGTTGCTTTCAGCCCATTCAATTCAGGCATCGAGACATCCATCACAACAATATCCGGTTGCAGTTGCTGAGCGAGATCGACTGCCACGCGTCCATTCTTCGCTTCTCCGATCACTTCCATATCTGGCTGAGCGCTGATAAGCATATTCAATCCTTCGCGGAAGATTTCGTGATCGTCGGCTAATAGGATGCGAAGCTTACTCACGATCTTCTCCTTCGCGCGGCAGGGCTGGCGCTGGAATACGGATAAAAACCGTAGTGCCTTCGTCCGGCTGCGATTCAATCTCCGCTGTGCCGCCGACGAGCGCGGCGCGCTCGCGCATTCCGACTAAGCCCAGCCCCTTGTCATTCGGGCCGAAGGCTTGTGC
>MWWB01000483.1_pt1 | contig 10058 bp, 5 predicted proteins | sample 1047291 | NCBI WGS metagenome assembly MWWB01 (sample SAMN06349976, study PRJNA376086) | soil metagenome | isolation source: MS4-1 sample Antarctic (ecotone) soil | place: Antarctica | reverse complement strand
GTCTTACGGTGACTACGATAAAAGAAGGGCTGTTTTAGATACACAAATAAATATCGCTAAAAATACTCCCGCGAAAGTATTCTTCATACCCGGCAACCACGACTGGAACAGGGGGCACAGAGGAGGTTATGAGAATGTTGTACGGCAGCAACAGTATATCGATCTTTCAGGAGATAAAAATGTAAAGTTCTGGCCCGAAGATGGATGCCCCGGCCCGGTTGAAGTTACCCTAAGCAATGATGTTGTATTGCTAATAATGGATAGCCAATGGTGGATTCATCAGTACGATAAACCTGGAATAGAGTCTGATTGTCCCTACAAAACGAAAGCGGAAGTATTAAACCAGATAGACGATATCTTAAGTCACAATTCGAGAAAGCTTGTCATTTTTGCTACTCATCATCCTTTTAAAAGTTATGGGGTACATGGCGGAGACTTCAGGCTGAAGCAATACATATTTCCGTTAACAGAAAAGTGGCCTAAGTTGTATATACCACTGCCGGTTGGTTTTATCTATCCTATTGCGAGAGGTTTTTTTGGCACCCCGCAAGATCTTCATCATCCTGCTTATGCGACTATGATAAACGATGTTAGTAACGTGATAAAAAAATATCCCAACGTAATCTATGTCTCGGGCCACGAACATAACCTGCAATTAATAAAAGATAGCGCGTACAACTACATCATCAGCGGAAGCGGAACTAAGAAAACCCGCGTATCAAAAAGTAAAAATATGCCTTTTGGAGCCGCAGAAAACGGGTTTGCCACTCTGGAAATATCTACCAATAAAAATGTTAAGGTAGATTTTTATACAGTAAATAAAGATTCAAGCTCTAATGCTTACTCTGCCAATTTGCTAAACTTTTCCCGGCTCTCAAAACAGTTAACTGACTCTATAAGTGTAGCTACTACAGCGGTTCCTTTTAAAGACAGCGCAGTTGTTGCCATTAGCGATAAATATGATAAGGCTTCGGCTGTGCAAAGAATATTTCTGGGTAATAATTACCGGAAGGAGTGGGCAACTCCGGTACATCTTAAGGTATTTAATATTAATAAAGAAAAAGGCGGTTTTACCATTGTGAGTCTTGGTGGCGGAAAGCAAACACAGTCACTAAGGCTTAAAGATAAAAATGGCAGAGAGTGGACACTCCGGTCTATAAATAAAGACCCGCAGGGAGCATTGCCCGAAAATTTCAGAAATTCAGTAGCCCGGGATATAGTTCAGGATATGATTTCTGCCAGCCACCCTTATGGCGCGCTTGCCATACCCGATCTTGCAAAAGCAGCCGATGTTGTAGTTGCTTCCCCAACCTACTATTTTGTTCCCGACGATCCTGCTTTAGGCTATTATCGTCCTCTTTTTGCCAACACAGTTTGTGCTCTTGAGTTAAGGCAGCCTACACCTGAAGGCTCAGACACTAAAAGCACAGCTAAAATAGTAAACAACCTTTTTGAAGATAATGATAACCGGGTAGACCAGCCGGCTGTACTAAGAGCCCGCCTACTTGATATGTTAACCGGAGACTGGGATCGCCACTTCGACCAATGGAGATTTGGAACAAAAGATACAGGCAAAGGAAAGCTTTACTACCCTATCCCCCGCGACAGGGATCAGGTATTTTTTAAAGGCGACGGCATTGTAATAAATTCTGTTTCTCAAAATCTGCTGCCCTATTTAAAAGGATTTGGAAAAGATATCTCGCGGGTGCATTGGTTTAACTGGAGTACCCGCGATTTTGACAGAATATTTCTAAATCAATTATCGCAGCAGGATTGGATTAGAATCACTGAGGAGTTTAAAAGCGATATTACCGACGATGTAATTACAACAGCCGTCAAAAAATTACCTCCCGAAATATTTGCATTAAACGGGCAAACAATTATAGATAAATTAAAAAGCCGGAGGGATATTTTAACAAAAGAAGCACTTAAGTATTATGACTTCTTATCTAAGGAAGTGAATATTACAGGCAGTAACCAGAAGGAATATTTTAAAGTTAGCGGCGTTGGAAACGATCTATCGGTAAAAGTTTTTAAAAGAAAAGGTAATAACGACTCTGCTTCTCTTATGTACAGCCGTGTATTCGATAAAGAACACACTAAAGAAATACGTTTATTTGGCCTGAATGATGATGATATTTTTGAAGTGGACGACAAGGCAAAGGTCGACGACATAAGGGTAAGGCTGATGGGGGGTAAAGGAAACGATACTTTTAATGTAAAAGGAAATATCCGTAATAATATTTATGATCTGACTACCGAAAAAAACTACATTGCTCAACATAACCGCTCAAGAATAAGAACCTCAAGCGACCCGGAGGTGAACAAGTATGACGTTCATAATTTCAACTACGATATTTATCGTTTTCCGCGCCTTAATGTTGGTTACAATATTGAGGACAAACTAATGGTGGGTGTAGGCTTTTCAATGCGTACCCATGGTTTTAGAAAAGATCCTTATGCGAGCCAGCAACGGCTATCTACCTTATATGCTTTAAACCGCGGCTCTTACCAGTTGAAATACCAGGGTGAATGGAACCAGGTAATTGGCACTACAGATATTATGGTAAATGCACAAATGGTAAACCCTGTGTTGAATAACTTTTTTGGCTTAGGAAATGAGACTGTAAAAGATCCGGATCACAATCTCGAATACTATAGGGTACGATATAAGTTTATTGAGGGAGACCTGTTGTTCAGGCAAAGAAAATTTAGCGTAGTATCTCTTGCAGCAGGGCCTACAATCTATCATTACTGGAACGATTATAACGATAATAAGAACCGTATTCTAAGTAATCCACGCATAGTAGGGCTCGATTCTGCAAGTGTATATTCAAACAAGACGTATCTCGGCGGCAAGCTTAATATTCTAATAAACAATGTTAACAGTGATTTATTACCTACCAGAGGTATCTATTGGAATACAGAATTTACTGCCCAAAGAGGTCTGCAAAGCACAAGTAAACCATTAACAAGATTAACATCCGATCTCACTTTATATTCAAGTTTAAAAGAATCTGCCAAATTAGTGTCTGTTTTAAGGTTAGGCGGCGGAAAAATTTATAGTAAAAATTACGAGTATTTCCAGGCATTAAATCTTGGGGCAAACAATTTTTTAAGAGGCTTTAGAAAAAACAGGTTCTCCGGTTCTAGCCTTGCCTATGGCACCCTCGAGTTACGTGCCAAGCTCTTCAATTCAAAGTCGTATATTTTTCCGGGGCCAGTCGGCCTTATTGCTTTTAATGAGAATGGAAGGGTGTGGGTAAAGAATGAAGAGTCTAAAAAATGGCACCACTCCTATGGTGGCGGGTTTTATTATGCGCCCTACAATACAGCGCTGTTATCAGCCACTATAGGATTTTCGCCTGAAGAAAGAATATTTAATTTCTCAGTTGGCACTAAATTCAATATAACCTTCTAATAATTAATTACAAAAATGGATAGCAACAGTATTTATAAAAAAGTTGAACAGCATGTAGTTGATTTGTTTAATAAGCATGCTAATGAAACTTTGGTTTTTCACAATCTTCGCCATACTAAAACTGTTGTAAGCCGCACAAAAGAAATCGCAGGACATTATGATCTTAGTGAGAAAGATATGCTGATGGTGTACACCGCTGCATGGTTTCATGATACGGGTCATTTATTTACGCAACCAGTAGGCCACGAAGCAAAGAGTGCAGAGATTATGCGGCGCTTCATGGAAGATAATTCTGAAGATAAAAGCGTGATAGAGGGTATTGACGAATGCATAATGGCTACTGAAGCTCCAAGAAGCCCTTCAAATTTATTACAGGAAATCATTTGCGATGCAGATACTTATCATATAGGTACTAAAGAATTTAAGGAAACAAACAAGTTGGTTTTAAAAGAGCTCGAATTAAAAAATAATGGCCGCTTAAACAGGTACCAGGCAAATAAAGATGCTGTTGCCTTAATAGAAGAACATAAGTTCTATACTTCCTATTGCCGGGAGCGGCTTGAAGAACAAAAACAAAAAAACATAAAAAAATTGAAAAAGAAATTAAGTGAGATGCCGAACACTGAAAGCAGAAAAAGTTTGATAATAGAAGAAAAGAACAACCTTGCAACAAAAGGTATTCAAACAATGCTGCGGCTAACATCAGAAAACCAGATGAAGTTAAGCGACATGGCCGACCATAAAGCCAATATACTCATATCGGTAAATGCTATCATTATATCTGTAATACTGAGTGTACTTTTAAGACGCCTGACAACTGAAGCTTATTTAACTGTTCCCACCATTATTTTTTTAATTGTGGCCGTAGTTACAATAGTTATAGCCATCCTGGCAACAAGGCCAAAAATATTCAACGATGGAAAATTTAGTGACCAGGATATTCTTGATAAAAAGACAAACCTTTTATTCTTTGGAAATTTTCATAAATCTTCTTTAGAAGATTATGATACAGCTATGCGGAAAATGATGCGCGACTCTGATTATTTATATAGCAGTGTAATTAAAGATATTTTTATGTTAGGCGTTGTACTTGGCCGTAAGTATAGGCTTGTACGCCTGGCCTATAATATTTTTATGGTCGGAATAATTGTTTCAGTTATAGCGTTTGCCATTGCAGCAATATTTTATGCTTCCACTACTCCTGGTGCCGTACAAACGGGCACAGGTTCTCCTTTATAAAATAATTACTATGCTATACAACAGGGATTTAAGTTGGCTTGGCTTCAATTTCAGGGTTTTGCAGGAAGCTGCAGATAAAAATGTTCCTTTGTTTGAACGCATAAAATTCCTTTCTATTTTTTCTTCAAATCTTGACGAGTTTTTTAGAGTAAGATATCCTTCTGTCTACGCTTTTTCAAAGCTTAATAAAAAAACACAGTTGCGGGTAAGCATTGGTTACAACGAAGATATCCTGGAGAAAATGCAAAGCGAGATTAGAAGGCAACTAGATATTTTTGGCAGTACTCTTACACGTGAAATACTACCGGAGTTAAAAGAAAACGGCATTTTCTTTTATTACGCTAATCCTATCAAAGAAGAGCATGAAGCTGAGATACGAGAGATTTTTCTATCGCAGGTATTGTCTTTTATTCAGCCTATATTTTTAGAGGGAAACTTTAGCACCAAATTCATCCCCGAAAACAATCATCTATACCTTGTAGTTACTTTAAAAGGAACTGACCCTGGTGGTGTTCGTCATGCCGTTATCAACATACCATCTTATAAACTTCCCCGGTTCTTTGCTTTAACGCCGCTTGAAGAGGTGGAGTATGTTATTTTTATTGATGACATTATAAGAGAAAATCTTAACTGTCTTTTTCCCGGGCTTGAGATATTAGGAGTATATAGTATAAAATTTACCCGCGATGCAGAATTAAAACTGGAAGAGGAATACAGTGAAGACATGCTGAACAAGATAGAGAGGCAACTAAAAAAAAGGGAATACGGTTCACCTTCCCGTTTTTTATACGAGCATGGTATGCCTCGTAATATTCAGCTTTACCTTGCTTCTGCTTTCGAGCTAAAGTTCGAGGATATGTTTGCCGGCGGCCGCTATCATCACCTCAGCGATCTTTCTTCATTTCCAACTTTTAACATCAATCTTAAATATAAAAAGTGGAAGCCGTTGGATTCGGCAGATATTATGGATTGCGGCGACATTTTCAATATATTAAATACCCGCGATATTCTTTTGCATCTTCCTTACCAGTCGTACAATCCTGTACTATCTTTTTTTAACCAGGCAGCCGTTGATGTAGAGGTTACAGAAATTTACATAACGCTTTACCGGGTAGCTGCTGATTCGCATATTGTAAATGCTTTAATAAGTGCGGCCAAGAATGGGAAAAAAGTAACAGCTTTTATTGAATTAAAAGCTCGTTTCGACGAAGCTAATAACATAAAGTGGAGCCGTAAAATGCGTGAAGCCGGAATAAGAATTATTTATAGCATTCCGCATATAAAGGTACATTCGAAGATTGCCCTTATTACAAAAACCAGCGGGTCTGATTCTCTTACCTACGCCATTTTAAGTACCGGAAACTTTAATGAAGTAACTGCACAATTCTACACCGATCATGTTTTGATGACGACAGACCCATTCATAATTAAAGAGCTGATCGTATTATTCAAGTATTTGCAAAAAGATGAAAAGTTCACAAACAAGCCTAAGATAAAGTTTGAACAGTTGCTGGTTTCGCAGTTTAATATGAACGAAAAATTTGAGAAACTGATTAACCAGGAGATACAGAAGGCCGGGCTTAAGGAGGATGCTTTAATACGGATTAAAGTTAATAACCTCGAAGACCCGCACATGATAAGCTTATTATATGCTGCAAGCCAGGCAGGGGTGAAAGTACATTTGATTGTGAGAGGAATTTGTTGCCTTATGCCAGGCATACCCGGTATAAGCGATAATATAACTGTAAGGCGTTTGGTAGACCGTTATCTTGAACATACCCGTTTATTTTTATTTGGTGCCGGAGATAATCCTGAAGTAATTATGGGCTCGGCAGATTGGATGGTCAGAAATCTTCACCACCGTATTGAAGTATCCGTTTCCATTAAAAACCTAACCTGCAAGAAAGAGTTGATCGATTATTTTGAAATTCAATGGTCTGATAACGATAAGGCTGTAGTGTTATCGCCTAACCTTGAGCAACACCGGGTATCTGAAGATGGCCAGGAAAAAGTGAATGCACAACAGAAAATCTATCAATACCTGCAAAGCCGCAAATGAGATCACTCAAGAAGACCTTTACGTTCAGTTTCATCAGCAGGTACCGCTTACTACTAATATTATATATTTCAATTGGCTGGACTTTAATTGACCTTATAGTTGTATTTACCCGAAAAGACCCCCAATATTACAGCTTCGTTACAGCCATTGCACTTCGTTCATTTCTTGTGTTAATAATGAGCCTTGGTATCGGTTATTTACTCATTTTTAAATTAAAGAAACTTTACAGAAACCGCTCTCTCTGGGTAAGCTTTATATTTAGAAGTGCCGTTTTACTTATTGCCGCTTATGTTGTTAACTACATTATTCATGCGGCAAACATTTTTTTTGTTCTAAAACTATCGGTGCAACAGGCTTTTCAATTGTACGGACAAGATGCTTTTCATCCAATGTGGCTTGCTCAAAAAATAATTTATTGGATGATATTGTTTGTACTTACCCAACTCATTATCGAAGTAAATGAAAAATATTCGCCGGGGGTATTTATGGATATCATGATGGGGAAGTATCTCGAACCAAAAATCGAAAAGCGAATAGTAATGTTTCTTGATCTTAAAGATTCTACGCCCATAGCTGAAAAGCTTGGGCATCAGCAATATTTTAAATTTATAAGGGAGTTTATTTATCATATATCTAACGCACTTATTGAACATGGTGGAAGCATCTATCAATACGTAGGTGACGAAGTAGTTGTTTCGTGGATGTTTGATAAGAAAAATACGCGCAGGTGTATGGATGCATTAATTGAAGCAAGAAAAAACCTGCAAAAAAGCAGTGAACAGTTTAGGCGCGTATATGGTGTAATACCAGAGTTTAGGGTAGGCATACATTTAGGTGACGTAACCGTTGGCGAGATAGGAGTTGTAAAAAAAGACATTGCTATGAGCGGCGACACCATGAATACTACCGCAAGAATTAGAAGTGCATGCAGTGAGCTAAACCAGAAGTTTATAGTATCAAAAGATTTTATAGATAATATTGATTTAGAGGCATGGCAAACGGAAAGCCTTGGTATAGTTGAACTGAAGGGAAAAGGTAACGGTGTAGAGCTGTTTTCATTAAAAATATAGTATTGCTTTTATTAAGTTACAAGCATCACTTCAGAATAAGCAAGCTGATAAAACTCAGATCTTTAAAATCCAACTCCTTTTGTTTTAGTTTTTATCCTGCACAATAGCATATTAGCAGTAATGTACAACGTTGAGCCGTCGTTGCCCCAGGCACAATTTGCAGTCGGTTGTTTTGTATCTATCCGTCCTAGTAATTTACCTGAAGGCGAGATTACTAATACTCCGCCTGGTCCTGTAGAAAATAGGTTTCCATGCACATCTATCTTTAATCCATCCGGTAAACCTTGCAAGCCTTGCTGAACCATTGGTGTTGCATCAAAAAAGATTTTACCGCTTCCTAGAGTACCATCCGGTTTTACCTGGTAAGACATAATAATAGCTTTGGTGTGAACAGATTGAGCTACATAAAGAATTTGTTCATCAGGTGAAAAAGCAAGTCCGTTAGGAGTTAGATTATCAATAAGCAGCGTTACGGTTTTATCTTTTGAAATGCGGTATACCCCCAGTATATTTCGTGCTGCCCCTTTGGGTAACCCATAAGCCGGGTCAGTAAAATAATAATCACCATTCGATTTTTGAACAATGTCATTAGGACTATTAAAAGGCTTACCTTCATAATTATCTACAATTGTGCTCTTCCCAACCTTATTTAAAGGCACGGAAGATACTCTTCTGTCACCATGCTCACATGCAACTAACTCTCCTTTCTGGTTAATGATTAAGCCGTTACTTCCCGGTTCATCGCTGTAAGTCGTATTGCCTGTATAACCTGAAGGCTTTAAAAATGGTGATATGCCTTCGCCTTCTTTCCATTTAAAAATAGTGTTCTCTTTTACATCTGAGAAGAGCAAGTACTTTCCGTCTTTTACCCAAACGGGTCCTTCACTCCACTTAAATCCATCTGCAAGCACTTCAATCTTTGCATCTCTATCAACTAAAGTATTAAACGCGGGATCGAGGGATATTACTTGCATAGGAGTTTTTTGTTGAGCCATTGAAGAATAGAATATTAATGTTAGTAGAACAAAAAGCAACTTTTTCATAAATGTTTCCTTAGCAATAAAGATAAACGATTTTAAAAGCTGATAATACTTTTACGTTCAACATTGTTATTGAGTCACTGCTTAGGCTACTGCAATGGAATAGGCAAATTGACGATATAAAATGAGGTTCATTAATTCAGAGGCCTTAGTTAATTGCGATTCATTTTTATCTCTGTTTAGAGTATTTCTCAAGAAATTCTTTCTCACTTTTTGAGAGGCTGTTTATACCTTTCTTATGTATTTTTTCTAACAGTTCATCCATCTGCTTTTGTTTGTTGCGCTTGCTTAAGTTGTATTTATCTTCCTGCGTTAAGTAATGGCTTTTCTTATAAAATAAATTATCAATGAGCAGCGCTTCAGGTTTATAAATAATGAAAAGAATAAAGGCTATTGCGGGTACTGCAATAATTAAGATGGTAAAATAATTTACCGCGAGTATCGATGGATACAACAGAATTGCCACTAGCATTCCTGCAAGTCCACCGCCTAAATGTGCATCGTGACCTATATTATTGCTTCTCGATCTAATGCCATAAATAGAAAATAATACATAAGCCAAACCGAAAAGCCAGCCGGGTAAAGAAACAGGAAGCAGGAACAGCCCGATCTTCATACCTGGCAACAAAGCAATGCTTGAAAACATAACAGCTAAAACAGCTCCTGATGCTCCAACCGAGCTATAGCCGGAATCGAATCTATGAATAAAAAGACTTAGCAAGTTTCCACCAACTAAACCGGCAAGATAAATGATCAAAAAGTTTATTACACCTATATAAGATTCAAGGTTGCTGCTAAAAAAATATAAAGCAATCATATTAAAGATCAAATGTGACCAACCTACATGCAAAAAACCTGAAGTAATTAGTCGCTTATAATCTTTTTGAAGCTTTACAGCATCTATAGTGAAAGAATACCTGTTATAAAATAATTGATCTTTAAAACCTTTATAAGAAACGAGGAAATTAATAAGAATTATTATAGCTGTTATTGATATAAATGATGTCATAACTGAAAGTTCTTTTGCAACAATATCCTTTCGCTTTTTCCAAATATAATGACGCAATAATCTTTCCGAATTATAACCTCATTTGTTCACAGAACTGTAATTACAACAATACTTTATTTAGCGACTTGTGGTTTTTAATGTACCTGCATACAGTATCTGGATTTCAAAGAAAAATGTTGCCTTAGTTAAATCCGTTGTTTCGCAGGTTCCTCTCATTTAA
>MWWB01000482.1_pt1 | contig 10061 bp, 15 predicted proteins | sample 1047291 | NCBI WGS metagenome assembly MWWB01 (sample SAMN06349976, study PRJNA376086) | soil metagenome | isolation source: MS4-1 sample Antarctic (ecotone) soil | place: Antarctica | reverse complement strand
GTCTACGAGCCCCCAGCCCCCATCATCTGCGACTGGTGCCGGGATGCCCCAGTCGCAGGTCGCTATGGACCAAACATCTGTGAGCGGTGCCGGGACGAGCTGGCAGCGGACGCCCGCGAGTACGCCAGGGAAGACCAGCCCGAGCCCGCGGCCGGCCAGGGGGACGAGCGGCCCGCCACGACTCCACCACGACCGCCGTGGTGGAAATTCTGGGCAGGATACGTCTTACCGTCAAGGCCGGTGATGCGTTCGGGCAACTGTCCCAAATGGGACAGTTCAACGTCTGCAGCCCGCCCTCGATGATGCGCTCAAGCTGCTCCAGCGTGGCCGGTGCGCGCTGCGTCTCCACCAGCGCACGCCGCTAGCCGGCGGAAGTCGTAGGTGTGATGCGGGTCGAGTACTTCGGTCGCGGGGGAAGTACTCGCGCTGGTCCTTGTCGGGAAAAACATCATCCGCGGATGATGTTTTTCCTCTCCCCGGCCCACTCCCCAGCGGCGGCCCCTTTAGCCGTGGTTTTATATCTGAACTTAAGAGTTGAGGGTGTCTAGTGCCCCGCGGCGGGGGCGGCCCAGGTTGGCGATGGTTCCTCTAATCTGTCTTAGGTGATGCGTCCAGAGACGAAGGGCGCCGGGAGTTCCACAATTGTGGAACTTTGGAGGGACTGCGCGCGCGCGGGCGACTTCTGACCGAACAACTAAATTTGACTTAGTGGTTGCCTCAAGCTCCCGCCGGCGCGCGTGGGCTTCACCGGATTTCCCACGTCCACTGGCGGGGGCGCTCGCTCCACCAGACGGCCAGCGCCGCGGCCAACACCAAATCGTCGTGCTGGCCTTCACGCCAGGCGCCATAGGTGTCATGCGCCGCGGCCGTAATCTTCACCTTGAAATTGAGCAGCTCCTGCATGAGCACCGCCGCGTCCGGCAGTGCTGGCGCAACGTGGAGCCGCGCAGACTGGAGCAACACCGCCAGCGTGGAAGCCAAGTCTCTTTTGGGCACATTCCAATACCCCGTGGTCGCGTCGTGTACGGCGGCGTTTCCGCCGCTGATGGTGCACGGCACGATGGCCGCCCGCGGCTGGGCGGCGCGTAGGAGGTCGATTATCGGTCGCCCTACGCCGGTTCCATCTACGACGAGTTGCGGTGTGATGTCGCTGTACCCTGGCCAGGGCAGGGCCGCTGCGCGGTCCACCACAGCCGCGACAATCTTCGGATAGCTCGCGCCCAAGGGGAATCTCTCGAGGTGGCGGACATCGTAATGCTTCGTTGTCTTTTCCGTGCCGTCGGTGTGGAATTCGCCGGTGGGTTCGTTGCGCAGCTCGGCGATGACAAACGCGGTGTAGTCCTGGGCTTGTCCGAGGTCCAGACCGAGCAGATACGAGGTCATGGTTAGCTGAAGAGCGGCGTGAGGGCGCGCGTGTTGGCGGGCGCGGTGGGAGTGGGAATGGGGGCGAAGAGCGGCGTGAGGTCATTCTCGAAGGCGCGCTGCACTATCTCGTAGGAATACATCTGGTCGAGCGTCTCAGTGAATGCGCACTCGTACTCCGACTGGTAGCGGAACGCTGGCATCCGGCGCCGCTGCTCTTTGAGGAAGGTGGGGTTGATGCGCGGGCACATGGTGGCGGGAATCTCCACGCGCTCCCAATCGCCGCCGCCCTCGGTCCATTCCTTGTGGAAAAATCCGCGCTTGCCGCATGGCGTCGAGAGCACTACCACGTTTCCACCGCTGACAGCGAGCATGGGCAAAACCGAGTAGTACAACTCATCCGGCACCCACGCCGCTTCGTCAATGACCAACAGGCGCACGCGCGGAAAGCCGCGGATGTTGGCCTCTTTGCTCGGCAGCGCCTTGATCCGGCTGCCGGTCGCCAGCTCGAGCGTCAGCGTGTTCTCGGTGTTGGGCGGCACGGGGCGCCCGAGGCGCCGGTAGTAGCTCCAAATCGTATGCGCCAATTCCCCACTCTGGCGTTCGCTGGGGCTCAAGAGCAGCGTGAGGGATCCGGGCTCGAACAACGCAGTATGCAGCGCCAGCGCCGCGACGACGCTGCTCTTGCCGGCCTGCCGGCTGCAGTTGAGCAGCTTGCGCTTGGCGGGTGAGCGCAGCACGTCGGTTTGCCACGAGTCCAGTGCGAAGCCGGCGGCGTGCTGGGCGAAGAGGGCCGGGTCCAGGGCCGCGGCCAGGTCCAGCCCGAGCGGCGCGCTAGCGAGCATGGGCGGGCTCCAGGGCCGCGAGCTGCAGCGCGACGGCGGCGCGGGCCTCCGGGTAGGGGTGGAGTGCTACCAGCAGCACCGCGCGCACCTGGTGCCATTCGGGGCTAATGAGCACGTTCACCTGTGGCGCGTCGGAGAGCTCGCCCATCAGCTTGGCTTGGAACTCGAGCTGGCGCAGGACGCGGTCCACCGCGACGAGCACGAGCGCGCCCTGGCCGCCGTCCCGCGCTTTACGGAGTACCTCCAAGCTGGCGGCGTTGATTGCCTTGAGCTGCTGCATGACGTCGAGCGCTTCTCTCGCCTCGTCGAGCGTCTGCTGCTGCACCAGGCGCAGCGGGAGATGCGCGGCCTTGTGGCGTTTCACGCTATCTGGGGAAACGCCCCATTTCGCGCTCACCGACGGCCCAGGCTCGCCCGAGACGAGGGCGCGGTCGATGGCCTTGCGCTGGGGATGGACACAGACGAGACAGGTTCTGGGCAATGTCGTGAAACCCTGAGCCTTAGCCGATACCGCCGGCCGGCTCGCTGAGCGTGGGCAGCGCCGGCGACTTCCACCCACGGGAGGGCTGGCCCGCGGCGTGCAACGCCGCTTCTTCTTCCCGCTGGAGCTGCGCGAGCTCCCGGCGCACCGTGCCAATCAACACGGCGAGCCCGTTGAGCCGCTGCGTCACTTGGAACGCCGTGCCGCTTGCCTGCGCTGCGGCAAGGTGTGGCCCGCCACGCTGGCGAGCCATGGCTTCGCGGACGCCGCCGAAGCTTTCGATAAAAACACCGGCCTGGCGAAATGGCGATTTTGGCTCGTCAGCCGAGATGCCGGCGCGAAGGCGCTCCTGGCTGGCTATCGCGTCCTGCGCTTGTGACGCCTCAACGATGGCCGTCTGGCGCTGAGCAAGGGCGGCGTCACGCTGCCGCTCGAGAGCCGCGAGCCGCTCCTCCTGGCGGGCGATTTCGGTTTCGATGAACGCGAGTGCCGGAGGTGTGAGTGTCTGTGTCATGGTGATTTCCTTATCGGCGGGTGGGGTTGTCCGCATAAAATCGGTCGCGCGCCGCGAGCAGCATGGCGCGCTCGTCTTGGGGCGCTGGGCCCAGGCTGGCCCTGATGTCCTCCAGTTCGCGGCGCTCCGGCAGGTCCAATTGGACCCTCGCGCCAACTGCGTGCACGAAGTCGCGATGGCGCCTCAGCTGCATCGCTACCCACGCCTCGTTAACGGCCATCGGCCGGCATTTCCGTTAGTTGCTTCAGCGCCCAGCGGCGAGATGCCAGTGTCGCTTTTAGGGCGGCTGCGGCGGTTGGCGTCTGGAGGATTTTCGTCCCCCTTGGCCCGGTCACCAGGCGCTCAGGCGCATCCGGCGTCTTTGCCGCAAGAAGGCCCTCGCGTATCTCGAGCAGCGCAATCTCGGCGACCAAGCGCGCGTCAGCGGGCTTGTTGCCAATTGGCAACAGTTCGGCAGTGGGTGTGCGGTTCATGGGTTTGTCCTTTCAAAAGTCAAGCGGTGTAAAAACCCCGCCGGGGCGCCGCTAACAGCACCCCGACGGGGGACAAAAAGGAAGCGGGAGGGGCGGCTGTGGCCGCAGTCCAGGGGAGCGTCATCACACCGGCACCTGCAGCCGGCTGCCATCGGGATAGACGCCGCGACCGGGCTTACACCCGCAGCGGTTCGGATGATGGACTTGCAGCAGCGTCACCACGCCGCGGAGATGTTCAGCGGCGAAGACCATCGCCTCATCCTGGTTATCGAAACCGGCCAGGTCGCGGCCCGTGTCGGGATCCACCACGACGTAGTCATGGAGGTGCCGACGCGCGGGGTCGTTGCGGCGGATGCGGGGCATCATGCTGCACGCGTCGGCGCGGCCGTGCCTTGCGGGTGATGTGCAAAGCACAACCAGCGTCCGGCGTCAAGCGCGTTGCCGGAGCGGGTGCAGCCGTCTTGCTCACATGGACCAGATGGCCGCGGGCCGCTAAGAACGCCACTATGTATGTCACCCATGCCGTTGGCATCCTTAGAGGGGCTTGGTAGGGGCTCCCCATCTGGTACGGGGTCCGTTTGCTTAAGAATGCCACGACCATCCGCCGGCGTTGCCGCTGATGGGGCGGTGGCTGACTTAGTCGGCGCGAGCTTTGCCGGCAGGGAAAGCTGCCACTTGCCCTCATTCCCCAGGCCGCCGACGCGGGAGGATCTGACGCCCAGCGCCTTGCGGGCCCGCATGTAGCTGCTGTGGGAAACGCCGGCTTTCTTGATGGCTTCCCAGACGGGAGGTTCGTCCTGTGGGTCGGCGCTCAGAAGCTCCATGAGCAGATCCTTGGCAATCTCGCTCGCCGAGCGCGTCTCCTCGTCCGGCTTAGCGCCGAGGATGTCGGCGGCGGTCAGCGTTGAAGGGCCGTCCCACACGACGCGCGCCGTCTTTATCAGCTCGACGTCGCTCTCGTCCTTCCGTACCCAGGCGGTTTCGATATGAAAAGCGAGCGCCCCGGCCTGGGTGGCGATGTTCACCTTGTTCACGGCGAGGATGCGACGGGCGCCGGAGGCGTCGTCGGGATCGGCACCGATCGCCAGCCCCACGCGTGCCAGATTGATAAAGGCGCCCGCACCGCTGCCGCGATGCTTCGGGTCGGCGGTGGTGTTCTTGTTGAGGTGGCGCACCGCCACTACGGCGCAGCCACACCGGGCCGCCAGGCCGGGGAGCGGCGCCAGGGCCCGGCGGACGCTGTGGTCGTTGTGCGAGTTCACCTCGGCACTCAGGTACGACACGAGGGGATCGATAACCAGGGCACGGGCAGCCGCCGCCGTGACGACATGCTCGATATGGTCGAGGTCATCGGGAATAGTGGGGAAGTGGCCCCCATCCTCATCCGGGATGGTGTCGAGGATGATGATGTTGGCGGGGTCGCCGCCGGCGGCGAGGATGCGCGGGATGATGGTGTCGGCGGCGTCGTCCTCGGCCATGAGCAGTACCACTTTGACCGGTACGCCGAACGGGTTGGCGCTGCCGTCGGGTAGGGGCAAGTTCGCCGACAGGCGGGCCGCCAGGTCGTCTAGGATCATGGACTTGCCCTCGCCACCATCCCCCTCGATCAGGTTCAGCTTGCCCTGCGCGAGGCGCCCCTGCCATAACCACTGCACGTTTTCAGGCACCACCTCGGAACCCAGACGGCACCCAAGCTGCGCCCACGGAACGTCCTCTAAGGCGCTAAGAATGCCAGCGGGTAAAGTGACACTCTCGGTGACACCCTTACCGCCTGCGGCGCCGTTTTCCAGAGAGGAACGGCTCGGGGAGTGGTTGACGTTCTTAGCTGTCGCAGAGCGGTTGGCATTCTTAGCAGCGGCGGGCGGGTACTTCGCGATACTCGCCGCGATGCCCCGTACCTCACCCTCTGCCAACGGCGGTCGGCACCGCGCCGTGTTTTCCACCAGCAGCGCCGCCGCCAGCGCTGCCTCAGTCATCCCCCGGCGCCGCATGGTGCCGGCCAGACTGACGAGTGCCTCGTGCCGCTGGCCCTCCGACAGGATCTCCGGTACCGGCGGCGCCGCGCCGCTGGTCGCGCGCACGTCCACGTCTTCGACCACGAGCGCGCGTAGCCAGTCGGGGAGCAGGGCCAAGGGAACGTCGGCCGGATTGCTTGACGATTCCCACTCATACCCTCTGCCGCTCACGTGCCGGCTGGGTGGCGCGATGATGTACCCACCGTCGGCCTTGACGTCCACGCCCGGTCCCAGGGCGCCGCTGCGGCTCCGCACCTCGCCGCCAGGATGCTGAAAGAGCAGATGGCGCCCGCCGCCACCGGTGAGTGACTCAGCGGTATCAGGAAGGCGACCGTGCGCGAGCTGCAGGGTCGCCAGCGTTTCGTCGCCACCGTTCCGCGGGTCGATGTCAATAACCACGATCCCCGACACCGTGCCCGTGCGGATGGCAATGTTCGCGAATGGCCAGCGCTGCCACCACAAGCGTATCTGCGCCTCGTCCGTCGTGGCGTCGCTCAGTCCGTGCGCCGTCCGTGGATGCTTGCCCGGACTACCACAGGGCGTCGGGCCACATGTGCACGCGCCGGTTGCCGTGAGGTTGTACGCGGGAAAAACGGGCCATCCGCGCTGGGCGTAGTCCAGAGCCGCGGCGAGGGTGTCGGTGGTGGCGATTGTGGGCACGGCGAGCGCCATCACGGCGCCCCCGCTGGCGAGTATTTCGATGCTGGCATAGAAATGCTGACCGCAGCCTTCCACGCGCCCAAAGTCGCAGTGATGCTCTCGCGTTCTGCGTCTTCGATCAGCTTGGCGGTCTGCCAGGCGCCCTGGTCAAGCAGCTCCTCAATCGCGCCCACCACCCGGCCCCGCAGGATCACGGGGCTGAGTGCGTCGAGCTCGGCGCAGCGCGTGCCTCCGGCGTGGTCGCGGAAGAACTGGTAACGCGAGTCGCTTCGCTTGGCCTCGACGTCAAAGGTCAATCCCTCTGCCTCGAGCACGCCCACGTCGTCTTCGGTGAGGGCCAGTCGGCGCACGACGACATCGGTCGGATAGACGTCCACGTCAAGATACTCGGACACGTCCTCCCAGCGGTGGACGTCTATCCCGTCTTCTCTTAGTCGGTTGAAGAGGTCCGCGTCGGACATGTGGAGCCCGCTCGGGTCAAAGTCGCCGACGTAGAGCAGGATTAGCGGCTTGCTGAGGCTGAGCGCGTACTCGGCCAAATCATGGAGCTTGGTGGTTGATCCGAACCCATGAATAGCGCTGAAACCCACCGCGTGGGCCTCCAGGACCGGCCGCAGCGTCCCGGCCACGGTCGACTTCTCGGACCAGACCTTGACCACATAGGGTTGGTATTGCCACCAGTCCTTCCGGTAGGAGCGCAGGACCGTATCGGCATAGTCGGCCGGGTCATTCCAACTCGAGGGCCGTTCCTCCGGACGCGTCTCGTCGACTACCCACCCCCACGGGACGCGCCCCTGCCGGCGCGCCCAGGTAAGCTGCGTCCCCACCTTATTGGTTTCGTTTTTCCCCATGCTCGGAATGAGCTTTTGGTTGAATAATTGGTAACAAACCGCCCTCACCGACGCAGGCTGGATCTCGCGCAGGATGTCCACGCAGGCATCGATCAGCGCCAGCGTCGAGGCTGCCTTGCCTCTTCCCATCACGCGGGGGGCTGTTCTTATCGGCTGAGTTGCGGTAGACTGCATTGGACGCTCCTTCAAACCCCCTATGACGCTGCTTGCTGGCGTGGTCTGGGGGGTTTGCTGATTCAGGCGGAAGGGCCCGAGTCCTTGCCCGCTTCGGCGCGCGGGCTGCGCTTGGCTGCGCTCATGCTGGTGCCTGCATTTCGGAGCGCGCACCGTCCGGCGCCGCTAGGAGCGATGCCGGGTCGTAGGTGGTCCCATTCCGCCACCGGCGATCTACGCCCGCGGAGGTGGCCGTGGCCCGTTCGAGCAGCACAGCCGCGTGAGCGCGTACATTGCGGCGATCGCGTAGCGCGAGGTGAGCAAGGGTGTCGAACGCTTCGTCCGCGATGTCAACAAAAATCCGTCGCATGTCCGTTGATTAAGTTTGGACCAGATCAGCGCGAAAAAAGTCCGTTTTCTTCCGGAGGTTCGGCGCCGCGCTCCGGGCGGCCGTTGCGGGCGAGGGGCTCGCGTCATACCAGGATCTGAGCTGAGCTTTCGTGATCCTGTCTCTGTTCACTCGTTCGTAGTAGCCGGTCTTCTCCCACGGGAGGAGGTCCACAAGCGTCTCGATCCTGAACCTCGTGCCATGCCACCGCATCGTGGCGAGCGCGGTCTTTAGCGTCTTGACTACCTGTTCTGGCGTCTCGATACCGTCGCCTAGCTGCGGGCCCGATCTTCCTCGAATCTCATGAATGGCCCCGACCCTCTCCCATGCCGCCTTGATCTCGTCGATCTTCGTCTGTGGCGTCAGTCCGCAGATGGTGATCGTCTCACTCCCGTCTGCATGCCATCGGATCTCAACGTAGATCGCAGACAAGGAAGGGCGGGCCGTGCCGCGCAACAGTACGACGGGCAGATAGTCGCTGGCGCGGCGAGAAAGTGCCCACATTCGCAGCGTGCCCCGAAGCTTGAAGGCATCCGCCGTCGCCTCCTGGATGTAGTAAAGGCTCACGACGCAGCCGGCGTACCTGTCGACCTTCGCCGGTCGGGTGATCGGGTCCCCAACCGTGGCCGAATGGACGCCAAGCTCGACGAACGTCCAGCACTCCACTTCCTGACTCGTCCGATCAATTACCACCCGCCCCACCGGCGTATCGAGGGGTAATCCCCACTCGCTCAGCAGGAGTAGGCGGGTTCTCTTTATGTCGGGCGATAAGGGGCGCGTGGTTACCACTGGCCTCCTTCAAAGGTAGGAAGGGAGACGGAGCGCGCCGGTGATGAAGTCACCGCACTACACGCCGCCCGCGCCGTGCTGCGCCGGCGCCGGCTGCTGGTCTTCGTGGGCGCTTAGGACTGGGCATCCGGGCCCTCTCCATCTCCCTCGAGCGCCGCGAGGTAGCGGTCTAGCACGGACGCCCGGACACGCCACCCGGCGCTGTCGCTAATCAGCACGCCGCGCAGCCGCTTCACGCGGAGCCAGCGCCGGACCGTCTCCGGGTTCAGCTTGAGCGTTTTCGCCACCTGGATAACCGTCAACCATTCGTCTGTTGCCACGTTCACTTCCTCCTACTCTCTACTATAGCACGGACTGAAGAAGAAAAGGCAAAGAATGCGCTCAAAACACTTGACATTCGTAGAGGAACGTGCGATAATATAGTAGAGCAAAGACGAGGAGCCAGCACGATGAACGACACCAAGACAACCACCAAAGGCAGCCCGGTCAACTGGACGAAGATAATCGCCGAGGCCGCCGCCGCCAAGGCCGAGCAGCTCCAACAGCAGGCGAAGGAGGCGGGACGGTGAGCGCCTCCTTCGGCGACCGCGAGCGCACCGCGCTGAGCAAGGGGCAGTCGTTAGCGGCCCAGGTAACGCGCGTCAAATATGGGGTGTATCAGGTGCCGAGCCAGAGCGAGCCTGGCACCCGCTGGACAATCATCCAGCGCGCAGATGGCGGCCTGCAGTGCGTGTGCCCCGCTGGTCTGGTCGGCCGGCCGTGCGCCCACAAGGCGGCGGTCGTGGTGCGCCGGCAGCGGGAAGAGAAGCGCGGCCGGCGTCGCGCGCAGGCCGCGGCGGAAGCCACACCAAAGGCCCGGCGCGACGTGCGCCGGGTGGAGCTGTGATGGAGTCGCCCCCAGCCCCCATCATCTGCGACTGGTGCCGGGATGCCCCAGTCGCAGGTCGCTATGGACCAAACATCTGCGCTGCTTGCCGGGGCGAGTTGGCAGCGGACGCCAGGGAAGACCAGCCCGAGCCCGCGGCCGGCCAGGACGAGCGGCCCGCTGCGACTCCCCAGCGGCGTTCCTGGTGGAAATTCTGGGCAGGGTAGGTCTTACCGTCCTGGCCACCGCCCGGGAGTGGGCCAGGGAGAGGAAAACATCGGTCGCGACCGATGTTTTGGACCACAACCAGATTTATGAGTCCCGCCATTTCATCCGCGGATGAAGCATTCGCGCTGATTGTGGTCGAATGCTTCGGTCGCGACCGAAGCATTCGCGCTGATTGTGGTCGAGTGAACCTTCGGTCGCGACCGAAGGCTCCGTGTGCTGATTGGGGCCGAGTACTTCATCCGCGGATGAAGTACTCGCGCTGGTCCTTGTCGGGCGAACCTTCATCCGCGGATGAAGGTTCCGTGTCGGTCCTCGCACCACTCCCCGGCGGCCCAAACAGCCGTGGTTTTATATCTGAACTTAAGAGTTGAGGGGGTCTAGTGCCCCGCGGCGGGGGCGGCCCAGGTTGGCGATGGTTCCTCTAATCTGTCTTAGGT
>MWWB01000481.1_pt1 | contig 10066 bp, 10 predicted proteins | sample 1047291 | NCBI WGS metagenome assembly MWWB01 (sample SAMN06349976, study PRJNA376086) | soil metagenome | isolation source: MS4-1 sample Antarctic (ecotone) soil | place: Antarctica | reverse complement strand
GGACCGGGGTACTCCCACCCCCAAACCCCCTGAAGGGGGCTTCAAAACAGTCTTTATAATTGAATGTATCAATTTGCATTCAAAAAATAATAAAATGGAAATAACGATACGAACAGCAGTTAAAGAAGATTGCCCGAGACTATTAGAACTGGTGTATGAATTGGCAGTTTATGAGAAAGCGCCGAATGAAGTAACAGTAACATTAGAGCATTTTATAGAAAGCGGTTTTGGTGAAAATCCTGTGTGGTGGGCTTTTGTGGCGACCTCACCCCTAACCCCTCTCCACGGGGTGGAGAGGGGAAAATCCTCTTCTCCATCGCCCGATTTAGCAGAGACTGGAATCTCCCCTTCTCCATTAACCAAATTTGCAGAAAATGAAATGTCCCCTTCTCTCCCGAAAGCTTTCGGGATGGAGAAGGGGCAAGGGGATGAGGTACTCGGTTTTGCACTTTACTATATTCGCTATTCTACATGGAAAGGGCAAAGAATGTATTTAGAAGATTTAATTGTAACAGAAAAAGCAAGGGGTAAAGGAATTGGAAAAATGCTGATGGATCAATTGATTGAGGAAGCCAAAGAAAAAAAATTCAGCGGGATCATGTGGCAGGTATTGGAGTGGAATGAACCTGCTATAAATTTTTATAAAAAATATCAAACCAATTTTGATTCAGAATGGGTGAATTGCAGTATAAACTTCAGGCAATAAGCCATACACCATACTCGGCTCATAGCTAAGGCTCATCGTTTTTTCAACTCACGCCCTCTACCTGCATTTCTTTATTGATCTTTTGAACCAAGCCCTGTAGTACTTTGCCAGGACCTACCTCAGTAAATTTGTAAGCTCCATTTTTTATCATAGCTTGTACGCATTGCGTCCATCTAACAGCGCCGGTTAATTGGTCAACAAGATTTTGTTTTATCTCATCTTTATCTACCACACCTTTTGCCACCACATTTTGATAAACAGCGCAGGAAGGAGAATTAAAATGCGTAGTTCCTATGGCTTTCTCTAATTCGTTTTTAGCAGGTTCCATTAAAGGCGAATGAAATGCTCCGCCAACAGGCAATAACAACGCTCTTTTTGCACCGACTGCTTTTAATGCTTCACACGCGAGTTCCACACCTTTGATACCACCGGAAATTACTACCTGGCCCGGACAATTATAATTAGCTGCCACCACCACTTCATCATTAGCATCAGCTATTTCTTTGCAAATAGATTCCACTTTTTCATCGGGTAACCCCAGAATAGCAGCCATAGTTGAAGGTGATTCATCACATGCTTTTTGCATAGCTCTTGCACGAATGCTAACCAGTCTCAACCCATCTTCAAAACGCAGCGTACCGTTCGCCACTAATGCAGAAAACTCACCCAGGGAATGACCGGCAACCATATCAGGCTTCGTGGTTCCAATACCTTTGAATGCAATGATAGAATGTAAAAAAATGGCAGGCTGGGTAATATTTGTTTGCTTCAGTTCCTCATCTGTTCCGGAGAACATTACATCAGAAATACGGAAACCAAGTATTTCATTTCCCTGTTCAAAAAGTTGTTTGGCAAAAGCATTGTTTTGATAATGGTCTTTACCCATGCCTGAAAACTGCGCTCCCTGGCCTGGAAATATAAATGCATGCTTCATCTTAAAATCTTTTCAAAATTTATTGAGTCTATAAATCCTTTCAATTTATGCGAAACTAAGTTGATTGAGGTTGAAGGTTTTTAACTTAAATGGGATGAAATAAGTTTTAAAAATTCATTCCTTGTTATATGATTATTCAACAATTCACCATCAAAAGCGGAAGTGGTGGTAACTGAATTTTGCTTTTGCACTCCCCTCATCATCATACACAAATGTTTTGCTTCTATTACCACGGCAACACCTAATGGATCCAGGCTTTCTTTAACAGCATTTAAAATTTGTGTCGTCAATCTTTCCTGCACTTGTAGCCGGCGGGCAAATACATCCACTGCTCTTGCTAATTTACTTAAACCTGTAATGTAACCATTAGGAATATAGGCAATATGTGCTTTTCCAAAAAAAGGAAGAAGATGATGTTCGCACATGCTATACAATTCAATATCTTTTACAATCACCATCTCACTAACATGCTCTTCAAATCTTGCTGCATTTAAAATATCTACTGCATTTTGTTGATAACCTTGCGTCATAAACTGCATGGCCTTTGCCATCCGCTCAGGTGTTTTTAATAGCCCTTCGCGTTCAGCATCTTCCCCTAATTGACCAATGATCTTACGATAATTTTCAATTAATTTCTCGGTTGTTTCATTATCGTATTGTTCTGTTCTTTGGTACGCCATTCTATTTTAATTATTAGTTATTTGAGTTATGATTATGAGTTATGAATTAGGAATTGGGAATTAGAAATTAAGAGTTAGTAGTTACGATCAACTACCAACCGCCTCCTACCTTCTACCTCTACCTCCTACCCTTTACCTTTTACCTCAACCGGGTATTCTACAAAATTGCGTGGTGTTTCATAAAGCCGTATGTGCAGGTCAAGGTTTTGATCTATACTTGTCCGCAGCAAGTTATAAATGACTATCGAAATGTTTTCCGCGGTTGGATTCAGATTTTTAAATTCTTCAGTATCAAGATTAAGATTTTTATGATCAAACTTTTCAATCACTTTTTCTTTTACAATGTCAGATAGTTTTTTCATGTCCATGACAAAGCCTGTTTTTTCATCTACTTCACCGGTCACTTTTATTTCCAGGTCGTAGTTATGCCCATGATAATGCGGGAGGCTGCATTTGCCAAACACGCTTGTATTTTTTTCATCTGTCCATCCATTATTGTATAAACGATGGGCAGCATTAAAATGTTCACGACGAAAGACAGCAACTTTTTCACCCATATTATTAATTTATTATTCACCAAAATACTCCACGTAAATGCGTGGCGTTTCGTATAATTTAATACAGTGCATTTGTACTCCCGCAGGCAAATGTGATTTTAATTCAGCCCAAATGCCAATTACAAGGTTTTCTGTAGAACAAATCTGGTCTTTTAAAAAATCTACATCCATATTCAAATTTTTATGATCCAGTTTTTCTATCACTTCATTTTTAATTACATTCCCAAGCTTTTTCGCATCCATTACAAACCCGGTTTCTGCATTTGGTTTTCCCTTTACAGTTACAAATAATTCATAGTTGTGACCATGCCAGTTATCGTTAGCACATTTTCCAAAAACCTCGTCATTTTGCTCCCTGCTCCATGCAGGGTTATATAATTTATGTGCTGCGTTAAAATGTTCTGCCCGGGTGAGATACACCATTCTTTTATAAAATTAGAGTGCAAAGGTAATAACGATCGTTGTTCGTTGATCGTTAGTAGTTGATCGTCATTTATTATTGAAAATTGAACATTGCTTATTAACATTCCTCTCTAATCATAATTCCTTGTTCCTGTCCGACCATGTCACCTGGCGGACTTGCTTTTTATTTGTTATTCTTTTTTTCCTTGTTCTTTGTTTGTATTCTAATTTAGCTTTCCCTGTAGAATCCATTAATATTATATAATCTGCGATTATTTTTGCCAATGTCCATTTTACTTTGTGCTGCTACAGAAAAAGAATTGGCACCTACTATTGATTTTTTGCAACATTCCGATCTTTATTCTGAGGTTGATATATTAATTACAGGGGTTGGGTTAAGTTCCTGTACTTATCATTTGACCAAACAAATTCATATTAAACAGCCGTCTTTTATTATCCAGGCGGGTATTGCCGGTAGTTTAGATGAAAGCCTACACTTAGGAGAAGTGGTAATAGTTGAAAAAGATCAAATAGGTGATGAAGGAGTAATGGAGAAAAATAAATTTAAATCCGTTTTTCAATTGGGTTTAAAAGAAATGGAGAATTTCCCCTGGCAACAGGGAAAACTTTTTAATAATAGAATTGACCTTTTTAAAGATGTAGACCTCCCATTGGTAACCGGGGTGACAGTTAATGAAATAACAACGGAAGAAAAACGAATTGCTTACTACAAAAATAATTTAGAAGCAAAAATTGAAACTATGGAAGGGGCCGCTTTGCATTATGTAGCAATGATGGAAAATATTCCTTTTATACAATTGAGATCTATATCTAATTATATTAGTGAAAGAGATAAAACAAATTGGACGTTATCCGAAAGCATTTCTAATTTAAATATTGCATTAAGATCGGTTTTACAAAAAGTTTTTTCAGCATGAAATTAACCTTAGGCTTTTCTCCCTGCCCAAATGATACTTTTATTTTTGATGCCTTAGCCAACAAAAAAATTTATAGCGAAGGGTTGGATTTTGATGTTGTGCTTGAAGATGTTCAAACCTTAAATGAATGGGCGGGGCAGGGAAGATTAGATGTTACTAAACTGAGTTTCCCTGCCTTTTTCAGTAATAACCACGCATATAATATTCTTTCTGCAGGAGCGGCGTTGGGTAAAGGTGTTGGCCCTGTATTAATTGCAAAAACATTGGTGTCAATACCAGATGTACAGGATTGTAGAATTGCTATACCTGGTGAAAATACAACAGCCAATTTTTTACTATGTTTTGCTTTGCCCCAGGCGCAGAATAAAATACCCATGTTGTTTTCTGATATAGAAAATGCAGTGCTAAATGGTTCAGTGGATTTAGGTGTTATCATTCATGAAAACCGGTTTACTTATCAACAAAAAGGCTTAATCAAGGTGTTGGATCTCGGTGAATGCTGGGAACAAAAAACAGGCTTACCTATTCCTTTAGGATGCATAGCCATAAAAAGATCATTAGGAAAAGATTTACAAATGCAAGTTGATGGGCTGATAAAAAAAAGCCTGGAATATGCTTTTGAACAATATCCTCTTCTTCCTCCCTATGTAAAAGAGCATGCACAATCAATGGATGAAGAGGTGATGCGTAAGCATATAGAACTCTACGTTAACAGGTTTTCTTTAACGCCTGGTGAAGAAGGAAATAATGCAATTGAAAAACTACATCAGTTATTTCTTTCAAAAACATCTAATGTCCACTAATAATTATCACTTTCGCTTATAATGATGATAGAATTAACTTAGTATAAACTTTCCATATTAAATCTTAGTTTCCAAAAGCACATGAGAAAATCATTTTTTTTAATCCTTATTTTTTTTACAATCGGTTTAAGTTTCCAGGCACCTGGTCAAATTTTGGTTGACAGGTTAAAAATTTTTGTGGATTGCAGCAATCTTGGTTGTGACCATACATTTTTTCGCAGCGAGATAACCGTTGTGGATTTTCTTTTAGACAACAAGGCTGCAGATGTGCATATTCTTATTACAGAACAAAGCACCGGAGGCGGCGGTGATCAATTTCAACTTATTTTTTTTGGTCAAAACAGCTTTAAAAATATGTCGGATACAATTCGTTTCAACTCCGATGCGAATGTTACTGATTTTGAAGAGCGCGACCTTTTAATAAAATATTTAAAACTTGGGCTTGCTCCTTACATAGCTAAAACTGCAGCCGCAAAAGATATTGTGATGGATTTTAAAAAAACTGTGGTTAAGTCTGATAATAAAGATGTAAAATCCTCAGCAAAAGACCCATGGAATTACTGGGTTTTAAGGGTTGGGATAAACGGTAATTTAAATGCAGATGAAGTTTATAAAAGTAATAATTACAATGCCAATTTTTCCGCTAATCGCAAAACAGAATTAAACAATGTTGGTTTTAAGGGTAATATCAACAGGAACAATGCAGGCTACGAATTCGAAGACTCAAGTGGTATAAGAACGATAACAATTAAAAATCATAGTTACAATTTTGAACACTATTATCTTATAGGAATTAATAATCACTGGACTTATGGTTATTCTGCAGGACTATCGCGAAGCACTTTTAGGAACATAAAACAAAATATTAATTTAAAAGCTGCGATCGAGTATAATATTTTTCCTTACTCAGAAGTGAATAATAAATTTTTTGCGTTCAGGTATTTTTTGGATGTGCGAAAAAATCATTATTTCGACACTACATTATTTAATAAAAAAAGAGAAACATTGTATGGCCATGGCGCTGAAACCGAATTGTCTTTTAATCAAAAATGGGGGACAACATCTTTTGGGATAGAATATCATAATTATTTTCATAAATGGGACTTGCTTAATCTGGAAATGAATGGACAAGTTGATGTTCGCATCACAGGGGGGTTATCCTTCAATGTTTACGCCTCCGGTGAATTGGTTCGTGACCAATTATCATTGCCTAAAGAAGGGGCTACGGAACAAGAAATTCTTACAAGGAGGAGGCAATTAGCTTCCGGATACAATTATTTTATCAGTTTTGGTCTTCACTATCGGTTCGGTTCAAAATTGAACAATTTTGTTAACCCGAGATTCGGTCCAAATTAATATTGTTTTAATGCACTGCCTTCTTATAAGCAATTAAACACCTTTCTTTTGCGATTTTATGGTCAATCATTTGTTTTACATATAAATCTGTTCCATACTCCGGCACCCATTGTTTTATATATTTTTCTTCTTTATCAAACTTTACAGCTTGTAATGATGGATTAAAAATTCTAAAATAAGGTGCAGCATCGCACCCGCATCCCGCCACCCATTGCCAGTTGCCGTTGTTAGAAGCGAGGTCATAATCTAATAATTTTCGGGCAAAATAAGCTTCGCCCCATTTCCAGTCAATCAATAGATCTTTCACTAAAAAACTTGCTACAACCATTCTTACCCGGTTATGCATAAATCCGGTTTCGTTTAATTCTCTCATTCCTGCGTCCACAATAGGATAACCTGTGTCTCCCTTACACCAGCTTTCAAATTCATTTTCATTATTCCGCCATTCAATATTTTCATATTCGGTTTTACATGCCTGTGTGGCATTGCGGGGATAATGCCAAAGCATTTGCATAAAAAATTCCCGCCAAACGAGTTCTTTTAAATATGTTTCATTTACGTTGATAGCCAGGTTCACCAACTGCCTGACGCTTACTGTACCAAAACGTAAATGCACGCCCATACGGGATGTACCTACTACACCAGGGATGTTACGGGTCTGGTGATAGTTTTGAATGAGTAGTTGGCCTGGCAGATCAAGATTTGGAATATGCTCATTAAACACGAACTGCATTTCTTTTAATGCTGGCATCAACTTTTCTGATTGCGTAAAAAAATTATGGAGCAAATTTTCAGAAGGGTTAAGTTCATAGTCTTTTGCACTTAATGATCCAATCCAATTATTATAATAAGGAGTGTAGATTTTATAAGGCTCACCTTGTGGTTTTATTATTTCATTCTTTTCAAAAATCACCTGGTCTTTTGTAGTAATAAAAGAAATTTCATTTTGGCTTAAATACTTTGCTATTTCATCATCCCTTTTTACTGCATAAGGCTCATAGTCATGATTAGTAAACACTGAGTCAATTTTATAGTCTTTATTTAATTGTGTAAATATATCCAGGGGCAAACCATACCTGACATCTAAGGTGCTTTGCTGTTCCAATAGTTGTTGTTGAATTTCCTGTAGTGATCTGTAAATAAAACTTACCCGCCTGTCATTATCATCTTCTAATTGGTCGAGAATGATTTTATCAAAAACAAACACCGGCAGGACAGGTAATCCAGCGGACAGTGCCCGTAATAATCCCGCATTATCATGCAAACGTAAATCACGTCTAAACCAAAAAATATTTAATTTTTGCTTCATCAGCACTATTAACAAACATTGGAGGAAATAGTTTTATCAATTATGCTATAAATATTCCTGGCTTCAGTACCCGTATAATTTTTTTCTCTGAATACCTCCACCCATTTTACTCCCCTGATAGCATTGGTCAGAAAAACTCCATCTGCCTGTTGTAAGAGTTCTACCGAAACTGTTGTTTGTTTTATAGTATAACTATATTTTTTTAGTTCGTCAATAATAAACCTACGCAACACTCCATTTACACATCCCTGGTGAAGTGCTGGTGTGTATATTTCTTTACCGAACAAAAGAAAAACATTAGACTTTGATCCATCACAAATATTATTAAAAGCATTTAAAACCAAACATTCATCTAATCCTCTTTCTTCCCTGTATAGTTCTGCCATTACGTACGGCAGGTAATTCGCGGTTTTTAAATTGGCGAATGCATCACAAGCCTTTCTTACATATGGATGAAGATCGATCCTCAAGCCTTTTTCATTCCAATCACCTGCAGTTTTTTCCAAAAGCGTTGCTTCTATTAAATATCGAGCATTGTTATCTTCTCCCCGGTATACGGCCAAACGAACTCTTGCAGTGTTAGTACAGTTATTAAGAATACACAAATCTTCTATAGCCTTCATTAGTAAATTAGTTGAAACGGATTGCGTATTTACCTGGATTAGCTTAAGACTGTTAAAAAGCCGTTCAAAATGATAATTGCTTAAAACAACATGACCGGCTTTCCACCTCATTGTTTCAAATACCCCATCTCCATATTTGAAACTGCGATTATGAGCCACCAACACCGGTTGATCTTTTGAGATCATTTCGCCGTTATAACAAACAAATTGAATGTCCATAAATAAAAAAATGCCATGAGGCATCATGGCATTGGTAATATAAAATTATAAAATTAGTCGTGTTCAAGTATGCCAGCTTTTACTGCATACATAACCAACCCGGCCATTGATTTTACACCGGTTTTAGATTTTAATTTATCGCGGATAGCTTCTACGGTCCGTGGACTAAGGTCAACCATATCAGCTATTTCCTTTGTGCTTTTTTCTTCACACATCAATTTTAAAATAGTGATTTCTTTTTCCGTAAGGTGCACTTCAGGAACGACGGTCTGTGGGGCCATTTTTGTCCGTAAGCCATTCAGCAAAGCTTTGTTAGTCAGGTCATTAAAAAAATATTCTTCCTCATGACAAGTTTTAATAGCCTGGTAAATGGTTTCAGAATCTGACTCCTTCGTTAAGTAAGAATTAGCTCCAATTTCCATCATTCGCGTTATCATTGAATGGTCGTTATGCATTGATAACATAATAACCTTCATATCAGGATATAGCTTTTTAATTTCAGGTAATGTAGTGAGTCCATCCATAATAGGCATCTGTATATCCAGCAATATTACATCTGGTTTTATATGCCTAAGTAAATTAAGGAGTTGCATCCCATTTTCGGCTTCAGCTACCATTTGAATGTCTTTACGGCTGGAAAGAGATGTTTTTACACCCGTTCGGAAAAGATGATGGTCATCTGCTATGGCTACTTTAATAACTCCAGGGTCAAGATTTTTCATAAAAGGATAATTATGGTCGCATGTTATTACGATGCAATGTTACTAAAAGCTATCGGATATACTAAAGTATTATTACGTGATTTAAATTAAAAAATACGAAACTGCACCAAGATTGGATTTTTTAATTTATATAGAGGTTTCATGATAATAGGAAACACGAAAAAGATTAATTTTTTTCTGCTACAATATAGGCACGGGTATCACCAAATTGAAATTTGCGTTTACGCGGGGTGCTAAACATTTCATTTAATGTAAAACCGGCGGTATTTAATATTTCATTAAATTCTGAAGCAGTAAAAATGTAATCTATTCCTTTAATCACTTCAGCTTCCATACCGGATCTTATTATTATATGGTCAGATTCAATACGCGTAGGATTAAATAAATATTTGCTATCAATTAAGTATATGTAATCATCGACATAAAACCAGTCTTTTTCTTTAAAATGTCTAATGGCTATTTCGCCAAGCATCCAGGTATTGATTATTAATTTGCCATTAATGTTTAATGCAGACGCAACGTTCTGCAGCAGTTTGAGGGCATCTTCTTTATTAAAAAAAGCAAAACTATTACCCATACAAATGGCAGCCTGAAAAGTAGTATCTAATTTTATATTAACTACATCTGCTGCAATAGCATTTACAGGCAAACCTTCTTCTGTGGCTTTTGCTTCAATTTCTTCTGTGTATGCTGACAAATTATCAATAGCAGTTACTAAACAATCTCTCCTTCCTAATTCCAAAGCGTGACGCCCATATCCACACATCAGGTCGAGGACGCTATCTTTTGGTTTCAGCCCTGCTACTTCCATGATGAA
>MWWB01000479.1_pt1 | contig 10069 bp, 14 predicted proteins | sample 1047291 | NCBI WGS metagenome assembly MWWB01 (sample SAMN06349976, study PRJNA376086) | soil metagenome | isolation source: MS4-1 sample Antarctic (ecotone) soil | place: Antarctica | reverse complement strand
TTACGGCTTCTTTGTAGTTATGGAAAACTTTTCCGTAACTGTGCTATACTATAAAAATGGCTAGACCAACAAAATTAACAACCGAACAAGAACAGCTTTTTTGGCAAGGTAATGAAGAGTTTGTGCATCGCCGAACAATGAGAAATAACTTTTTTATGAGCCGCGCTTTTGAAATATTAGCCGACGACGGGCTTGAGAAATACAGTTTCTTAATTGGAATTGTAAACGGTAAAAAGCGGATAAAAAAGACACTTCTTAGTGAGCTTGGAAGATTTGCCGACGAAGCAATTTTACTCCGCGATGCGGAATACCTTTGTCTTGAAGAGCCAACTACTGCTGACGGCGTACACTACATGCGCATTAGTCGCGGAGTTCACGGGCATTATGACGGAGATTAAAAACCCATAAAAGAAAAGCCGTGAGCGTTAAACCTTGCGGCTTCTTTTACGTTTAAGGCATACCATCACAAGACTTCGACAATAAAAACGCCTCTGTGCGCACGTAAATCAGACATAGACGGCTAAACAGACGTTCAAAGTTAATATTTACCAAGTGGCGAGCCTATGGGTGGGTGGAGTTATCGACCTACATCAATTGATGTAGGTCTAACCCAACATTGAGCCTATGGGTGGGTGGAGTTATCGCATCGGTAAATTATCTGTTGCACTTAAATGCAATTGAGCCTATGCGTGGGTGGAGTTAATTATTTGTTCATTTAAGTGAACATTTGAGAAATTGTCGAGCCTATGCGGGTGGAGTTAATGAGAGGGTGTGCAAATTTGCACACCTACATTAGTCGGTTCTACGTGTTCCAAAAACGAGCGTTAAAGGCACTTTCAAAATCAGCAGCACGGGCAATCGTTTTTATTGACTTTGAGAGTTTCAAAACTCGTCCCGCAATCAAAGTTTCATAACCTACACTTGATTAGCTTTTGAGACATAGCAAAAAGTTATGTCGCATTGAGAGAGCGTAAGTTTGTACCGGGAATTGTCGACGGGTTCGCCTCATGAATCAGCCGCGCCAACTCCCTGCTTCTTTCTCCGATTCTCCGATTCAAGTCTCTACAATCCTCATCGGCGGCGTAATGCTGGGCTTGCAGTTTGTTCAACTCCAAAACCGCCGAATCACGTTTCAAAATCGCCGCCTCAATCGGTTCTGTAGATTGGCTGAGCTTTGCCCGAAGCACGGGAACGCGTTCCTGATCAGCCTGTAGTTCCATCTGTGCGAGTCGAATCCGCCCGCCTTCAATTAGAAGCGGTAGTTCAGTTTGCCGCCGTCTTAAGCGAATCATCGCATCGGAGTCACCCGAGTTAACGGCAACCGTCATTCGGTTTTGAAAATCATCGCGTTCTGATTTTAGATTTTCCAAATGTGTTTGAGCGTTTTGTATTTCCTCGTCTAAGCCAATTATTTTTTCGTTATTCATCTTTTTATCTCCTATTTTTTGATTTTGATTCATATTAATTATTTTCTCGCTTTTTCGTCCAGAAAATTGCAGCACTCCGGCATTGTTAGACCCATTTTGCAAGTGTCTGTCAGGTTCGCAAACGGTTCGCCGCAGTTTGTGCAGGATTTAATGTGCAAAACTTTCGGAAGCGATTCAGAGGCGGCAAGTTCGGCGTTGACAGAAGCCAAACCTATGCTTTTTATTTCTTTTGCGGATTCAAACCAAGCCTTGCCGAAGGTGTAACCGGGCGGGACGTGCGGTAAGGCGCAAAGTGTACAGTTTCCTGCATATATCTCGCGCATCAATTCGTTAAAACTTTTGGCTTCAATGCTCTTTTTTTTATGCCCTTTTTCCCGGCAACGGCAAAACTCATCATAACCGGATGCCGTTTCAATCTTCTTTAATCTTTGGCTAATATTCATTGTTTTAGTTTGGTAAAATGCAAAGTAAATTGCTCTGTTCTAAATATTCTTCGTAACTCGAATCCCTGCGGCTTCTTTTCTTTGCCCTTAAAGCGAATGTCTGCCCTTTGCCATTTGCGCGGCAATTTCAGCGTTTAGAGAGGCGGCATTGCGCTGTTCTACTAGATTTTGCCGCAAAAGTATCCACGCCTTTTTCTCAAAATCGAATTCAGTAAAAGCCGGATTGTTGGCTAACCAATCGCGCTTTAATCGCTGTTTTGCCGGTTCGAGTTCAACATTAATCTCGCGTTCGTGTTCGCGCCTCTTTTCATCTTTTGCCGATGCTAATCGGGCAAGACGGTTGCGCCTCAATTCGTCATTTTCGATTTGCTGGCGGGCAAGAGTATCGTCGCGCTCCTGTTTCATTCTTTCTAATTCTTTCATTTTTTTATCTCCTGTTTTGGTTTTAAGTTTCCTTTGTATTTTTATTTTCCTTTGCCCATTCAAGCGGGAAATTGGCTCTGCTCGTCTCGTCGATTAGTTGAACAACGATTCGTTTCGGTTCGGTTGGCTTGTAACATTTCGGGCAAATACTTGGCACAGGCTCGTTTGTCCTAACAGGCTCGGTTGACTTGGTGTCTGCGCCCAAATCCTGTAAATAAGTTTCGATGTATTCCGGCTGGCAACCGCAAATAGTGCCGTTACCGTTTACCGTTTCCAAATTCTTTAGTCTGCTTTTGATGTTCATTTTCCAGTGCCTCCAATCGATGTAAAACATCGAGCGTTTCAAAATCTTTTCTACTGCCTTCGATAACGATTTGCGCCGCTCTGACTTCAACCGAAGGATTTTCACAACTTAAATTTCTTTCGAGCGTGTCAACCGCTCCGGCGTGAAGCGATTGAAGCCGAATGATGTTTTGCTCAAAGACAACGCGCCGCGCCACTCGAAACTCCGTTTGAAATTCGGCATCGGCTAAGTATCGGCGCACCGTCTTTTCGTTTAATCCGCATTTAATCGCCGCTTCACTTATCGTTGCCGATTCGAGCAACGCGCTTAATACCTTTTCCCTGTTTGCCGTTTTCATCGGACTTTTTCGGACATTTTCGGACATATTCTTGTGTTTTCCGTTCCCTGTTTTTACCGCAAACGGCAATCGGACAAATTAACCGCCGACGCGCCGAACGTCTGAAACTTCCCTTTCACCCGGACCAACGAGCCTTTGCGTATTTTGCGTTTGATAACAATTTCGGCATCGCTCAAACAATCCGCAAATACAATGAAGCCGGATTCGTCGTCCGGCTCAATCACCAATTTGCATTGTCCGTTCCGCTTCACCAACTTCTGAACTTTTCCCGAAACATCCACAGCCGCGCCGACGGCAAAAGCTAACGATTTCCGCGCCGTCTGTAAGTCAGTTGCGTTGCTTAAAACGGTTTGTATTGCCGCTAGTCCGAATGTTTCAATTTTTGGTTTCTTCATTATGAAATTTAATTCTTGCCTGTTGATTTTTATAATTCGATACAAACCAACTTAAGGACTCGCGCTCGCTGTCCTCAGCAGCTTTTACTGCCCAATAAGCGTCCGGGTTAATCAATTCCACAATCGCGTTAGTCACTAAATCCTGTAAATCGGTTGCAGAAATAGCGTCAACCTCTACGCTTTCACCAATGAAGTTTTTAGCCCGGCTGTCTGTTGTCTTGGTCGGTCTAGTCGGTAAGTTCAAATCAATTATTTGCTGTTCGGTTATGGCTAGGCGCGTGAAGGTAATGTCCGCGCCGTCGCTAAAGGCTCGCAAATCGCGTTCTAATACTGTGCTTATGCTTTTGCCGCTTGGGTCGTGGTCGCCAAAATATAAAATATGCGTCGGTTTATTTTGGTTTTTGATTATTTCGGCTGCACCGTAAATAAAAGTTAGGCTCGAAAAACCGCGCGCAACCATTAAAGGCACGTCGAATTGCATTGTTATTTCAGAAAGTATGCTGGCTATGGTGTCCTTTTCGCACCAAACTTCGACGTAAACAGGCTGTTCGCGCCAAAGCGCACGGCGGTAAGTTCGCTTGCAATCGTCCAGCAATTCAATAACAGATTGATGCGTTTCGGGTCGCCGCACCCAGCGCGTGCTGTCCACTAGCCAATAATAAGGAATTTCGCCGCTTCGCCGCATTTTGCTCAAAAGCCGGATCAGTGTCCCTTTGTATTCGGCTTCGGTTTTATCCAACACGCCCGACGAAACAAGCCGATAAAAACAATGTCGAATCGTCATTGGCTGTTCGGCTTCCAACAAGCGATAAATTTCCGACTTCAAAACGCTAATATCTGTTTGCGAGCGTCTGTCTTTCTTTGTTGACCTAGGTATATTAATTTGAGTTGCCGTTGCTAATTGGTTCATATGACTTTATATTCTCCCGTCTCACTTTCGCCGCTCAAATCACAAAAGGATTGCAATAGTTCCCAGCTCGACATCCGCTTTGCTTGTGGACGCGGCGCGGAAAGCAGTGGATAAGGTGAGTTGATTGGTTTAGACGGCTTCTGATTCACTCCATCAGCTTCGAGCGTTGCAGTCTGCTCGAAATATAAGTCTTGATACTTCTTGAATCTCCAATAATCATCGGTTTCCGGGTTGTAGCCGGGTTGTTTTTCCTTTTCTCGCTGCCTCACTTCCTTAACCGCTTGCCATCCGTAATAAGATTGACCGCTCAAATCGGTAAATACAGAGTTCGGGAAGCGTTCGAGCAGGGCTTCGCGCCGTTTGGCTATGATTAAATCTTTGTTCACGTCCAAATATCGCAACCACGTGTCCCGAAGCCCTTGCGAACAGAGCCGAATCCCGTATGTTTTTAATGGCTCGTTTTCGGCGCGTAAGACGTTATCAAATAAAGAGTTGTAGAAATCGTGGTGTGCGTTGTCACTCTGCTTTGTTGGTGGCTTAACAAGGGAGTCGCAATCGTCAGAGTCCTTTTGAACATACTTCCGAAATGCGCCAAAAGGATTTATTAGACGCTTGCCCTTGAAGACGTTTTCCGCTTCGAGAAGTAGTTCGGGCGGCAAGTCCCTAAAAGACGCACCCTTAGCCGTGTAACTCGCTGTTTTAGCTATTTCCCAGAAGATGCCATTCGTTGATTCGTCAAGGTCAAAGGCTTTTATCTGGTCAAGCGGAACATTGTCGAAGGCGAAACGGGCGCGATGTGAATTGGTTTTAATTCGCAAGGATTCGCCGAATATTTCACGGTGTGCTTTTTTAAGGCATTTAGTCCACGCCGAAACGATTCTCAGGCTATTGAGCAACGGGCGTTTTTCCTTTGCCGTCTTGCCGTTCTGGCGCATCCAGAGCAACTTGTTTTCAATCTGGGAAGTCTCGCCGTTGGCAAGCGGTTTATAGTTGATACAAAGCGCGTGACAATGGTAATTGATGCCGTCCAAGTTCAAATCAAAAGCGCGGTTCGTGTTGGCTCGTTCGGCTTTATTTCCAAGTGTCCATTCAGTTTTTGAATAACCGGCGTAAAAGAAATCAGCAAAAACTTTCGTCTGCAAAAACAGTTCCCACGCTCTGGTCTGAAATCTATCGTTGTCAGCAAATCCGATTCCTAAAAGATTCGGAAATGTCGGCGTAAGAAATGAAACGTCGAGATTATGTTCTACGATGTCGGGTAAGTGCTTCGTGAAGGCTTCATAAATCGTTTTACGATGCCGTCTAGCCGTTCTGGTCTGGTAATTGGTATCAAGGATTGAATTAGCCGAAATGAACGAATGAGGGCAATTAAAGGCGCGTCCCTTTTTGTCCTTTAGGTTCGTCAGCTCGCCGCTTGCTTTTGGATAAGCCGACAATTTGAGAAGGTCGGCGGTTACTTCGGCGGCTGTGTCTTTGTGAGTTTTAGCGACTTTGCCCAAATCTTGACCCGTCTGCCCGTTTTGGCTGGCTCGTCGGCGTGATTTCTCAAGTGCGGAAATTCGCGGTTTTTGTTGACTAATGGCGAAAGTCATTTTAGAAATTGAAAAGGCTTCAACCCGTTCGCCTCAGGTTAAAGCCTCTGTTATTTTCGACGACACGCACCGAAAACTTAAAAAACTTTTTAGCTCTTTTAATTCCAACTAGATAATTTTATCTTGCAAATTGGTTTCAAATGAGCTATTTTTCAAAACTGCAACGGGCGAATACTTGTTGCGGTTTGATTGGGTAAATCAAATAACGAGATTGGGTGAGTTTGCTGTGGTAGGTAGCTCACCCTTTTCAATTGCCTAGCAATATACCAAGATTCAATCACAAGATTCAATCATTTGTGCAAAAAAAATAAAAAAAAGAACAATGAAACAGTGAAAACCTTTTGCTTGTAACATTTACAGACAGAAAATTCTTTACCGATTATTTATAAATTCCAGTAAATCCGCTTCGCTCACAAAATTATGATTTTGCTTGCCTTTGGTTGCCTTTAGTTTATTGCTAATAATGTAATCATTAACGCTTTTTCGGCTTACTTTGAGCCGTTCGGCAACTTCTACGGTGGAAAGCATACCTTCGACAGCCTTTGAAATTGTCCGAGCCATTACAGGCTTTTCTGTTGCGGCATTATTTGATTGTGTAGTATCTGATTGTGTGTTGCTACTTGGTTGAATATTACCCGATTGTGATTTTTGATTCTCAAATAAATCATTCGGTTGACAGTCAAATAAATCACAAAGACTACCAATAGTCTCGATTCCTATCTGCTTAAATCTTTCATTCCACAGACGACTTGCCATTGTTGGCGAACAATTCAATGCCTTTTGCAGCGTGTATGCCGTCGTTAATCCGTGCGCCCGTGCCGTTTCCTGTAATTTAATTTTAATCATTGTTGTTAAGTTTCCCTTAATCAAACAATAACACACACTAAGGTAATACTCAAGAAAGTAAAAATAATTTAACTTTTTTACTTGTTTGTGTAATTCTAGCTTGTGCTTCTTACTTATTTGTGTAATACTCCTTCTTGTAGCAACTACTACAAATCAAATTTACAAAGGAAGGAAAACAAAATGTTTATATTAAGTGGAATTGAACAACTTACAAACGCAATTGCAAAGGCTAAAAAGATTCGTCCGCGTGTCGAGTTCGGCGGCTTCGGACATTATCGCGTTTCGGGTTCAAAAGGCTTCTACACCGTCGTTTGTCGCAAAGATGAGCGCGGTTATAAGACAGTTGATTGCACGTGCAAGGGCGCGGAAAAAGGGCTGGTGTGCTATCACAGCGCGGCGGCTTTATCGCTTCACATAGGCTTGGCTAGACAGCAACAAACGGCATAAACCGAAAGGCTTAGATAGCACGAACTGTCTAAGCCTCTCTTATCATTCACGATTTACAAAGGAGTAAAAACAATGAATAAAGAAACTTTAACACAATCGGCAATCGAAGCAGAACGTAAGGCAGTGGACACGACAATTAATCTTTTGTTGTTGTTCCTGCTTGCGCTGGTTGCCTTCGTCGCGGGTTATTACGTCGCGATGAGTGAAGCGGCGGCATTAGTCAAAACAATCTAAACTAATCATCCGTGATTAGAATTTACAAAAAGGAAGGATTTAGAAATGAAAAAAATATCACAAAACAAAAAAACGGGAAATGTTTTAAGTATCGCGGACAATTCGAAATTCACGAATAGAAAACTGATTTCTGCCGGGCGTGGGGCAAATCCCGGCGAATTCGTAACTTTTACATTAGGCGCAAATAGATTCGGTCTGGTGGAAGGTGATTCGCTGATTTGCACAACGGAATTTAGTTCGGATGAAATTCGAGAAGATTCGCTTGTTGTTTTTGAAACTGAGAGCGGCTACGCACTTACCGCCGCCGCCAGCATCGATAATAGCAGCATTTTCGCTGTTGTTAAGAGATTTCAGAGAGAGTTATAAGCAAGATGCAAATTTGCATCTTGAAAGCCGTGAGCGTCAAACCTTGCGGCTTTTCTTTGTAGTGATGTTGATATTTTAAGTGTGGCACATCAATAAACTACAATCTTATGTAGTGATGCTATAATATTAAAGAGGGTTTTCGAAAACTATGTATATCAAAGTCAACAAACGATTCAGCAAGAAATTTAAGTGCCAGATGTTTCAATTCTCCGTGATTGAAAGTTTCCGCGAGAACGGCAAAGTAAAACATCGAACGCTACTTTATCTAGATTCAATAGCGGAAAAGTTTCTTGATTCGCCGCAGTGGGCAAAAGATTTTTTGGGAGTGTGCAAACACAAATTAGAAGCCTTGCCCGAAGCAAACAGACTGCCGCTAATGACACGCCTTGAAACTTATGTTTCACGCGCCGATGAAGCAGTAGAAGAGAGTTTACTGCAAATAGTACATCGACGGATTACCGCTTGGTAAAACTAACAGCCGTGAGCGTCAACACTTACGGCTTCTTTGTAGTTATGGAAAACTTTTCCGTAACTGTGCTATACTATAAAAATGGCTAGACCAACAAAATTAACAACCGAACAAGAACAGCTTTTTTGGCAAGGTAATGAAGAGTTTGTGCATCGCCGAACAATGAGAAATAACTTTTTTATGAGCCGCGCTTTTGAAATATTAGCCGACGACGGGCTTGAGAAATACAGTTTCTTAATTGGAATTGTAAACGGTAAAAAGCGGATAAAAAAGACACTTCTTAGTGAGCTTGGAAGATTTGCCGACGAAGCAATTTTACTCCGCGATGCGGAATACCTTTGTCTTGAAGAGCCAACTACTGCTGACGGCGTACACTACATGCGCATTAGTCGCGGAGTTCACGGGCATTATGACGGAGATTAAAAACCCATAAAAGAAAAGCCGTGAGCGTTAAACCTTGCGGCTTCTTTTACGTTTAAGGCATACCATCACAAGACTTCGACAATAAAAACGCCTCTGTGCGCACGTAAATCAGACATAGACGGCTAAACAGACGTTCAAAGTTAATATTTACCAAGTGGCGAGCCTATGGGTGGGTGGAGTTATCGACCTACATCAATTGATGTAGGTCTAACCCAACATTGAGCCTATGGGTGGGTGGAGTTATCGCATCGGTAAATTATCTGTTGCACTTAAATGCAATTGAGCCTATGCGTGGGTGGAGTTAATTATTTGTTCATTTAAGTGAACATTTGAGAAATTGTCGAGCCTATGCGGGTGGAGTTAATGAGAGGGTGTGCAAATTTGCACACCTACATTAGTCGGTTCTACGTGTTCCAAAAACGAGCGTTAAAGGCACTTTCAAAATCAGCAGCACGGGCAATCGTTTTTATTGACTTTGAGAGTTTCAAAACTCGTCCCGCAATCAAAGTTTCATAACCTACACTTGATTAGCTTTTGAGACATAGCAAAAAGTTATGTCGCATTGAGAGAGCGTAAGTTTGTACCGGGAATTGTCGACGGGTTCGCCTCATGAATCAGCCGCGCCAACTCCCTGCTTCTTTCTCCGATTCTCCGATTCAAGTCTCTACAATCCTCATCGGCGGCGTAATGCTGGGCTTGCAGTTTGTTCAACTCCAAAACCGCCGAATCACGTTTCAAAATCGCCGCCTCAATCGGTTCTGTAGATTGGCTGAGCTTTGCCCGAAGCACGGGAACGCGTTCCTGATCAGCCTGTAGTTCCATCTGTGCGAGTCGAATCCGCCCGCCTTCAATTAGAAGCGGTAGTTCAGTTTGCCGCCGTCTTAAGCGAATCATCGCATCGGAGTCACCCGAGTTAACGGCAACCGTCATTCGGTTTTGAAAATCATCGCGTTCTGATTTTAGATTTTCCAAATGTGTTTGAGCGTTTTGTATTTCCTCGTCTAAGCCAATTATTTTTTCGTTATTCATCTTTTTATCTCCTATTTTTTGATTTTGATTCATATTAATTATTTTCTCGCTTTTTCGTCCAGAAAATTGCAGCACTCCGGCATTGTTAGACCCATTTTGCAAGTGTCTGTCAGGTTCGCAAACGGTTCGCCGCAGTTTGTGCAGGATTTAATGTGCAAAACTTTCGGAAACGATTCAGAGGCGGCAAGTTCGGCGTTGATAGAAGCCAAACCTATGCTTTTTATTTCTTTTGCGGATTCAAACCAAGCCTTGCCGAAGGTGTAACCGGGCGGGACGTGCGGTAAGGCGCAAAGTGTACAGTTTCCTGCATATATCTCGTGCATCAATTCGTTAAAAGTTTCGGCTTCAATGCTCTTCTTTTTATGCCCTTTTTCCCGGCAACGGCAAAGCTCATCATAGCCGGATGCCGTTTCAATCTTCTTTA
>MWWB01000478.1_pt1 | contig 10073 bp, 14 predicted proteins | sample 1047291 | NCBI WGS metagenome assembly MWWB01 (sample SAMN06349976, study PRJNA376086) | soil metagenome | isolation source: MS4-1 sample Antarctic (ecotone) soil | place: Antarctica | reverse complement strand
CCCGCGACAGGCTGGTGGAGGGCGACGTCGTCTATGACCTCGTGTACCTGAAGCGTCCGAAGCTAGGCACGCCTTACGACCAGATAGCTGCCCGCGTGGCCGATCTCATCTGCGAGCTCGAACCCACGGGAGCCTTTGGAGAGATAGGCCAGGTTTCGCTATGTGTGGACGGGACCGGCGTGGGCCGTGGTGTGGTGGACATGCTGCGCACCGAGTTCAAGCGGAGCTCGCGGCCGCACAAGCCGCGGATCGACTTCCGCGCCGTCAGCGTCACGGGATCGAACACGTCCCTCAAGAAGCCGGAGAGCAAGAACGGGTACTGGTCGGTGCCTAAGAAGGATCTTGTCTTCCCAGCTGTTGCAGCATTTCAGCAAGGGAAGATCCGGATAGCCAAGGGTATAAAGGATCGCGACGCCCTGGTGAACGAACTCAAGAACTACCGCCGCGCGACCAACATCGCCACGGGGAATATGGTGTTTGAGCCGTGGCGTGAGAGCGATCATGACGATCTCCTGTTCGCCGTGTGTCTCAGCTTGTGGGGCTGGCAGCAGCGAAAAGGGCAATCAAGGCTCATTTTGGTGCGCTAAGCAGCCAAGTTCGCATAACACCGCCCCGAGACGCACGAGGATGCCGTCTAAGGGCCTTCGGCCCCGCCCCTAATGGCCTAGGGCGGGGCCCAGGATAGGTTTTTCAGTCGACTGAAAAAGTCATAGCGGCTTGCATAGTATTGTCGTCGGGGTCGACGACGAGCAAGAGGAGCAGGAGCAGCAGGCCGTACAGCCCCGGCCGAGGAGGCCCTGGTGACCTCGTGGCGGATTGGTGTCCGCGGACACAGGAGTTAGAAACCGTTCCTGAAAGTGCATCTTTATACAGCCCGTGGATGGCCCTATCGGGGTGGGGCGGAAAGGCGCCGAACTATGCCGCGGACTCAGAGTCCGCGGCATCGACCATTCACCAGGGCGGATAATCATGCGGCCGACCGCAACGTGCGTTACAGGCAACTTCCGAGAATTATGGTTAGGCGAAGTTCGCGGCTTATACTCTCGGTTAAGGGTTTGGAACCCATGGGTTCCAAACGTTGAACCATCTTGCTAGCTGCACCCCCATGTCCCGCGGCTCGGTCCCTGCAACTTTTAGCGAGAAAATGTGACCGCCGTTCACATTTTCGGTGCATCCCCACCCCCCCGAGCAACTACCCCTGCAACGCGTAGAAGTTAAGCGCCGGCGCTTAACTTTGAGCTTCGGTGCATCCCCCAACCTCGGGGATCGGTCCCTGCAACGAAATTACCCCAAATTTGGGGGAGTTTTCTGACCGACGCCGCACCCCCCAACCCCACGAATCAGTCCCTGCAACATCCAAAGTCGAGTCGCTTGACTTTGGATGCCGGCGGTTGCATCCCCCAACCCCACGAATCAGTCGCTGCAACTCGGTGGTTCCCGCGTGAAACCGCCGAGCGATGCTCCGAAGCTTGGGGACATGGTGCATCCTCCAACCCCACGAATCAGTCGCTGCAACTTCTTATGTACGGCTTAGCACGCTTGTGGTCGTGGTGTACATAAGAATCGCCCTGCGGCATAGGGGCGTGGCGAAGCCTGGGAGAGCGAAGGGCCGCGTCGTGTGGGGGAATACGACGCGGCCAACACGCGCATTATAAAGGCCGGGACACCCGATTAGGATAACCCCGGCGCACTCACGCGCCAGTCGTTTTCGCACGCCTGGCAGTGGAACTCCGGGTCGTGCGGGCCGACGCAACACCCTCCCAGCGCGACCTCTCCCGCCACAGACCCCGCGATGAGCTCCTCTCCGGGCAGCCCGTAGACGATGGGCACCACAGCTTTCGAGCCGCACTGTGGGCAGTTTGTGTCCTCCATGCTTTCCTCCTCATAGTCGTGGGCCGGGACACCCCGAAGGATACCCGGCCCGGTCGGTTACGGTGCTACGCTAGGCGCGCAGCCTGGCCCGCGCGAGCGCCACCCGTGCCCTCTCGGCGGCGTCCCACACGAGCATGGTTATCGCCGCGTTCGCCTGTATGGTGCCGGGCCCGTTGGAGACCGTGTCCGCGACGGTCTGGGCCACCTGTGCGGCCTCCTCCCACAAGCGGACGCCCTCCTCGCCCGTAAGGTCCTCATCGAAACGCGCACCAGGGTGCAGCAACCAAAGGTCCTCATCGCGCGTCCGGAGGCGTGCAACCTCCTCGCTCCAGCCCTCCTGCTCGATTAGTTCCCTCACCATCGGTTCCGTCATGTTCTCTCCTCGTGGTTCGCTTTGTGGTCGTGCTGACTAGCTGAAATGCTGAAGTGCTGAAGTGCTGACCTGGTGGACCCCTCGCTCGGTTCATGGCTTATCGGGGCGGGGCTATCGGCTATCCGCGCAGCGGCGGCAGAGGTAAAGCGCGTACTCCTCTACCTCTTCGCCGGTCTCATCGACGACGAGCTGGCCGATGGTGATCCACCCACCATTGCAGACGTGCGGGCGGTCCTGGTCGTGGTGTGGTGCTGCGGCGAAGGGATCGCCGTCGGGCGGTATCCTCTTGGTGTCCATTGGGGTCCTCTCCCTTTGGGCCGGGCCGGTGAGTGTTGCAAGCACTCGACCGGCTTTTGCTTTGTCTTCGCAGTCTAACAGACTTTCAGGGTGCTTGCATAAACCCGTTGCCAGGCGTAAAATCCATACAATGAAGCCGAGCGGAAGGACTAGAGACCGTGCACGGACTGAGAGTGTTGCGAGAAGAAAGAGGACTGACGCAGATAGAGCTCGCGCGGCGCGCTGGGATGAGCAACGCCACCATCCACCGCATAGAGCACAGCCTCAACAGCCCAACCCCCCCGACGATGCGCTCGCTCGCGGCGGCATTTGACATGTCCGTAGGCGACCTAGAGGTGACTATCAATCCGCAGGCGCGCGTGCTTGCACAAGAGGTAGAGCAACTAGAGCAACTGGCTAAAGCGGTAGAGATGGCGAAGGCTGCGCTTTCTGACGGCCAGGTCGAAAACACCATGAGCGTGCTTCAGCTACTCGAGGAAACAGTCGAAGACATGGCTTCCGACATGCGCGAATGTGTTCGCATCTCTCGCGGCGAAAAGAAAGAGACCGCCAGCGACAAGCTCGGCGAGGTGCTGCGCGAATACGAGGCCGCGACGGCATGAAGGCAAAAGAAAAGGGCCCGCGCACCGCGAGCCCCGACTTGACCCTCTCTCAAGGAGTCTGCACATGATCTTACCAGAGACTAAGCCCCGGCGAAACGGGGACTTCACGACGAAGAGAGGGGAGTCCGGCACGCGCCACCAAGCTAGCCCGGACCCCCGCACCACACACAGCCCTAAACGAAAGGTTCAGGTGGCGTGCAAATGACATTCTACTCGAAGAGCGCGCCCCGCACTCTCTCAGATGTTCACCAGAGGATGCTTTACGAGGAATCCGCCGTAGACCCCGGCGTGGCCGCCGCCCGCGGCTACCGCACGATCCGCCGGCGATCTGAGGTCCCGGAGGCCTTCGCGGACTGGCAGCGCCGGCTAGGGCTCCTGGTGCCGACCTACTCACCGGACGGACAGGCGAGCGGCTACCAGCTCCGTCCGGACAAGCCGATAATCCGCAAGGACGGGAGCGCCCCGAGGTACGAAACGCCGCACGGGAGCACGATTACCCTCGACGTAAACCCGCTGATGCTCGAAGCGGTTCAGCGTGGCGACGGAGATCTCTGGATCACGGAGGGATGCAAGAAGGTCGATTCACTGGCGAGCCGGGGAGAGCCGGCCGTCGGCTTTATCGGGGTATGGAACATGGCCGTACCCAAGACGAAGGGAACGATCCCGCTCCCATGCTGGCAGCACATCAGGCTGAGGGGCCGCCGGGTCATAATCGTTTTCGACGCCGACGCCCGGACCAACCCAGACGTGCAGGAAGCTCTAAGGCGCGCCGTAATGATGCTCGAAGGCCTCGGGGCCATCATGCTCGTGGTCTACCTGCCGGCCGTGAACGGCGACGGCAAGGCCGGGGTTGACGACTACCTGGCGAGCGAAGCTGGCGGGACCGTGGCCGAGCTGCGTATGATGGCCGGCCCTTACAAGCCGGTCGATGTCGGGGCGGAGCGCATGAGCCGAGATGAGAGGCTACGGGCCGCCGTAGAGGACCTGGAGCGGCGCTTCTGGGCCCAAGAGTGGAAGGGCGTGGGCGGGGCGTCGGCGCGCGACGTGTACCTCAAGCTGATAGAGGCCGCGGCCAGGAGCGGCAAGATCCACCCGGACGGGATCAGGGTCAAGAAGGCGCAGGGCCCACTCGCTCTAGAGGCGAAGGTCAGCGCCCGCACACTCTGGAGGTCACTCAACCGACTGGAGGAGACGGGCCTTATCTATCGAGACAACAAAGGCCGGAAACCCGACAAATCCGGGGCGTTCGTGCTGAAGGCTAGCTCTAAAGCTACCCGCGCAAAGGTAAGTAACAAGGGTAGGAGGGACGCCGGCGAAGGGAAAGCAACACCGGAGTTACAAACGTGTGACCCTGGTGACTTACCTTTGCGCGCCCCCCGTCTGCTGTGGTCCCGGCCGAAGTTTACGCCCAGGCGCGGCCTCGTCTCAGACACCCGCAAAGTGCGTCAGTCTCCCAAGCCTGAGTCGTGGGACCGCATAGAGAGACTTGGCAAAATCCGCGGCGCCATCCTCGACGCCCTCGACGCCGCCGGCGGGACGCTGACCCTGCACGAACTCTGCGAGGTCCTCCACCGCAAGCGCCCCCGCGACCTACGCCGGCGCAACCTACCGATGCTCGAGGAGGCCGGAATCGTCGCCATAGACGGCGACACGGTCAGCCTCACGCCGGACTGGCTGGACCGGCTCGAAGAGCAGCGCAAGCTCGGCAAGGAGATAGAGGCTGAGGAGATCGCACGCGAGCGTTACGAGGTCAAGAGCCGCGGCTACCACCGCCGCCACGAAGCGAAGCTGCCGAAATCTCAGCCTAGTGCTGAGGGGCTCGCCAACGTCAGGGTCTCGAGGGAGAAGCGCCGCGCATACCTGGCCGCCCCTGTCGCCGACACGCCGAGTGACGCCGAGCTCGTGGTCAGGCACCGCCGCGTCCGGCAGCTAATACACGAAGGAATGGCGCCCCGGTTCGCCGAGCAAGCGGTCCACGGCTGGGCGACTGTGGGCAGACAGGGAGAGCGAACAGACGTCGTTAACAATGTAAACGAAGTTGGCGAAGCCTCGCGGAAGCTGCCTCAGAAGAAAGACGGCATCTACGTCCACGGCGGGGAGTGCGGTTGCTGGCTCTGTGATGAGGAGGGCGCGGCGTGAGCGCCCCTACCGATAGGACCGCGGCCGTGGGCGTCGAGCCCTGGGATTGCGAATGGGCCGCCGCGAGAGCCGCCGACGCCTTGAGGTACCTGGGGCGCAACTACCCTGAGTGTCTGGAGAACTTGCGGGTCCTGGACGAGCACGAGGAGACCGCACACCGGGCGGCTATGCGAGCTGATCGGGACGCTTACCTGGGCGCTCTCAGGAGTTATTGCAGGGCGGGCAGAGACGCGGCCCTGGAGATACGTCGGAGGGCAGCATGACTCTTTTGGCCACAACCTCACCAGATACACTAGAGACAGCAAAACTAGTGAAAGCGGAGCTGAAGGGAGGCACGCGTGTAGCTAGACGAGAGCAAGGATAAGGGCGGAAGAAACCAACCGAAAGGAAGCGCATGCCGTATCGGAACCCAAACCTGAAGAAGACCGGATACTACCCGGCGGTCCTTAACCAGACGAAGTCAATAAATGCCGCCAACAAGGCGCTGAAGGGCGTAGACCCGCGGACCATGAACCCGCAGTTGAAGTCGCTCCTGAAACGGAGCGGATTTCTGCGGTAGCCAGGGCAGCCAAGCTAGCGGAGCTGAAGGGAGTATGTAGTGGACGACAAAGAGCGCAGGCCACAAGAGTGGGAGGACGCCTTCGAGGCCATCGTGGACGATCCTGGCCAGAATCCCATTGAGCTCCCCATCGAGGTGTCTCCCATCGACCCGCTCGAAGACGAGCTCGACGAATACACGCCGAAGTACCGATCTGTGCAAGAGGCTAAAGAGGCGTTCAACAGAGCGCGCGAAGAAAAGGAGAACAATGACTGAAACCAAGACCGAGAGAGACTTCACCCCGATCACCACACAAGAGGAGTTCAACGAGCGCATCAAATCCCGCCTTGCCCGCGAACGTGAGAAGTGGGAAAAGGGCTCCGACGCGGAGGACCTCAAAGCCCAGCTCGAAGCGAAGGATGAGGAGATCACCGAGATCAAGCGCGAGCACCACCTCGAGGACGCGCGCAGGGCCGTGGCCTCCGAGCTCGCTACCAGGGGCGTAACGGACGAGGGCCGCATAGAGCGGGTCATGAAGCTCGTAGACCTGGAGGCCGTTGAGGTTCGTCCGGGCGCTGAGATAGGCCGGGAGGATGTGATCCCCCAGATAGACGCCGTCGCCAAAGACCTCCCCGAGCTCGTGCGCCCTCGTGGTGCTGGTAGTCGTGGCTCCCATAAGCCCGTCGGCGGCCCACCCGAGAAGCCGCTCACCCGCGAAGAGGTAGAGAAGATGGGGCCAGAGGAGATAAACAGCCGGTGGGATACGGTGAAGGCGTTCCTGGCGGGCGAGCGTTAAAAGAGGTTATATTATCACCTCTTTTATTCCCTCTACCCGGCCCGTTCCCAGCATGTATAATCACTGATACGTCCGACGGGACGGGATAAACACGGCCGGTCTAACGCGAGACCGCGGGTACACCCCGACTAAAGCGCGGCAGGCGTAATCCCCTGCTAACCAAAGGAACAACCACATATGGCAATTACTCAAGCCATCCCGCAAGTATGGTCAGCGCGTATCCTGGCAAAGCTAGAGAAGAACCTCATCTTCACCCAACCCGGCGTCGCCACTCGCGACTACGAAGGTGACATCACAGCCGACGGTGACCGCGTCTACATCCACAGCTTCAACGACCTGACCGTCGCCCCCTACGTCAAGAACACAACGGTAATCTCGTATGAGCAGCTTACCGACACCCGCGTGACGTTGCTCATAGACCAGTCGAAGTATTTCGCATTCAAAGTGGATGACATCGACGACGCGCAGATGCGTCCCGAACTGATCGACGCCGCCTCCGATAGGGCTGCTTATCAGCTCGCCGAAGAGACGGACGGCTACGTCTCAGGCCTCTACTCAGGCGCCTCAACCGCAGCGCCGGATAACACCATAGAGACGACCCAGTTTACCGCGGCAAACGTCTACCAGAAGCTTGTAGACCTCTCGGTACTCATGGATCAGGTGAACATCCCTGCCGAAGGGCGCTACGCCATCGTGCCGCCGTGGGTAAAGGGCTTGCTCCTGCAGAACTCCACGTTCGTCACCGCCTCACAGCCCTCTGTTGTCCTGAATGGCCAGATAGGTCAGATAGCCGGCCTGAACATCCTCGTCTCCAACAACGTGAAGACCACAGGCACGGCGCCGGTAGTTTCCCACATCATGGCCGGGCACCCGTCTGGGCTGGGCTATGCCGAGCAGATAGCGAACGTCGAGGGGATCAGGCTCGAAGGCTCATTCGCCGACGCCATCCGTGGGCTGCACCTCTACGGCGCGAAAGTGCTCGATGGTGCAAGGCTGTTCGACCTGATGGCCAACCCGTAACCAACTTAACCAACTCCTTGGTGGAGGGTGCCTTTTCCTCCCGGCGAACGGCCCGCGAGCCGTCCCTCCACCTTTTCTTCGCTTACAAAAGATTAGAGACCCCCCGGGGAGGTGGTGAGTATTGAGGCTGTGCGGCGCCACCACAAAAGCCGGTAAGCCGTGCCAGAGGCCCGCCCAGGGCCACGGTGAGTTCTGCATAGGCCACGACCCCACAAAGGCGGGGGAGCGCCGCAGAACGGCATCTCGTGGCGGTAGGGGCAAGACCAACAAAGAGGTGCGCTTCGTTAAGCAGCTCATGGACGGGCTGACGGCGAAGGTTCTCAATGGAGAGGTTCAACCCGCCGTTAGTCATGCGATCGTGGCCTTACAGAACATTAAGCTACGGGCCATAGAGGTAGAGCGCCGTCTCGATGAGGCCGATGTCCGGGGAGAGTTCGAGGAGCTGAAGCGTGAGCTTGGCATTAGTTAAAGAGATGCGGCGGGTTCGCGACACCCACCAAATCTCCCTACGTAGGGAGATTCCCGACGACCCGGTAGAGTTCGCGACCTCCGTAGGCGTCGTGCCCGACGGCTGGCAGCGCGAGGTGCTCACGTCGGAGAGTCCGAGGAAGATACTATGCTGCGGTAGGCAGACGGGGAAGAGCACCGTTGCGGCCATCCTGAGTATTCATAAGGCTCTTACCCAAGCAGGCTCTACCGTCCTGGTCGTGGCACCTGGCGAGCGGCAAGCCAAGCTCTTATTCAGTAAGGCGGCCAGCCTCTACAAGCAGGCGGGCTATCCGCTACCCGCACACTCTGAGAGACGTACAGGGCTCGAGCTGTCCAATGGGAGCGTGATAGAGGCGCTGCCGGCTGTAGAGAGGACCACACGCGGTTACTCAGTGGACCTGCTAGTCGTGGATGAGGCCGCGGGCGTGGCTGATATGGACTATCACGGCATCCTCCCGGCCCTCATCGCAACCCAGGGTGAACAGGTTCTCCTCAGTACGCCGCGCGGCAAGCGTGGGTTTTTCCACGAACTGTGGCATTCTGCCGATGACTGGATGCGCGTCATGGTCCGCTCTGATGAGGTGTCCAGGATCAGGACGGAGGACCTCGAAGTCTTCCGGCGTACGATGCCGGAGCAGTTCTTCCAACAAGAGTTCTACTGCGAGTGGCTGGATACCGAAGGTGGGCTCTTCAGCTATGACGACATAGAGGCGGCGCTCGCGGCCGGCGACGACGTGCACGCCCTGGAGCTAGGAGGCGACGAATGGTGAGCGCACAGGAGAGAAGACCGTGGGACGACGAGGTTAAGGTTGGCCCGAAGATCTCACCACAGCGGTATTCCGTAGGTGTAGATCTGGGCCAGGCCAACGACCCGACCGCGATCGCCGTCCTTAAGAAGACGATCGCCCCACCCGAGACGGCCATGTTCTCACCCGTGGGAGCGTCGCCGCGCGACAGGCTGGTGGAGGGCTCCGTCGTCTACGACCTGGTCTACCTGAAACGTCCGAAGCTAGGCACGCCTTACGACCAGATAGCAACCCGCGTGGCCGATCTCATCTGCGAGCTCGAACCCACGGGAGCCTTCGGAGAGATAGGGCAGGTTTCGCTATGTGTGGACGGGACTGGCGTGGGCCGTGGTGTGGTGGACATGCTGAGGACCGAGATCCCCAGGCGGCCGCACAAGCCGCGGATCGACTTCAGGGCGGTCTCGGTCACGGGATCGAACACGTCCCTCAAGAAGCCGGAGAGTAGGAACGGGTACTGGTCGGTGCCGAAGAAAGACTTAGTGTTCCCGGCCGTCGCCGCCTTCCAGCAAGGGAAGATCCGGATAGCGAAGGGTATAAAGGATCGCGACGCCCTGGTGAACGAACTCAAGAACTACCGCCGGACGACCAACATCGCCACGGGTAACATGGTGTTCGAGCCGTGGCGTGAGAGCGACCATGACGATCTCCTGTTCGCCGTGTGCCTCAGCTTGTGGGGCTGGCAGCAGCGAAAAGGGCAATCAAGGCTCATTTTGGTGCGCTAAACAGATAAGGCTCCGCCAAGTTCGCATAACAGCGGCTCTCAGCGGCTCTCTAACGGCTTGCGCGGGGCCTCCGAGGGGTAGAGTATGGGGCCGTGGAGGCCGTACAGCCCCGCCCCTAATGGCCTGATACCCTCCTGACGGATTGGTGTACGCGGCCACAGGAAGAGTTCCTAAAACCACGTGCATAACCATCCAACGGCGTAGCAAGGTGCATGGCCTATCGGGCCGGGGGAGAGCCTAAAGCGGCAACGGTTGCCGTTTGAGCAGCATGTATGCAGCATCTCGTATGTGGACTTCCGAGAATTATGGTTAGGCGAAGTTCGCGGCTTATACTCTCGGTTAAGGGTTTGGAACCCATGGGTTCCAAACGTTGAACCATCTTGCTAGCTGCACCCCCATGTCCCGCGGCTCGGTCCCTG
>MWWB01000477.1_pt1 | contig 10077 bp, 12 predicted proteins | sample 1047291 | NCBI WGS metagenome assembly MWWB01 (sample SAMN06349976, study PRJNA376086) | soil metagenome | isolation source: MS4-1 sample Antarctic (ecotone) soil | place: Antarctica | reverse complement strand
CCTCTCCGGATGGATCCTCGGATGGCTCGCCGGATACCTCAACGTCCCGGTCAAGTAGAACATATACCCGGCCAGCGGCGGTTTTCTCCGATGCGAGCGTGTTACGCCGGATACGCTGGCGGATAGCATGCTGAGATATCCGCAGGACCTCTGCCGCTTCACGCACGGTTAGACGTTGGCGATTACTTGTAGAGTCCGCGTCCACGGGGGTACGATACCCCTAACCAGTCCCGCGCAAGCCGGGAGAAACAAACCTCGCTCGCCTCCTCTGCATCCCTTCAGTCTTCGAGCCGCGCCTCTAGCGCCTCGCCGCCCGTCCCCCTCACTACTCGGAGAGGTCCTGGCCAGGATCGAGGTCCTCGTCCTCTTCCGCCGCCACGAGGGAGCGGGATAAGAACTCACCCCGCTTGACAAGCGCCTCCCTGTCCACTGGTAGAAAAGAGTAGCCCGCCTCGACCGCGTCGAGGGCATCGCCCCTGTCGCGGGCGCCCGCGACCGCCCTCAAGACTTCCGGCGGCTCCGGTCGAGGCTCGCGGCGGTAGTCTGCCCGAAGGGAGTCGCTCCAGTACCCGAAAGCGGCTTTGTGAGCTTGCATCGGCTCGAAGAAGTAGCGGGTGCCGTCCGCGAGCTCGAAGCTCGATAGCTTGCCCTGCATGGTCTTCTGCAGCCGGTCTAGCCTGCCCTTAAGTCCCATATCTTCTCGCTTTCTGCTGCCGCTCGAAGGCTTCCGAAAGCTCCTCAAGCCTGAGTTCCAGGGTGTCGGTTTCCTTGACTCGCCGCTCGTATTCGAGGAGGCGGAGACGAACCCCGACCAGAGACCCTGCAACACTGGCCGGGTACGGTTCGAGTTCACCGCTCACCACCTGCTCGGTGAGGCTTTCGAGGAGCTTGTGCAAGTCCTTGGAGACCTTCGACTTGTTCCCCCGGCCACCCCTAGCAGCGGCACGCCTACGCTTGTCGGAGTTCGCGGGGTCGTGGAACCAACAATGGTACTTCCCCTCTGGGACGCTACCCGAACACCTATCGCCGTTGCGCTTTGTAGCAGGGCATTGACGGTTCAACTACGCACCCCCTCGACATCCACTGCGTTGAACAGATCCACGACCCTCCTCTCTGCAAACAAGCGTCTGCAGTCCATGGTTTACGTCCCCTCGGAAGAACCGCCCCTTGTCGGTACCGCGCTTCACCATCGGATCGCGGCCGGGCAGCGGTGGCGGAGTTACAGGGTCCTCGACCGGCCCGAACCGGGCGCGGGCTATCTCCAGGACCTCGCCCACGTTGCCGATGGGCGGGCTCGCGTCGCGGCGGGCTCCGCTTCGCGCTTCGCGGCGGCGCAGGATAGAGAGGATGTCTTCTTTGTACTGGCGCAACTCCTCGACCAGCTCGGGCGTGAGGGCGGACGCGGGATAAAACCGAAGACGCTCTCCGGCCGGAACGAGGGTTATGCCGTTGCCCTGAACTCTGGAGAGAACCTTAGCGGCGGTGAGCATCAGACCTCCCCTACATCGCACGACAGGCACCCGACACCACCGGCGTAGCCGTGATGGCAATTTTGGCGGTCTTCGGCTGCTTGGCGGCCTTCGTTGGCGGACACTTGGCGGCCTTCGATTTCTTCGTCGCCTCGTCGCCTGTCGTCACCCTGTTGGCGGCCTTGGCGGTCTTGGCGGTCTTCCCTTATATATGCCTTATTCTCAGTAGTAGTAGTAGTAGTAGAGTTGAAGGCCGCCATCTCCGCCAAGGTTGGCGGCCTTGACGACGAATCTTGAAGGCCGCCATCTCCGCCAAGACCGCCAACGTTCGGACGACGAGGCGACGAGTGACGGTCTTCATCCCCTTCTTCCGGCGGTCCGGGTAGTACCCATTGCCATTTTCCGCTTTTTGGGTCCTTCACTGCTTGGGCTTTGAGGTCGGCTTTGGCCCTCTCGACCGTCCGCCATCCAATCTCTGCTTCTTTCGCTTCCGCCTTAATCCTTCCAACAAACTCCGGACCAGGGCGCAGTAGCTCGCGTAGAAACTCTTTAGCCTCGACCAGCCGGCCCCGCTCGCCTTCGTCTCCCGGCGTCGCGTTGAGGCCCGCGGCCGTTACCTCGGAAGTACCCCGGTACTCGATGAGGGCCGTCCCGTCTCCCGGTCCAGCGCTGCCGATCCTGTAGGCCAGAGACTCCGGCGGACGACTCAGGTTGTGCTTCTGGCCGGCGAGCACGAACGTGTTCTCCTGCTCCGGGTGCTCGCCGACCACGAGGCCCGAGCGCACGATGCCTATAAAGCCGATGCTTCCCTGCCCCCGGTAGATGGCCGGGCCGCCCGAGCTCTTATTCAGGTGCCTACATATGACTATCGCGGCCCCGGTCCGCTGCGCTATGTTTACGAGCGGTTGCAGCGCCCGCCGGACGTCCTGGTCGCGGTTGCTGTTGATGTCGTCGGAGAGGAAGGACATCACCGGGTCAATCACTACGAAGGTGGCGCCGGTCTGTAGTATGGCCCGCTCCAGTTTGTCGAGGTCGTCGGGGATGATGAATTGTTCTTCGCTCCCGATAATACGAGCCTTCGCCGGGTCCCCGCCGGCGGCGAGGAATCGCGGGACGATGGTGTCGGCTGCGCCGTCTTCGGCGGAGACGATCAGCGCTCCGCCGGTCTCGACTGGCTCCCCGTCCGGGAGCGGCTGCCCCGATGTGATCCGGGCCGCCAGGTCGTAGAGGATGGTGCTCTTGCCCTTGCCAGGGTCCCCGTCGAGGATCGTTACCTTACCCTTCGGTATCCGGCGGCTCCAAAGCCACTCGACGCACTCCGGCTTGATGTCCGCCATCGAGACGCCCACCGGGATGGCTTCTTCGTCCGGGGCTTCGTCCGCCAGCTGGTAGAGATCCTCGACCGCACCATCGCCGGCGGCGAGGAAGTCGTCTATCCCGGTCTTGGTTCCTCGGTACTTCTCCGGCCACCGCACGTACTTGACCACGGCCCCTCGGCTCTGCAGGAAGGCCGCCAGCGCTTTGAGCGCTCGTTGTACGTTCGGGTTGACCATCGTGTCGGCGTCGAAGGCGGCGATGCATTCCCGGCCGTGTAGCTTTACGTCCTCCCAGTCCTGGGGGACCTTCCAGCAGTCAACGCCCTGAAGCACCACGGCTACCGCGCCGCGAGAGACGAGGGCGTCGCCCTTCTTGTCGCCTTCCGTGATCCACAGCGGGTAGCGTCTATCGCGCATCATCTTGACCGCTCGCGGGTGGACGCTCAGGCGAACCGGGGTATTCGGCGGGTAGTCGTATTTGACCTCTCGCAGCTTGCCCCGGGTCTCGACCAAGCGCGGACTATCCGGCTTGATTTGTGGTGGGATCTCCTCTCCCGATGGGCTGAATCTCGGTATCACGATGGCCGGAGCCTGCTGCTGAGTGCGTGTGAAGCCTAGCCTTTGCAGGCCCGTTTTCGTCTTCTCTAGATAGTAGTCGCGCTCGGATGCAACGTCCGGGTCTATGCTTGACTCTTCGACTATTTCCCTGTATCGGTAGTCGAGCCGCTTGCGCAGCTCCTCACGGCTAGCCTGCTCGGCTTTTGGTATCATTGACTAACTCCTTTGGGAAGAGGGGTTAAAGATTTGGCCGGGCTGTCGGGCTCGGCCTTTTTCATGCTTCTCACCTGCGGCGTGCCTTGGCGGTCACGAGGCTTTGATCCGCTCTCGATAATCTTCGAGCGAGACGAGGTGCTCGTTGTCCAGTATCGGCTCCCCCCACGGCTCTACTGTGAAGCGCTGGGTCTGATTCCGCTCCTGGTCGTAGACCTCGATGAAGAAGAGGGCCGCGTGCGTCAGCGCGTCGTGTAGGAGCGCTGCCCCCGGCTTCGGGAAGCCGTCTTGGTTGTACTCGACGTGCCGCCTTAGCTCCCAGACCTGCTGAAATATCTCTTTTTTATCTTCGGGCTTCATCTCGTCAAAATGAGTAATCCGGCGCCGGAGCGACTCGTACTTCTCCAATGCTGCCTCGAAGGTGCCCGGGTCTACCGGGCGTGCACTAAAGGGGCGGCGGGCTCTCCGAGGAGTTCGCGGGGGTCTAAGTCCAACGCGGCGGCAATCTTGCGAACCGTTCGCCCGTACACTCCGCCTTCGCCCGCCTCCATGCGCTGTACGGTGTCCAACGAAACCCCGGCCTTCTCACCGAGTTCTCGTTGGGAGAGAAGAGCAACCTCTCGGGCCTCCCGCAACCTCTCGTTCTTTACCTTGACAGCCAAAGCCATCTCCTTTCCTACTAGGCCTGTGATCTAGGGTACCATAAACCTACAGCAAGTAACAGGCGAATAACCCACAAACTTCTTAGACAATACACTTGACTTCAGGTCAACATCAGGTAAGATACCTGTAGTGAAGAGCTCCCGTCGCCGGCAAGCTAAACGGGAGCGAGACGACCAGAGAGGAGGCCGCCAAAGGCAATCGACCAAGAGTAATACCGAGACTGAGTTAGAGCAACCAAGCAGAAAGAGAGTAAGAGTGAGTTTCCGAATGGATGTGAAAGTAGAGAAGACTCTTGAGGAGGGCATCTACGATGCCGTTCTCCTCGACGTTACGCAGAAAGAGACCGTGCACGGCGAGAGCCTGATGTGGACGTTCGCTATCCCGAACGAAGGCGACGCCGAGGTCGTCGGCTTCTCTACCATGTCTCCTTCCAGCAAGGCTAAGGCTTACCAGTGGGCGAGCGTCATCATGGGCGAGATCGACTCGAAGAAGGGTTGGGGTCCCGAGGACGTCATAGGCGGCAATTGCCGTATCGTCCTGGGCGTCGTTGAGGACTCTAACGGCGTCGAGAAGAATAAGGTCGAGAAGCTCCTCAAGCCCTCTAAAGCGACGAACAGGACCGTCGAGACCGAGAACGAAGAGGACTTCGACGACATCCCGTTCTAAGTAAGCATAGTTTGAGCCGGGCGAGTGTCTTCAGCACTCCCCGGCTCCGGACCACGAAGAGCTTGGAGGCTATCGTGATCGAGAAGAGTGTACCCGCACCACCCGCAACCCGCGAGCTACGCGGCCTCGCCCTCTTCAGGGACCACGGCGCCGAGATCATCCACGAGGGACACGGCGTCTACGCCGTCCCCGGATGCTCAGGCGGTAGCTACACGGTCGACCTGGCCGTGTTCGGCGGTGAAGAGTCCTGCAGCTGCCCGGATCACGCCCGCCACCCGAAGTACAGCTGCAAGCATCTGATAGCCGCCACCATCTCCCGCGCTAAGAGCCGCGCTAAGGCCCGGCGGGAACAGCGAAAGCGCACGGCGTCCAGGGCGGCACGCGGCAACGTCGCTTCTCTCACGGTGGGTGCATGATCCGGGCGATACTGGCGGGGCTGCTCTTCGCGGCCCCGTCTTACTTCCTGCTCTTCGTCCTGCCCGGCTGGTAGCTCATGCCCACGGCCCGAGCGCGGGGACCACCAGCGCCCCGAGACTTTTCCAAGCGACCGGAAGATTCTTGAGGAGAGGAGAAGCATGTCGAACGAAGAGAACACGACGGAGGAGACGATGCGGGACGTGATGAACCGAGCTTTGGGTATCGCCGGGTTCGCCGGTGAGGACTGCGTGGTGAGTCACCCCGATGCCGGAGGACCTTGCGGACGGTCCGGGACCCGGATGGGGGGGGAGCTGGCTTTCTGCGAGGTACACGGTTACGAGGCTGAAGCGGCAGCCCTTGCGGAGATCACGGAGGATGCCGAGATGGAGCTACAGGCCCTCCGGGGCTCGGAGGATGCGCGCTCCGGATCCAACCCGCTCTTGCTCCGTGCCCTGGAGGAAGTAGATACGCCAAACAGTGACGCCCGCTCCGGGCACGAGCGCGACCACGATAAGGCGCTACCCGCCCTTCGCATTGTGTAGTGCCTAGATGGAGGGGTTTAGCGTAGGCACTACACTCGCGAGAGGGAGGCGGAGAGCTTACCAATCAGGCTTAACGCCCTCTGGTAATTCAAATTCAGGTAAGCCTCCAAGCTGCGACGGGATAAATTCCGCGCCTGCCGAGACGAAGTCCACCCTGCGTTTTGGCTGATTACTATCTCTGAACCTAACGTCGACTGAGATGCCGACACCACCCCTCCTGATACGAGGTTTTCGTGCGACACCAAGCCGCAGATTCCATTGAAGCGGTATATCGGATGTACCCCCGCGTAGGTGTAGAAGATGCTGTCCCAGGAAGTCGTTGCCGTCCCAAATGTGTACCTGAGTAATATCAGAGTTCGCATAGGTGCGTATCGTCAGCCTTACCGCGTGGAGCCGGGCTGTAGTCCCGGCCTGGAGCAGCGGAGTTGGTATAGCAAAATGGAACCAGCTGCTGCTAAGGGCAGACATTTTGACGACCCGGGTGTAAGGTCCCGTCGGTCTGAATTCATCAAGTTGCCTAGGCAACTCTGGTGTAACGCCGGTCCCGTGCAACAACTGAATGTCTAGGATGGGTTCCGCGCCATGGATACCGCGAATGTTTTCTATATCCACCGGATGGAGGAACCGACGAACCGTGCTGTTACCGATGTTATCGTTCATAACCGAGCCACGCACAACTGGAGTCATGTGACCAACCCCAAGCTTGTGGCCGATCTCATGGACAGCCACGCTAATAAAGTCCCATGAGTTAGCGGGCCCCTCCGGGCCAAGCCGCCAACGTGTTTGCTCATCGAACTCGATTAGTGCATTCCCGAGCACTCCTATGCGTTCGAAACGGAAGGTAATGTCTGGTGTTGAATCAATCGCAGGTACGAAAGCAAGCGGAATGTAAAGGGACCAGATGGCAAAAGCCTGCTCGATCGCGCGCGGTAAATCACTGCCGGGTAAGTCGGCATGAGTGTTCAGAATCTCGTAGGAATACACTCGCTTTGGTGGATCAAGATGTCTCGACGAGGCTGAACGACAGAACACTTTATTTATGACCGCTAACGTCACCTTATCCAAGACTTGCGTCACTTCCAAGTGATGCCCCTGCTGAAAGGCTGCTAGCGCGAGTTCGGTCGCTTTGTCAAACTTTCCGAGGCTGGCAACTGCGGATACCGCATGACCTGGATCAACGTCTGGGTCATAGCTCCCCACCTGTCGTAGGTATCCTAGGTCAATCAGCAAGTGCTGCAGTAGGGTCACATCCTTGCCTGTTGCTCCACGCTTTAGCCCAGATTTGCTAGGTAACCTGACTTCCATATGCCCTTCCTCCTTTCCCGGACGTCACGCTACTACAGTTACGATGGTACTACAGCTACGATGGTTGAAAGTAAAGCTTGTGTCAATGGATCGGCGCCGCGCTTTCCGAGAAGACCATTTAGCGGCGGTTCGATTATCCCGCTTTGCAGGTCCTTGAGGCGAGCGGTTGCATACTCCGAAACCTTGCCACTCGTGGGGGCGATCAAGCGGGGTATCAAGCGTGTAACAAGGGTCGGTTGCAGTCACCGGTCCACGGTATCGAGGCTCCGCCGGCAACCCATGCGGGCTTACCCGAAGCCGAAGAATCTACGCCACCACGAGCGGCCCCGAGGTTCGCCCGTATCACCGGCGGGCGTCTCGGTACCACTATCATCCTCCAAGGCTGTCTCGCGGGCGTCTCGTTCGTCTCGTGGCGCTTCTAGCTGTGGGATGCGAGAGGTAAGCGCCGCGATGATGCGCCGGTTCTCGCGGTTGGCTTCTTCAAGGGCACGCACCCTATCCCGGAGCTCGTCTACCAGCTCGTCACGGGACGCATCCCGGACTTTGTCCTCTACCGTCTCCCCCATGTCCAGGTAGACGTATACTCGCCCGTCCTGCCCTTTGTGGTGCTGCAATGTGCCGCGTTGAACGCGCTTTCGGATGGCGCTCTCCGATACTCCTAAGCGCCTGGCCGCCTCCTGTATCGTGACACGTTCCCGCTCCAGTCCTGTACCCCCGTCACATCCTCTGTGTGACGGCACTCTACCAGCGTGTCACGCCCCTCGCCGCCCGTGCTGAGGCCCCTGGCACGCCTCGGGCCTATACGGAGAGATCATCCAGCACCCCGAGGTCCTCGTACTCAACCCCCGCCACGAGGCTACGGGGTACGAACTCCCCGCGCTCTATAAGCGCCTCTCGGTCTACCGGCAGAAAAGAGTAGCCCGTCTCGACCGCGTTGAGGGTATCGCCCCGGTCCCTGGCATTAGCCACCATCTGCAAGACTTCCGGCGGCTCCGGTCGAGGCTCGCGGCGGTAGTCTGCCAGAAGGGAGTCGCTCCAGTACCCGAAAGCGGATTTGTAAGCTTGCATCGGCTCGAAGTAGTAGCGCTTGCCGTCCTTGAGCTCGAAGGACCCCATGTTGCCACGCATGGTTTTCTCTAACTTACGGAGCTTATCCCGTAGAGCCATACGCGCTCCCTCCCTTCTGTCTCTCCAGGGCTTCGGCCATCTCCTCTAATTTCACTTCGAGTTCGTCCTGATCCTTAACTCTGCGCTCGTAGTCCAAAAGCCGGAGCCGCACCCCTACGAGCTGGCCGGCCACCGATGCCGGGTACGGTTCGAGGTCGCCTGCTACCACCTGCGCGGTGAGGCTTTCGAGGAGCTTGTGCAAGTCCTTGGAGACCCGGCTAGGCTTCGACTTGCCGCCACGGGAAGCCGCTCTCTGGCGCTGCTCCGCGTTGGCGTCGTCGTGCCACCAACAAAAGGCTTGCGGCGGCTCTACGGTGGCTGTACACCTCTCTCCGTTGCGCTTATTACCGGCACATTGGGCCATTAACTACGCACCCCCCTCTCCCCTTCGACTATCTTTCGTCCCACCTGGCGACGTGGTGGTCTGCGTAATCATCTTGTCAACTGCTTGGCGGCCTTCGGTTGCTTGGCGGCCTTCGGTTGCTTGGCGGTCTTCGTTGGCGGACACTTGGCGGTCTTCGATTTCTTCGTCGTCTCGTCGCCTGTCGTCACCCTGTTGGCGGTCTTGGCGGTCTTGGCGGTCTTCCCTTATATATCCCTTATTCTTAGTAGTAGTAGTAGTAGTAGAGTTGAAGGCCGCCATCTCCGCCAACCTTGGCGGCCTTGACGACGAATCTTGAAGGCCGCCATCTCCGCCAAGGCCGCCAAGGTTCGGACGACGAGGCGACGAGCGACGACTTTCATCCCCTTCTTCCGGTGGTCCGGGTAGAACCCACTGCCATTTCCCGCTTTTCGGGTCCTTCACTGCTTGTGCCTTGAGGTCGGCTTTGGCCCTCTCGACCGTCCTCCATCCGATCTCGGCTTCTTTCGCCTCCGCTTTGATTTTCCCAACGAACTCCGGACCAGGGCGCAGTAGCTCGCGTAGAAACTCTTTAGCCTCGACCAGCCGGCCCCGCTCGCCTTCGTCTCCCGGCGTTGCGTTAAGACCTGCGGCCGTTACTTCGGAAGTGCCCAGGTACTCGATCAGGGCCGTCCCGTCTCCCGGTCCAGTGCTGCCGATCCTGTAGGCCAGGGACTCCGGCGGACGACTCAGGTTGTGCTTCTGGCCGGCGAGCACGAACGTGTTCTCTTGCTCCGGGTGCTCGCCGACCACGAGGCCCGAGCGCACGATGCCTATAAAGCCGATGCTGCCCTGCCCCCGGTAGATGGCCGGACCTCCCGAGCTCTTATTGAGGTGGCGGCATATGACTATCGCGGCCCCGGTCCGCTGCGCAATGTTCACAAGCGGTTGCAGTGCTCGCCGGACGTCCTGGTCGCGGTTACTGTTGATGTCATCGGAGAGGAAGGACATCACCGGGTCAATCACCACGAAGGTGGCACCGGTCTGCTGTATGGCCCGCTCCAACTTGTCGAGGTCGTCGGGGATGATGAATTGTTCTTCGCTCCCGATAATACGAGCCTTCGCCGGGTCCCCGCCGCCGGCGAGGAATCGCGGGACGATGGTGTCGGCTGCGCCGTCTTCGGCGGAGACGATTAGCGCTCCGCCGCTCTCGACCTCCTCGCCGTCCGGGAGCGGCTGACCGGACGTGATCCGGGCCGCCAGATCGTAGAGGATGGTGCTCTTACCCTTGCCGGGGTCCCCGTCGAGGATCGTTACCTTACCCTTCGGTATCCGGCGGCTCCAAAGCCACTCGACGCACTCCGGCTTGATGTCCGCCATCGAGACGCCCACCGGGATGGCTTCTTCGTCCGGGGCTTCGT
>MWWB01000476.1_pt1 | contig 10084 bp, 9 predicted proteins | sample 1047291 | NCBI WGS metagenome assembly MWWB01 (sample SAMN06349976, study PRJNA376086) | soil metagenome | isolation source: MS4-1 sample Antarctic (ecotone) soil | place: Antarctica | reverse complement strand
CAATACGAAAATGAAAAAAAGGAAACGGCTCAGGACGAAAGAATAAATCAACTACGGCAGGAACGCGCCGTTCAGGAAGCAACGCTTTCTAAACGTAACATGGTATTATGGGTATCTTTTAGTGCAATGCTCATAATATGCATTTCACTGGTTTTTTTGTACCGGCAATTCAGGATAAATAATAAAACCCTGTTAACCTTACGGAAAACCCAACACCAGTTAATACTGTCAGAAAAAATACGTTCTCTTGGTGAACTTACTGCAGGCATTGCCCATGAAATTCAAAACCCCTTAAACTTCGTCAATAATTTTTCAGAAGTAAATACAGAGTTAATTGAAGAACTAAAAAGTGAAAAGTCAAAAGTAAGAAATGAAAGAAATGAAAATTTAGAAGAAGAGTTATTAAATAATATTGCACTAAATGAGCAAAAAATAATTCACCATGGTAAGCGAGCTGAAGCAATTGTAAAAGATATGCTGCAGCATTCAAGAGCAAGCTCAGGCATAAAAGAACCTGCCGATATTAATGCATTAGCCGATGAATATTTAAAATTGAGCTATCACGGATTAAGAGCAAAAGACAAATCGTTCATTGCAACACTGCAAACAGATTTTGATGAAAATGTTGGAAAAATAAATATCATTCCGCAGGATATAGGGAGAGTACTTTTAAATTTATTTACTAATGCATTTTATGCTGTAACTGAAAAAAAGAAAAGCAGCCCCCTAAACCCCAACTTAGGAGAGGGAACTGAAAATTCTCAAAATCATTATGAACCTACTATTTCAGTAAGTACGTCTTTGACACCCACTTCAGGAGGTAAAAGAACTTGGGTTGAAATTAAGGTTAAGGATAACGGAATTGGCATTTCAAGGAAAGTTTTAGATAAAATTTTTCAACCCTTCTTCACAACAAAACCAACAGGACAGGGAACAGGGTTAGGCTTGTCTTTAAGTTATGATATTATTAAAGCGCATGGAGGTGAAATAAAAGTAGAAACGAAAGAAGGTGAATTTGCAGAATTTATCATTCAACTGCCGGTTATATGACATGGCCGATATTTTAAATCACATAAACTTCATTTAAATCATAATTCAGACAAATGCACATGACGCTGTCAATATATTTTGTATCTTTTGATTAATAATACATCTATGAAATCAACAAAATTTTTCTGCCTTACAACTTTTATTATGCTGCTCTTGCTTTCATTTCAATTGTATGCATTTGCTATTGACCCAACACCGCTTGCTATTGGCAGTAAGGCTCCTGATTTTAAACTGCCCGGTACAGACGGCAAACTTTATACCCTTACTTCTTTTAGCAAAGCAAAGTTGCTGGTTATCATCTTTACCTGTAATCATTGCCCCACAGCTCAGGCATATGAAGATCGTATAATACAGTTAACCAAAGACTATAGCAGCAGGGGTATTGCCATAGTGGCTATTTCTCCTAACGATCCCGACGCAGTTAGTTTAAGTGAGCTGGGCTATTCAGATATGGGAGATAGCTTTGAAGAAATGAAAATAAGGGTAAAAGAAAAGCAGTATAATTTCCCTTATTTATACGATGGCAAAACGCAGGCCGTTGCAAAAGCTTTTGGCGCCGTAGCCACGCCACATGTTTTTATTTTTGACAAGGAAAGAAAATTGCGTTTCCAGGGAAGGATTGATGACGTGGAAAATCCATCTAAACCCCCCACTACAACCGATACCCGGAATGCACTCGATCAGCTGCTTAGCGATAAACAAGTGGCGGTAACATCCACAAAAGTATTTGGCTGTTCAATTAAGTGGGCCGAAAAAAAAGACCATCAGGCGGAAGCTGCGGCGGAATGGGCTAAAGAACCTGTTGAACTGCAAATGACAGATGAGACAGGGATAAAAGAATTGCTTAAAAATAATTCAGACAAGCTTAGGTTAATCAATGTATGGGCCACATGGTGCGGCCCCTGTGTTACAGAATTCCCGGATTTTATTACTATCAACCGTATGTACCGTGGAAGGGATTTTGAATTCATCAGCGTAAGCGCAGATGGGCCTTCACAAAAGGAAAAAGTGCTGAAATTTTTAAAAGGAAAACAAGCATCTAATAAAAATTATTTATTTAGCCTGGATGATAAATACAAGCTCATTGAAGCTATAGACCCAAAGTGGCAAGGAGCCTTACCATATACAATTTTGGTAGAACCGGGTGGTAAAATTGTGTATTCAAGACAGGGACGTATCAATGTTGCCGCTATGAAAAAACAGATTGTGGAAAATAATTTGATCGGGAGATTTTATTAAATAACTTCAGTGTTCTTCTTATTACCGTTAAATTCCTTTTTATCAATTGTATGGAATAATACAAATGGGGTGATATCAGTGATCCTTATAGGTTGATTATCGGCTTACTCCAACCTTCAAAGGTACCGAGTGTATTGCGGCAGCCATCTCTGCAATAAGGCTGGAATCTTTTTCTATAGCATTACCAACAACAATTAAATCAGCGCCTGCCTTACAATTAAGATAAGCCTTTTCAGGTTCGTTAATACCTCCGCCAATTATCAGCGGCACTGAAATACACCCGGCAACCTTTTCAATCATACTTTCTGAGACAGGCCTCTTTGCACCGCTTCCTGCATCCATATAAATTAATTTCATTCCCAGCATTTCACCTGCCATAGCTGTGCACATGGCAATCTCATTTTTATCCGCAGGCAAAGGCGCAGCATTGGAGATATAAGAAACCGTAGTAGGAGCCCCGGCATCAATTACCATATACCCTGTGCTCATAACTTCCAACCCGCTTTGCTTAACAAAAGGAGCGCTAACTACATGCTGACCAATCAAAAGCTCAGGATTCCGGCCGCTTATCAGTGATAAATACAATAATGCATCAGCATATTTTGATACCTGCGAGGGGCTTCCGGGAAATAATATGGCAGGAATGTTACAGGATCTTTTTATGAATTGAATGCACTCGTCTAAATAGTTTGATATTACTAAGCTTCCCCCTACCAAAAAGTAATCAACTTTAGCAGAAACTGCAGTATCAATGAGTTGCTGCATTTCACTGTCGTTGACCTTATCAGGATCTATTAGAACAGCAAAAGATTTTTTTCCATGCCTTTTCCGCTCTGTTAACGAACTATATATCCTGTGTACCATCTAATTTCAGTTGGTGTATGTGCAAAAATGTAGATTTTTTCTGTCTTATTAAAATTAACCTGAAATTATTATTATCCATGTAATTCATTAATTCACTCCACATGCCCAAAGTTTTATTATTAGTTTTATAACATGATTGATATTTCAAAAGAAATAAAATTTAAAACTGCCCGTAGTGGGGGTAAAGGCGGGCAAAATGTAAATAAAGTTGAAACAATGGTAGAGGGTTATTTCGATATAAACGCTTCTGCCCTGCTAACCCCGGAACAAAAACAACTTTTGCAACAAAAGCTTGCCAATAAGATAACTGCTGAAGGATTACTGCAAGTAAAAAGCCAAACAGAAAGATCGCAATTAGGTAACAAACAAATAGTTTTAAAGAAAATGGTTTTGCTTATCAAACAGGCTCTTATTAAACCAAAACAAAGAAAGCCGACAAAACCCGGTAAGGCTGTAAAGGAAATGAGAATTGTAACGAAAAAAAGAAAGGGAGAAATTAAACTAGGGAGAAAAAAAGTTAAGCCTGCTGTAGATTTATAATACAAATATCAAGGGAGGTTTTTTGCAAGTCATGTTGTTACCGCTTGTTTGAGTTCCTGAGTTCTTCGCTTGTCTTGTCAATAACGAGAGAATCCCCCACCTGTAGCAGTAAAGTGTCACCTAAACCATTTACAATTGATGTACTTTTTGAGCCGCTATCTTTATAAATTGTGATAATATCCTCCTTATTCAGTATTGTTTCAGTTCCTGTTTCCTTATTAATGACAAATGCAAAAAATATAATACTTGCACTTACAAAAATTATATTGACTAGTAAAGAAGCTAATTCATTCTATCATATTTATTATACTTAGTCTTATCAAGCTATAAACTACCCATCCTGCTCCGCCGAATAAAATTAGAAAGCCTATTAAATGATGAAGCCCGGTCCGTGAATATACTGGCGTCCAAAAATAAGATATGAACAATACACAAGGGCGAAACCAATTGCATAATAGGTAAGTGTCCTTATAAGTCCTTTTGTAAATGATGTTGTCAATAAGTTGTTTTAAATTACCGCCTACCTTTTATGCTTTCCTTTTACTTTTAAGCGTTTCAAATATTTGCCGCTGTTTTTCAATTTCTGCTTGTTGATCTTTTTGATCTTTCAGATTTTCTTCAATTTTCCCTTCAATTTTTATTTTTGATTTTTGCAGATCGTCAGCATCATTTACAAGCTTTTGATATCTTTTTTCAGCTTTCTTAAAATCATTTTCTTGTTTAGCAATTTGTTGTTCAAGGTCATATGCCTCTATGCCAGTAGTAAGAGTTTGGATAAATGATTTTGCATTGTCAATAGTAGAAGCATCATCTGATTCCGAAATAAAATTTTCATTTCCTTTTGATAGCATTAAATAAACAGTAGTATTTTCCCGCCTGCCGTCGAATTTAAAATACATATCTAATGGCTGGTTTCCTAATTCACTTAGGGTAACTCCATTGTACACAACAAAACTTTTGGATTGTTTCCCTTTGTAACCCAATTTTTCCATTTTATCATCAACAGCTTTTTCTACTGTTTTTTCCGGGAAAGCAAATTCATAAATAACAGAGGGCCTTTGGGCATCTTTAAATTTAATAAAAGCAGAACGGGCCTGAGCAAACGAAGCAATAGTAAATAATGCGGTACAAAGAAAACTAAAAAGAAGTTTTAACATGGCATTCAATTTAAGTAAGATATCCTATCGTTAAAAACAGTTACACAAACTTAATCAAATTAGGAATTAAGAATTTAGCAAGTAAATTTGAATTTAAATATGTCGGATTCTTGAGCAGCATAAAAAAATTAGCCGGGCAAACTTTATGGTACGGACTTCCCACAATTGGCAGCAGGTTTATTGGCTACATTTTAAACTTTTCACTTGCCTTTATTTATCATGCAGCAGACACTGCTGATCTTGTTACTGTTTATGCAATAATTCCGTTTTTAAACATTGTTTTTACTTATGGGGTTGAAACCAGTTACTTCCGTTTTGTGCAGGAAAAAAATAAAAAAGAATTATACAATACGTTGAGTGTATCCATATTAACCACTACTATTTGTTTTACAATTGTGTTGTTAATACTTAGCAATACATTGGCTCAGGCTACTTTTATGCCTGACCATCCGGAATATTTTCGCTGGATAGCATGGATCATTTTTTTTGATACACTATCTACATTGCCTTTTGCTAAATTAAGACAGGAAGGAAGGCCCCGGAAATATGCATTTGTACGCTTGATCGTAATAATTATAAATGTATTAATCGTAATATTTTTTTTAGGCGTATGCCCCAGGGTAGCAGAGGAAAATCCACAAAGCCTGTTGCTTTTATTTTATGACCCAACTATCGGCATTGGCTATTATTTAATTGGCAATCTCATAGGCAGTGCTCTTGCTTTTATTTTATTATGGAAAGAATGGAGCGTAAACTTTTTTGATTTCAACAGCCATCTCTGGAAACAAATCATGAAATATTCTTACCCACTTATTATTGTAGGCTTAGGCGGTATGATAAATGAAATGCTGAGCCGGCTTGTATACCAGTATGTAATTAATATTCCTCCACAGGAAGCCAAAGAGCAACTAGGAATTTTTGGTGCAAATTACCGGCTTGCGGTATTAATAACCATTTTTATTCAGATGTTTCGAATGGCTGCAGAACCGTTTTTCTTCAATCAATCCAAAGAACTAAATGCAAAGAAGACCTATGCGAGGGTAATGAAATTTTTTGTAATAGCCTGCTGCTGTATGTTTTTAGTAATCGGATTATTTCTAGATGTCTTTCAAAAAATTCTTACAATTAAATTTGCTGAATATGGCGAGGGGATACATATAGTGCCAATACTGGCAATGGCTATGGTTTTCCTTGGAATTTATTACAATCTTTCTATCTGGTATAAGCTAACCAACAACAATTGGTATGGCGCAATTATCACGTTAGCGGGGGCCGTGGTAACTATATTTTTAAATATTTGGTGGATCCCCTTATACGGCTATACCGGAAGCGCATGGGCAACTTTTACCTGCTATGCATTTATGATGTTAAGCTCTTACTTACTCGGTCAAAAATTTTATTCAATACCATATGCTAAAAAGAAAATAATTGCTTACCTGATACTAACTACATTTATCTTTTTAATTCATAAAGCACTGCTTATAATTTCAAATAACATCTGGTTTTCAACATCCACTGCTGCTTTTTTATTCGGGTGTTTTATTTTATTTGTAGCAAAAGTTGAGCAAAGAGAATTTGCGCAGTTACCCCTTGTAGGAAGATTTTTTACTAAATCAAAATAATCGTGGAGAAATGAGCGTGCATTAATTAGCTTATGAAAAAATTTCTTCAAAAATTATTAAAACCGCTTTTAACCCGCCTTGCCTCAAAAGCTTCTGCACCTGTAAAAAAAGATGTTTATCAATCATTAAGTTCGCTACTGCAAAATCTAGAAGAAAGGCCTGGAAAAAGAGGAATAATTCTAAATGTAAATTTCGCCTTTGAAAAATTTATCATCTTCAGCGATCATCACAAAGGAAATAGAGATCATGGCGATGATTTTGCCAATAACGAGCCGAATTATCTTGCGGCCCTTGATTACTATTTGCAAAACAACTTCACTTACATAAACCTGGGCGATAGTGAAGAACTTTGGAAGTATACTCCTGAGCAGGTGATATCAAAAAATATCGTATCACTAAGGGCTGAGGCAAAATTTCACGAACAGGGAAAATATCATAAAACATTTGGCAATCATGATACAATATGGAAAAACAAATTAGACGTAGATATCCGGTTTAAAGAAATTTTTACATTGCCCTTACCGGTTTGGGAAGGCATTCTATTAAAAACCAAAATTAATGACCGCTCGCTTTCGGTTTATTTAACACATGGCCACCAGGGAGACAAACTGAGTGATAATAACACTTTAAGCACCTGGCTGGTTGCCCACATTTGGCGTCCTGTTCAAAGGTATCTCCAAATTAATGTTAACACACCAGCCAAAGATTACCGGCTGCGTGACAGACATAATATTATAATGCATGATTGGAGCAGTCAAAGGAAAAGCTTACTGTTAATTACCGGTCATACACATAAGCCGGTTTTTGCATCAGGAAAATATTCTGATCATGAAAATAACAACATAGACAAAGCTGTTACAGGTCAAAAAAAGCTCAAACTAAAACCATCGTACTTTAATAGCGGATGTTGCTGTTACAATGATGGAGATATAACCGGGATAGAAATAGCAGGTGATAAGATAAGTTTGGTTAAGTGGCACCTGGAAAAAAATAAATCGAACAGGATGATACTGGAAGAAGTTTCTCTGCAGCAATTAGCCGACGACCTTTGACTAAACTTAAAATTTTCTGTTTAAAATATTTCCCTGTCTCATTCGTCTGCATCTTTATATGGAGGAAGTTTTAAATGTACCGGTACATATGAGTGATGAGCGCAAAAATGATATTGCACAAACCTTTAAATTATACAGCAAGCGGCTGCTTAGCTTCATAAAAAAAAGAGTGGCCGATGCACGTGATGCAGAAGATATTTTGCAAGATGTTTTTTACCAGTTTGCCGGAAACACAAAACCAATAGAACAATTAACAGCATGGCTATTTACAACAACAAGAAATAAAATAACAGATAACTACAGGAAGAAAAAGCCGGAGCTTTTAGATGATATTTTTATTGAAGAAGATGAAAGTGATTTTTCATTTCATGAATTATTACTTACCGACAACAATACACCGGAGAATGAATACCTGCAAAGTCTTTTCTGGACCACGCTTCAGGAGGCATTGGAAGAGTTGCCTGCTGAACAAAAGAACATTTTTATTTTGCATGAAATGGAAGGGGTGCCCTTTAAAATTATTGCCGAACAAACAGGTGAAACAATTAATACACTTATATCCCGTAAACGTTATGCTGTACTTCATTTAAGAGAACGGTTAAGTGTATTGCGTGACGAATTAATTAACTACTAAAAACTATATTATGAAAACAAAATTTAATGAAAGAAGAGCGATCCAAATCCCCATGATGATACTTATACTAATAGTTCCTCTTGGATTTGCGGTTTGGGCCTTGTGGAACAATATTCTTGTAGATGTACTGCATGTAGAAAGAATTAACTTTTGGCAGGCGTTGGGAATATTGGCGTTGAGTAAGATTTTATTTACAGGTGGCATCTGGGGAAACTGGGGCAGGCAACATCACGAAAAATATGGGCCATGGAGAATAAAGATGCAGGAAAAATTAGAAAGCATGACTCCTGAAGAAAGAGAACAATTTAAAGCAAAGTGGGCTTCGCGGTGTAATCAGCAATCAGAAATCAGAAATCAAAAGAGCAACAATCAGAAGTCAGCAGAGTAAACATCGAAATTATCAATAAAAAAAATTAACGCTGATATAAAAGCCGAAAATGATTTCTCATCACTGAAAGTTACCAGTTGATAACCTAAAAAACAGAGCATCAGTATTAAAGTGAAAAATCTTTTAATCATCTTCTTCGTCAGCATCATTTACTTTCAGAAAAGCGCTTCTTTTAGGAGCTGGCATTATTGCACTTAATCCTTTTACTCCTTTCCATATTACTTCGCTAAATTCCATGTCGGGCACCCTGTCTTCCTTTGTAAGATCAAATTGAGCTGAACGTTCTGATAACTCATTCCTTACTAAATTTTTTTCAGTCAGATCAATGTTTGATGGTAATGCGGTGAATGCACTAAAGTCCGGTTCAGCAGTGAAGCAGCGCCACATGGGAGTAGCCGCTGCATCATATTGGCTCATAGGCGGTATACCTAGTATTAATTCGATGGTACGCAACATCCCCGAAGTGGTATATGGTGTATGATCAACATAATTTCTCCGCACAAACGGACCTGCTACATAAGCTGTTGTACGATGCGCATCTACATGGTCAGGTCCATTTTGTGCATCGTCTTCTACAATAAAAACAGCGCTTTCTTTCCAAACAGGGCTTTTACTTAAATATTCAATGAACATTCCAACGGCAAGATCATTATCAGCAACATGAGCAAAGGGAGTTGGCTTGCCTAACGACATACCTTCTGTGTGGTCATTTATTAATTTCAAAGAATTAAAACGAGGCAATGCATTTATCGCAACCATTGAATCAAAATCCCTTTTCCATTGATTAACCCTTGTGGTATCTCTTACACTTTCATCCCAGCCTGTGTAGTATGGACAAAAATGATTTTCCAAAACCGGGATATTGGCTTTATAATCATCAGCAAACTCTCCATAAGTTCTGTAAGTTACTCCGGCACGTTTACAATGATCCCAAATAAAACCACTTTTATTATTGGCAATAGCCCTTGTTCCTTCTCCGTCGTAAGTACCACCGCGGCCGCCATAGCTGGTTACCCAATTCTTCTCAAGATAGTCAGTAGCATAAGCGCCCATACTCCAGTTATGCCCATCTGCACTTACTTCGCCATCCACGAAAAAGTTATCAAGCAATACAAATTCTTTTGCCAGTTTGTGCTGGTTAGGCGTAACATTTTCACCAAATAATACCAGGCTTGTATCGCCATTACCTTCCTTTATATCACCTAAAACCTGGTCATAAGTCCTGTTTTCCTTAAGGATATAAAAAATATATTTTATAGGAGAAGGTTCCCCAACTTTTTTGGGAATTGGGTTACCTTCTTCTCCCTGGGTTAACAGTTCTTTTTCCTTTGTATATGGGGTATTACGATATACCTGTTGTGAGTAAATGCTTAACTGCTTATCAGAAGGTACATCAATGATACTCATGGTACCTTTAAATAACCCGCCGATGTATTGTTCTTTCTGCGGTTTGTTTTTATCTACGCCCTGGTAAATCACTTTACTTTTTTTTCTGGCCGGATTTGGGCCAAAAGGATTTGCCATTGAAGTAAAACCTT
>MWWB01000475.1_pt1 | contig 10087 bp, 10 predicted proteins | sample 1047291 | NCBI WGS metagenome assembly MWWB01 (sample SAMN06349976, study PRJNA376086) | soil metagenome | isolation source: MS4-1 sample Antarctic (ecotone) soil | place: Antarctica | reverse complement strand
AGGCTTTCTACAGAAGGAATATAGATATTTAGAGCAGAGCACCTGCAAGACGTTACTGCTTAAAATCAAACAACGTAGCAGTAAAAACCGCTCTTTCTTTCTTTTTAAATACTACATCCCATTCCCCGCGATAGCGTAATACTTTAGGCACCAACAATTCGCCAATCTTTTCCAGTTGAACTTCCATGTCAACATCAAAATCGTAAACGCCGGCTTTATAACTCAAGCTATAATTTCTTCCAATAATCTCAAGTGTTCGTGCATTAAACCAGGTGGTCATTTCGTCTATCACAACATTACTTCTTTCACCGGAGGAAAGATCTTCACGGGGCTTTATAGTAAAAACATAGCATGTGCGCCCCATGTACTCGCGTTTGTCAATCTTAAAATCATAAAGCTTGCTTACATCTTCATCAAAAAGAGCTACTTTATTACCAATGAAAGGGATGCCCGGTATTTTTTTTCCGGGATTGAAAAACAACTGCTTCAATTGGTCTTTGTGTTTTTCCATACCAGTTTTCCCTTTGCCGGAGAATGAAGCTCCTTTCACGATATTTGTTTCGCCGCAAACCTTACCCTTAGTAAAAAAAAGGCCGGCATACATTTGAGCTGTAGTGTAATTATAATTTCCTTTGCTATCGTAAAAATCGCCCGTTGTTTTCTCATCCTTCACTTCCATAGTGCGGCAGCCGTTCGTATAAGTTTGTCTTGTTTGACTTATTAATGAGGCTTGTGTTTTACCCTTCTTATCCTTCAACACAATATCGTTGTAAGAAGAAAAACCTATCACCCTTAAATTTTTAAAAGCTTTATAGAAAGTAGTGTCGTTCTTAACGTATTCGATAAAAGCGGGAACATTAAAATTATTCCGGACAACTACATCGGTTAAGGTAAATGCCTGGTTCTTATAAATAATGGTAGTATCGTTTGTCAGGTTAGTAGTGTCCTGCGAAGTACAATAAAGACTGGTAGAAACAGAAACAAAAAATATAATTAAAGCTTTCATTATTTAGCATACATCATCTTATAATCCATTTTTATTTTGCCCTTGCTAATGTCGTTTAGTTTGCCTTGCAGCATTTTGCGGCGAAGGGGTTTTAGCCGGTCAATAAAGAGCTTCCCTTCAATATGATCGTATTCGTGCTGAATAATGCGTGCGGTTAAACCAATAAATTCTTCCTTATGCGGTTGGAGGTTTTCATCCAAATATTGTAATACTATTTTTTCGGGCCTCTTAATATCTTCACGTATTTTAGGAATGCTGAGGCAACCTTCATTGTACGACCACTCTTCGCCATCCAATTCTGCTATATGTGCATTTATAAAAACTTTTTTTATGCCCGGCTCATCCGGATATTTACCCTTGTCTTCATCATCCTGGATAACAAAGATTTGAGCGCTGTCAATAATAAATACCCTGATATCTTTATTAACCTGAGGAGCAGCCAGGCCAACTCCATTGCTTGCATACATGGTCTCCCACATATCATCAATAATCTTTTGAAGGTTCGGATAATCAGGCGGAACGTCCTTCGCTACTTTTCTTAAAACAGGAGCGCCATAAGCAACTATCGGAAGTATCATTTCTGTAAAACAAATTTGTGATTAAGCGGCAAAAATACCGCCAAATGTGCCAATGAACAAATTAGCAGTTATTGAAGACTGTTAAGATATTCCTGCAGCATAATGGTTGCAGCTATCTCGTCAACGAGGTTTTTATTCTGACGGTCTTTCCTTTTCATACCACTTTGCACCATGCTTTGCACAGCCATTTTTGAAGTAAACCGCTCGTCAACTTTTTCTATAGGGATGTTTGGAAAAACTTTTTTAAAGCGGTTTATAAAGGCTTGCACTAAAGGAGTGGCATGTGTATCCGAGTCGTCCCAATTGGTTGGGTGACCAATGATTACCAGTTCCACCGGTTCTTTTTTGAAATACTCAGTAAGAAAACTCTCGAGATCTTTTGTATGCAATCCTGTCAATCCTGTCGCGATTATCTTTAAAGGATCCGTTACTGCAAGACCTGTTCGTTTAGAACCATAATCAATGGAGAGGATGCGCGGCAAAGTAGAATTAATAATTATTCTAAATCTTATTTCTTAACACCTAATGGCAATACCTCTTTGCCATACAGCTCATTTAATATAAGGGCAACGCTTCCGTAAAAAGCAGACAGGCCGCAAAAAATACCTTCATAACCGGCTATAATTCTAAGCTGTTTATTTCCCGTAAAGTCGCTGATTGCCAATAAGAAAAACAATACAGTTAAAGAAAGAAATACAGTTTGAAGGGTACGGTTTAATTTAAGGGTTCCAATGAACATTAATAGTGTAAATATGCCCCACATCAATAAATAATAGCCCATGGATGTTTCGCTGGAAGCATAAGCTGCGCCGAAGGTTGTTTTTGGTATTAACCAAATAGCCACTAACGATAACCAGAAAGAACCATAAGCGGTAAAGGCAGTTGCACCGAACGTATTGTTCTTTTTCCACTCCTGCAGGCCAGCAAAGATTTGCGCTATACCACCTACAAAAATTCCCATACCCATAATCATAGAGTTAAGCTCGTAGTAACCGGCATTATGAATATTTAAAAGAATAGTAGTCATACCGAACCCTAACAATCCTAGTGGAGCAGGGTTTGCAGTAGTGTCTTTAATAATAGTTTCGGGTTGGTTAAGAGAACTCATGGCAGCAAGGTTTGATTTAAGATTAAAAATATTTAAACATTTAAAATAAGAGGAAACTATTTTTATATGGTTGAACTAAAATTGAAAGATAGATAGCCTTATTTCTTAATAAACATTTAAAAGCTCTTGTTTTTTTATTAAACTATTTGTTGAAATAGGTTTTTTTATATCTTTATCCCTCACCAAAGAAAAGGAGGTATTCATGCAATCTACAGATAGTTCATGGAAGCCTTCGGTTATTATCGAGTAACCGGGTTTCTCCATTCAAATAATCTGCTGACGCAAACGCAAGCGTTGGGAGCCACTAAGTAAGCTTAGTGGCTTTTTTGTTTCTATTTTATTTTGGAAGATGGCTTACCGAATAAGTATTGGCACAACTTTTAAATATTACTCTAATTATCAATCTTAAAAACATCATTCATGAAAAGTTTGTGCATACTATTACTTTTAATGACTCTTGTGCCGCTTATTTCTCAGGCCCAGGAAGAAGACCAGGATGAGATGGAAACCGATCGGCCAAGCCTGTCGTTCACACCGAAAACTGTAGTTAAGAACCGTTTTCAACTAGAGGCGGGATTTCAAAAACAGTACGACAAAACAAACGGACAGCGCATGGAGGAATACTTATACCCTACCGTTTTTCTTAAATACGGGCTAACAAAAAAATTAGAGCTGCATGTACTTATCGAAGATGAAGGAGATTACGAGTACAACCCTAACAAACATAAAGTGGCAAGCGGAATTGAACCTGTGCAGGTAGGTTTTAAATATAATCTTTTTGAAGAAAAAGGAGCACTTCCAAACACTTCTATTATTGCCGGAGCAGCTTTTCCGAAATTAGCTTCGCCCGATTTCAAAAGTGATTATGTAGCTCCTGCGTTTAGATTAGCGATGCAAAATTCGTTGAGTAAAAAAATACAACTTCAGTATAACGCGGGTGTTGAATGGGTGCCCGATGATGTACATGCAAAATACCTGCTAACGCTTTGTCCTCAGTTAGAACTTTCGAATAAATTGCAGGTGTTCGCTGAGATATACAGCCAGTTTTCTAGCGAAGAAACTCCTGACTATCGGAGTGATGCAGGGCTTTTGTACAAAGTAACACGTAATCTTCAATTTGACATTTCCGGAGGCCTTGGTATCACAAAAAGCGCTCCCGATAGTTTTTTTGAAGTTGGGGTTTCGTTTAGGTTGCCACGTTAAGTCTGAACCAGGATTTATTGGATTAATTGGATTTATGGGAAATGGGCATGCTGCTATCCTACCAGTTATTTGCAGCTTGCAAGCTTCACTTTCAACTACACATCATTTTCTTTTGCGTCCCTCAATGATTTGATGCTTCAGTCACTTAATCCGCAATCATCAAATCACACCAAACCCCAAATGATCAATCACCAAATGACTTACTCACCAAAGACCCAATGACTATTTATGAATATTCGTGCAGAATTATTGAAAGAACATTCTAAAGAACACGCTAATAAGATTTCAGATTATGCATGTATGTCAAAAGAAAATTTTGAAGGACTGATACAATGTTTTTTGGATAAAGAATACCGGGTTGCGCAGCGGGCAGCATGGAGTGTTAGCATAGCAGCACAACAAAAGCCGGAAATAATACAACCTTACATACCTGTCTTAGTTGCCCAGCTTCAAAATAAAAATGCACATAATGCTGTAATAAGAAATTCAGTTAGAATATTGCAGCAAATTGAAATACCCGAAACATTACATGGAGAAGTAATGAATGCATGTTTTCAATTCATTGAAATTTCGTCTACACCTGCTGCTATCAAGGCTTTTTCTCTTACCACCTTGTTTAACCTTTCTAAAAAATATCCTGAAATTAGAGCTGAGCTTAAGCTTTTAATTGAAGAGCGATCGGATAATGAAACAGCAGCTTTTAAAAGCAGGGGCAGAAAAATATTATCTGAACTCTAATGCTAACTGAACTGGGAACTATGGGCCGGAGGGTTTTAACCGCAGAGAAAATACAAGAGTTATTCGCTGAGAACGCAGAGCATACTCTGTGCACTCCGTGTGTCTTCCTCTGTGACCTCTGCGGTAAAAAAACAATTTCTATGATTTTGCTGATGACCAATCTTTACTTCTTCCTAATTATATAAATCACCGAACTGCACTTACGAACGTGTAAAACCGCTTTCAGGTTAGAGATCATACCAACCCAAATAGCTTTTAAAAGATTCCCCTTGCCATTCCTGTATTTCTCGCTAAGCATACTTACATAAAAGCTATCAAACCACATAGGCTTAACTGCTTCCAACAAAAACCCTTTTTGCTCTAACAAAACCTGCATACTTGCAGGAGAAAAATGATACAAATGACGCGGCACATCATAAGCAGCCCAATAATTTTTATAGACGGCAGCATCGTAGCTTGTATAATTTGGAACAGCAATAATCAATCTTCCATCTCTTTTTAAAATGCGCAGGTAAGTTTGCAGGTAACCGTGCAAATCATGAACATGTTCAAGCACATGCCACATCGTAATGGCATCAAACGAATTAGTTTCAAGCTGGTGCAGTACACTAAGCTCATTTAATTTCAAAACATAGTTTAATAAAGCATTGGCTCTTGCAGTGGCATCAGGTTCAAGCCCGGTAACCTTCCATCCTGCCTGTAACATTGTATGAGCAAAAGCACCGGTTCCGGCGCCAACATCAAGCACACTCCCGCTTTTAAGTTTAGTTACTTTTTGAACCAGCCTTTGCTTACTTTTTAAGGTGTGATTTCTTACAATATGGTAAAGCCGGTTAATAAAGCCCTGCTTTGTATCGCTATGAGAAACGTACTCAGCAGATTGATAGTAAGTACTGATGTTAGCCTCATCTGGAACATTTTGCGTAAACCGGAAAGTACAATTGCTACACTCCCATATTTCAAACTCCTCTTTCGAAACCGTATGATCTCTGCATTTAAAAACTTTTGTTATAGCATTACTGCCACAACACATGCATTTATTATACGTAATTTTTGAAACCATGGCAGAGGTCACAAAGAAAGTGAAAAGGCGGTTAAAAATACCTTTGTCAATGCATCTCTTTTTATTATAAATCTGTCTTTTCTTTAACTTGTCGGCGCAAAATGAATACGAAGATTTTAAGATGGGGCAATAAGATTAAACAAACCGGTTTTTATATTCCCTTCACAGTTTATTTTTTTGTTTTTGTAATTGCTGCCGCTTTTAGTTGGCGGGCATTGCATAGCGGTACGATACAGGGCGATACAGCTTTTGCAGACATCTATACTTTGCTGCTCGATGTTGCCTTTTGGTTTTGTCTTGTTATAGTTTCATTAGCGCTTCTCTCGGTTGTAGTGTCGTTCATTTTCTTTCTTTATTTTAAAAGAAAGAAAGGAATAGAATTTCGCATTGCAACCGATCTTAAAGAAAGTGAGTTGCACGATAAACAAACAGTTCGCCTGTTTATTCATCCCGTTGTAAAGCCCTTTTTTGGGTTTATAAAACTCCGGCTCTTATACGATCAAAACTACTTTTCCCAAAAGTTTTCTTTATTAGAAAGCAGCAAGCGAAAGTTTTTCAGCACCACAATTGAAGGCACTTACTACTGGCCCCTTCCGCAGATAAAAGAATATCATGTTGAAAAGGCCATTCTTTATTTTGAAGATGTTTTCCAGTTTTTTTCTATTGCGGTCGACTTGCCGGCAAAGAATAATTTCTTTACCCAGCCTGCTTCGAAAAGTGTAAAAAACTTAAAAGTTTCACCACGCAAAACAGAAGAAACCACCACGAGAATTGAAGAGCTTAGAAAAGTGGAAGGTGAACACCTGCACTATAAAAATTTCGAGAACAATGATGATGTAAGACGAATTGTATGGAAGATATATGCAAAGAATAAAGAGTTAGTGGTAAGAATTCCGGAAATCATGGATCCTTACGCTTCGCACATTTATTTATACGCGTCTTACTTCAGCCAGTTCAATACAGAAGGCAACGGACCCGTTGAAATTCCTTTTCTAAATTATTATAAAACCTTAACCTGGAATATATATGAGAACCTGGTGAAACAAGGCTTTGAAGTGCGATATATACCCGACCAGGAAGTGGCAAAAAATAATACGGCCGACGAACAGCAATGGGTTAAATACAGCATTAGCACCAGCAAATGGCACCAGTCGAAAGACCTGAAAACGTACGTTAAAACAAACGATGCTTCGATTGTAGTTATTTCTTCGTTAAGTGATGCTGACGAGGTTAAGGATTTGATAGAAAAGCACGGCCGCGACATTACTTTTATATTTATTAAGCTAACAGAAAGTTTGTTTAAGCCAAATGTTTTTGACTGGGTTCAATGGCTGTTTGTGCAAAACCAGAAAGATGATATCGAGGTATATAAAAGATCCTGGAGCATTTCATCATTACGAATTAAGATTGCACAAAACGAAAAACGACTGGCGGAAATAGTAGAAAAATATCAAACCCCTGTGGAGTTATAAACGTCACTGCGAGGAGGAACTACAAAGGGCTCTCCTGAACCTTGTACAGATACAAATTCTTCCACCACTATAAAATAACTTCTTTAATTCTGTCCTCCTGGAGGCTCACTTGTTTTAACGGGTCAATGGCTAACCACATCAGGCATCCTGTTAGCATAACAAAAGCAACTACAAAAAGAGGATAATCAAAATTGTTTGTGGCATCAACTATTTTACCAAATATTATAGCCAGGAAGAAAGCACCCATCTGCCCAAAAAAATTCATGGCACCGGTAACGGTTCCGGCATTATTTCTACCGATGTCTGTACATACAGCATAAGATACCATTACTCCAAAAGAAAAGAAACCATTGGCTGCTATAAGACAAAAAGCAACTAAATTATTTTGAGAAAGTATTGCCGCTAAAAAAATAAGCAGACCACATACACCCAGCCCGGTCATCCCAACAAACCGCCTTCCAAATCGTAAGCCTTTTCGTTTCACCAGTAAATCGCCAACAAATCCTCCTGCTAAAAAACCAATGATACCTGCAATAAACAACGTAAAAACAATGCCTTTCATTTGGTTCTCAGAAAAGTGCCTTCCTTCTAATAAGTAGACAGGCAACCACGCTACAAAAAAATAATTGGCCCACTGGCAGCAGAAATACATTAGCATTAATGCCCAAAGATTCCTGTTCCTTAAAATAATTTTCCAGTGAATGTGCTGATGACTGGTGCTAAACCTACGGTTAGTTTCTATCAGTTGTAACTCTTGTGGTGATATGTTTTTTACTTCGGAAGGGAAATTGCGAAACCACAAATAACAAGCTATTACCCATACAACGCCAATAGCAGCATTTACATAAAAAGAGGCGCGCCATCCAAAAGAAACAGCAATCGGAATAATGATAAGAGGAGCAATAGCTGAACCTATCTGCGATCCAATACCTACCCATGTTAAAGCCCGCCCAATCTCCTGTACAGGAAACCATCGTGACATTACAATCATACAATTAGGATAAGTGCCTGACTCTCCTATTCCAAATAAAAAACGAATCGCTATTAGAGATATGAGGCCCGTAGCTAAACCGGTTAGTGCAGTAAACAACGACCAGAACAAAACAATTCGAATGAAAAGAGCTTTTGGACCAATACGATCTCCCCATACTCCGGATGGAATTTCGAACATTGCATAGGCTAATGAGAAAGATGCAAGCACCCATCCGAATTGTAAGTTGTTAAGCCCGAACTCTGTCTTAATCCTAACACCTACTATCGATATGCAGATACGATCCAGATAGGTTAGTGTAGTTAATGAGCAAAGTAATGCTAACACACGAAATCGGTATGGAATTTTTTGCAGCACTTAATAAAATTTTTTCGTTCTCATTTCATCAATATTTAAAGACGACATTAACCAACCTAAGCATTGCATTAAATTTTCCATTATTTCTTATAATCTATACATAGCAAATTATTTCGCTTAAATCTGAAGTTAATAATGAACATTTGCAACTTCGTGCATTGCAAATTCTATCGAAAATACTAAAGGTTTATGGCAAAAGTGCTATTTGTAGTTGTAGTTATGATCTCCTGTTTAAGAGCAAATGCTCAAAATAATGATACGGCAAAATTGAAGGTATTCATTGATTGCAGGGCGGGATGCGATTTCAATTTTATAAAATCTGAAATAACAATTGTTGATTTTGTAATTGACAGGCTTGCTGCTGATGAACATGTTCTCATTACCTCTCAAAAAGCCGGGAGTGGAGGTGTTCAATATCAAATGAATTTTTACGGACAAAACCGATATGAGGGTTATACAGATACACTTGTTTTTACTACTATACCTAATGCAACAGCCTCGGAAAACCGTCAAACCCTTCTGCACCATTTAATGCTTGGTATTTCTCCATTAATAGCAAAAACTTCTTTCGCTCAAAAGATTAAAATATCAATGAAAGATGAAACTGCTGCAGGTTTACCCGCTTATGAAAACATCAACAACGATAAATGGAACTTTTGGGTGTACAGGATATCTGCAAGTGGAGATGTAAGTGCTAACCGGGTATACAAAGACAATGTTTTGAGTTCAAACTTTTCTGCAGACCGTACTACAAATAAATTAAAAGCAGAGTTTAACATTAACGGAAGCCTGCGAAATTCTGTTACTACTTATGAAAGGGCCACAGATACTACTAAGTACATCGTTAAGAATACTGAGTATGGATTTCATCATAACCTTGTAAAGTCTTTCAGCCCGCATTGGAGTTATGGTTATCAAACAAATTTTTCTAACAGCACGTTCAATAACATCAAAAGAAAAATCTTCGTTGGCCCTGCCATTGAGTACAATATTTATGACTATAAAGAAGTGAACAGTCGATTTTTTGTTTTTCGGTATGGACTTGATGTAAACGATAATCATTATTACGATACTACCATTTTCAACAAGATAAAAGAAACACTTTTTGGTCATAGATTTTCCGCCGCGCTTACTTTAAATAAAAAATGGGGCACTTTCAATAGCGGCATTTTTTATCGTAACTACTTTCATAACTGGAAATTGAATAGTTTCGGTCTAACTTCAAGGGCAGACGTAAGAATAACAGGGGGGCTTTCATTTTTTATAAGAGTGAACGCAAGCGTTGTACACAACCAAATAAGCCTTGTAAGAAAAGGCGCTACAGAACAGGAGGTGCTCACGAGAAAACGTCAGCTTGCATCTAATTATAACTACAATAGTTCTTTTGGATTGACATACAGATTTGGAAGTATTCTGAACAATTTTGTAAATCCACGTTTTGAGGGATATGGTGGTTTTTAATAACTTTTATTTTTAATCCCCGCCACCTGACTTCTTCGGATTCAAGATCTCTTTATCAAGATTTAACTTCAATAAATAATCGTTATTGAAACATGCTTAAACCTGATGCA
>MWWB01000474.1_pt1 | contig 10109 bp, 8 predicted proteins | sample 1047291 | NCBI WGS metagenome assembly MWWB01 (sample SAMN06349976, study PRJNA376086) | soil metagenome | isolation source: MS4-1 sample Antarctic (ecotone) soil | place: Antarctica | reverse complement strand
CCCTCGGTGTGCAGCGCGTGAACGGCTTCGGTTCCGGCGATGGAATCAATCGGATCAAAAACCGGACGTTCGCCGAGTGCTTGACGTAAATCGTCAACGCTGTTCGCATAAACTGCACGATTTCGGACATTTTCCCAATCGGGCAAATGCTTGAGCAGAACGGGCAGACCGTCGCCGTCCGAAACTTCCTGGCTTTTCATCTGCTGAAAAGTTTTTTCCTGCGCAAACATACCGCAAGTCAACAGTAAAACAACGCAGATTGAAATTAAAGATTTTATCAGCCAAACCTTTTTCATAATTACAAACTCTCCGCTTGGAATTTTTCCGAACAATTTTTAGATTTCAATAATAGCATCGGTTAAAAATTGTCAGCAAACGAGTAAAATTAAGTAACGTTTTGATACAAACGACAAATCGTGTATCAGATGCGCTAGTCAATATACGTTTTCGTTTAAATCCAAACTTGGATGAGCAGCGAATATAAAAGTATGTCTGAGAATGTGTAACAAAATGGCTTCGATAACGTGAAATGTTTTATGAATGTTATCAGAATACTTTGTGGCACACTAATTGTAATACAAACCAAGCGAGGGGGAATTTGAAAATGACAACGACAACTGAAACATTAAGCTATCCTGTTTGGCAAGACACAGAGCAAGAAAAAATTGATAAGAAGGAATTTATTAAAACCAAACAGACAATTAACGTAAGTTCAGCTAAGGATTTTGAACTTACGCAGGCAGCTGCAGCCGGAAATATGGTGGCGTTTGAGGAAATTTATCAGCGTCATCATCGGAGGGTTTATTCGATTTGTCTGCGGATGCTGCAAAATGCTACCGAAGCGGAAGATTTGACCCAAGATGTATTTATTCAGCTTTACCGTAAAATCGGAAGTTTTCGCGGTGACTCGGCTTTTACGACCTGGCTGCATCGCTTGACGGTCAATCAAGTATTAATGCACTTTCGTAAGCGCAACGTGAAATTTGAAAAGACAACCGAAGAAGGCGAAACACCAATTCAAATTGTCGGCGGCACGGAGAATCCGCGTAAAATGCCGGTGGTTGATAAAATCGCTATCGAAAATGCGATTGCCCAATTGCCTAACGGTTACAGAAATGTGTTTGTTCTGCACGATGTTGAAGGTTATGAACACGAAGAAGTAGCGAAAATCTTGGGTTGTTCAGTCGGGACATCAAAATCGCAACTGCACAAAGCGCGCTTGAAACTGCGGAAATTGCTTCAAAAGAAAGCTCCGCCAAGATTATTCGGCATTTAATAATTTATAAATTTTAATAACTCGAAACGGCTTTTCAGAAATGAGAAGCCGTTTCGTTTTTTTGCAAGATTTAATTAATCTTCTTCAAATTTATTAAACAGCCAATCAATATCTAAACTTTTATTTCTTTTGTAAATAAGCGAAACGCAGCTTTCAGGAAATTTCGTGAACAAGCGGCTTGGAATTTTTACCTCGCGCCTTTTATAACTCGGTCGTAAAGCACAGGCGAAGGTGATTTATCATTTCAAACTTTTGCGCCGAAACCATTTCATAAATTCGTATTATTCGTGTAATTCGCGGCTAATAATTATTATATTTCGTTTTTCTAACTCCGCTACAAACTTTTCCGCGTCAATCGCTTTTTCCTGCGGTGTCGCGCCGCGCATTTTCGTGTCGCCACGCGCCATCATTTGCGCGATGATTGAAGCGGGAAAAGCGGTTGTTCGCATCATTGCGCTTAGGTTTGTCGTCTCGTCAAATTTATCAACAATGTCATAACGCAAAATTTTCCTTTCGCCATCTTTCGTGCCAACAAATTCAAGTCGAATCAAAACATAATCAGGCTCGTCGGCGGGCAAATTCTTTTGCAAAAGCTCGCCTAAAACCTTGCGCGGTCTGAGTTTCACGTAATCCGCAACAATTTCTTCGCTCGAACACAAACCCAAATCAATCATCGTTTTGAATCGTTCGCAATGCCCGGCATAGCGAATCGTTTTGTAATCTAACTCTTTGATTTTTCCAAGAAAAGTTTCGGGCAAAGTCGAAGTTCCGCCCGAAGTCTGAAACGCTTCGAGCGTGGGAAAGTCTTCAAACTCAAGACTTTCGAGTTCGGTCATTGATTCGACTTCTTCGATTTCGCCGTTGCGAATAACACGCGCTGATTCGACATATTCATTTATCAAACCTTCGACGCTGAATACGAGTTGGTAATTTAACGGCGGTTTCGGATTTTGCGGCAGACCGCCGACGCGAATGTGAATTTCCCGCGTTTCGTCAAAGCAATTCGCGCCGTGCATCGCCAGAATCGAAACCATTCCGGGCGCGAGTCCGCAATCGGGAATAACGTTTATATTTGCCTTCTTTGCTTCTTCGTCAAGCGTAAGTTGTTCGTCAACAACATAATTATTTCCGCCCAAATCGCAAAAATTCGTTTTGGTTTCAATCGCGGCTTTTGAAAGTTCGAGATTATACCAGTAATTTACACAGGAAATTGCCGCATCGTGTCCGCGCATAGCCGAAACGCACTTTTCATAGTCGGAAACATCCAACTCGATTGCTGAAACTTTTGCACTGTTTGCATTTTCAACCGCCGCTTGCGCCTTTGCAAAATCGGCATCGGCAACCGTTACGGCTTCGACTTCCAAAGAATTATACGCCAGATCGAAAACTGCGCCGTGTCCCATTCGTCCCGCACCGAGAACAAGTATTTTCATAAACAGTTATCAGTCAACAGTCAACGGTTATCAATTGCCGGTTACCGATTTTTAATTTTTCCATAATTGATAGCTATCAGTTGATAACTATTGACTGTTTTTTCCAATCCTCAAATCCTTCGGGCTTTTGCGCGGCGACGGTTTCAGCCGCGTAAGCCTAAACTTTTTTCTTCCAGAGCCGAAGCGAAACGGGAAGGAAACATTGAAATGTGAATCTGTGCAGCATTCTTACATAAAAAGTTGCTCTCCCTGCTGGATTTTTTGAAACGATTGCAATATACTTTAATCATCCGAACTAAGTCTAATCCAAAAATGAATTTATAAGTGTGTGCTTTCTGAGGGCTTTACCTGTTTCATTTTACCGACTTTTTATCGAATTGGTAAACCGTATTAAAGGATTTTATACTTTATCCGGTTTTTGAAAAACTCTTCGCGGAATCTTCCGCGTCCGTCTGTTTAGTCAACTACAAAATTAACTTTCCACAAGTAAATTTTACGAAAAGCAAAAATAAATTTTAGCTGTTTTTGCCGTGATTAAACTGAACAAACAAACTAACAATAAGGAGCGATTGAATGATAAGTAATTTAGCTAGAGGAAGTATATTCCTCGGCGTAAGCCTATTTTTAGCAGTTTTTTTCTGCTTCCAACCGAGAGTCGAAGCGAACGATTCGCAAAATAATTTACAACCGAATTTTAATCAAATTGATATTCAACAAAATAATTTAATAAACCAACAATCAGAAAATCCTCAACCGGAATCACTTCCCGCAAATTTAGAAAACGAATTAAAAATTAAAAATAATGTAGTTTCAGAATCGCGTTCATTCAAAGCAACCGCGTATTGTCTGCAAGGCAGAACTGCATCCGGCGGAGGTGTCCGGCGCGGAATCGTCGCCGCCGACCCGCGCGTATTACCGCTCGGCACGCGCATCCAGGTAAGCGCGGGTTCTTACAGCGGAACATATACGGTCGCCGACACGGGCGGCGCGGTCAGAGGTCGCATTTTGGACGTTTGGGTTCCGAGTTGCTCGGAAGCCGTGCGTTTCGGACGCAAAAACGTGATGGTCAGCGTGTTACGCAAAAAAGGTAAATAATCGAAATTAAATAGAGTTTTTTCAAATAAAAAATGTAGCGTAGAATTTAAATCTACGCTACATTTTTTTGTCTGCTTAATTTTAGTAAAACGAAAAAAGATGTCAGTGAATTACTTGTAAAATCATCAACATTGCCTTTGATGTAATCATCAAGTTTGATAACTTGTTCAAATGAATTCAGAAAATTTCCGAAGCGGTTACGCCGCGTTTATCGGTCGTCCGAATGCGGGAAAGTCAACGCTTTTAAACTTTTTGGTTGGCGAAAAAATCGCTGCCGTATCGAATAAACCACAAACCACACGACATAAAATCAAAGGCGTAGTTACGCTCGAAAACGGGCAGATTGTCTTTGTTGATACGCCCGGCGTTCACAAACCAGGTCATTTACTCAATCGCCGAATGATGTCCGCCGTTCACGACGCAATTCTTTCGGTTGATGTGGTTGTTTTGATGCGCGACGCATCGGTTTCGACCGGAAACGGCGACCGATTCGTTTTGGATTTAATCAAACAATCGGAAAAACCCGCCGTTCTCGTTCTCAATAAAATCGACAAAGTTCGAGACAAAAAAGAATTATTGCCGCTTATCGACTTTTATTCAAACGAGTATGACTTTCAGGAAATTATTCCAATATCCGCATTAAAAGGTGAAGCAATTGATAATTTATTGAAACAAATCGCCAGACATCTTCCCGAAGGCAAAGCAATTTTCGGTGAAGACGAACTCACCGACCAATCAATGCGGACGCTGGTTGCTGAAATGGTGCGGGAAAAAATTCTGCAAACAACTGGCGATGAAATACCGTACGTAACGGCGGTTGTTACCGAAAAATACGATGAATCCGAACCGACGGTTACGAGAATTCATTGCGCGATTTTTGTCGAGAGAAGTTCGCAAAAAGGAATTATTATCGGCAAAGGCGGAATTAAACTCAAAACAATCGGGACGGAAGCGCGGGTTGACATCGAAAAACTTTTGGGTAAAAAAGTTTTTCTCCAGCTTTTTGTCAAAGTCGTCGAAGATTGGCGCAATCGTGAACAAGATTTGGACGAAATCGGTATTACCGAATAATTGAAACCGCGAATTAACCCGAAATGCAGATAGATAAAACTTGGTTTGCAGTTGAAATTACAGCCGATTTGAAAGCGTCCGAAGCAATTGAATTCGCGCTGAATGAACTCGACGCGCTCGGCACGGAAATCAATAATCTCGGAAAAAAACAAACCAAAACTCTCTGTATTATCGGTTATTTTAACGAAAAGCGAAACGATAAAATTGTGCAAACGCAGATTGATAGAGCGTTGCGAATTTATGATTTCACCAGTGATGTCGTCAAAGAAATTTCATGGCACAAAACAGAAAATACGGACTGGCTCGAAGAATGGAAAAAGCATTGGCAACCAACAAAAACAGGAAAATTCATCGTCGCGCCGACCTGGAGTGAAATTAATGCCGGTCAAAACATCGCTGACTCTCAAACACGGGAAATAATCATACGAATTGACCCGGAAATGGCTTTCGGTACCGGAACGCACGAGACGACCCGGCTTTGTCTGCAAGCCATCGAAGAAAATTACACGGGCGAGGAGAGTTTTCTCGATGTCGGAACGGGAACGGGAATTTTAGCGATTGCGGCAGCGAAAATGAAGTCTGAAGTCCAAAGTCCAAAGTCCAAAGTCGGTTTGAATAACTTTCCTCCAACTCTCAACTCTCAACTTTCAACTCTCAACTCAATTCTGGCTTGCGATACCGACGAAAACTCAATTGAAATTGCGCGGAAAAATGCCGGATTAAATCATGTTGCCGACGATATAAGTTTTTATGTCGGTTCGATTAGCGCGGATACGCCCGATTTTGATTTTGTCTGCGCTAATCTGACAGCTGACGTGATTGTGCCCAATCTGCCGCTTTTAATTGAAAAAGCGCATAAAAAGCTCGTTTTATCGGGAATTTTGAAGGAGCAGGAAAGTTTGATTGCAGAAAAGTTGCGTGAATTACAAATTACAGATTTCAAAGTTCGAACCGACGGCGAATGGATTTCAATTTTAATAGAAAATAGAAAATAGAAAATGGAAAATTAAATCTTTATTCATTTTCCATTTTCTATTTTTCAATTGCTTTTCTTTGGCGGCACGGCACGCGGAATATCGCCGTCGTCGGTAATTGTCAACAAAGGCGTGCGTGATTTGCTTTTAGAGCCGCGCAGCCGTAGAATCGGCGGTATTTTCGGCGCAGATGTGGTTTTGATGGTAGAAAGTGATTCGGAACGCTTCAGGATTACGCCGCCGCGTCCCGCAATCCAAAGATTGACTCCGCCGCGATAAACAACTGCTTGCAGAGAATTGCTCGTGATATTCGGTTGAATCTTCCAGGTTTTTCCGCTGTCTTCGGTTTTCAAAACCGAGCCTCGCTCGCCGACAACGATAACTTCATCGCGCTTATATGCCGTTATCGCGTAAAGATTTATGGTCAAATTCGATTCTTGGTCCTGCCAGTTTGCGCCGCCGTCTTCAGTCCGCAGAATCACACCGCCCGCGCCGACGGCATAACCGACTTTTTCATCAAAAAATGACAACGCATAGAGATTTTCCCTGACATTCGTTTTAATTTTTCCCCATGTCAAACCGCCGTCGCCAGTCAGCAAAATCGTGCCTTTATCGCCGACCACAACACCGCGTTTTTCATCAAAAAACTTCACGTCCGCCAGCCAGAGATGTGTGCCGGATTCAAATTGTTCCCAGTACGCGCCTGCCGAGTCGGAACGCAAAATAATACCGTTTGCGCCGACGGCAAAGCCTGTCTTTGCGTTAATGAAATATACGCCAAGCAAATCTTCTTTGGCATTGGTAACGCCGTTTCCCCAACTTGCTCCGCCGTTAATCGTGCGCAAAACCGTACCTTTGTCGCCAACTGCCCAGCCGCGTTCAGCATCAATAAAATGAAGGGCGTTCAAATTTTCTTCCACACCCGAAAAAACGGGAAGCCAATTTCTTCCGCCGTCATTGGTAATCCAGGTTTTGCCGCGCGAGCCGATTGTCCAGCCGATGTTTTCATCCGCAAAAGCAATGTCGTTGACATCTTCGCGCCCGCCTTCGCTAAGACGCTGCCAACTATAACCGCCGTCGTCGGTGCGAATCATCAAACCGCTTTCGCCCACCGCCCAGCCCGTATATTGGTCGGCGAAATACATCGCAACGAGCTTCGGATTTGTCCGCACGCTGAACGGCAGCCAAGTCGTTCCGCCATCGCCCGTCAGCCAAACCATTCCGTTTGCGTCGGTCATAAAACCGGTTTTTTCATTGGCGAAACTCAAAGACAGAAAATCGGCGCGGCTGAAGATATTTATTTTATTCCAAGTTTCGCCGCCGTCTTCGCTGCGTGTGACGCAACCGCCGTAACCGACGGCGACAATTTTTTCCGCCGAAAGATACGCCGCGTTCGACATCAAAGAACCTTCGCACGGTTTATTTAACTTCCAATTATTACCGCTGTTTTTTGTCGTAATAATAGTTCCGTTCAAACCGACGGCAACACCGTTTAGCGAATCGAAAAAAGATGTTTTCAGCAGATTTTCACTTGTTCCGCCCGTTTGGTTTTCCCAGGTCAAACCGCCGTCCAAAGTTCTCAAAATTCGTCCGTATGTGCCGACCGCCCAGCCGTTTTGAAAATTTTCGCCTGTAAATGTAACACTGTAAAGATGGTCTTTGGCTTCAACTTCGCTCTGTTTCCAATCTTTTCCGCCATTTTCAGTAAGAAAAATCACACCTCGTGCGCCCACCACAACGGCATTTCTTTTGTCTTTGATAAACACGCCCGAAAGCGTTGTATCAATTGGCAATTTTTGCGTTTGCCAACCGAATCCGCCGTCATCCGTTCGTAGAATCGTGCTGTCCGCGCCGACGGCATAACCCGTTTCTTTATCTTTAGCAAAATGAATCGAGTAAAGCGGATTACCCTGCGGCAGAGGATTTTGCCAAACCCAGCCGAGCGCGTTTTTTTTCTGAGGAAAAACCGTTGAATAGCTGCAAAAAAGCGCAAAAAGCACAAAAAAAAGACCTGTCAATCTGAGTTTATTTGTGCTTATCCGTGATTTCATTTCTATTTATTCTCTGTGGTTAATTTCTTTATGTCTACTGCGTCTTTTCGCGCCTGTCAAATTTCTTTAATTCCTATTTCTGCGGCGGCTTCGTCCAGAATCGCTTCGTCAACCCGACCGAGTTCAGCCATTCTCCGCGCCATTTTGTCCGCAACTTCTTGAACTGTATGTCCGTCGTGTCCTTTAACCCATTCCCATTCGATTTTGTGTTTTCGCGCCGCTTTGTCTAGTTTTTCCCACCAATCAAGATTCGTTTTTTTACGAAAATTTCCCGTCATCGTTTCGACGACATAGCGCGAATCACTCAAAACTCTGACTTTGCAAGGTTCGGTCAAATTTCGCAAACCGATTGTCGCCGCAGCAATTTCCGCCTGCTGATTCGTTGCGTTTCCCAAAAATTCCCCAAATGCCCGCCAAAATCCTCGATACCCCAAAACCGCAACCGCCGCCGCCCGCGTCGCGCCCTTGCCGTTTCCCAGACTCGAACCGTCGCAGACGATTGTTACTTCCTTCATAAATTATTTGAGATTTAATAGGCGCGCTTTAATTTCCAACCAAACAAATTTGAAAGCTAATCCGACAAAAAAACTAAAAAATAAAGCAAACAAAATGTCGCCAGCTAAACCAAGCCACAAAATTTGACTCGAATCTGTAAATCCATTCCTCAAATACAATTCGTATGAATATCCGTTTTCCCTATATAAATCAAAAGGAAATCCGAAACTATATGGTTTACCGATTATAGAACCCCGTTCTGCATGGTAATTCAAATAATTTTTTACAACCAAAACAAAAAGACTCAGCGCGAAACCTAAGTAAAATGATTTGTATCTTAAAAAATTACGCACTTTCATTTCTTCCAACTGAAACAACATTGTCCGCAAAACTTTCAAACGTATCGTCGTGCGAAATCACAAAAAGCTGGTCGAAAGTTTGTTTTTCCGTGATATGGCTGATTTGTTCCGCCAGCCGCTCGCGTCGTTCCGCGTCCATATTCGTCGTCGGCTCGTCAAAAAACGCCAGCCGAACGTCGGAAAGCTGTTTGAGAAGCGCGAGGCGAACCGACAGAGCCGCCGACATTTGCTCACCGCCCGAAAGATTCACAAACGGACGCTCATAACCGTCTTCTTCAAGGAGAATTCCGTAATCTTCCGTCCATCTCAAAGTTCTTTCGGCGTTTCCGGTGATTTCCCGAAACATCTGATTGGCTTCGTTGGAAACGTGAAAAACATAATTTCGTGCGACTCGTGGCGCAGCTTCCTTCAAAGTATCGCGGATAAATTTTGTCGCCTCGCCGATTTTTTCGAGCCGTTCTTTTTCCTTACATTCACCGCGCATCGAAACACGAATCTCCGCCAAATTTTCTAATTCTTTTGCTAACTGCGCTTCGTGTCGTCTGGCATTTTCCAGATTTGCTCGCGTTTCCGCCATTTTTCTTTCCGCATCGAGCAGCAAATTCTTCACGGTCAGATGCCGCTCGCGGTCGTAATCTTTGCTTGCATTTTCAAAACCTTCGGTTGCTTTCGCCGATTCTTCTCGAAGATGGGCGACTTCTTTGGCAGCATTTTCAAACTCGCTATCGCGTATTGCAAAGGTTTTTGCCAGCGATTCATTCGCCAAGAATTCTCGATGCGCGTTCGAGGTTTGGTCGCGCTCGTCGGAAAAATGTTTCCACTTCGTGTCCAACGCTTCAAATTGTAACAGTCGCTCGCCGAAACTAGCTTTCTCACTTTCGAGGCGAACAAGATTCTGTTCGGTTTGCAAGAGCTTTTCCTTTAATTCACTTTCGCGCTTGATTTCGGATTCAAACGCCAGATGTTTCGCTTTTGGATTTTCCAAAGCGTTTAATTTTGTTTCGATTCCTGCAAGTTCAGCATTGATTTGAGCCAAATTTTCCGCGCGTTTTCGCCAGCTTTCCTGCTCTTCACGAATTCTTTTGCCGCGTTCGGTTGTTTCGCTTTTGTTCTCAAGCAAAGTCGGCAAAACAGCCGAAGCTATTTCGGCTTGTCTGACTTTTGCAAGATTGCCTGTAACCATTTTTTGCTCAGCTTCCAAAATGACGATTTGCGCTTTGCCGTTGCCGTTTTTTGCGGTGACAAAATTTTCTGATGCTTTGCCCGTTTCGAGATTCAAACATTTTTGCGACAAAATCGGACAAAAATGGTTTTTGAACAAACTATCAATTATTTCGCGCTCAAGCTGCTCGTCG
>MWWB01000473.1_pt1 | contig 10123 bp, 10 predicted proteins | sample 1047291 | NCBI WGS metagenome assembly MWWB01 (sample SAMN06349976, study PRJNA376086) | soil metagenome | isolation source: MS4-1 sample Antarctic (ecotone) soil | place: Antarctica | reverse complement strand
ACAAGAAAAACACCAGTGATGACGATTAATAGAAATGCAAATAACATTTTGTTTGACATGTGTTAGGTTTTGGTAATTTAAAATAAATATTTTTTAAGAAATTCAACGGATATGTATAGATTTTTTAAGCCATATTCAGTAAATCATTTATCGTAAAACATATCTAATGGGTATGTGATTTGGTTTATTTGACTTGCGGTTTAATTTCAGCACTTGTTTATGGAAAAAGGAAAAGACAAATCAATATGGACAATAGGGCATTCAACCCATCCAATTGACGAATTCATTTCACTATTAATATCATTTAAAATTTCAATAGTCGTCGACATCAGGAATTTTGCCGGCTCTAAAAGGTTCCCTCATTTTAATAAAGAAGAATTGCAAATTTCTTTACCCCAAAACAGCATAAAATATATTCATTTAAAAGAATTAGGCGGAAGAAGGAGCCCTATTACCGGCTCTATAAATACAAGATGGCGGAATACTGCCTTTAGGGGTTATGCCGATTATATGGACACATCTGACTTTAAAAAAGCAATGATTGAATTAGAAAGTATTGCCTCAAAAGAAAACACTGTGTATATGTGCGCAGAAGCGGTGTGGTGGAGCTGTCATCGCTCATTGGTTTCCGATTATCTAAAAATTCGGAACTGGAAGGTAATGCACATAATGAATATTGGTAAAGCAACCGAACATCCCTACACCACTGCAGCGAGAATTGTAAATGACGAATTGCGGTATGATGAGGCAGAACTTTTTTAATATTTTTTGCCACTAAGACGCGAAGGCTCAAGGAACATCAGGCCTTAGTACAACTTAGCGCCTTTGTGTCTTAGTGGCTACATTATCTTATCGTACAATATCTTCAAAACAAGTTTTCACTAAACACCAACAATTCGCACTACCGGCTTGGCTTGTTTATTGAACCATAAGCATGAGTTAGAATTAAACCCTTTAAAACATGAAACAACTATTACTGTTAGCTGGTTTATTTTTTTATCATACAGCCAGTGCTCAAAGTGTAAACCAGTGCGGTATCATCATACCTCCCCGTTCCGTAGCATCAAATTTTCAATCGGTATATGAAGCAAGAGATTATGTTAATACAATGCTGGAAAGTATTAACTGGCAGGAAAATTTTAGCATACAGGAGCAAAATGGCATTAACAATGCTTACGCTACTATAATCAGAAACAAGCGTTATATTATTTATGATAATATTTTTTTAGAAAACCTTGATGGATATGCAGGCACAAAGTGGGCATCTATCAGTGTACTCGCACATGAAATGGGACATCATTATCGCAATCATGTTGTTGACAGGGGAGGCAGTACACCACCCAAAGAAATTGAAGCTGATTATTTTTCGGGCTATGTAATGGCAAAGCTGGGTGCCACTGCTAACGAAGCAGTAGCAGGAATGGAAAAAATTGCTTCTGCCAGGGCAAGTTCATCTCACCCCGCGAAAGCTGACAGGTTAAAGTCCATTTTACAAGGATGGAATTATGCTAAAGGGATATCAAATAACTCTTCTGGTACGCCAGCTCCTTCTCCTGCTCCGCAACCACAGCAAAACCCGCCGCCCTCTGCGCCCGATGCAAGTTGGATTTATCTTTCATTGTATGGTAACAGTGAAATGAACGTTTATTTATCTGATGATGGTAAAAAATACACACAAGCCCCTTTAAGTACCACACAGCCTTTTGTATTTAAATTTGACGTGTATAATTATGGTTGGTTAAGGTTTAGCAATGACAGCCGGGGAAAAACTTACAGGTTAACCCACGGTAAAGATTATGCTATCATCTGGAGCAGAAGAACCAATAGCTGGACGGTGGTAGAAGTGCCTTAATGAAATGTCGTTAAGTTAAGCGGTTGTTGTTATTGAATATTGAGAATTAAACATTGAGAATTGAGAATTCTACAATTAAAACTCAATAATGATCAACGCTAAACAAACAATGTTCAATGTTTAAAGGAAAAATTTAAATACATACACACCGCGTTAGAAATTTTGATCAAGTCAATTAAACTCTGTTTCTGTAAAAACTAATATAAGTCAACTTTTGATTATTGCTGTGTAAAAGTAGTGTCGGATTTTTGAGGTTTTAAGTTTTACTTTATACTATTCTCTTTAATAAACATGATAGTCTCATTAATTACTTCTTGCATTGGTTTAGGCATTTCTTTTTGCGGCCAGGGATGTTTTCTTCCAAATACATGATCTGAGGCTATGATAAATAATCTTGATCCTTTGGCCGCTTCGTGTATTTTGTGTGCGCTCGAAATGTGCACCGCTTCATCGTTACTGCCATGGCAAATGAGTAGCGGTATATTTAATTGCTGAACAGCCTGTATAATATTTAGTCTTTCATGATTATTCTGAAAATCCTGGTATAATTGGTAGTATAAGGGAAGTTGTTGACCTGTCCTGCTGTTAGTATAATATTCAACACCGGTTTGCTTCCAATTTTCTAATTTTTCTGCAGGCCAGCTTGACCATGGCGTTTTACATTGATCAATAGAAGCCCAGGTTGTAATTCCGGTAACACGAAGATCTTCTGCAGCTTTTAACAAAGCAATACCACCCCCGAGGCTGTGGCCAATTAAAAACAAATTATTGGTATCGATAACTTCAATATGCGTGTTATTTTTATCAAGTGTCCAATCTATTATTTTTTCAAGATCATCTAATTGCTTTGTATAGTTATTATTTCCAAAAGCTTCCAGGTCAACAAAATTTTCAGGTTCAACAGATGTTGTGCCATTATGCGAAAAATTAAATTTTATGAACACAAAACCTGCTAATACAAATTGTTCCGCAATTGCATCGAAATTTCCCCAGTCTTTAAAGCCGTTAAAACCATGTACATATATGATGGCAGGCCGCGAAGTAGAAACTTCATAAAAAATGTCCAACGTAATGGGCTTGCCTTCAGCGCCTGAAATGATAATATTTTTAAACCCGTTCATATACCCTCTATGATTTTTACCAATGAATTAAAGTATAGAGTTATGATATTTTAATAATATTAAAACACGATTCTTAATTTCTAACATGTTATACCATAACAGCTTTGTAAAACGTTGTGTACATTCGCAAGATAACTATCAATATGAAACTTTTTGTAGCCGGCCTTCCCTATGATCTTGATGATAATGAATTAGTGGAAATTTTCGAAAAATTTGGCCCCATTAATTCTGCTAAAGTGGCTATTGACAAGGAAACCGGCGAAAGCAGGGGTTTTGGTTTTGTGGATATGAAAAACGATGAAGATGGCAAGGAAGCTATTGAGCATCTCAATGATATTTCACTCGGTAAAAAACCGCTTGTGGTAAAACAAGCTGACGATCGTGCTCCTTCAAAACCTGGCTCTTCCGGGGGTGGCTATCGCAGCGGCGGCAATAGTGGTGGTGGTTATAATAAAAGAAACGATAACCGGGGCAACCGGTATTGATTTTTAACGTTATAAAAGCCCGCTGAACTTCAGAAAGTTCAATTAAGCATTTCCAATAAATATAAAATTAAAGCTTCCTGATACACGTCAATGTAACCTACTAATACTTAAAAAACTAACCCGCCAATTTTGAATCTGCCTGGTGAAAATTTTCTAATTCAGCACTACATTTTGTAACAATCACCTGTGTAAGAGAAGTTGTCCGGTGTTTGCGTTTAAAATCTGCCAGCGTAAATACAATGCGGGAAGCCTCTTCAGCATGAAGGCGCAACATGGGCCCATTTACCACTATCTTAGCAAGTATAGGCAATACAGCTCTGTAATGAGGATCAGTAATTAATTCTTCACGGCTTAGCGTAGTTAAATCTTTTTCGGCCTGCAATCTTACCACTTCATCAGCACTTTCAAAATCTTTTTCCGCTTGTTGCCTTTTACTATCTGTTGCGGCTTTAATTATTGCATGATAAATATACTCGTCCATTTCATTGGTGTTGTCAAGCGCATTTACCATAAGCCGGTTTTGCGACAGAATATCCAATGCACAAAACATGGCATCTTCCGGCATACCTAATTCAGCCGCCTTTGCTTTCACTTGTTCCTTCGAAGTTCTTGTACTCATTTGATGAGGGTTTAAATTTTAGAACGATTCAACCAGCGACATTAAAAATGCCAGGAATGATTAAGGATTTGATAAAGGTAAGCTAACAGAATTTTTCTAATTTAAAGTTTGCGAGGGGTCAATCTATTTGATCTGGTTTACTGACCGTTATGCCTGGTTTACCATTATACAATAACACCCTGCCTCTTACACGAACCACTTTTCCTTCAAAAAAATTAAGCGCTTGAGGAAAATTATTTTTTGCAGTGTCATTAATGAACACCGTTAACAATTGATCAGGATAGTCTTCCCCAATATTTAATACCCTGAATTCATTCTCTTTTTCTTTTGATTGCATTTCACTAATTACCTCTCCATAAACCAACACACTGTCACCAACAAAATTGGTTATTTCATCAAGTTTTACAGGTGTGTTTATGAACAACTGGTCTTTTGAATTGATTTGCATCTGTGGACGATTATTCCTTAGCATTAAAGTACCTTTTACACTAATTTCTTTATTGATATAAAATTCTTCCGTGCTTGTTCCTGAGAGATTATCTGTCGTTGCGGGGATGGATAATGTAATATATTGATTTGGAAAGGGGAGACCAAGATAAAGCAACGCAACCTTTGACATTCCATCCCATGCATAATCAACACCGGTTACTTTACCACTAAGAGAAACGCTATCTCCAATATGTTTTAAAGCTTCTGCCAGTGCGATGGGTGTGAGCTTTAAGATAATTTTTTCTTTTACCAGGGTATTATAAAAAAGAAGGCTTCCTTTTTTTAATTCATTTGCCTTTCCGGCAACTATGTCAAAATCTTTATGGCCATTGTAATAATAAATTCTTAAGCTCTTAATAGATGATTTAGTCAGTTGCTCCAGCGAAGCTGATGATAAACTATATTGATGTTTATGAGAATTTTTATTATCATCTATTTTAAAAGATTGGATACCTGTAGACTGTAATGTCAATACACTATCATTTACTAACAAAAGAAGCGCCTTGTCATTTATTCCAATTACTCCGGTACCCCAGCCATAGCCTGTAAGTAGTACATAAATTTTAGCTCCTTCCGATCTTAATTGAAAAGCAAGTTCATCAGGTGAAGTAGACTTTACCCGCACAATGGATGTTTCTATAACCCTTTGCTTTGTGAATCTATCTATTTCATTGAGTGTTACCTGTTGAGCAATAGAACTAAAAGGTAAAAACAATCCCCATAAAAGATATTTCATAGAATTTAATTCAAAAAAATATTGAAAAAATGATTCTTTAGATGCATGTTATGACGAATTTTTTTTAGAAATAAAAACAGGTCAATTACTGTATTAACAATATTTTGTATTTCGTACACAGAAACTTTTAAACTCAACTCATCATTTTATCACGTGTTTATACCTCATCATGTCCGTATTGTTCCTATATATTCTGTAAAATCCATAGACCAAAAATCAGTCAAAACCGCTCTTGTTAAGGACTTAAGCCAGGATTAGTTTTGTAATAGAAGTTGATTGATAAATAATCAATCTATTAAATACCCAAACCGTCCCTAATCTTACTAATCCAAAACTGATAAGAAATTACAATATCAGTCAACTTCTTTTTTAGCCTCGTGTGAGCCCTTATCCAAAACCTACTCCAAATCCTGTGAAAACCCTGCCAGTAAACCTGTGCTAACCGTACTGCTGTTTATTAGAATATTAATCATGTTGTTCATTTTCGCGTTTTACAGAATGGGCAATGCATTGATAAACTATTAATTGAAAGACTATGTACCAGTACCAAGAAAACCCAAAAAGAATCCTCATCGTTGATGATGACCTTGACTTGCTAATGCTACTTGACAGACGGTTGCAAAAAGAGGGCTATGAAATTGAGACGGCAGCAAGCTTGCCGGAAGCCGAAGAGATCATAGCCACTTTTTCTCCCCACTTATTGTTGCTTGATGTTAATGTTAATGGAGAAGACGGCAGACAACTCTGCTGGAGACTAAAAAAATCAGAAATATACAAAGAAATAAAAGTGCTTATCATGTCTGGCTATGATTTTAGCACCAGCCGTGCTACATTATTTGGCGCCGACAATTTATTACCAAAACCGCTGCATACTGATATATTGGTGCATGTAGTTGAAGCGCATCTTAATCCCAAAAAAGAAGATATACTTAACCCGTTACCAGTTCTAAAAATCCCTAAAGAAGTTTAATTAATTTTTTTAGATTGTCTATCCATAACCTTGAGCTTTGACCTGATTGCACATGTCTACCGTGTAACAATCGGTTCGTCATTTTCCAATTCCCCATACATTTGTCCCAGTTTGTATGGCAACATGGGCAAAAGAATTATATGGCTTTTACAAATACCTGGAGCCACCTGGCAATTTACCTGATTCGATTAAATGGTTATACCCGCAGCAAGATGAAAAACTGATGGGGATTGTACAGCAGTTCTTCCAAAAATTTTACAACGACACTGAACCAAGAACCTTATTATTAGGCATTAACCCCGGACGCTTTGGCGGTGGAGTTACCGGTGTAAACTTTACTGCAACCAAACAGTTACAGGAAAATTGTGGTATTGTGTCAAATTTAAAATTTCAATCAGAATTGTCCGCTGATTTTATTTACGAAATGATTTCTCAATATGGGGGTGTTAATTCCTTTTATAGGACCTTTTTTATCGGCTCTGTATGCCCGTTAGGGTTTATAAAAAACGGAAAAAATATTAATTATTACGACGATAAAGAATTGGCAAAAACAGTTGAGCCTTTTATAATCAAAAGCCTGGAACAATTGCTTAAATTTCGTTTTAAGAAAGATCGTTGCTTTTGCATTGGCGGCGAAAAGAATTTTCGCTATTTATCAAAGCTAAATGATCAGTATACTTGGTTTGAAAAGATAATTCCCCTGCCACACCCACGATTTATAATGCAATACCGGCGAAAACAGTTACAGAAATATATTGACCAATACCTGATGGTATTAGGCATGGCACGGTTAGAGAGACAGTTTTAAAAAAGGCGTAACTGAAAAACCGTGCCATGCCCCGTACAAAATTTTCAAATCAAAATTTTAAACCGATTAGTAAAAATTTTTTTTACTTTTGACTTCTTCAAATTAAAGAATATGAAAATCGCTTGCGCTCCTTTTTAATTTCGGGCCAACACTTATAAGTTGTTTTAAATGGTGAGCCATTTCTATTTTCGTATTTCTATTTTTTAATTTCTATTTATTTCACTCATGTCGCAACCAACAATTTCTACCAATAAGGTATATACTATATTTTCATTTGTAAAATCTGCGCTCAGGGGCGATCAGCAAGACTATACAAAAGGGAGCATTAGAACTGCTGTTTTTATGTTGGCCATTCCTATGATTATGGAAATGATGCTCGAAAGTGTTTTTGCCGTTGTTGACCTGTATTTTGTGGGACATTTGCCAAACAGCAGCCATGCTATTCAAACGGTTGGATTAACGGAGTCTGTACTAACGATCATTTATTCCCTGGCGATAGGTATCAGCATGGCAGCTACAGCACTGGTTGCACGCCGCGTAGGAGAGAAAGATATGGAGGGTGCGGCCAATGCCGGTATGCAAGCCATTATTCTTTCACTCCTCATTACACTTATCATTTCGGTAGTAGGATTTATTTATTCAGATGATCTGTTGCGCCTGATGGGAGCAGAAGAGACGACTATTAAAATAGGCACACCTTACGTACGCATTATGATGGGCGGAAGCATAGTAATTATGCTACTGTTTATGATCAACGGGATTTTTCGTGGCGCAGGTGATGCTTCTATGGCCATGAAAAGCCTATGGCTGGCAAACATTTGTAATATTATTTTATGTCCAATACTGATACGAGGCTTCGGGCCGATACCTGCTTATGGTTTAACAGGGGCAGCCATGGCTACTACCATCGGAAGAGGCATTGGTGTTATATACCAGTTGTATCATTTGTTTAATGGGAAAAGTATTATTCGTTTTTTTGCAAGGCACTTAAAATGGGATTCGCCGCTGATCACATCAGTAATAAAAATCGCATCTCCCGGTACCTTTCAATTTATCATTGCATCCTGCAGTTGGATATTTCTTGCAAAAATGGTGGCAGATACTGGTGGGGATGAAGCCTCGGCCGGTTATCAAACTGCCATCCGGGTCATTATGTTTTTTATACTTCCAGCCTGGGGCATGAGCAATGCAGCAGCTACACTGGTGGGGCAAAACCTTGGTGCATTACAACCTGAACGTGCGGAACAATCTGTATTAAAAACAGCCCGCTATAATATCATATTTATGGCTGTAGTATCGGTGTTGTTCTATGTATTTGCTGATTACATTATTTCTTTTTTTACACCGGATGGAAACGTGAAAAATTATGCGGTCTTGGCACTTCGCATTATTAGTGGAGGCTATGTTTTTTATGGAATAGGAATGGTGATGGCCAATGCTTTCAATGGTGCCGGTGATACATGGACGCCAACCTGGATAAATCTTATTGGTTTTTGGGCATTTCAAATTCCACTGGCATATATATTAGCGATTGTTTTTAAATTAGGCCCACTTGGTGTATTCATTGCAATTCCTGTTGCTGAAACAGCAATTTCTATTGCAGCTTATATTCTTTTTAAAAAAGGAAAATGGAAACAAAAAAAGATATAGTACTTAGCCCGGCCTCCCTAAATCCCTCCCAGGGAGGGACTTCTCAACCACACAACACAGGCTTTTCAAAGAATCTGCTAATTGATCAACATATCGAAAAACTGAAGACTATGAATATATAACTTCACTAACTTAAAGGAATTAATGATTTAAAAACTGATGCTCCCTTTCAGGGGATGGGGGCGATTCATTAAGCATTGGGATAATTATGGCAACAAATAATAACACGATAGATACTAACCTTCTGCGGCAGATATTTTCTATTCTTATTATCCTTTTTCTTGGGGTTGTTCTTATTCGCGAATTATGGTTTTTTCTTTCTGCGTTTTTAGGCGCCACCACCTTTTATGTGCTAATGCGGGAAAGAATGTTTTATCTAACAGAAAGAAAAGGCTGGAGAAAAAGTACGGCGGCCTGGGTGCTGATGCTTCTTTCATTTTTTGTAATACTTGTACCAATTGGATTGTTGGGTAATATTTTATATGGGAAAGTTAGCTATATGGTAACCCATTCGCAGGAAATGATTACATCTTTGAAACACACCGTTGAAAGCATTGAAGATAAAATTGGTTATAAGTTGATTAAGCCGGAAAACATTAATCAATTAGGTCCATTCCTGGGTAGATTGCTGCCAAAAATATTAGGTGTTACGCTGAATACGATTACTATTATAGCCACCATGTACTTTATTCTTTATTTTATGCTAGTCAATGGCAGGCGCATGGAAGATTCCTTGTATGAATACATTCCTTTAAAAGATGGCAATGTTGAATTAATAGGTCAGGAAGTAAAAATAATGGTCACTTCTAATACCATTGGTATACCCTTGATTGCCTTGATCCAGGGGGTTGTTGGTTTAGTGGGGTATTTAATAATAGGTATTTCTGAACCCTTCTTATGGTTTGTAGCTACTTGTATCACGGCGATGTTACCAATTGTGGGTGCAGCACTGGTGTATGTACCACTTTCTGTAATGTTATTTGCGCAGGGAGAAACCGGGAAAGGTATTGCAATGACCGTTTGGGGCTTTGGTCTTATAGGATTAGTGGATAATTTGTTTCGTTTTATAATTAATAAGAAAATTGGCAATATCCATCCGTTAATTACCATCTTCGGAGTGATTGTAGGAATTAAGTTATTTGGGTTTATAGGGTTGATATTTGGCCCCTTATTAATATCTATGTTTCTTCTGCTTCTGCGTATTTATAGTAGCGAGTTTTTATTTAAACGAAGGGAGATGAAAAGGGTGAAGTAAAAAAGCTGGTTTTCCAACAGTACTTTTACCAAACTCATTTACAGCTTTTAACGTAGTTACGCCTGATCTATAAAATTTTTCTCTTGTTTGTTATAAATTTCTCTTTCGGCATAATATTTTCACATTCCCGGCGTTTTT
>MWWB01000472.1_pt1 | contig 10142 bp, 11 predicted proteins | sample 1047291 | NCBI WGS metagenome assembly MWWB01 (sample SAMN06349976, study PRJNA376086) | soil metagenome | isolation source: MS4-1 sample Antarctic (ecotone) soil | place: Antarctica | reverse complement strand
GAATAATTGCTGTCTGTTTCCTCCCGGATCATCGAATGATGGATACCGTGCATCCGGGGGGTGACGATCAGCTTACTCAATTGCTTTTCCAGCCGGTAAGGCAACTGCCAGTTGCTATGATGAAACTGGGTTGCCGCTTCAAATAGTATTTCATAAACCACCACCTGCAGGGCAGTTGCTCCTGAAAGCAAAACAAACGCACCCCTGTAAAAAACAGAACCGATTAGCTCACCAAAATGGAAACGCAGCGCAGTGGTCACATCCAGGTCAGGATCGGTATGATGCACTAAATGAAAGCGCCAGAGCATTGGAACTTTGTGATTCAACACATGCCACAGGTAGTTGGTATAATCAAGGATAAAGAATGTCACCAGCCCTTTCACCAAAGGGGGTGCATCGTAATGATGACTCAGTCCCAGTCCCTTTTGCCTGCTTTCAAAAGCCAGCCTGATCATTATTGGCAGAAACAAAAACCGAAGCAGTGAGAAAGCCGGGATGGAAACAAGCGAGTTGATAACTGCCCGTTTCAAACGGGGTTGATTACGCTTCCGTAACTGCCGGCGGCCTTCAGCCAGAAACAGTAACACAAACATTCCAGCTAGTAACGGTGCTCCTTTTATATCAAAAACACGCCTGATAATATTCATATTACTTTTTATCAGAAACAGCAAATCACACGCCTCATTCTTCCCGTAATTTTTCACCTTCACTTTTTGATGGCCTCAGCGTGGTGTCTTTATTAAGCATTAGCTCTTTTTGCTTTTCCGGTGATGAGTTATCAGGCGTAATGCCCAGGCGTAACATCCAGGAACGAATGCCTGTTTTGGCTTCTTTCCAAAGGTTTGTAGGCTTTTTATAACCATAGGCCCGGTACTTACCGGGTTGTACTTTGCCTTTCTCACGAACAAACACTTCAAAATCTTTTACCCATTGTTGGAAGGTGGCCATAAACGCCTGTTCCCGAATCATATGTTCTGCCTGGTTCTCGCTGTATTTCTTACCCTTACCGGAAGTACAATGTGCCCATAAATGATCCGGCACTTCCACGCCGCCATACCGGCATTGCCAAACCAAAGGAGCATAGGCATCTCTTTCATTTTGGAAAGGCTCGGTTTCCGGATCGAAATAATCTTTATGTTGAAGCATCCTGGGTCTGCCATCTTCGCCAAACTCATCACCCCCCTCATCACCATAACAGAAAAAGGCAGCGGTGCGGCCTTCCAGATGGTTTACACTCATTTCTTCCCACTGTTCTGTATGCTCCAGTGCCATTGCCTTCTCAGGATCTTTATGGTCAATGGTATTTTCATCCGGATTACCACCATTCATACATACCATGCGGTCAAACATGGCTTTCAGATTACTGGAAGGTGCATACCAATTGATAGGTCCAATAATGGCCCATGCATCTGCCATATCCAGACGTGCATAAAGATCCATTTCCCACATCAGGTCTTTTTCCATCCAACTCCCTTTTTCATAACAATTGCATGGCCACACGCAAAGCGCCATTGAAGTAGAAACACAGGCATTACAGCTTTGTATGCGGGCTCTCCCATACACATTTCCCAAGTCTTCATAATCTATTTCCCAGTCTTGCGGCAACAAGTCAGCCATCTGCAGCATTAACGTTCTGGATTTTCCATCCACACCAGGACAGTTGTACTGTCGTCTGTCAGAACCAGAAATAATTAAAACCCGAAATGGCCTTTGTTCCGGTGGCAGTTTTGCATTGTCGTCATTTGGTTTCATAATTCTTATTTTATTATTCTCTTAATTTTTCGCCTTCTCCTTTTTTTGGATGCCATGTAGCATCATTATTTAAATCCATTTTTTCCTGTATCCATGGAGAAGATCCTTTTTCAGGTTTTCCTATCATCATTTTAAAATATCTAATACCATCTTTTATATTGGCTTTAAAATGTGATGGCGGTTCATACCCATAAGCCCTGAATTTTCCGGGTTGAATTTTCCCTTTTTCAAAAACAAAATCTTTAAAGGCATTTACCCAATCATCATAGTGCTGTAATACTTCAGTGTTGTTGCTTAAATGCTCTGCCTGGTTTTCACTATACTTTTTATCTCTGCCAAATACCTTGTATGTCCATAATTGATCTGGCACTTCAATACCGGAATACCTGCACTGAAGTACCAACGGTCCGTATGCATGTCTTGTATTCCAGATCTCTTCGTCTTTGGGATTAAGATATTCTGGATGGCGTAAAATACCTGGTCTTCCTGTTTCATCTCTTTCTTCTCCAGCCTGATCGCCATAACAATAAAAGCCTGCTGTTCTTCCTTCAAGATGGTTCACATTTAGCTCCTTCCATTCTTCACTATGTTCAAATGCCATTGCTTTTTCCGGATCTTTATGATTAATCGTTTCTTCGTCAGGATTTCCGCCATTCATGCAAACGAGCCTGTCAAACATCAATTTTAGATTAGAGGTTGGCCCATACCAGTTGTGCGGGCCAATAATAGCCCATGCATCGGCCATGTCTAATCTTGCATACATATCCAAATCCCACATCAGGTCAGGCTCTTTGCTGTCATCTTTCTTGTAACAATTACATGGCCAAACACACAATGCCATCGATGTAGATACGCATGCATTGCAACTTTGTATTCTTGCCCGTGCATATACATTTCCTAAATCTTCGTAATCAATTTCCCAGTCTTTGGGTAAGAGGTCGGCCATACGGAGCATTAACATGCGTGACTTGCTGTCAACGCCAGGGCAATTGTATTGCCGCCGGTCGGAACCTGAAATTATCAATATCCTGAAAGGCCTTTGCTCCGGCGGCAATTTTGCATTTTCATCGTTTGGCTTCATAGCACTTCAATTTTAAATTTTCTCCTGTTTTATCAATCGTTTGTAAGTGGCAACAAGGCGCGGCTGTGATAAGCCCAGTTTGTATAGGAAGTACATTAAATAAAATACGCCCTGCACTTTATAAATCCCGTTATCCCGGTACTTTCTTGCCGATGTGAGGACCCTTTTTTTGACAATGGTAAATCTGCCGTTTTTTTTTAATTGTTTGATGATGTGGTAATCTTCAAAGACAATATGTTTTTCACAAAAGCCGCCAGCACTATGAAAGTGATCGCATTTAACAAACAAGCTTTGGTCACCATAATGAAAAGCATCCACATCAAAACGGGTGAACCAGCAATTGACCTTTAAAAACCAATGGGGGTGATCAAAGGCAAGCATAAAACAACCTGCATCATAACCGTCTTCCAGAGCCTGCCTGATATCACCGGTAAAACCCATCACCGGCATCGTATCTGCATGAAGGAAATAAAGAATTTCTTCTCTTGCTATTGATGCGCCAGAATTCATTTGTGCTGCTCTTCCTTTTTTATGACTTACAACAGCCCTAACTCCTTCGGACCTGGCCATAGTTACTGTGGCATCCGAGCTACCACCATCCACTACAATAATTTCTTTTACTAAATTATCGGTATCATATTGCCAAACCCGTTGGATCGTCGCTTTAATATGTTCTTCTTCATTGTATGCAGGAATAATCACACTGATCATACTCACAAAAATTTAATGGACTGCAATTGGTCTTTTACACGGTTTAAATCGTCTTCATCATCAATATCAGAAAGTTCGGGCAGGAAACAATTTCATATTTTTTGTTTTTCAGGTTTGTAAATCAGCAGCAACCGCCGCCATCATAGAAATAAGTGCTTTCAGAAATAAAAATATCATTCCTGTTTAATGCCTTTAATGCCCCTGCGGTTTTGTCACATACAGCCAAAGGTTGATTAAGCAATAGCACATGCCCCTTTTCATCATCAAAGCATTCCCCTGTTCCGTAATAAATAGCTGTCTTACCTGTGAATACACATGGACCATCTGAAGGCATAGCATCTTTAATGGCACATACTTCCACACTTTCTATAAAGATTAATTTATCTGTTTCGTAATTCACAGGATCTAAAATTCTGTATGGACGCTTTGCTCTTATTTCCACTGTTCCAAACCCAACATTGGTGATCATCTTTATGTATTCTTTTAAAGGCAATGAACCACTCAAACATAATGCTCTTAAACGTTCATCTTCCCTTAAATTTTCCGGTATTTCATAATCACATATAGGATCGGATAACACTAATCTTCCACGGGGCTTTAGCACACGATACATTTCCTGCAAGGCTTTTTTAAGATCATCATGTTTGAAGATATTGAACAAACAATTTTGTGCAGCTACATCAATACTGTTGTCTTCAATCGGCAAATTCAAAGCATCACCTTTTACAAGTTTTATGAACTCTGACCGAAACCATGGATTTTTCATTTCTGCTTCTACAAAATTTTCTTCACAAGCCAGCAGCATTTCATCCACTACATCCACGCCGGTTACGCCACCAATTTGCCGACTGAAATAAGAGAATTGCAATAGCTCCATTCCCCCGCCAACACCTACATATAATATCTTTGGATTATTTACCAGATCTCTTGAATTAACAGTGCTCCCACAACCGTAATTCATCTCCAGCATTTTTTTTGGAATATTTAATCCGGGCAATTGCCATACAGGAGTTGTGGTGCAACACAAACCTGCCTGCGGATTTTCAGCAGCTTCTTTATAAACCTTTTTTGTTGTTTCTAAATAACCTTGTTGCATAATATGATTTACTTAATAAATAAATGAAAGATGAAATAAAAGAGAGCGCTTAACAATGCAGCAATGGGCAATGTTAGTACCCATGATAAAACAATTTTAGAAATCTCTTTGTTGTTGGCTGTTTTATTTACAACGCCAATGCCATAAATACTGCCCACTGATACATGAGTGGTGGAAACAGGCAATCCAAATTTAGAAGCTGTGATCACTAAAGCGCCTGTTATCAAATTAGCTGTAAAACCCTGTCCATGGTTAAATTTGGATATTTTTTTACTCATGGTAGCTGCTACTTTTTTTGCATTCAGCAATCCGCCAATTGCCATTACGACAGCAAGAATGCTGATGTAAACAGGTATCTGAAACAATTGTGTGATCAATAAAAGCGAAACTAACTTTGGGGTATCATTCAATCCTCTTGCAAACGAAACAATTGCAGCGCTTGCATAATGCAGATTATTTAACAGTGGTTGGAAATGGATGCCTAAAAAACTTCCCTGGTATTGCACCGCACAATCTTCCTGGGTGCTAACTTTTGTTTCTAAAACAGGCAGTGCGGTAAAATTAGCCGTTGTTGTCATTGCTGTTACAGGTATCCATTTCTCTCCAATGCAAACACAACTTTCTTCTGAAATGCCTGCTGCTTTTCTTGAATAATGAAACAGCCGATAAAATAAACCACTCAATACAACTGCTATTACAGGACTCAATAAAAGGGGAAGAAAAAATGTTTTTCCTAATGTGCTAAAATTTACACCTGTTCCAACTGCAACTAATCCTGCACCAACCAAGGCGCCAACTAATCCATGCGTAGTGGAAATAGGAAAGCCAAACCGTGTCGCTAATAAAACAGTTGCACCTGCAGCCAATGCTACAGCCAAAACAAAGTCTGTAGATTGAATAATATTATCAGCTACTAAGCCTTTTCCTGAAAAATTTTTGATCAGTGTTTCTGCAAAAAAGTAAGAGCATACAGAACCGGCAAAAGTGGCTATGGTAGCCAATGTTAATGCTGTTTTGTAATTAAGTGTTCCGCTGCCCCAAAGTGTTGCAACACCTTTGAAATTATCGTTGGCACCGTTTGAATAGGTGAGTAAGAGAACTGCAATAAAAAGAAATAGTACCATCATGATAAATTTAAGTAACCGCTCCACCACAACTTGAACCCGATCCTGCGGTGCATCCATAGCAGTGTTGTCCTACAATAATTTTTCTGATGTTAAGCGTTTTTATATTGAATTGTGAAATATGCTTTGATGTACAATCAACTTTTAATTCAAGCATCTGGTTAAAATCACAATCATATAAATAGCCGTCCCATCCAATGGAAATAGTATTGCGGCACATTACATTTGCAGCCGCCACAGGATTATAAGCATTCACCAGCTTTTCCATGTAGCTTTCATAATTTCCGGTGGTCAATAAATAATCAAGATAGCGGCTAATAGGCATATTTGTAATGGTAAATAAATTATTGAAAGCAATACCATATTGCTGCTTCAATGCTTCCTTGTATTCTTTCTCTAATGATTGTTGAGACGGTGGTAAAAATGCACCTGCAGGATTATAAACAAGATTTAAAATTAAGCCGGTAATTTCTTTTCCATAGCCAGCTTCATTCAGCATTTGCAGGGCTTTAATGCTGTCTTCAAAAACCCCATTACCACGCTGCCTGTCTGTTCTGTCTTGTGTATAAAAAGGAAGCGAAGAAACTACTTCTATATTGTGTAGTTTGTAAAACTCCGGAAGGTCATGGTATTTTTTATTGGCAAGAATAATAGTGAGATTACACCTAACGATAATGTGCCTGTCAAGTTTTTTAATTTCTTCAACAAACCATCTAAAGTTAGGGTTCATTTCCGGTGCTCCACCGGTTAGGTCAACTGTTTTTAATTGCAGATTATTTTTTAAAACTTCAATGCATTGCTGCATCGTTTCTTTGGTCATTATCTCTTTCCGGTCAGGACCTGCATCAACATGACAATGCCTGCAGGTTTGATTGCACATCTTGCCAATGTTTACCTGGAAAATTTCTATTTGAGCAGGCTTTAAAGGGTATAAGGCAGATTGCTCCAATTTCTCCTGAAAGGGAACCAGTGCAAAATCTCCCGCTAAGCCATGTTCAATGATTTCTATTTGTGCATGGGCATCAGCCAGGATATTGTGTTGTGCTTTTAGTGATTTCATTACATCGCAACTTCTTTCACTTTATTCATCATTTGTACTCCATGTACGAGAGATGCACCGCCACGGATGGCACAAGCTACATGTACTGCCTCCATCATTTGCGGTTCACTCCATCCTTTTTCAAAAGCATCGCTACTATATGCATCAATGCAATAAGGACATTGTACAGCATGGGCAACCGCCAGTGCGATTAATGATTTCTCCCGTGCAGATAAAGCACCTTCACTGAACACCTCACCGTAGTAAGAAAAGAATTTATCCGCCAGTCCTTTTTGAAATTCACCAATGTTGCCAAACTTGTTCAGATCTTCTGCATTGTAATAATGATTATTCATACTACTAGTATACTTTAGAAAGAAGTTAGTTCAAAAACACTACATACCAGGTGCCTTTTGATCAGCAAACTTTGTGTCGCCGCCTACACTGAAATGAAGTTTTTGCAAATAAGGGTCCATCTTCCCCTGCATCATTTCTTTAATAGACCTTGCATAGTACATTCTTGCCTCTTCAACGGTTTTCTTACCTGTTGCTATATCATTTGCCAGGTTCAGGGCTAAAAAATTAGCTTCCTCTTTATCACACCTTGCCGACATTTCACCGACTGTTCGTGCAATTACCACACTACCGTCATAATGTGCTAATTGATCATATTTATCAGCAGGCACACTATAATCTACAAATTGCTCCAGAAGATCAAGGTGTGACATTGGGAAGTTATGCTGCACCGGCTCTTTATGAATAATAGTTTTCTTCCAGGGACCATTGTTATTCCATACCAGCATAGTGCCGGTCACTTCATTCGGTGCACCATATTTAGCCATCATAGTAGTGGCTACTTCCTGTGTTTTAGCCGGCCAGCCGCTAATCATTCCTTTTGCCTCCGTAGCGGAAACGCTGCTCAACCTGTTGGTAGAAGTACAGGCGGTAAAAGATGCCAACATAACAATTAATGCTGCTGATAAAATCTGTTTCATAATTCTTTTTTTATGTTTGAAAAAATTAGTTTAAGCAAAAGCAACAGGTACACAGAACCTTCCTGTAAACAAGTATGCTTTTCCGTGCTTAGCCGAATAATGATGATGGCTTGCTTATGTATAGTCGCAGGCAGTTATCTAACCTGACAAGAAACAGATTCTTTTTTTATTACTTTCCGTGAAGCTCATCCAGAATTTTGGCTTCAAGTGCAGTAGTGTCTTGTTTAGCAGTTAATGTAGTATGCGCATACCTGTTAAGTAAACGCTCCAGAAAGCGATTTTGCTTTAAGTAAATACGGCACCCGCTGCACATGGACAGGTGCATATTTAATTGCGCCTTTTCTACAATGCCTAAAGGTGCATCATTGCTTTTTTCTATTAGGTATGTGGCTTTACGGCAGTGCAGCATCACTGCATTCATCAATCGGCGCATACAATAATTTTAAATCCGTTCCGTAGGTTATGAAATATGTATAGTCGTAAGTATTGAATCGTCCTGACAATAGAACTAGGATATACTTCCGCTTTTAAACCATTTATTTTCAAGGCAAGTCTTCAACAACAACTTTGCCCGGTGCATGATTTGCCAAAAGTTGGCTTGTGAGATTTCCAGCTTTTGACAAACGCTTTGGCTGTCTGTTCCGTCCAGGTATTTAAGCTCCACCACGGTTGACATTTTTTTAGGTAATGCTTCTATACAATGGTGCAATGCCTGAATAAAGTCCGGGTTATCCAGCAGTTCTTCATCTGTACTCCATTGAATAGAAGAACAAGGGGCTTTTAGTCTTCCGTTTTCATCAAATAACCCATCAGCCGCATCGCTGACCGAAAAGGTTTCTACCTGCTTATATTTTTGACGGTAATAATCAGCGATCTTATTTTTTAAAATAGAAAACAACCATGTCTTAGGTCCGCTTTTGCTTTCAAAGCGATGCAAAGATTCCAGGGCTGAAAGAAAAGTGTTTTGAACAATGTCTTCAGCCGTAAGTTTATTCTCTACTTTCGATAGTGTATAAGCATACAAATCAGCCGTATAAGCTTTTACCCAGGAACTGATTTCTTCTTTAGCAGCAACCATAACATTTTAAATTTGGTATTTACAGAAATTATTCCTTGGAGCTAAAATTGTTTATTCATATAACCGGAGGCAGGATGTTTTATAACTTTGCCTGACGAAAGACCAGGCTCTAAAACACCATTAGTACAAATGTACTAATTAAATTATACCAGCGCTACAGAGGAGCATTTGATGGAATAATGAAAACACGAGACCGGATATTAGCCAAAGCCCACGAGCTATTCAACAAAAATGGCATTGGGAAAGTATCGGTAAGAAGCATTTGTGAAGAACTGGGAATAAGCCTCGGAAACTTTACTTACCATTTTCCTGATAAACAAAAGATTGTTGTAGAGTTATTTTTCAAGATGGTGGTTGAAATGGAAACGGCAAAGGGAAGTATTACAGTAAGAAAAGAAAAAATAACTTATTTGCTCGAATACCATAAGGCTGTTTTCAAGATACAGAACCGGTACAAGTTCTTTTTTCTGAACACGTTTGAACTGATTAATAACTCATCAGAAATAAAGTCGGCTTACGGGGAACACCTGCAAAAAGAAAAAAGGTGGATGAAAGCACTTCTTGAAGCATACAGCCAAAATGGTGTATTGCAGCCGATTAAAGATCTCCGGTTTGTAGACAAGTTGATCAATGTGAACGGGATGGTAAACAGCTTCTGGATTATTGATGCGGAATTGCATTTTGATGGAAGCGAAAAAAAGAAGCTGCTCCATTATTTAGAGCTATGCTGCAGTATTATTGAGCCTTATCTTACAAAACCAGCTTTAGAAGAGTATCAATCCTTTTTTGGTGCTATTGAACTATAAAGGATCATTCAGCATATGCCAATTGGTAATGCCTAAAATGTTGTTGTGCCTGTCGTGGTAAAACTCCCATTGTTGTGAATAAATTATGTTGTTACTGCAACTGCTTCCTTCTTGTTGACTGTTCAATGATGGCTATTTTTCGGGGGTAACGTTGTAGAGTGGGTAAACGAGTTGGTCGATTTGTTCTTCTAATTCAGATCTCTCTGCTTTTAGGTCATAATTGTGAATTGTAACCCCTTGTGTTTCTACACCGGGGGGGTTACTCCCCTTTTTGCTCCTTTTAAAATGAAAACGCTATACCGTTACCAGTACAGCGTTTCAGCATATTAATCAGCGGAGAGTTAGGGATTCGAACCCCAGGAGGTGTAACCCTCAACAGTTTTCAAGACTGCCGCAATCGACCACTCTGCCAACTCTCCGGCGCAAAAGTAAGTGCGGCGGATTAATCAGCAAAATCCAT
>MWWB01000471.1_pt1 | contig 10145 bp, 10 predicted proteins | sample 1047291 | NCBI WGS metagenome assembly MWWB01 (sample SAMN06349976, study PRJNA376086) | soil metagenome | isolation source: MS4-1 sample Antarctic (ecotone) soil | place: Antarctica | reverse complement strand
ATTTTATAAAAATGATACAAAAACCGGTGCCGATCAATTGTATCTACCGGCAGAATTAATAAAGTTTACACCGAGGCCAATGTATATACAGTATCAGTAAACAACTTTTTACCACTTAATATTAGGTAACTAACACTCCTTAAGGGGATGGGCAATATTATAACCCAATTTTTCTTCCAATTCGTTGATAGGTTGGATTATCCGGTTCATGGAAAGGGCTTCTAAAAAATAAGCACTGTCATTAAACACTGGATGGGGCTGCCTATAATAATCCCAATTCTTTTGCCGGGTCCCAAAACATATTTTCAAAATCCCGCACCTTATCATTCTTTACTTCTATACCTTCTTTTTCCAGTAATTGCTGCATTTGGTCTGGATCAGCAAAATGCATTTTACCGGTCAATAAACCCTGTCGGTTAATTACACGGTGAGCCGGTACTTTTGGTTTCCTGCCATGCGCATTATTCATTGCCCAGCCAACCATACGTGCAGACGACTTTGCACCTAATGCCGCACCAATAGCGCCATAGGTTGTAACCCGACCTTTTGGAATTTGACGCACCACATCATAGACGGCTGCAAAAAAAGATTCGTTACGTCCAGCACTTACAGGCAGGTAATCCTTTGGTAGTTTTTTAATTATTGCCACAACTAAAATTCTATAATTCGTTTGAATTAGCGTTATATCTTTTTGATAATGCCTGAGAACGATTTGGTTCCGGTACGGCTTCATAATGATAAGGACAATGCCTGCAACCCATTCCACAGCAATAACCTTTTTCTAAATGATATTTTTCAGTGAATACAATCAAACCACTTCCATTAAGATAATAATCCTGGCCTTCTATTAACTCCTCTTGCGGCCTATGAATTTTAACCGACTTTTTCATTTTTCAATTCTTCATGTAATAATTTATCCATTTCAACGCCTGGCAATTGTGGCGGTAATGAAAATGAAAAATAATGTATGCGATTGTTTTGAGCAATGTCCAATAATTCGTAATGTGTTTTAATGCTTAGCTCCGGTTTCATTTGTGATTGCTGATAAATATTATCTGATTCTTCGAGCAATAAACAACCATATTGATCAATTACTTTTTTGGTGAAATAATAAAGTTCAGGGCTGTCTGTTTTTAAATGAATTTTTCCACCAGGTTTAAGTAGGTTTTGGTATATCCGCAAAAATTTGGGATGCGTTAAACGTTTTTTTGATTTGGAAATTCGTAGTTGCGGATCGGGAAATGTGATCCATATTTCTTCTACTTCATCTTTATTAAAATAGCTTGCAATACCATCAATCTGGATACGCAAGAAAGCTACATTTTGCAAGCCCTTATTTAAAGCTTTTTTTGCACCTACCCAAAGTCGATTCCCCTTTAGATCAACGCCAATAAAATTTTTGCTGGGATAAAGTTGTGCCAGCCCCAAGGTATATTCTCCTTTACCACAAGCCAGTTCTAAAATAACAGGGTTATTATTTTTAAAATGAAGATTCCAATTTCCCGCCATGTTTTCGGGGTACTGTAACACGTTGTCAAATGTATTTACTTCTGCAAAACGTATTAGTTTTTTTTGTCCCAAGGAAAGTTTTGAGCTTTAGGTTTTTTAAGATGGGTAAATACTAAAATTTCACGCAAAGACGCAAAGTCGAATATTAAGTATAGAATGCTTACGACGCTGCTCTTTTGCAACCTTTCGTGAATCTTACTGGTACAGAAGCAAATTAGCTGATTAAAATTTATGGTGTAACAGCGGAGCCTTCTTTGCGTGCAGAACGGGGCGAATTGAACATCAACTCCTGCACTTTTTCTTTATCTTCTTTTTCTTTTTTTAAATCGAACATAGTCCCGAATAACCTGTCCCAAATGGTAGTGCTAACACCAAAACCTTTTTCTTCGTCTTTATAGTGATGCAGGTGGTGGTTTCTCCATAAAGGTTTCATCCATTTAAAAGGTGGGTTCCAGGCATGGATAGCATAATGCATAGAGCCATACATTAAATAGCCAAGAATAAAACCGGGAAAAAACGCAAATACATTTTCTCTCATGGCCAGGAACAATAAACCAAAAATGGCACAGGCCAAAATAAGACTTGGCACAGGTGGCATAAAAAGGCGTTCCCTATCGCGGGGATAGTGATGGTGATTTCCGTGCATAATGTAAATGATTTTTTGTGCACGTTCACTTTCCGCAATAATATGAAACACCCAGCGGTGCATGATGTATTCAAAAAGCGTCCACGCCATCATACCCAAAAAAAACAGCAATGCAATTTTGCCAATGCCGAATTCAAATTTATTAGCTACAAAAAAAGGTAAACCAATTACTACCGGCAGGTAAATACCCCATATTACCAAAGGATGAACCTTGGTTAATTTTTCAAGTGCCGGTTCTTTAAATAATTGTGCCTGTCCTTTATTGTGAATTTTTTCAAATTTCATACGATGAAGTTTGCAGTACAAAAATACGGTCTGAATCTAAAATAGAGGTATTACTGTTAAGGTAGTTTGTTAATGTTAATTTTTATTGTTTTACGAGCCGGCTTACGTTAACCAGGTTATATTTTTTTTCTGATAGCCATTGCAATAATTGCGGAAGTAAATGGTAGAGCTTATCGGTTCTTTTAGGGTCGGTACCGATATGCATTAACAGGATGGCGCCATTTAAACCATTTGAGGAATTCTTTTCATAATCAATTATTGATTGATAAATAGTTGCTGAGCTACGGTAATTTTTTGCATCGGGTGTGGTATAGTCTGCATGGCTTAAACTGCCAGGTGTATAATTGATTAGCTGTAGATCCAATTCTTTTGTCCAGGCAGCAATCGTATCGTTATACCATTCATAAGGGGGTAAAAAATAGGGAGCTTGTTTTTTTGAAATGCCAAACGTTGTCATTTTTTTATAATTTTCTAAAAGGTCTTTTTTAAATTCTTGCTCAGTTACCAATAAACTATCACGTTTTGTCCAATCGCAATACAACAGGTGTTCATTACTGTGAGCGCCCAGGTAATGCCCGTCATTTTTTAATTTTTTGATGATGGATGCAAATGCAGGGTTGCTATAAAACCTGCCCGTAAAAAAGAATGAATCATCCATTTGAAAGGAGGGTTCCAGGCGTGAATAGCATAATGCATAGATCCATACATCAAATAGCCCAATATAAAACCAGGGAAAAAAGCAAATGCATTTTCTCTCATAGATAAATATAATAAACCAAAAATGGCGGAGGCTAGAATAAGACTTGGCACCGGCGGCATAAAAAGGCGCTCCCTGTCGCGGGGATAATGATGATGATTGCCGTGCATAATATAAATGATCTTTTGGGCCCGTTCACTTTCGGCAATAATATGAAACACCCAGCGGTGCATGATGTATTCAAAAAGCGTCCACGCCATCATACCCAAAAAAAACAGCAATGCAATTTTGCCAATGCCGAATTCAAATTTATTAGCTACAAAAAAAGGTAAACCAATTACTACCGGCAGGTAAATACCCCATATTACCAAAGGATGAACCTTGGTTAATTTTTCAAGTGCCGGTTCTTTAAATAATTGTGCCTGTCCTTTATTGTGAATTTTTTCAAATTTCATACGATGAAGTTTGCAGTACAAAAATACGGTCTGAATCTAAAATAGAGGTATTACTGTTAAGGTAGTTTGTTAATGTTAATTTTTATTGTTTTACGAGCCGGCTTACGTTAACCAGGTTATATTTTTTTTCTGATAGCCATTGCAATAATTGCGGAAGTAAATGGTAGAGCTTATCGGTTCTTTTAGGGTCGGTACCGATATGCATTAACAGGATGGCGCCATTTAAACCATTTGAGGAATTCTTTTCATAATCAATTATTGATTGATAAATAGTTGCTGAGCTACGGTAATTTTTTGCATCGGGTGTGGTATAGTCTGCATGGCTTAAACTGCCAGGTGTATAATTGATTAGCTGTAGATCCAATTCTTTTGTCCAGGCAGCAATCGTATCGTTATACCATTCATAAGGGGGTAAAAAATAGGGAGCTTGTTTTTTTGAAATGCCAAACGTTGTCATTTTTTTATAATTTTCTAAAAGGTCTTTTTTAAATTCTTGCTCAGTTACCAATAAACTATCACGTTTTGTCCAATCGCAATACAACAGGTGTTCATTACTGTGAGCACCCAGGTAATGCCCGTCACTTTTTAATTTTTGGATGATAGTTGTAAATGCAGGATTATTATAGAATCTACCAGTAAAAAAGAACGAGGCTTTTGTATTATTTGATTTTAAAATATTGGCAATTTCATGACCGCCATCTGCAAACTCATCGCCAGTAAAAACAATGGCTATTTGTTTTTTTGAAGTATCTCCGCGAACAATCGCACCATGCGAATAAAGGAAAGGGGTAGTATCTACTTTTTTTTTAAAAGTTTGGAACTAACCTTGGGAGATGTCTTAAAATCATTGGCCTCAGCTTCTTTGCCTGCCAATAAATAGATCAGTGAGGCTGTACCATCCATGGTAGGTTCGTTGGTGCTGTAATCGCCATAGTCATCATGATATACTGCCAGGTCGCTCTGAAATTCTGCGTATTCATCTGGCTGGTATAATTTAATACCAATTAAATTTTTATAGATGCTTCCATAAACAGGCCCGTCAATTAAGCCGCCATCTATCGGGTAATTTTTTATATGCGTGAACGCTGAATGCGGATCAACAGGCGTGTCTCCCCAGGATGGTAAACCATATACCATAGAAGTACCCCAGGGGTTCAGTCCAAACAACCAATCAAAGTTGGCCTGTTCTAATTCTTCAAATTGTTTATCACCGGTTAGTTGCCTGTACCACATGCATTGGATAGCAAATGACGTGGTAAGATTATTACTGCACCAGATGTAAGGTATGTTGCGGTAAAAGGCATTATTTTTTGCTTTCTCCCTAACTTTTTGAATGCCTTGTTTATAATAAGAAATAATTGTGTCTTTTTGGGCGCCCTTTAATTGTTTAGCTAATTCATAATGACCAATGTTGATAAATGGATACCACTGATAATGTTTGGCTGTGTCGGCACCAAGCCAGGGTGTGATCTTTTCCTGTTGTGCATAATGCACACCTTGCTTAGCATAATGTTCTTTATCACCACTGCTTGGCGAATACTTAACCATATTGTGTAATGCCACAGAAGCAAGCTCCATATCATCTACCCAATTATCTTCGGCGTAGATATAAGGAGATACTACAGAAGCGGTTTGCGTCACTCCTGGTTTTATTAAAGCATATTGGTAAGCATCAAAGGCTTTATCATAATATCCTTTGCGTTTATCCGTACGCCTGAACGTACTATCCGTTTCAAAAAGAGAATGAGCTAATGCAAATGCACTGGCAAATTTTGCAGCCGTAGATGAAGTGCCGGTTGTGTTGTTCATGAATTTACCACGTTGTTGCGGCTCTCCACTTACAAAATATGCAGGTCGTTGATAACCTTTTCCGTAAAATGAATCCAATGCTGGAATTCTCATTCCCCTGTGATCCCTGTCATCAGCTATTTGATTAAACATCCATTCTTTTCGCGGATGCATTTTTAATAACCATTCGAGTCCCCATTTGGCTTCATCCAATACATCTGCCATTCCATTTTTTCCCTCCAATCCATTTGATAAATGGTTATCTGTAAAAACCTTTTTATAATCGCGGTAAGCCATCAACAAATGGTAAGTAGCATTTGCTGAAGTGGTAACATATTGCAGGTAATCACTTGCATCGTGCCAGCCCCCGACTACATCAATATAGGTGCTGTCTTTGATACCTGCCTTCTCACCATAAAGAACGTATCCGTCCTGTGTATGGCAACTGTCTTTTAAAAAAGGATTAAAGCCTGTCCGTTGTTGCCGCATATAGCGTAAGCAAAAATCAGCCGTGCCTTTGTACACATCTTTATCAATAGTAAATTCAGGAGATTTGGTTTTACCAACCTGCAAATAATATTTTCCCGATTTGGAAAAAGAAGAAAAATTCAACCGGTGTGATTGTGTAAATGGTCCGTAAGCGCCGAAAGGTTTTCCTGCGGAACCACTATATGCAATTTTTTTTGTAGTTGCATCGATTAACTGGAATGTTTTTACCGGTTGACTGTCTTTAGCACACCATACCGCAATCTTTTTTGACCCTGGTTGGTAACCTAATTGATTTATCCGTATCCAACTATTGGTTTGTGCAACAAGCAGTTTGCATAATAATGCAAATAATAAAAAGAGGATGATCCTATGCATAGAAGATCAAGTTACAGAAAATTAATTTTTTTGGCTTCAAATGATTGAGGGTTCGCGGGAAAGCGGATGATCAAAAACAGCATCAAGGCAGTGCCTGCTTCAAGCAACTCGGCACGTTTGCCATGTGGAATAAGTTCGGTTACAAATAACAATACAAAGGTAATGATCTGGTAAAGTTTAGGGAGGGGTATGCCCCAATAACGCACAAAGGTTTGCATCCATTTTTTTTTACGGTATAAGAATGGGATCAATAAAAGATAAACTCCCAAAACCGCGGTAAGTAAAAAAGAAAAGATCCACATGTTTATTTTTATGCCACCTAAAACAAGGTTGTGAAAATTTGTTTCGCCCTGAAGATTTTTTTCTTTAAAGTATTCTGATGATTCAATGCCCAAAATGCGTTGTCCCCAGGAAATCTCTTCACCTGCACCAAAAAACAATACTAATCCCAATAAAACTGAAGTGAGCAAAAATAACCAGGTTCTTTGCATACGCAACTTAATAGCACGGATAAAACATGTAAGGGACGCCATCAGTAATCCTATTACAGTGACCCATTCAACTGATGCGTCTTCACCAATGTATTGCTCAAAAAGAGTAAGATCAGTAAAAACTAAAACAAACCCAATAATAAACAGGATGAGAATAAGTGCAAGAATGCCGACTTCTGTTTTGGAAATATTATTTGATAACATGACAATGGTAAATTAGGAATTGGTTGTGTATTCAAATGTATGAAGTCCTCTTATTAACCCTTCGGCAAGCTCAGGATAACAAAGACTCTGCACCATACAAACTATTGTCAGGGTGAGTTTGCCGAAGCCTATTATATACATTTATATGCGCAACGTGGATTTACATGCATGACAAACATGCACATTTTTTACAAAAGACTTCAAAATATTATTTGGCTAACTTAGCCGCCTTCAAAAATTGCACAGTATGAAACTGGTTTCTTACGTAAAAGACGGTCATGATCAATTAGCAGTATTGGTAAAAAATCATTTGTATGACATGGAAATGTTGCATCCTGATCTACCCAATAGCATGAGTTTATTTTTAAACTATTGGGATGATTTTTTCCCCTTTGCACAGGAAGGGGTGAAAATGATTGAGGAAGGAAAAATTGCAGAAAATAGAGGTATTTCGGTTGATATTGTGCAATTGCTTGCACCGGTACCATATCCCACTTCCTGTCGTGATGGCTATGCTTTCCGGCAGCACGTAGCTGCTGCCAGGAGAAACCGGAAAGTAGATATGATAACCGAATTTGACCAATACCCGATTTTTTATTTTACTAATCATCAGAGTGTAGCCGGCCCTGGAGAAGTAGTGTGCATGCCCGATCATTTTGAAAAACTGGATTTTGAATTGGAAGCGGCAATTGTAATTTGCAAAGCAGGCAGAAATATTAAGGCAGAAGAAGCAGACGAGTATATTGGAGGGCTAATGATAATGAATGACCTGAGTGCAAGACGTTTGCAGATGGAGGAAATGCTCTTAAATCTTGGCCCGGCAAAAGGGAAAGATTTTGCTACAACCATTGGCCCCTGGCTGGTTACACTTGATGAAATAGAGGAATTTGAAACGACCCCAAAAGAAAATCATGTTGGTAAGGCGTGGAATTTAAACATGACCTGTAAAATAAATGAAGTGCAGGTAAGTACGGGCAACTTAGGCGATATGGATTGGACTTTTGCAGAAATAATTGAACGGGCTTCTTATGGTGTTGATCTTTACCCCGGTGATGTCATTGGCAGCGGCACTGTTGGAACAGGTTGTTTTTTAGAATTAAATGGAACAGGAAAATTTAACGACCCAAATTATGTGGAGCAATGGTTGAAAGATGGTGATGTTGTGGAAATGGATATTGATGCGCTGGGCACATTAACCAATAACATTGTAATGGAGGAAACAGATTGGAGCATTTTGAAGCTTAAGAAAGGCTAAGAGAGGAAAAAGGAGAAAATGAGAAAAAGAGTTTACATCCCTTCTTTTTCTCTTTTGTTCTCTCTTAGCTTATATCACAACTTTATTTGACTTCTTCATAGGTGCGGATCCCTTGTTCGTTACTTTGCCCAGCATACTATCGCTCACTTTCAATTCTTTTTCTGCATTTACTTCTGCATTGCCCACGCCGGAATTATCTATATCCATTGATTGCACTACAAGATCTCCTGCACGCAGGTTACCTACTCCCGAATTTTTGAAAATGGCTGTTTGCGCCTTGCCTTGCAATTTTACATTTCCCACACTTGTATTTTTCAGGTCTAATTTATTAGCAGTAAAATTGAGATCCACATTTCCCACACTTGAATTTTTCAAACTAAGATCACTAAAGGTTAATTGGTTTTCAGCTGAAACATTGCCAACAGTACTTAGATCAATGGATTTTAATTGACGGAAAGTAACATACACTTTCACTCTTAACCTGCCCTTGAGGTTAAGATTTTTTTTCATTTCAATATTCAATTGCGATCCATCAATTTTCACAATGAAAAGCTCCTGAAGATTTTCATCAGCTTCTATTTTCACGGACTCTTTGTCTCCCTGGGTTAATTTTAATTCATACACACCACTTGCCTTTAGTGCATCAAATGCTTGTACACTTATATCACGGGTCACTAATTTTCCATTGCCTTCAATGGTTTCATTTTGCTTATCCTGTGCTGAAGCACTACTTAGCATGCCAGCGATAACAAAAGCAGATAACATCTTTTTCATTCTAAATTGATTTTAAGGATTTATATTTTGACGAAATTGTTCGTATAACGAAACTAAGCTTCTGAAGGTTACACTATTTAAAAAAATAAATATCAGTGGCAAGATTTCTGTTTGAAAGGTTACTATGGGTACATTTATAATTGTCGCTTTTTGCCCCTATTCCTAAAGTGGAATCTAATCTTTAAAGCTGGTGCTCTCCGCCTGAGGCGGAATAGGGGCTTCTGATCCATTTTCGTGACATTTGCTATTTTACAATTATGACATTTGATCTTAATAGCCTAAAGCCCGTAGAAAAACAATATTACCTGCAGCATATTATTGCTCCCCGTCCTATTTGTTTTGCTTCCACAATAGACGCAGCGGGTAATGTAAACCTTAGTCCTTTCAGTTTTTTTAATCTTTTTTCTTCCAATCCCCCTGTTATTATTTTTTCACCGTCACGCCGTGTAAGAGATAATACTACCAAGCACACCCTGCAGAATGTACTGGAGATACCAGAAGTAGTTATAAATATTGTGACGTATGATATGGTGCAGCAAACTTCTCTTAGCAGTTGTGAATACCCGAAAGGTGTGGATGAATTTATTAAAACAGGTTTTACGAAAGAACCGGCAACTATGGTTAAGCCGCCCATGGTAAAAGAAAGTAAGGCCAAATTAGAATGTAAAGTTTTAGAAATAAAATCACTTGGAGAAAATGGAGGTGCAGGGCAGTTAGTGATCTGTGAAGTGATCTGCATTCACATCAACGACGAACTGTTGAGGGAAGATAAAAAAATGGATCAAACTAAAATAGAACACGTGGCAAGGCTGGGTGGAGACTGGTATTGTAAGGTATCTTCGGAAAATTTATTCAAGGTTACAAAACCAAATACACAATTAGGTATTGGCATTGATGCTTTGCCACAAGCAATACGTAAGAGTAAAATTCTTTCCGGCAATCACTTGGGGCAATTAGGAAATGTACACGAGATGCCGGTGATACAACCTTCTTTTGAAGATGAACATTTAAAAAACATTGTGCAATATTTTTCTATCGATCCTGCTGATATGGAAAAAGAAATACATAGCTATGCTGCTAAATTATTGGATGAGGGAAAAGTAGAAGAGGCATGGCAGGTTTTATTGGCTGCATTTTAATAACTATACTTGTGTTTCCATGGAGTTTCTTTGGATAG
>MWWB01000470.1_pt1 | contig 10153 bp, 10 predicted proteins | sample 1047291 | NCBI WGS metagenome assembly MWWB01 (sample SAMN06349976, study PRJNA376086) | soil metagenome | isolation source: MS4-1 sample Antarctic (ecotone) soil | place: Antarctica | reverse complement strand
AACCACGCCGCCCCAGCCGGCTTCGAAGGCACGTAGTACGTTGTATGCTTTATCGGTTGGGGGTGCACTCGCTAACCAATATGGGTTGGGGGAGTGGATGCCGAGGAAGTTGGTGTGTAAGTTTGCCATGTGTTTTGTTTTTTTCACGCAAAGTCGCTAAGTAAGCAAAGGGCAAAGTTTTTCTTCTTTGCGTCTTGGCGTTGTATTTCTTTTCGTCTTTCCGTGAAATATACTCTTCATAAATGATTTACTATTCGATGTATACCTTCTTTTATAAGTGCTACATTAAAGTTTACAAGTAGTCCTAATTTACAACCTGTTAGTTTTAAATAAGTCTGCACTTGTTTATAATGAACCGGTGCCAATGCTTCAATAGATTTTAGTTCAACTATTACTTTATTATCAATCAAAACATCTGCTCTGAATCCTGCATCCATTCTTATCTCTTCATGAACCAATGGAATTGGATGTTGATTATAAAACGAAATTCCTGTCTTAGCAAATTCATAGCAGAATATTTCCTCGTATACACTTTCAAATAAACCTGGCCCATATTGAGTGTGTATTTTGAAACAAATGTCTACGGCTACTTTGGAGATTTCATTTTCAGTCATGGTTATTGTTTTCACGCAAAGGCGGTAGGTTGGCAAGGGCGCAAAGTTTATATTATGCTATAAAATAATTTTTTTTTGCTTCTTGGCGTTGTATTCCTTTGCGTCTTTGCGTGAAAGATTCCTTGCGTTAGAAATTTACTGATTAGAATTTGTCGCGCCGGCTGCTTTTTCATACACAGTTACCTTGCTGCTGCTTTCGATTGCCTTAATGGCGATGTCTTTCACGTTTTTATCCGAAGCATCAGCTTTGCTTTGTTGCTGTTTCAGCATGTCTTCCAATTCTTTAATTCGCTGTTGCAGGGTGCCAATGGTTTGTTCTTTAAGTTGCAAGATGCCTTCGTTTTCTTTTAGCAACAGTTTTTTCTCAAACTCATTTTCACGTTGTAAGGAAGTTGTCAAACGTTCTTCTGCCTGTTGTACTGCTTCGTTTAACTTATCGGCAAATCCTGCATTTTCTTTTCTTAAAGTTTCCAGTTCCTGCTCGGCGGTGGCTAAGTTTTTTTCCCGTTCAGTTATTTCTTTTTCAAATAATATTTTGCGGTCAAAGAGTTCTTTGTCTAATGCGTCCTTATTTGCATTATATAAATCATTGTCTTTTTTCCGGCTTAGTTGAAGATTATAGTGATAGTCATCCTCTTCGCGCTTACGTTCTTTTTGTAACCTTTCAAGTTCTTCTTTTTTTGTTAACTCATAGGTCTTGCGCTCCTTATCCCACGACGTTCGTATTTCAAAAATTTCATTATCGAAATCGTCTTTTTTCTTAGCCATATCAGCTTCAAATTGCTGACGTTTTTCTTTTTGAGTTAGTATGAGTGCTGCAAGTGTGTCGGTTTCTGATTTGATGTTATATAGGTCTTCGAGGTGTTTAGTTTCTGTGTCAATCGCTTGCTGCATTTGGCTCAGGCGGCGTTGTTCCTGCAGGAAAGATTTCTCAAGTTTATCAAACGTTGTTGCTGTTTCCAGTTTTAATGATGATAAACGGTTTACAATGTTTTCTTCAGATTCTTCTTTGGCTTTTGCCACAGTTTCTTTTCGCTCTTCTGCTTCGCGGCTTTGTGCAGGTTTTTCTTTTTCCTGCTGCTTTACTTTTTTCAGCATGGTATTATAAGCTTCCAGTATTTCGTTTTTAGTGCTTTTGATTGAGATTTCTTCAGTCATATAAATTTTCATTTTAAGTTTTGTTTTTCTTCGCGCAAAGGCGCTAAGAGTTTCACGCAAAGATGACCCAGGTGTTTTTTATGTTTTGGTATAAGTTCTTTTTCTTCTTTGCATCCTGACGTGGCATTCTTTTGCGTCTTTGCTTGAAAGATCACTCCTTCAACGCAATCACACTATTATTATACACCGGCTCAACCTCCGCTTTCCACATCCCAATGAACTCCAAAATCCCTTTCGCTCCATCCTTTCCAGCTTGCACAGCATCAACTACTTCCTTTCCGCCATTCACTGCATCGCCACCGGCAAATACGCTTGGAACACTTGTACGGCATCCATTAGAAATTACAATCTTACCTGATTTATTATCGAGTTCATTTTCTTCTATCAACTTAATAAATGGTGTTTGCCCTGTTGCTTTAATCACCATGTCAACATCCAAAGTAAAAGCCTCCTTAGTCTCAATAGGTGAACGGCGACCGGATGCGTCAGGTGTGCCAAGCTCCATTACCCTGCAAACAAGACCGGCTACCTTTCCATGATGTCCCAGCACTTCCTTTGGTGCGGATAGCCATTTGATTTTACAGCCATCAAGTAAGGCAATATCCATTTCATGTTGCGTACAAGGCATCTCTGCATGTGTACGACGATAGACGATTGTTACTTCAGATGCACCTAAGCGTTTGGCTTGAGTGGCAGCATCAATGGCTGTCATGCCTAAACCGATAACTGCTACTTTATCTCCAACAGGAACTGATGAATAACCTTTATCTCTTAATGTGTAGATGAAATCAATTGCATCAACTACGCCTTCGAGTTCTTCGCCTTTGATGCCGAGGTTTCTTGTTAGACCAACACCGATGCTAAGGTAGACTGCATCATATTTCTTTTGCAGTTTTTTCAACGATACATTCTTTCCTAACTCGCGATTATATTTTACAGTAATACCACCGATTGATAAAATGTAATCGACTTCGTCTTCACAAAACTCTGGCGTTACTTTATATGCAGCTATGCCATAAGTCATCAATCCTCCGCCTTTACTTTCTTTCTCATAAATCGTTACATCAACACCTTCACGACTTAATAGATGTGCACAGGAAAGTCCCGCAGGACCAGCACCAACGATGGCTACTTTTTTACCTGTTGAGGGTTTACGCTCAAACAACTTCCACTTTTGTTCAATTGCTTTTTCGGTGGAGTAGCGTTGAAGCTTCGCAATAGGTATTGCTTCTTCATCCATTAGGTTGTATACACATGCGCCCTCGCATAATTTTTCTACAGGGCAAACTTTACCGCAGCCTGCACCAAAAATGTTTGACGAAAAAATGGTGTGAGCTGAACCTTTGATATTCTCCGTTGATATCTGCTTAATGAACTTTGGAATGTTGATGCTTGTAGGGCACAACTTCATGCAAGGAGCATCATAACAAAACAAGCAGCGGTTCGCTTCAACCAACGCCGCGTCATGTGTTTCAAACGGCGGATGAATATCGGCAAAGTTTGCAGCGTATTGTTCTGGGGTCAAGCGATTATTTGTAATCATAGTTTAGAGTTTAGTTAACCCCAAAGAGGCACAAAGAAGAATGCACAGAGGTCACCAAGAACCATTGATTACCCTTCTCAACCCATCCTTTACTTTAAGCACATTGAATTTTATTAATAATCCAAGTTTATAGTTTCCTAATTTAAGATAAGTAAGTGTTTGCGCCATGTGAATATCATTCAAAGCCTCACAACTTTTTATTTCAATCACCACTTTGTTTTCAACCAGTAAATCTATTCGATAGCCACAATCTAATTTTACAGTTTCAAATATTAGAGGCATTGGTTTTTCTTGTTCTACAAATAACCCTGTTTGTATTAATTTATAGAATAGGCAAGCTTTGTATGCACTTTCTAATAACCCTGGACCTAAAGCATTATGTACTTCAATAGCAGATCCAATGATTTTGTTTGAAAGTTCATTTTCGTTCATGTCTTATTTTTTAACCACAAAGAAATGCAGAAGTGTTGCACAAAGAACACGAAGAAAACTTTGTCTTCTCTGTGGGTTTTCCTTTGGTATTTCTTTGTGGTTAAATTACTTTAAAGTTCCACCAGCTTCCCATAAGTCTCCGGTCTTCTGTCCCTAAAAAACTGCCACGTGTTTCTCACTTCCTCGATTATATCTAAATCAAATTCAGAAACAAGCAATTCATCTTTATCTTCCGATGCTTGTGCGAATATTTGTCCCCGTGGATCAACGAAGTAAGATGTGCCATAAAATCTTCCAAGGTTCCAGGGCTTTTCTTCGCCTACACGATTTATGCAGCCCATGAAATAACCATTTGCAGCAGCATGTGCAGGTTGCTCCAGCTTCCATAAGTATTGGCTTAATCCGGCAACTGTTGCTGAAGGATTATACACTATCTCAGCTCCATTCAAACCAAGCACTCTTGCCCCATCAGGAAAGTGTCTGTCGTAACAGATATATACTCCAATCTTAGCATACCTTGTTTGAAAAACAGGATAACCTAAGTTACCGGGTTTAAAGAAAAATTTTTCCCAAAACCCTGAGGTGTGAGGTATATGATTTTTGCGATACTTGCCGAGGTAAGTTCCATCAGCATCTATAACAGCGGCAGTGTTGTACAAGAAACCAGCTTGTTCCTTTTCATAAACAGGAACAATGATTACCATGCTATACTTCTTCGCATATTCTGCTAACCGCTCTGTTGTAGGACCGGGAACTGCTTCAGCAGAAGCATACCACTTCTTATCCTGACCAGGGCAGAAGTAAGGGGTGTTAAATATCTCCTGTAAGCAAAGGATCTGCACACCTTTTTGCCCGGCTTCTTCAATAAGCGGAATATGCTTTTGATACATCGCTTCTACGATCTCTTCAATCGTTCCTTCACCTTCCGTTTTGGGAAGAGACATTTGTATGAGACCGGATTTGATTATGCGTGGCATAGTCTCTTGTTTTACTTGTTTATTTAATCTGAATTTTACCGCAGAGAATACAGGAGTGTTTCGCAGACATCACAGAGGCTCTTTGTGTATTCTCTGTGTGTATTCCTCTTGTATTTCTCCGCGGTTATTTGCTTACTATATAAACCCTTTCACCTTATCTCTCTTCACAAACTGTCCATATCCCTTTTCCACCAAACATTTATTATCATCAATCGCTACTTTACCTCTCAGTAAAACAGTCTTTACTTTACCCGTTACTTCCCATCCTTCATATCCCGAGTAATCAGTATTCATATGATGTGTATCTACAGAAATTTTGTGCTTTTTATGGGGATCAAAGATTACAATATCAGCATCTGCATCAACAGCTATTGTTCCTTTTTTAGGAAACATACCAAATATCTTTGCAGCATTCGTACTTGTTACTTCAACATATTTATTAAGACTTATCTTTCCTTTGTTTACACCTTCACTATATAGTAACTCCATTCTATGCTCAATAGCAGGATGCCCATTTGGTATTTTTGAAAAATCATCTTTTCCCATCAGCTTTTGTTCCCATTTAAAAGGACAATGGTCTGTTCCAACTACCTGCACTAATCCCTGATTAATACCTGCCCAAAGTGTTGCCTGGTCTTTCTTTTCACGCAGCGGGGGAGACATCACCCATTTAGCTCCATCAAAATCTTTTTCATATAAAGACGCATCTAACACTAAATATTGGATGCATGTTTCAACAAAAACTTTTTGGTTTCTTCTTGTTGCATTCCGCACTGCATTCAATGCGCCTTCACAAGTTAGGTGAACAATATAACCAGGACATTCAGTATAATTAGCCATATCAGCAAAACGCTCTGATGCTTCGGCTTCGGTTACTTCAGGCTGAGATAAGTAGTGATACAAAGGAGATAACTTTCCTTCGGCTCTATGCTTTTGAACAAGATAATCTATCATGTCGCCATTGGTTGCATGCACCGTTACAATTCCACCTTGTTGCTTTACTTCTTCCATTAAGCCAATCATCTGCCTGTCATCAATCATCAAAGCACCTTTATACGCCATGAATGTTTTGAAGGAGGTAATGCCTTCTTCAATTATTTCTTTTATCTCACCTTTAGTGCTATCATTAAAATCGGTAACAGCCATGTGAAAACTATAATCACCAACAGCATTGCCATTAGCTCTTCCACTCCATTCATCAAATGCTGCTCTTAAGGAGTTGCCTTGCTTTTGTAAAATAAAATCTATAACAGTTGTAGTTCCTCCATATAATGCAGCACGAGTACCGGTTGAATAATCATCACTTGAATAAGTCCCCATAAAAGGCATTGCAAGATGCACATGCGGGTCTATGCCACCCGGAAATACAAGCATTCCTGTTGCATCAATCAACTCATCAACCTCAATAGCCATATCTCTTCCGATAGCCTTAATCGTTTCATCTTCGATTAAGATGTCGGCAACATAATCATCCGTTGCTGTTATAATTCTTCCGTTTTTAATTAGTGTTCGCATAACCTCATCCTCAGTCCTTCTCCTTGCAAGGGAGAAGGAGGCCAGGCTTTATATTTTTAGTGAAACAATAGTTTTTTACATTTGAGCATCGGTTCTACTTTATGAAATAGCATTGGCTGAAACATTACGCTTATCTGCGTCCATCGGCATTTCGTTATAATCCTTATTAATCTCATTAATCCTGGTTCCGGACAGCAACATATAAGCTAACCCCGACACTATAAATCCTGCGAACCAGGCATAATGATAAATGTCGGAAACCCATGGCCACACTGCATCTTTACTTATCAAATTAACTGTTACTAAAAAGCCGGGAACATTTGGAAGTATACCAAGCAACAAAGCAATAATAGCTCTTGTATTAAAACCATTATTAAATGTATACTGCCCTTTCAATTCGTACAGTTCATTTACTTGTAGCGTTTGCTTTCTTAAAAAGTAATAATCGGCTATCATAATTCCACCAATCGGACCAAGCAAACTAGAATAACCAACCAACCATGTAAAGATGTAGCCATTAGGGTCTGCAATTAACTTCCAGGGAAAAATGAGAATACCAATAATACCTGTTATCAATCCACCGGTTCTAAAATTAATTTTCGAAGGAGACAAGTTAGCAAAGTCATTAGCCGGACTAACAATATTGGCTGCAATGTTAGTAGCCAATGTAGATATTGCAACAGCTATCATTGCAACGCTCACTAAGAATTTGCCTTGAAATTTTCCTGCTAAAACTAACGGGTCCCAAATCGTTTCTCCATAAATAATTAATGTTGCTGAAGTAACAACAACACCTATAAACGAGAACAATGTCATTGAAGGTGGAAGCCCGATTATTTGTCCGTTGATTTGTGCTTTTTGACTTTTAGCATATCGTGTAAAGTCAGGTATGTTTAAAGAAAGCGTTGCCCAAAAACCAACCATTCCTGTTAAACCGGGAAAAAAGAAATTCCAGAAGTCAGCGTTGGTTGCAAACTTTGACGGTTGATTTAATATTGGTCCTAAACCATTGCCTGCACTGATTGCCCAAAACAATAATGCTAACGCCGCAACAGGTAAGAAGAACGCTTTAAATACAAGGAGTTTTTTAATGCTTTCAACACCTAAGTAGACAACAAACATATTGAGCAACCAAAACAGGAAGAAGCATAATGCCGGTCCTGTTTGCAATGTCCACGATGCGGGAAATATTTGCGGTAGGCTATCAATGGAAGGTATCCAAAGACGAGCCATTAAATACAATGCATAACCTCCAATCCATGCCTGAATTCCAAACCATCCGCATGCCACAATCGCTCTTAGTATCGCCGGTATGTTCGCCCCTCTCACTCCAAAACTTGCTCTTGCAAACACCGGAAAGGGTATTCCATATTTTGCTCCTGCATGTCCATTCAATATCATCGGAACAAGCACAATCGTGTTACCTAAAAAGATAGTAAGTATAGCCTGCCACCAATTCATCCCGCCACCAATCAAACTACTTGCAAGCATATAAGTAGGTATACACAAACTCATACTAATCCAAAGCGCCGCATAGTTCCATGTATTCCAGGTTCTTTTTTCAACAGGAACAGGGGCAAGGTCTTCGCTGTAGAGAGAAGTGTTTATTTTATTTGTCGCTTCGTTCATGCAAGATGTTTTTTTATTTGTTAATAGATAGAACACGGATAATACGGATTGGATAGATTTTCACGGTAGTATTTAAAAAACCTGTTCATCCCTCTTACTCCGTGTCATCCGTGTTCTATCCTCGCTAACATCTTCTTATCGTTATCAAATATTTTTCTTCTTAATTCAGGTTTCTTACCAAAGTTTAATAGCAGGCCAACTTCAACATTAGTTGCTTTGAGGTAATTGATTAGCTGGTTCTCATGTTCTTCAAGTAAACATTCATGAGCCTTCAGTTCAAGTATCACCAACTCATTTACTATCAAGTCTGCATAGTATTCGCCAACCAATTGTCCTAAATAATAAACCTCAATCTTCTTTTGCTTTTCTACAAATAACCCTTGCTGTTTAAGTTCAAAGGATAAAGCATTTTCATAAACCTTTTCAAGAAAGCCATAACCGAGAGTATTATAAACTTTGTAAAAGGCTTTGATAATTTTATTAGAGAGGTCTTCATGCTTCATTCAAATTGCTTTTATCCGTGTAAATCCCTCTAATCCATGTTATCCGTGTTCCATAGAATCATCTGCAATCTTCAAAGCTTCTGATATAATCGCTAATCCTTCATCAATCTGATCCTTAGTAACACACAAAGGGGGAGCAATAAAGATGAAACTCCATCTTACAAAAGTGTACATACCGAGCTCTTTAATCTTAGCAGCAACTTTATTCATCACTACCATTTCGTCGGGCTTAGCATTGAAAGGAGCAAAAGGTTCTTTTGTCTTACTGTTTTTAACTAATTCCATACAACCCAACAATCCCTGATTTCTCCAGTCGCCTATAGAAGGATGCTTAGATTTTAACTCCTCAATCCGCTGGTCTAAATATTCACCCATTTCTTTTGCATTCTCAATCAGGTTATCATCTTCATAAATGTTCAACACTTCCAAAGCAGCAGCACATGATACCGGATGAGCAGAGTAGGTGAGACCAAGCGATAAATAGGTATCATCGTACTTCGCCGCAATCTTATCGCTCACCATTAAACAACCAAAAGGAAGGTAACCACAGGTAAGGCCTTTAGCCATTGCAATCATGTCCGGTACTATTCCATGATGCTCAAATCCGAACCATCTACCGGTACGACCAAAGCCGCTCATAACTTCATCCATAATTAGAAGGATGCCATGCCTGTTACATATTTCTCTAACTGCTTTTAAATATCCATCAGGATATAATAAGCAACCTGATGTGCCTGATTGTCCTTCAAGTAAAATAGCAGCAATATTTGCAGAGCCTTCGTATTCAATTATACGTTGTAGTGATGCAACTGCTTCCTTTAACAAATTCTCTTCACCATATTCCCAACGGTAGGCATAAGGTAAATCGAAGTGAACGAAGTTTGGGGCTTGCTGACTATCAACAGCAAGTTTACGAGGGTCCCCACTTGCAGTCATAGCACTATTAGAAGAGCCGTGGTAAGATTGGTACCGACTTAATATTTTATGTCGGCCAGTATAAAGCCGGGCAAGCTTAATTCCATTCTCAATAGAAGTAGCGCCGCATAAAGTAAAGAAAGCCTTATTCAAATCACCGGGACAAATTTCTGCCAACCTCTTCCCCAAACTACCGCGCACTTTAGTAACACAACTGGGAGTTATATAAGCAACTTGTTGCATTTGCTCAACTACAGCCTTCGTTACTCTTTGGTCACCATGACCAATATTTACATTCATTAATCCTGATGAAAAATCAATATAACGTTTGCCATCATAATCATACAGGTAAACACCTTCTCCATATTTTACTGCAATAGGGTTAATGCCTTTCTGTTTGCTCCATGAAAACAACGTATAGTTAAGGTTGTCCTGAATAATTTCTTCAGTTTCTGTTTTTGGAGGTGCTATTGTTTCAAGCATATTATTAGGTATTTATTTTTGGGTTTGCATTTGTTTCAATCATTATTCTTCCTCTTCATACTGTTTGAAACCTATCATTTTTCTCTTTTGCTTTGGAGGATCAAGCAGTTGTTTAAGCGCTTCAAATATCATTGCTATATCCTGCTTATTTTCCTTCACGTCCTTTTCCAGCTTTTCCAGTTTCAGCAGAATATCCTTATTTGTCAATAACAATTCTCTCATCTTCGTGAATATTCTTATGATCTGGATGTGAACCTGTATAGCGATTGTACTACTTAATACTCCAGAAAGCATAGAAACGCCTTGTTTCTGTAAATGCAAATGGTAGATATTTAGAATATTGGACATGTTCTAATGTGCCAGATTGGCTCTTTAGGTTTTGAT
>MWWB01000469.1_pt1 | contig 10155 bp, 9 predicted proteins | sample 1047291 | NCBI WGS metagenome assembly MWWB01 (sample SAMN06349976, study PRJNA376086) | soil metagenome | isolation source: MS4-1 sample Antarctic (ecotone) soil | place: Antarctica | reverse complement strand
GATTATTTGCTTCGGGTTCGATGAATTGACGGGACGAAAATAAAAACGCTCTGCCGTATCAAAGATTAAATGATTTGATTGTGGCTTGATAAAAGTATATGGAAAAAAGTTTAGACCAAAGATTTAAAGAGTTTCTCAGCACACTTACTGGAGTTGAAAATATTGATAATCTCAATATGACACAACAGCAAAATAATGCTAACAAGGCAGATTATTTTGCAGAAAACCGACAACTCATAATTGAATTAAAATCGTTTGAAACTGATACAGAACATAAAGTTGAAAAAATACTTGAGTCACATCGCTCACGTCCAGAGTTCCCAGACTTCTTTGGTAAATGGGAAGTTAATAAAGTCCTAAAATACTTACCCGATGGAAAGGAGATAAATGAGCGATTAGTTTATGCCGTAACTTCATCGTTAAGAACAAAATATAAAGCTGCCAATGGACAAATAAAAGATACAAAGTCAACATTTAATTTACCTGATTCACAAGGACTTTTAATAATTCTTAATGAAAGAATTGATATTTTATCCCCTGACACAATTTTCTTTGCACTTAGAGAAGTAGCATCAAGTAAGTATGCAGATGAAACTTTTAAATTCGTCGAAATAAACTCAATTTTATTGGTAAGTGAAGCGCATTTTTCGCCAATTTCAGATGACTCAAAAGGATTTCCAATTATTCACATGACTTTAGAGCCTGTAAATACTTTCAGTTATGAAAATTTCATTGAAAATCTTAAGAAAAAATGGGCTGAGTTTAATAACGCACGAATAGTAACCGCTTCTGAAAAAATTAGGTCATACAAGGATTTGGATTATGAAAGTGTTTCTAAAAATAAAGAAGAAAATACAAAAGTTATTCATAGACAAGATTCATGGGTGAAATATTATAAATGGAATCCATACTTTCGTTCTTATGATGAAAAAATGTTGTTATGGATGTTCAAAATAATAATGATTGAACTAGCTCCTGGATTCTTAAAAGGAGCGTCTCAACAACAAAAAAGCAAAATTAAATTTTGGATTGAAGTATTCCCTCATTTTATGGAAGAAGTGAATCATAGAGGTATAGACATGAAATTTTTTGCGCCTATTATGAAAGAACTTGGTAAAGAAACTGAAAAGGAAATGAAAGAAAAATTTCCTGACCTTGAGTTAAAAAAGAATAGTCGTTCAAAGCGAACATCAAATAAATAGTTCAGCCGACACCTTAAAAAAATCCGCTAAGGCTTTGGCTTGAATTTTACTGATTTCTCTTTTGCCGCTGACTGCTTCCGACACACGGCTTTTTGAACCGAAAACTTCCGTCAAATCTTTTTGTTTCAGCCCGCGAGCGTTCATCATTTCGATTAAAACTTCCTGCGGCGAAGCCTCGCGCGGTTGATAAAATTTTTCTTCAAAATCGGCAACAAGTTTTCCCAAAAGCTCCAACAAAGCGTTTTCTTCAGACGAAAGTTTATCGCCTTTCGCCAGCAATTCTTCGACAATCAAAATCGCGCGGTCGTTTTCTTCTTCCGTCTTGATAATCGTCGGAAGCGTCTTGGACAAAAGTCTGCCATACTTTTGCGGATTTACTTTTTCGGCAACGGTAATCATTCTTTCCATTTATCCTTGTCATATTCGCTGTGCGTTAGAATATGCCTGATTAAAACTAATTGAGATTCAAAATGAATCTCGGCGACCAACCTGTAATTATTTCCCGCGATGTTGAAAATCACGAAACGTCCGACCAAATCGGCGTGCGGATAATCTTGTCTGACTTCGACAATACTCTGCCATTTCGCTTTTCTTGCAATCTTATACCACGAGCTAAGGGAAGATTCTGAATTCGGATGCAAAGTTACGAATTCCCGAATCTTTCGGTATGAAATCGTATTCATCTGTATTTACTCCAATTGAAAAAAATATTTTTGTATTCATTTTTTTTTATCGGTTGATGTCTGCGATTTCACATGCACTTATGTATGCAGAATTTACACAAGGAGTGTTCCTACAATTTTCGTCTCACATACAAGTAGGCAATTATGTGGAAGGTTCTTGCTTTCAACCAATCACTTATGCTCGCAAGATTACATAAGGAACAATTAAAGTTACCAATGCGGGAACTTTTTGTCAAGCATTTTGGAAAAACTTTTCATTGTCGTAATATAAATTCAAGCAAGAGTTTTCAGGGGAGCAATAAGGCTGAGAGTCGTTCCGACGCGGAACATTACCCTAAAAACCTGATGCGGATAATACCGACGAAGGGAGAAAAACAATGATTGAAAAAACTGACGAAAAGAAAGAAAAAACCAGCGACGAAGTGAAACTGCCGAGTTCACAGAAAATCTACGTTGAAACCAACGGCAACACAATCAATCAAACAAAACATAATTTGCGTGTTCCGTTTCGGGAAATCGCTTTGAGTCCGTCCAGAAATATGAAGGACGAACTCGAAGAAAATTTGCCGGTGCGCGTCTATGACACGAGCGGCGTTTGGACTGACCCGGACTGGCGATGCGACGTGCGCGAAGGTTTGCCGACGCTGAGGCGCGATTGGATTACGGCGCGTGAAGACGTTGAAGAATACGTCGGGCGCGAAATTCTGCCGCAGGATAACGGCTATTTGACGAAAGGCGCGGAAGACATTGCAAAAATAAAAGAAAGCGGAAAACTTGAAGAATTTCCGGGCTTGAAGCGCGCGCCGCTCAAAGCAAAAGCGGGAAAATGCGTTACGCAGATTCATTACGCGCGGCAAGGAATTATTACGCCGGAGATGGAATATGTCGCCATTCGTGAAAATCTCGGACGGCAAATCGCGTTTGAAACCTTGGCAAGCGGTCAGGAAAACGAAAGAGATTCACTTTATCATCAGCACCAGGGCGAAAGTTTCGGCGCAAGCGTTCCGAAATTCGTTACGCCTGAATTCGTCCGCGATGAAGTTGCTCGCGGACGCGCCATTATTCCCGCCAACATCAATCACCCGGAAGCCGAGCCGATGGCGATTGGTCGAAACTTCCTTGTCAAAATCAATGCGAACATCGGGAATTCGGCGATTGCGTCTTCAATCGAAGAAGAAGTCGAAAAGATGCGCTGGGCAACATTGTGGGGCGCGGACACGGTGATGGATTTGTCAACGGGCAAGAATATTCACGCAACGCGTGAATGGATTTTGCGAAACTCGCCCGTGCCGATTGGGACTGTGCCGATTTATCAGGCGTTAGAAAAAGTCAACGGAAAAGCCGAAGATTTGACCTGGGAAATTTACCGCGACACTTTGATTGAACAAGCCGAACAGGGCGTTGATTATTTTACGATTCACGCGGGCGTGCGCTTGCCGTATATTCCTCTGACGGCGAAACGCACGACGGGAATTGTTTCGCGCGGCGGCTCGATTATGGCGAAATGGTGTCTCGCCCGTCATGAGGAAAGTTTTCTTTACACGCGCTTCTCTGAGATTTGCGAGATTATGCGTGCGTACGACGTTTCGTTTTCACTCGGCGACGGTTTGCGTCCCGGCTCGATTGCCGACGCGAATGACGAAGCACAGTTTGCCGAACTCGAAACTTTGGGCGAGTTGACAAAAATCGCCTGGGAAATGGATTGCCAGACGATGATTGAAGGTCCCGGTCACGTGCCGATGCACTTGATAAAAGAAAATATGGATTTGCAGTTGGCGGTTTGCGGCGAAGCGCCGTTTTATACTTTGGGACCGCTGACAACCGACATCGCGCCCGGTTACGACCACATTACTTCAGGAATCGGCGCGGCGATGATTGGCTGGTTCGGCTGCGCGATGCTTTGCTACGTTACGCCGAAAGAACATCTCGGACTTCCGAACAAAAAAGATGTCAAAGAAGGCGTCATAACTTACAAACTCGCGGCGCACGCGGCGGATTTGGCGAAAGGTCATCCGGCGGCGCAAGTTAGAGACAATGCTTTATCAAAAGCGCGTTTTGAATTTCGCTGGGAAGACCAATTTAATCTTGCGTTAGACCCGGAAGTAGCGCGAGAATATCACGATGAAACTCTTCCGGCTGAAGGCGCAAAACTCGCGCATTTCTGCTCGATGTGCGGACCGCATTTCTGTTCGATGAAAATCACGCAGGAAGTTAGAGAATATGCTGCAAAAGAAGGCGTAACGGAAGAAAAAGCGTTAGCCGTCGGAATGGCGGAAAAGTCGAAAGAATTTACGACAACGGGAAGTGAAATCTATCACGGCAATTTGCCCGAAGGCGGAAAGCACGACCATTAGCGAGATTCAAAAAATTCGAACGGCGGGTAATTTAAAAATAGTCAGCGAAAATGAACGAACAGTCTTACGATAAAATCGCCGAATGGTTTGTAAACTATCGAAAAAGTTCGGAAGTTGACAGCTACATTTTACGGCTTATCGAAAGATTAGAGAAAGGCGGAAAAATCTTCGACGCGGGTTGCGGCGGCGGCGTTCCGAATGCCGAGTTTTTAGTTGAAAAGGGATTTGATGTTACCGGGATTGATTTTTCGGAACAGATGGTTCGGTTGGCAAAAGCGAATGTTCCCGCCGCAAAATTTTATAAATCGGACATTTGTTCTTTTGAAACCGATGAAAAATATGAAGGGATTGTCGCGTGGGATTCATTATTTCATCTGGAATATGACAAAAACAAATCAGTGTTTGAAAAATTGTTCGGAATGTTAAAAGGCAATGGGTATATGGTTTTCTCGCACGGTGGCGGTCAAGGAGAAATTACCGGCTTGATGAACGGCGAGAACTTTTCTTACAGCAGCCTCGGACCTGAATTAACTTTGCAAACCTTAAAGGAAATAGGATTCGAGATTGTGAAATATGAAGTCGATTATTCGGAACCACACGGTTATATGAAGGCTATCGTGAGGAAATAAATTTGTAAGTTTTCGGTTAGGGAAGAAAATGTTTTTAAGTTTTGCCAAAGCACGAAACTCAGAGCTTATTCTTTTTCATTTTTTGTTTCCTGTATTTTCTTTGAAAAAAACATGTCAATAATCAGTAAACCCGCGCCGATGCAGATTGCCGCGTCCGCCACATTAAAAGTCGGATAATGCCAGTTGCCGAACTGCACGTCAATAAAATCAATGACGAAACCGAGGCGCGCGCGGTCAACGACATTCCCTACAATTCCGGCAAGCAGCAGAGCCAACGCGCCTAAAGTGCGATCATCAGAGCGCGGCGTGCGCCAGAAAAAATATAAAACCAGTGCCGCCGCTACAAAAGCGACAGCCGACAAGCCCCAGCGTCCCGCGTCGCCGTGGTCGTCCATCATACTAAAAGCCACGCCCGTATTTTGCGCGTATGCAAAATTCAAAAAATCCGGAATAACCGAGATATCACCGCCGAAGCGCAAACGGTGAATCGCCCACGCCTTCGTCGTCTGGTCGATCAAAAAAACCGCGCCCGCCGCCAGCAAATACCCAAATTTCCATAAAAAATCTTTTCTATTCACGAGTTTATTTCAGATGTTTGGTCGCCACATAAGGATGTTTCGGATTAACGACGAGCTTTTGCTGACGCGGGTCAATCAAAACGTCCATATCTTCCATCGGAATCGCGCCGAGAAGAACTTCTGCGTCTCCCGGTAAAACGATTGCGTCAACTGTTGTCCGCCGATTTTCAAAACGCACTTCAACCGGTCCGACGATTTCGACTTCGATTAAAGTTTCGTCGGCGAGCGTACCGAATTGTTTTTCGATAAACGGCAAATCAAGCTGCGCCCGGACGGTTTCGTTGATCGAAAGCATATAGGCGCCACTGTCAACCAGAGCGTTAACACGCACCTGCTTGATTTTGTCTTTATCGAGAAAACCTCTCCGACTCAAAACAATATCGTCAATACTGGTCAAATTAATTTCCGCATAAACCAAACCCATTTCATTAACTCCAGATTCGTATTTCGGTATTTCTTTTTTCGGAACGGGTATTAACATAATACTCAAATTATAACTCGTTTTCGATTTCTACTAACGCCGCCGCGCATCTTTCGCAGACGGTCGGATATTTTTCCGATTCGCCGACACGCACCGAATAATTCCAGCAACGTTCGCATTTCGCGCCGTCCGCTTTTTGGATTTCGACGTTTAACGAATCGCCTTCATGAACTTCCACCTGCGAAACGATAAAGATGTAGCGCAAATCTTCATAATATGAAAGCAAAAATGCGGTTGTCGCTTTATCAACTGTCAAGATAACTTTTGCTTCCAAAGACGAGCCGATAACTTTTGCGGTTCGCGCTTCTTCTAATTTCTTCAAAACTTCATCGCGCAGAGAAAAAATCCGCTCCCAATCAGCAAGAAACTGCGCGTTGTCTGCACCGGAAACTTTCGGAAACTCCGCTAAATGCACCGATTCAAGCTTCTGATATGGCAGATTTTCCCACGCTTCATCCGCCGTGAAAACCAGAACAGGAGCGAGCAGGCGCGATAATTTATCGGCAATTTCGTAAAGCGCGGTTTGCGCCGAACGCCTCGGCAAACCCTTCGGCGCGAGAATATAAAGGCGGTCTTTCAAAATATCGAAATACCTGGCGGAAAGCGTCACGGTCACGAAATTATAAAGCGTTTGATAAACCGTCTGAAAATCAAAAGTTTTGTAACCGCTCACAACTTTTTCAATTGTGGCGTCCAAACTCGCCAAAATCCAGCGGTCGATCTCGAGCATTTCCGACACGGAAACTCGATCTGTTTCGGGGTTAAATCCGTCGAGATTGCCGAGTGTGTAACGAAGCGTATTTCTAAACTTACGATAAGCATCGGTCACGGTGCGCAAAATTTCGTCAGAACAGCGCACGTCTTCGGTATAATCAACTGCTGCCGCCCACAGACGCAGAATTTCCGCGCCGGACTGATCAATAATTTTCTGCGGGGCAGTAACATTACCGACCGATTTGCTCTGCTTTTTGCCTTCGCCGTCAACAACCCAGCCGTGTGTGATAACGGTTTTATACGGCGCGGTGTCGTGCGCCGCAAGTCCGCACATCAAGGATGAATTAAACCAGCCGCGATACTGGTCGCCGCCTTCAAAATAAACGTCCGCCGGAAATTGCAGATTGTCGCGCGTTTCCAAAACCGCCACGCAGCTTGAACCCGAATCGAACCAAACATCCAAAATGTCGGTTTCTTTGTTAAAATCCGCGCCGCCGCATTTTTGGCATTTAAAGTTTTCGGGCAGTAAATCCTTCGCTTCGCGGTTGTACCAGGCGTCCGCCGTTTCTTTTTGAAAAATATCGGCAACATGATTAACAATTTCTGGGTCGGCAACCGGCTCATCGCAACCCGCGCAATAAAAAACAGGAATCGGAACGCCCCACGAACGCTGACGCGAAATGCACCAGTCGGGACGACCTCTGAGCATATTCGCCATGCGGTTTTCACCCCAGCCCGGATGCCATTTTGTTTCCGCGATTGCTTCAAGAGCGCTTGTCCGAAGTGAACTTTTTTCACCCATCTGCGCCGATGCGTCCATCGAGACAAACCACTGCGGCGTGGCGCGAAAAACCACCGGGTTTTTGCATCGCCAGCAGTGCGGGTAACGGTGTTCATATTGTTCCTCAAACAGAAGCGCGCCGCGTTTCTCGAGCAGTTCGACGATTTGTGTGTTTGCCCGAAAGATATTTTTACCGCCAAAAAACTCAACATCAGGCGTAAATTCGCCCGCGTTATTGACCGGGCAATAAATTTCCAGCCCGTATAGCTTGCCGATTAAAAAGTCATCGTGTCCGTGTCCGGGTGCGGTGTGGACAAGCCCCGTTCCGGCTTTGCTCGTTTCCGAACGATTTCGCGCGTCGGGAACATCAAGTTCGGTTTCCGCGTCCGCTTCGCCGCCCAAGGTAACGTGTTCGCCGTTCATCACGAGCGAATCGCGGTCAATCCACGGATGTCTTGCAAGAAGTTTATCAAGCTTTGAGCCGGGAAATTTCGCCAGCACGCGCGGCATTTGGCGCATCCCGTCTTCGTTAACTCCGCCGATACCGCATTTAACCGCCACGAATGCAAGAAGCTCGGAAGCGATGATTAAAACTTCGTCGCCGTGTTCAACCGCCGCGTATTCAAAATCCGGGTGAACGGTGATACCGAGATTTGCCGGAATCGTCCATGGCGTTGTCGTCCAGATAACGAGCGATACTTTTTTGCCCGCCAAAGCCGCGTCAATTTTTGTGGCATCGCTTTTGAGCGGAAATTTTACGTAAATCGAAGGCGAAGTGTGCAGTTTATATTCGACTTCGGCTTCAGCCAGAGCCGTCTGGTCGTGGATGCACCAGTAAACCGGGCGCAGACCTTTATAAACATAGCCGCGTTCGAGAAATTTACCGAAAAGACGCGCTGTTTCCGCTTCATATTCGTTCGACATCGTTAAATAAGGATTTTCCCATTCGCCCAAAATGCCGAGCCTTACGAAATCTCTGGTTTGCCCGTGCATCGCACCGGCGGCGTGTTCGCGGCAAATGCGGCGAAACGTGGCGACCGGTAAATCATTTTTATTTTTGCCTTTATCGGCGAGCTTTTTCTCGACGTGCGTTTCAATCGGGAGCCCGTGGCAATCGTAGCCGGGAACATACGGCGCGTCAAAATTCATCATCGTGCGCGATTTAACGATGAAATCCTTGAGAATTTTGTTAAGCGCCGTGCCGATGTGAATATCGGCGTTGGCATACGGCGGACCGTCGTGGAGAATAAATTTCTCCGCGCCTTTCCGCGCTTCACGAATCATTTCGTAAAGTTTCGCGTCCGTCCATTTTTTCAAACGCGCCGGCTCAGACTGTCCAAGATTGGCTTTTTGGGCAAAGTCCGTTCGAGGAAGGTTGACAGTTTTCTTTAATTCTAATGTTTCACTCATAATCAGTATCGATAAAAAGACTGTTTCAAAAAATCAAATGTTATCATTTATCGGATAAAAAATCCGAAATCCAAAATCGAAAAGTCCCAAGCCTTTTTCGTTAGACTTGGGACTCATTTCAAGCAAAGAATTAACTTTGGCTTCAGCTTTTACGTAGCCAAGTCCCTATGGATAATAATCTTAATTGTATTTAAGTTAAACCTCATAAAAATTTCTTACATATATTTATGCCAAGATTTTTGAACTTAGTCAAAGGTATCAAGGAAGCGCATAACGCTGGAATTCATCTGCTGCCCGCGAACAGCGTTCAATCCTCGCCGCAAGGAGAAATTTTGTAAGCCTGCCAGAACTTAACGGACAGGGTGATAATAAAACCACTACCCGCGCCCTCACGTTCAATGACTCGTTCGGTTGCGCCGCCAATTTCTAAAGACTACGTCGGTTGCAAACGTATTTTAATTACCGTTCGGTTCACTCACCATAGCGCAATACTTTCCTGCTTGTGCTCGAAATTCCTTCCAGCCCGTCCGACGGAATATAAATACATTATCCCGTAAAGTATTAATAGAAGGGGTGTTATCAGCAAAATTTTGAAATTGTTCTCGCGGAACAACCAGAGAGCGGCAAGTCCGGGCAGGCTACCAAAAATCACTCCGCCAAATGCTTCGACTAAAGAACCGCCGGAAGAAAAACGTAATGGCTGCATTTGATACGGCTGATTCACTGATAAAGAATTTCCCCAGGTTATATAACCGAGCGCGAGTAATACAATCTCAACGATACCGAAAGCGACTGCCGCGACTCCGAGTTTCCAGATTACAAATGGTATTATCAGGCTGATTTGCGCCGCGACGACGACGGCGAACGCAATATTCTTGCTTTGTATTATTTCTTTTCCCGTAACGGGAAAAATGGCGTAACGGATGAGTCCCGAACGGTTGTCAAGCCCGAAACAGTTGAACGCGACACTCGAACTCATTATAAAGATAATTATCAAAACTATTCCAAACGAAACAGGCGACGCAGAATCGTTAAAAACAAGATAGAAAACATACAAAAGCCCGACCAACAAGCCGAGATAAGGGTCAAGCAATCGCCGGAAATATCTGAAATCTTTGGTTAAAAATGCTCCGAGCCTGTTTGGAAATTCTATTGACCGGAAAAACGCGCCTTTTTGAGAATGACGAATCGGTGAACTAACCGCACCTGCTTTGAATGACCACGCGGCTAAAAAAAAAGAGCTAATCGCTGCCGCTCCGATTCCCGCAAGCATCGCGAGAGGTTTTTGCCGCAAGACGGCGACGGCGGATGCCACTAAACTTT
>MWWB01000468.1_pt1 | contig 10156 bp, 8 predicted proteins | sample 1047291 | NCBI WGS metagenome assembly MWWB01 (sample SAMN06349976, study PRJNA376086) | soil metagenome | isolation source: MS4-1 sample Antarctic (ecotone) soil | place: Antarctica | reverse complement strand
TCACGCCTTTTGTTTCGGCTGCTTCCAAAAGCCGGATAAGTAGAGAGATCGATGAATTTAATGCCATCAATAAACAAATTGCGCTTGGGTATAATATTGCCTACATTGACATTACTCCACTTACAAAAGAAGTCGCAAATGATCCATCTTTATTAGCTAACGATGGTTTGCATTATTCAGGTAAAGAACATCAAAAATGGGCAGAACTATTAGCGCCGTTGGTGAAGGCTGTACTTCAGTAGAATTTTAAATTATTTACTTAGCTGTATTTCTACTGTTAAGCTTCTGTTGTGTCACTCACTGCATCGGTTGGTAATGCTGTTCAACAGGCACAGTCATTATGTTTTTAATGACGTTACAGGATGATAACTATCTTCGGTTCGTTTTAAAATTTCGGATTTTATTAGTGATTTAATATTATTCAGATATCCACAAATTTTAGGGCATTAAATTGGATATATATTCATTAAATTACTTTAGAAAAATAAAGAATTTTAAACCAAAAAAAAATTATTATGGATAGGGAAACAGATAACAGAACCGATGAATATGCCCAGTCAAATGATAAAACAACTTATATGACGGGTATGCAAAAATGCCTGGATAAGCTGGAAGAGCAGGGTTACACGGACCAGTTTAAGGTTGAGAAAAAATATTTGCAATCATTAACCGACGCCAAAAAGAAATATAAAGCGAAGGAGATAAATGCAGTTAATTTTTTCCGTTTTGAAGGTGATTCTGACCCGGATGATATGTCAATTCTTTACGCTATTGAAACAACAGACGGAAGAAAAGGCACTTTGATTGATGCGTATGGTAATTATTCTGATGATGATACAGGCGCTTTCATGCAAGACGTGGACATCAGTAAAAAAGTTTCTAAAAGATGGTCTGAATAGTATGGAACTATGATTTGATGGATTATGAGGATATTGATTGCGATTTATTTCTTAGCACTCTTTACTTAAAATAACAAAAAGGACGAACAATAATTACCTGAGCATAATTAAGATACTGGTCATTTCCCGGTAATGGTTGTAATCCTCTTAATCATGATTCTTACTTCTAAATGATAGTTCTTAATCTATATGCTTGTTTTCCCTTATTTTAAAGAAACTAACACCTCGCATGAAAAAAATTTGCAGTATACTTTTTTGCTTTATTTCATTTAACGCTTGTTGCCAGATTACTTATTTGCATTGCGGTAAATTTATTGATGGCATCAGCAATAATATACAAACCGAGGTAACCATTATTATTGATGGAACAAAGATCACTGAAATAAAGAAAGGTTACCAGGCTGCTCCGGCACGAGCAACAATAATTGATCTTAAAAATAAAACAGTGATGCCTGGTTTAATGGATGCGCATGTGCATCTATCGCAGGAAACAAGCAAAAACCGCTACACTGAAGGCTTTACTCTAAATGAAGAAGACTTTGCTTTTCGTTCAGTAAACTATGCAGAACGCACTTTAATGGCAGGCTTTACTACCGTTAGAGATTTAGGGGGTACCATTACACTTGCTTTACGCAATGCAATCAATGGTGGTTATTTAAAGGGTCCACGAATTATTGCTGCAGGTAAAAGCATTGCTACCACGGGTGGACATGCTGATCCATCTAACGGAATGAACAGGGAATTAATGGGCGATCCTGCCGCAAAAGAAGGTGTGATCAACAGTCCCGAAGAAGCCCGTAAAGCGGTGAGACAACGATATAAAGAAGGTTCCGATGTTATTAAAATAACCGCAACAGGTGGCGTTTTAAGTAATGCAAAAGATGGGGCAGGGGCTCATTTTACAGAAGAGGAAATAAAAGCAGTAGTGACTACTGCAAAAGATTATAATTACAAAGTGGCCGCGCATGCACATGGAGCTGAAGGAATGAAAAGGGCAATCAGGGCTGGCGTAACATCAATTGAACACGGAACTTTTATGGATGATGAAGTGATCAGTTTGATGAAGCAGCACGGTACCTATTACGTGCCAACCATTACCGCCGGAAAATCAGTCGCCGATTCTGCAAAAATTTCAGGTTATTACCCGCCTTTTGTAACTGCAAAGGCACTGGAAACCGGCCCAAAAATTCAAGCGACTTTTACAAAAGCGTACAAGGCAGGTGTTAAAATAGCATTCGGAACAGATGCCGGTGTTTTTATGCATGGCAAAAATTACAAGGAGTTTGAGTACATGGTAGAAGGCGGTATGCCGCCAATGAACACCATTAAATCTGCTACTATGGCAGCCGCAGATTTACTGGGTTTATCTGATAAATTAGGTTCATTGGAAAAAGGAAAGTTAGCAGATGTAATTGCAGTTGATGGAGATCCAATTCAGGATATTAAGGTTATGAAAAATGTAAGCTTTGTTATGAAAGAAGGAAAGATATATAAACAGGAGTTGAAAGAGAAACAATATTAAATATTCAGGCAAAATTTCAACACTCTCCGAAGGATAAAAGTTTGGGTAAGGCCAATGGGCTAAAGTATTTTCATCACTTTTTCGAAGAACGATAAGAAGATTTTTTAAAGCGGGACGAATTCATCAGCTTGTCATGTCTGGCCATTGCCTGCCTTACTGAATCAATAAATTCATCAACAGTAAGTTCTTTCGGAATAGTTTCATCGACTTTTTCTGCCATATCCTTCTGTATAGGTAAGATTGATATATTTTGTTTGACAGATGATTTTGCAGGCTCTGGATTATTGATTTTTTTAGATACTATAGGAAAAATAGAATTTGTTTTAAGAATCTGTGGTGTAACTGGTTCGTTATCTTTAAAAGTGGTTCCTCTTAAAGCAATAAAGATTCCAATTGCAATTACACTTGCAATCCCGCTTTTTAACCACCAGGTTTTTTTAAGTTTTAAATGAGGATACGTAATTTCTTTTTTATTTTGTTGCTGGTTCCATAAAGCATACTCTTGTCTTAAATTTTGCAATGAATAAACCGTGTCTGATCCACCGCTCTCATTATCGTGCTGCTTCTGATCATTATAGGCCATGACCCTTTGGTACATGCGGGCTGCTCTTATTTCCAGGCTTTCCGCTGTAGGTTCTCCATCTTCCCTTGTTGAAGGGGCATCTGTTTGAAAAAGTGAATTTAGTTGTGGTGGCGCAGATGTTTTTTTTGGATACGATATAAAAATCCTGCTTGTGTTAGTTACTGATTTTACAGGATTAGTTTGCTTTGTATTAAAATAAGGTTGCAAGGTTATAATATCCGAAGGAGCACGCCAGCCAATACTGCCTTCTTCCCAAACGAGATCCTGGGGTTTTAAAGAAAGCTGCAATACCTCCTCCAAACTATATGGACCTTGTTCTTTGTTATTGCTTAATATGGTAAAAACCTTGTTAGACACAGTTTAAGTTTCAAAATTTAATATCATATACTCCAAACAATAATATTGGATTGATGAACTATCTAATGGTTTCTCAATGATTATTGAATATGGCTTTGCAAGGAAAGGAGAAATTCTAAACAAGAAATAACAGCCGGCAGTAATTGACTATAAAACTAAGCCATTTGAAAATATGAAAACTGCGTGATCTAAACAAATTTAAAATTTAAACTTATATTTCAATTACGATGTCCTTCTTTTTCTTAAGGATAAATAATCAAGATAATAAATGATTTTTACCAAAAAATTATTCTGTTCTGCATTGTTTAATGTCTGACGGAAATTTTTATAATATTTTGCTTCTGTATCCTGGTCAAACACTTCTCCTGCATTTTTCCATGCAATATTAATAAAGCTGCCTTGTGAAAATTCCCATGTATATAGCAGGTCTACATAAACAGGTTTAGATTAATATTTGAAAATACAAAATGAACTATTTGATTGTTAAGGCCATGCCGTTAATAATGAACCAATGTTACATTAGTGGTTACTAATCTGTATGAAAGGATAATGGGCAAAAATTTCTTTTATTTAGACAATTGAAATTTCTGGTAAGCTAATTTTTAAAATTGAGAGTTTAGGCTTGGTTTTTTGTATAGATATAAATCATAATAAAATTCAATTATGCCACTAACCGAGGCTCAACAGTTGCAGGTACAGCATTTTTTTAACCAATCAGATTTTGCAGGGTCTGGTGCGGTAATTACCGACCTGGATGGTACCGCTATACATGAATATAAAGGCAAATATTCTATTCCACAATCTGTAGAATTAGGGTTGCAAAAAATTCATGCTTTAGGCCGTCCTATTGTTATCAATACCCTTCGTTTTCCTCTTTCTGTAATCCGGACTTTTGGCAAAGAATGGTACGAGATCTCCAATGCACCTATTCCAACTGTATTGATGAACGGAAGCCAGTTAGGATACATTGTTCGATCTGAAACGGGTGAGTTAGCTTATGACGAGATCACTGCTTCCCCATTATTGAAAGAAGAAATAGAAGAAACGTTGAAAATTGTCCGGGGCTTTATTACTGATGCCATTACCGATCTGCTTGTTTTTTTCTATCCACGCAATTGGCAAAAAGGGGAAATTATTTGGACACCCCTGCAAGAAAAAATTCCCTTTGTTCAGCAAAAATACCTGAGTGCATCATCTGTTATTTCAGGCGATGTTGATTTGTTGGCCGGGGAACTTTTTAAAGAAGACATCTGCATGATCTTTTTATTGATTGACATACCACAGGATAAATTAATGGCTTATCAACATACAAAAAGAAGTAATTTTTTTACACATCAGGGAATCGACAAAAATTTTGGTGCGGCACAGATCGCAGACCAGCTAAAATTTCAATTGGTCCATTCTTTAGGTGCCGGAGATTCTGAAATGGATACATTTTTATCCTCTGTTGGCCTGGCCGTGCACGTAAGTAATCCTTACTTAAGTTTTGAAAGTGTACTGCCTCCTGTAAAATTAAAAAGCTCAACGGAGTTGGGAGAGCTGTTTTTTGAATTAGCCGCTATGCAACGGACTCAAATTATTTAATCATGTCAACACGATCTGCTTCACAAGTACGCACCAAAAAGGAAATGGCTAAAAAGATCATTAAGCATCATTTTGGGGCATTACCCAAAAAAATTGAATTTCAAACGGCTGGCCGCACCAATTTTGTTTTTGAAACAGAGGTAAAGAACAGCGGTTATATAGTTCGTATTGCAGCAGACGGCAACAAGCTTCACGATTTTATTAAAGAACAATGGGTGACTGAAAAAGCACGGGAAAAAGGAGTGCCTGTACCTGAAATTTTAGAAGTGGGAAACGAGATCATTGGCCTGCCTTATATGTTGCAGGGAAAAATAGATGGTGAAGAAGCAACCGATCATCCTCAGCGACTGGATATTTTACAAAGCCTTGGTAGCTATGCCCGCCTTATTCATTCCATACCCACTTCTGATTTTGGAAAAGTGTTTGACTGGTCAAAGAACCGCCTTTCAAAAAACAAAACATGGCCGGATTTTCTTGATACTGAATTAGACGTGCCGGGGCATTTAAAATTTTTTGAAAAACAAAATATTCTCACTCCAAAGAATGTCAAAAAACTTTCTGCGTTATTTGCGCGTGCCGGCAAATTAAAATTTGCACCCAGGCTCAATCATGGCGATCTACGGCTAAAGAATGTACTTGTAAATAAAGCGGGAAAAATTGTTGCCATTATAGATTGGGAAAATAGCACATCCGGTATTGTACCTTATTGGGACTTCTCTATTGCCTTGCATGATCTGTCCATTGACGGCAAACAAAAATTCCTGGAAGGTTATGGGGTGGATTTTGACGGGTTCAACCGCATGGCCTGGTTAATAAAAGCTTTCAATCTTATTAATTACAGCAATACGTTCAAACGAATTGTAGAAAAAAAAGACGCTCACCGGATGGAATTTTACCGCCTGCGTATGAATGGTCATTTAGATTTATTTTCTATTTGATCGCTGCTCTATAATTTTTCGCCTGTGTCATTCCAAATTTCGTTTTCAATATAATTGTGGCAGTGAGGACACTGCCCCCTCAGCCGCCGGTTAATGCCCCCACCAATGCGAAGAGAAATCATAATGAACGTTTTTTTTAATTCGTGTAATTCGTGGTTTATCATTCGTGTAGTGGTATTGCTATCTTTGCCGCTCTCAAAAATTATGGAATGTCAGAAGAAAAGAATTTGAATTTTATTGAAGAAATTGTTGAGCAAGATCTAAAAGAAGGAAAGTACACATCTATTGTTACAAGGTTTCCTCCCGAGCCTAATGGATACCTGCACATTGGCCATGCAAAAAGTATCTGCCTGAATTTTGGGCTTTATGAAAAATATGGTGGTTATACCAATTTGCGTTTTGATGATACCAATCCCATAACAGAGGAAACAGAATATGTTGACAGCATAAAAGAAGATATAAAATGGCTGGGGTTTAAATGGAAGAATGAATTGTATGCATCTGATTATTTTGAACAGCTATATCAGTTTGCACTGGCATTGATACGCAAAGGTCTTGCGTATGTTGATGATTCCACTGCTGAACAAATTGCGGCTATGAAGGGCACGCCAACGGAAGGTGGTAAAGACAGTTCGTATCGCTTACGCAGCGTAGAAGAAAATGAGCAACTGTTTGCAGACATGCGTGCAGGTAAATATAAGGATGGTGAGAAAGTTTTGCGTGCTAAAATAGACATGCAACATACAAACATGCACATGCGTGACCCGCTGATGTACCGCATCAGGCATGCGCACCACCACCGCACGGGAGATGACTGGTGCATTTATCCCATGTATGATTTTGCACATGGACAAAGTGATTCCATTGAGAAGGTAACGCATTCAATCTGCACGCTGGAGTTTATTCCGCACCGTGAATTGTATGACTGGTTTATTGAAAAACTGGAAATATTTCCATCGCATCAATATGAGTTTGCACGGCTGAACCTGAATTATACGGTGATGAGCAAACGAAAGCTATTACAGTTGGTACAGGAAAAATTTGTGGAAGGCTGGGATGATCCACGCATGCCAACCATATCGGCTATGCGCCGACGTGGCTATACGCCTGAAGCCATTCGGGATTTTTGTGAAAGGATAGGAGTGGCCAAAAGGGAAAATTTAATTGACATTGGGTTGCTGGAGTTTTGTGTGCGGGAGCATTTGAATAAAGTGGCTTTGCGCCGCATGGTGGTTTTTGATCCGTTAAAAATAGTGATCACTAATTACCCGGAAACAATGGGTGAGGTGGAGATGCTGACGAGTGAGGATAATCCGGAAGATGAAAAATCAGACAACCGCGAAATCCCATTTGGTAGAGAATTATATATTGAACAGGATGATTTTATAGAAAACCCGCCAAAGAAATATTTCCGGCTTTTTCCTGGTGGAATGGTGCGGTTAAAAAGCGCTTACATTATTCGGTGTGATGAAGTTATTAAAGATGAAGGCGGCAAGGTGATGGAATTGCGGTGCACTTATTTTCCTGAAAGCAAAAGCGGTAGTGATAAATCGGGCATCAATGTAAAAGGCACACTGCATTGGGTATCAATAGTCAATGCCATCACTGCGGAAATACGTTTGTACGACCGTTTGTTTAAAGTGGAAGATCCAAATAAAGAAGAAGGAGATTTTAAAGATTATATAAACCCTGATTCTTTATCTGTAGTAAAAACAGTATATGCAGAGCCGGCGTTAAAAACTGCAAAGTTTGACGAACGCTACCAGTTTTTACGCAAAGGATATTTTACACTGGATAATAAAGACACTTATCACCGGTTGGTATTTAATAGAACAGTAACCTTGAAAGATGCCTGGACGAAAGTGCAGGGGAAGTAGTAGCAATTTTGTTGTTTGGCAATGATGCGAAGTTGTTGTAGCTGCATATCCAGCTTATCGTTATTTATTTAGCTATGTGCGAATCATCAACACGAATTTATAAATTGAGCTTCTGTTGGCCGATCGGAGGGAATTCTGTTTCCTGCACTTCGGCAATGCCTAATCCGTTAGCTGTAATTTTAGAAAACCAACACACCTTGACGAAATTTGAAATTAATACGCACAGAAAACAAACTTATGAAACATAGGATTTATGAAACGAATATTACTTTTATCAGCATTAACAATTATTAATTTTGTGGCAATAGCACAAACAAAAACGGAGAGGAAAGAAATAATGAAAAAAATAGAATTAGAAAAGTTTGATAACAGATTAGCTTTTGAAATGGGTTCAAAAGTTCTTGACTTGGCTAAAAGCAGAAACCAGCATATTGCGATAGAAATAGTTAGACTAAACCACACTATTTTTTTATATGTGGACGACAGTCTTCCAATGGACAAGCATAATTGGTTAAGACGAAAAGCAAATGTTGCCAAACAATTTGAAGAAAGTTCATTAAGCGTAAAGAACGACTTAAAAGAAGGCAATATGACATTAGACAAAACTTTTGGACTTGACGAAAAGGATTTTCTTGCAAAAGGTGGAGCAATACCAATTTTTATTAAAGGTGCTGGAATGGTTGCTATAATAACAGTTTCAGGACTTCACGATGAAGAAGACCATAATATAATTATTGACGCATTAAAAGGAAAATATTTTTAAACAGCCAAAAAACTACAGCTAACATCGGCTTGGCAATAGTGGGGCTGAAGTGCTAAATTCAAGTTTAGTTTTTCAATTGAACTTCGGTGTAAAACTAAACTTTTGTGCCTTGAATTTCCCACCATCGCCAAGCCGCGAAACGTTAGTGGGTATTATATGACCGACTTCAAAAACGCAATACAAAGACTTGAAAAGTTTTCAGCGACGGTGAATAAAGCTATAGTTGGAACCGCTATAATTGAAGCGATATTGGTAATCATAATCGGCATTGTTTTAAACAACCTAATACGGAAATCCAAACCGTAAATAAAATCGCAATTTGGTTACTTCTTTTCTTTGGATTGGTTTATTTATTTCTTCTTTTTATCAAAACACTTTTTAACAAAACTTACCCTGGCTCAATAACGAATGAGTTAACAGCAGAAAGGGAACTTTCTGCGTTAAAACGTGATTCAGAAAGGCAAAAAACTATAAACGACTTTCTTGTCACCACCATAGAACGATTGAAGGTCAAACATGTGCTTTAAATTACGGCGATGATACTCGCTTGTGTGACAAAGGTATTAAAGAAGGCATTTATAGTTTAATTGAACCTGTTATTGACAATATATTCTTCATTCTTGATACCATTAATACAAAATTTACAATTGGTGTTTATTCAGAGAATTACCGTTCAATGGCAGAAGCCGGGCAATGGGAATCAGGTATAATACTAATTGACGACAAACTTAATAAAGGCCATTTGTTGACAAAAGAGTTATTGCTACAAGCGGATGTCAGGGATGAACAATTTTATTTGCAGACTTCAATTAGGCAATCATTCAATAATTATGAATTTATTAAAAGAGATTATTCTGTCGGACAAGAAAAATACTCCACAATATGTTCCCCTATGCCATTTGCTTGTGACGAAGATGATGTAAACTGAGTTCTTTTTATAATCGGTAAACACATTGATAAAATACCAGTTGAAACAGAAATCAATTTAAAAATATTTAACCGTGTAATTGCAAATTGGGTGTACAGATATAATGAATGTATTAATAACCGACAATTAGGTTTAGTAAATCAAGCAGCGCCTGCGCAATCAATAAATAACGACCCCCCACCCTAACGCAAGATTGAGGGGGTGGCTGTGTGCTAAGCATCTTGTTCCTTGTTGTAACGCAGATTGTTTACCTCTTATTATCACATACCAGTGCAAATTTTTTGATTAGGATAATCTTTTATTTGTAAGTTTTGCTGTGGTATATTAGATGTATCTGTTTATCAGAAAAGAATAGAAGCGTATTAATTAGCAGCTTAGGATTTTGCTGCAAGGCAAAGATTACAAGACGATTTTCTAGCCCACATTTTAAAAAGACAAACAAAACAATTTGACCAAAGAGAACAACCTGAAAAGATTTATTGACGCACAGGACGCAGGCTACCCAATTGCATTATCAGAAGTTAGGAATGGGAGAAAACAAAGCCATTGGATGTGGTATATTTTTCCGCAAATACAAGGTTTAGGTTTTAGTGAAACTTCAAAGTTTTATGCTATAAAAAATATTAATGAAGCGGAAGAATTTTTAAAACATCCGGTTTTAGGTAGCAGGCTGGTTCATATTTGCAATGAATTGCTTAATCTTAA